>Ga0307981_1000964_pt1 | contig 27397 bp, 22 predicted proteins | sample OrgLakmetagen987_FD_201849 | JGI IMG/M metagenome (GOLD analysis project Ga0307981, IMG submission 201849) | Saline water microbial communities from Organic Lake, Antarctica - #987 | ecosystem: Environmental > Aquatic > Non-marine Saline and Alkaline > Saline | place: Antarctica: Organic Lake... | reverse complement strand
GACATCACAAATACTATGTTGTATTTTGATAACAGTTTTAATGCAAGCCAAGAACTTGATTTATCCAATAACGTAAATTTAGAAACTTTAATTATGTATGGTGGTGATGATTCTATAACTAACGATGTAAGAAGTATCAATTTAAGCAATAATCCTTTGATTTCTGAAATTACAGTTCCAGGCAATTGGATGCTGAATCAAATAAACTTAAAGTCTGAGGAAACAGATGTAAGCGACCTTATAATTAATATAGGAATTTACCCACCCTTTCAGGAAAATAATTTTTGTATAAAGGTAACCGACGAAGCTGCTGCAAATACAAATCAAGGAGTCTATTCAACTTGGTCTATAAATGCAGACAATAATCCCTATTTCTTTTCTGAAACTTGTACACTTAGTGTTAACGATTTCAATCTAAAATCAGTTTCAATTTATCCAAATCCAACAACAAATCTAGTAGAAATTAGTAGCGATGTAAATACCATTTCCAGAATAGAATTGTATTCCATTTCAGGTCAAAAGTTAGATGCGTTCAAAGGATTTACTTCTCATCAAGCAAGTATTTCTCTTCAAGGCCTTGACAGCGGAATTTATCTTTTAAAGGTTTTTGATAATCAAGATAATACGCTCACTAAACGATTGATTAAAAAATGATTTTGAATTAAGTTTTCTTTTAACTCTAATACGTTAGTCAATTTTAATACTTTAGCTTCAACTAAAACGAATCCATTTAAAAATGAATGCCTTTGATATATTTATAGAGCATATTACAAACGAAAAAAAGTATTCTCCACATACCGTACTTGCATATCAAAATGACTTACTTCAATTTTCAACTTTCATAGAAGAAACCTACGATGAAGAAGATTTAAAAGACGTTTCTTATCAATTTATTCGAAATTGGATAATCCAATTAAAGGAAACAGGCTTAGAAAATCAAAGTATCAACCGAAAAATTTCTACATTACAATTGTTTTACAAGCATTTGCTTAAGTTAGAAGAAATAGAAGTTTCTCCATTAGCAAAGCACCGTTCCTTAAAAGTAGGTAAGGGGGAAGAAATACCATTTTCAACCAAAGAAATTGAAGAAGTTTTAGCCACATTTAAAGCAGATTTTTCAGGAAACAGAAATCGATTAGTAATTGAGTTGCTGTATGCTACCGGAATGCGGAGAGCCGAATTAGTAAGTTTAAAAGAATCTTCAATTGATTTCTCAAATCAACAAATAAAAGTTTTAGGAAAAAGAAATAAGGAACGAATAATTCCTTTGTTACCGAGTATCATCATTAGAATTAAAGCATATTTAGTTGAAAAAAAAGAATTCAGTAATTCATTAAGTTTATTAGTCAAAAATTCAGGCATACCTATCGATGATAATTTTGTGTATAAAGTGGTAAAACAAGCCTTTGAAAAAGCATCTACTAAGCTGAAAAAAAGCCCGCATATTTTAAGACATAGTTTTGCAACGCACCTTTTAAATAACGGAGCCAATTTAGCTGAAGTAAAAGAATTATTAGGACACGCTAGTTTAGCTTCAACCCAAGTATATACGCATAATAGTATAGCGAAACTAAAAGCATCATATAAAGCTGCACATCCTAGAAATAAAACAAAATAAGCCAGAGAAATCAATCGATTTTGCAAAGTCAAAAAAAATTAAAAAAAAAGAATAAAAAGCTTTTTTATAACAAAATAAAGTATCTATATTTGCAATCCGAAAAATAAGGCATGCAAATGTTTTTATGCCGATGTAGCTCAGCTGGCTAGAGCAGCTGATTTGTAATCAGCAGGTCGTGGGTTCGAGTCCCTCCATCGGCTCTATTTTTCGAATAAGTTCTTTTGGGGAGATACTCAAGCGGCCAACGAGGACAGACTGTAAATCTGTTGGTTTTCACCTTCGCAGGTTCGAATCCTGCTCTCCCCACAATGTAGCAAACATCAAACAAAGATGTAACAATAAAATGCGGGAGTAGCTCAGTTGGTAGAGCGTCAGCCTTCCAAGCTGAATGTCGCCGGTTCGAACCCGGTCTCCCGCTCTAAGTTTTAGCAGAATTGAAGTTTGCTTTTTATTCTGCCGACGTAGCTCAGGGGTAGAGCGCTTCCTTGGTAAGGAAGAGGTCACGAGTTCAATTCTCGTCGTTGGCTCTAAAGAGAAAAAGTCACAAGGAAGTTTCTGCCTTGATGACTTCAATTGTTGTTTAAAATTAAACACTAATATATAACTAAGATTAAATAATTAATTATGGCAAAGGAAAATTTTGATCGTTCCAAACCACACCTTAACATAGGTACTATTGGACACGTTGACCACGGTAAAACAACTTTAACAGCTGCAATTACTAAAGTACTTGCAGATAAAGGGTATTCAAAAGCATCAGCTTTTGACCAAATTGACAACGCTCCTGAAGAAAAAGAGCGTGGTATTACCATTAACTCTTCGCATGTTGAGTACTCAACTGAAAGCCGTCACTACGCACATGTTGATTGTCCAGGTCACGCGGATTATGTAAAGAACATGGTTACTGGTGCTGCTCAAATGGACGGTGCTATCTTAGTAGTTGCTGCTACAGATGGTCCTATGCCACAAACTAGAGAACACATCTTATTAGGACGTCAAGTTGGTATTCCTAGAATTGTTGTTTTCTTGAATAAAGTTGACCTAGTTGACGATGAAGAATTACTAGAATTGGTAGAAATGGAAGTAAGAGACTTGCTTACATTCTACGAATATGATGGCGATAACGGTCCTGTTATTTCTGGTTCTGCTCTTGGAGCTCTTGAAGGAGATGCTAAATGGGGAGAAACTGTTATGGAATTAATGGATGCTGTTGATGTTTGGATCGAATTACCTGAACGTGATGTTGAAAAACCATTCTTGATGCCAATTGAAGATGTATTCTCAATTACGGGTCGTGGTACTGTTGCAACTGGACGTATTGAAACTGGTGTAGCAAATACTGGAGATTCAGTAGAAATCATTGGTATGGGAGCTGAAAAATTGAAGTCTACTATTACTGGAGTTGAAATGTTCCGTAAAATATTAGATAGAGGTGAAGCTGGAGATAACGTAGGTATCTTATTAAGAGGTGTTGAGAAATCACAAATCTCTAGAGGTATGGTTATTACTAAACCAGGTTCTGTAACTCCTCACGCTAAATTTAAAGCAGAGGTGTATATCTTGAAAAAAGAAGAAGGTGGACGTCACACTCCATTCCATAATAACTACCGTCCACAGTTCTACGTTAGAACAACTGACGTGACAGGTACTATTAGCCTGCCTGAAGGTGTTGAAATGGTAATGCCAGGAGATAACTTAACTATTCATGTTGAATTGTTACAAGCAATCGCAATGAATGTAGGTCTACGTTTCGCTATTCGTGAAGGTGGTCGTACAGTTGGTGCGGGTCAAGTTACTGAAATTTTAGATTAATAAATATTAAGTAAATAGCTGATTGAGGTGTCTACAAGGACGCCTCAATTGGTATTTACGGGTTTAGCTCAGTTGGTAGAGCACTGGTCTCCAAAACCAGGTGTCGGGAGTTCGAGCCTCTCAACCCGTGCAAAAATCATTACAATGGCAAATATTACTGAATATATAACGGATTCATTTAACGAATTGAAAAACAATGTAACATGGCCATCTTATGCTGAAGGGCAAAGATTGACGATAGTTGTAGCTGTTTTTTCAATTTTGTTTTCGCTTGCCATTTGGGGAGTAGATGAGGTCTTTAGCGGAGTTATAAAACAATATTTTAACTGGGTTAAATCTTAACTATGTCTGAAACAAGCATTAAAAAATGGTATGTTGTTCGTTCTGTGAGCGGCCAAGAGAACAAGGTAAAAGACTACATTGAAAAGGAAATAACACACCAAGGTTTATCAGATTTTATAGATGAAATTTTAGTGCCTACTGAAAAGGTGGTTCAAATTCGAAATGGTAAGAAATACAACAAAGAGAAAGTTTATTTTCCAGGTTATGTAATGATAAATGCAGCCTTAGAAGGTGAAATTCCTCACATTATTAAAAACATCAATGGTGTGATTGGTTTTTTAGGTGAAACTAAAGGCGGTGATCCAGTTCCATTGCGTAAATCAGAAGTAAATAGATTGCTAGGTAAAGTAGATGAATTATCTACACAAACTGAAAATGCTGCGATCCCCTTTAATCCAGGAGATGCAGTTAAAGTTGTAGATGGGCCTTTCAATACTTTTACAGGAGTGATAGAAGAAGTAAACGAAGAAAAGCGAAAACTAAAAGTGATGGTTAAGATTTTTGGTCGTAAAACGCCAGTAGAACTTAGCTACATGCAAGTAGAAAAAATATAATTGTTACACGTTTATAATAGTTGGTTTCTTAGCTTCCATTTGAAACTGACACAACAAATTTAATAAAATGGCAAAAGAAGTTAGTAAGGTTGTAAAACTGCAAGTTAGAGGCGGCGCTGCTAATCCATCACCACCCGTTGGACCTGCATTAGGTGCTGCCGGAGTTAACATTATGGAGTTTTGTAAGCAGTTCAACGGAAGAACGCAAGACAAGGCAGGTAAAGTTTTACCTGTTCAAATTACTGTGTATAAAGACAAGTCTTTCGACTTTGTTATAAAAACTCCTCCAGCAGCTGTTCAAATCATGGAAGCAGCCAAAATTAAAAAAGGTTCTGGAGAACCAAATAGATTAAAAGTTGCAAGTATTTCTTGGGACCAAGTAAAAGCTATTGCAGAAGACAAAATGCAAGATTTAAACGCTTTTACGGTAGAATCTGCTATGAAGATGGTAGCTGGCACGGCTCGTTCAATGGGTATTAATGTAAAGGGCGCAGCTCCTTTTTAATTAAACAAGATTTAAAATGGCAAAAATCACTAAAAAGCAAAAAGAAGCAAGGGGAAAAGTAGATAGTTCAAACTTATACTCAGTAGCCGAAGCATCTGCTTTAGTAAAAGATACAAGTTCAGCAAATTTTGATGAGTCAGTAGACTTAGCAATACGTCTGAATGTGGATCCGCGTAAAGCTAATCAAATGGTTAGGGGTGTAGTAACACTTCCACACGGAACAGGAAAAGTAACCAGAGTTTTGGCTTTAGTTACTCCAGATAAGGAGCAAGAAGCAAAAGATGCTGGTGCAGACTACGTTGGCTTAGATGAATATCTAGAGAAAATTAAATCTGGATGGACAGACGTTGATGTTATTGTTACCATGCCTGCTGTTATGGGTAAATTAGGTCCCTTAGGTCGTATTTTAGGGCCAAGAGGTTTAATGCCTAATCCAAAAACTGGAACGGTAACAATGGATATTGCAAAAGCAGTTTCTGATGTGAAAGGCGGTAAGATTGATTTTAAAGTAGATAAAACAGGAATTATACACGCATCTGTTGGTAAATCTTCTTTTGAAAAAGATCAAATTGCTGGAAATGCAAGAGAACTTTTAAACACCATCGTGAAATTAAAACCTTCCGTTGTGAAAGGAATTTACATTAAGAGTATTAATATATCATCAACTATGGGACCTGGAATTGGTGTAGATACCAAAAGGTTTACTGAGCAATAAATTAGCATTATGACAAGAGAAGAAAAATCACAAGTAATACAAGATTTAACTGCCCAGTTAGCTGAAACTTCTACCATATATCTAGCCGATATTTCAGGCTTGAATGCAGAAGATACTAGCAAACTTAGAAGAGCTTGCTTTAAAGCTAATATCAAATTGATGGTAGTTAAGAACACTTTATTGGGGAAGGCAATGTCTTCTTCAGATAAAGATTTTGGCAAATTAGCAGATATACTTAAAGGAAATACTTCCATTATGTTATCTGAAACTGGAAACGGTCCTGCCAAAGTAATCAAAGACTTTAGAAAGAAAAATGATAAACCTTTATTGAAAGGAGCTTACGTAGAAGAAGCAATATACGTAGGAGATGACTACTTAGAGGCTTTATCAAGCATCAAATCTAAAGAAGAGGTTATTGGCGATATTATAGGACTACTTCAGTCTCCAGCCAAAAACGTTATTTCTGCATTAAAATCAGGCGGAAATAAACTTTCTGGAATATTGAAAACACTTTCAGAAAAAGAATAAGTAACACACTAATTAATTATAAATAACAAAATTTTTAAAAACGATAGAAATGGCAGATTTAAAAGAATTCGCAGAACAATTGGTTAACCTTACTGTAAAAGAAGTAAATGAATTAGCTGATATTTTAAAAGATGAGTACGGAATTGAGCCTGCTGCTGCAGCTGTAGCTGTTGCTGGAGCTGGTGCTGGTGGTGAAGAAGCCGCTGAAGAGCAAACTGAATTTGACGTAATCTTAACCGCTCCAGGTGGTTCTAAATTAGCAGTTGTTAAACTAGTTAAAGAATTGACCGGCCTTGGATTGAAAGACGCTAAAGGTTTAGTAGATGGTGCACCTGCTCCAATTAAAGAGGGTGTATCTAAAGACGAAGCAGAATCACTTAAAGCACAATTAGAAGAAGCAGGAGCTGAAGTTGAGCTTAAGTAGGCTCTTCCATAGACAATAATTAAGGTTTAGACCTTCAGACTTCAGGTCTGATGGTCTAGACCATTTTGCGTATTTATACGCCACAATGTTTTTGAACATTATATTTTTAGTTAATTTTGTAGTATAGAGCGATTTAGCTCGATTAATGCATTAAATTCTTCCTTAGATGTTAGCAACGCAAAACGAACGCATTAGCTTTTCAACAGTTACCAACAAGCCAGATTATCCGGATTTTCTGGATATTCAAGTTAAATCTTTTAAAGATTTTTTCCAGCTTGAAACAAAGACTGAACAAAGAGCAAACGAAGGCTTATACAAAACCTTCAAAGAAAATTTCCCGATTACTGATACAAGAAATCAATTTGTATTAGAATTTATAGATTATTTTGTTGACCCTCCTAGGTATTCTATCCAAGAATGTATAGAACGTGGGTTAACGTATAGCGTGCCATTAAAAGCGCGTTTAAAATTATACTGTACAGATCCAGAACACGAAGATTTTGAAACCATCGTGCAGGACGTATATTTAGGTACTATCCCCTACATGACTCCTAGCGGTACTTTTGTAATTAATGGTGCAGAACGTGTTGTTGTATCTCAACTTCACCGTTCGCCAGGTGTATTCTTTGGTCAGTCATTTCATGCAAATGGAACCAAATTATATTCTGCAAGAGTAATTCCTTTTAAAGGTTCATGGATTGAATTTGCTACCGATATCAATAGTGTAATGTACGCTTACATCGATAGAAAGAAAAAACTCCCAGTAACCACTTTGTTTAGAGCTATCGGTTTTGAACGTGATAAAGATATCTTAGAGATATTTGATCTTGCTGAAGAAGTAAAAGTTTCTAAAGCTGGTTTAAAAAGAGTGCTTGGTAGAAAATTAGCAGCACGTGTTTTAAATACATGGTATGAAGATTTCGTAGATGAAGATACAGGAGAAGTAGTTTCTATTGAGCGTAACGAAATTGTGTTGGATAGAGATACTGTTCTTGAAAAAGATCATATTGAAGAAATTATTGAAACTGGTTCTAAAACCATATTGCTTCACAAAGAAGAAAATCTAACTGGAGATTATGCTATCATTTACAATACACTTCAGAAAGATCCTACCAATTCAGAAAAAGAAGCAGTAGAACATATATACAGACAATTACGTAATGCTGAACCGCCAGATGAAGAGACTGCACGTGGTATTATTGAAAAGCTATTTTTCAGTGATCAACGCTACAACTTAGGTGAAGTAGGTCGTTATAGAATGAATAAAAAGTTAGGACTTGATATCGATATGGATAAGAAAGTCTTAACCAAGTTGGATATCATTACGATAATCAAATACTTGATTGAATTGGTAAATTCCAAAGCAGAAGTAGATGATATTGACCATTTATCTAACCGTAGAGTAAGAACAGTTGGGGAACAACTTTCACAGCAATTTGGTGTAGGTCTATCTCGTATGGCAAGAACTATTCGTGAGCGAATGAATGTTCGTGACAACGAAGTTTTCACCCCAATTGATTTGATCAATGCGAAAACGCTTTCTTCTGTTATCAATTCTTTCTTTGGTACAAACCAGCTTTCACAGTTCATGGATCAAACCAATCCACTGGCAGAATTAACCAACAAACGTAGGTTGTCTGCATTAGGACCTGGAGGTTTATCTAGAGAACGAGCAGGTTTCGAAGTTCGTGATGTACATTATACGCACTATGGAAGATTGTGTCCTATTGAAACTCCAGAAGGACCAAACATTGGTTTGATTTCTTCTATGTCAGTTTACGGAAAAGTAAACAGCATGGGATTCATTGAAACGCCATATAGAAAAGTTGAAAATGGTAAAATAAATCTTAAAGAAGAACCAATTTATCTTTCAGCTGAAGAAGAAGAAGGCAAATTGATAGCACAAGCCAACATTGAAATTTCAGAGGATGGAACAATTTTAGCTGAACGTGTAATTGCAAGAATGGAGGGAGATTTTCCAGTTGTAGATCCAAAAGAAGTGAATTACATTGACGTTGCTCCTAACCAGATTTCTTCTATCTCTGCATCTTTAATTCCGTTCTTAGAGCATGATGATGCAAACCGTGCTTTGATGGGATCTAACATGATGCGTCAAGCAGTTCCATTATTAAGAGTAGATTCTCCAATTGTAGGAACAGGATTAGAACGTAGAGTTGCAAAAGATTCTCGTGTTTTAATTAATGCAGAAGGAGCCGGAGTAGTAGAATATGTTGATGCTGATAAAATAATAATCAAATACGATCGTACTGAAGAAGAACGATTGGTGAGTTTTGAATCTGATTCGAAAACCTATGAATTGATTAAATTCAGAAAAACAAACCAAGGAAGCTCAATCAATTTGAAGCCTATCGTAAACATAGGAGACCGTGTTGAAGAAGGTCAAGTACTTTGTCAAGGTTATGCAACCGAAAATGGAGAGCTTGCCTTAGGAAGAAACATGAAGGTTGCCTTCATGCCATGGAAAGGTTACAACTTTGAGGATGCAATTGTTTTATCTGAAAGAGTGGTGATTGATGACATGTTAACTTCTATTCACATCGATGAATATTCTCTTGAAGTTAGAGATACTAAATTAGGAAATGAAGAATTAACAGCAGACATTCCTAACGTTTCTGAAGAGGCTACAAAAGATTTAGATGAAAACGGAATGATTAGAATTGGTGCAGAAATTAAGCCTGGCGATATTCTAATTGGGAAGATTACACCTAAAGGAGAAAGTGATCCTACTCCAGAAGAAAAATTACTTCGTGCTATATTTGGTGATAAAGCTGGAGACGTTAAAGACGCTTCACTAAAGGCTTCGCCATCTTTAAATGGGGTAGTAATTAATAAAAAATTATTTTCAAGAGCAGTTAAAGATAAACGAGCTCGTGCAAAAGATAAACAAGAAATCGATCGCTTAGAAAGTAAGTACGCTGTAAAATATGAAGATTTAAGAGGACAACTAATTGAAAAGTTATTCGCTTTAGTAACCGGTAAAACAGCACAAGGTGTATTGAATGATTTAGGAGAAGAAGTTCTTCCTAAAGGGAAAAAGTATACTTTGAAAATGTTGAATTCTGTTGATGATTTTTCACATTTAACGCAAGGTACTTGGACAACAGACGATCAATTAAATGGCTTAGTAACCGATTTGTTACACAACTATAAAATTAAATTGAACGACCTTCAAGGGAATTTAAGACGTGAAAAATTCACCATTAGTGTAGGAGATGAATTGCCTTCTGGTATTTTGAAACTAGCCAAAATTTATGTAGCCAAAAAGCGTAAGCTGAAAGTAGGTGATAAAATGGCTGGACGTCACGGTAACAAAGGTATTGTTGCTAAAATTGTACGTCAAGAAGACATGCCGTTCTTAGAAGATGGAACTCCAGTAGACATTGTATTAAATCCACTTGGTGTACCTTCTCGTATGAATATCGGACAGATATACGAAACTGTTCTAGGTTGGGCAGGCCAGAAATTAGGTCGCAAATTTGCAACCCCAATTTTTGATGGTGCAACTATAGATCAAATTAATGAGTTAACAGATGAAGCTGGCGTTCCAAGATATGGTCATACTTATTTATATGATGGTGGAACAGGAGAACGTTTTGACCAACCTGCTACGGTAGGTGTAATTTACATGCTGAAATTAGGACACATGATTGAAGATAAAATGCATGCGCGTTCTATTGGTCCTTATTCATTAATTACACAACAACCATTAGGTGGTAAAGCACAATTTGGTGGTCAACGTTTTGGAGAGATGGAAGTTTGGGCACTTGAAGCCTATGGTGCATCTAGCACACTTCGTGAGATTTTAACAGTAAAATCTGATGATGTTATTGGTAGAGCCAAAACCTACGAAGCAATTGTAAAAGGAGAACCGATGCCAGAACCTGGTATACCAGAATCCTTTAACGTATTGATGCACGAATTGAAAGGTCTTGGACTGGACATAAAATTAGAAGAGTAAAGTTAAGCCACAACTTCGGTTGTGGCCACGCTTTTTAGATTACAAAATTTAGATTAATTCTTTAGCAATACTTGTATGATGACAAGAAATAATGAAAAGGATACCCAAAAGAGATTTAATAAAATCTCTATCGGTTTAGCTTCACCAGAGCAAATTCTAAGTGAATCTCGTGGAGAAGTTTTAAAACCAGAAACCATTAATTATAGAACCCACAAACCCGAACGTGATGGTTTGTTTTGTGAGCGTATTTTTGGTCCTGTAAAGGACTACGAATGTGCTTGTGGTAAATATAAAAGAATTCGCTACAAAGGTATAGTTTGTGACCGTTGTGGGGTAGAAGTAACCGAAAAGAAAGTTCGTAGAGAGCGTGTAGGACACATTAGTTTGGTAGTTCCTGTTGCTCATATTTGGTACTTTCGTTCTTTACCTAACAAGCTTGGCTATCTACTTGGTATTCCATCTAAGAAATTAGATATGATTATTTACTACGAAAGATATGTAGTAATTCAATCAGGAGACGCCAAAAATGAAGAAGGTGAGCCATTGAAAAAAATGGACTTCTTAACGGAAGAAGAATACCTTACTATTTTAGAGGGTCTTCCACAAGAAAATAGACTTTTAGATGATGATGATCCAAATAAATTCATCGCTAAAATGGGAGCAGAGTGCCTTATTGAAATTTTAAAGCGCCTAGATTTAGATGAACTGTCTTATGATTTAAGACACAAAGCAAATAACGAAACTTCAAAACAACGTAAAACAGAAGCTTTAAAGCGTTTACAAGTAGTTGAAGCTCTACGTGATTCAAAACACAATCGAGAAAACAAACCAGAGTGGATGATCATGAAAGTGGTTCCTGTAATTCCACCTGAATTAAGACCGCTTGTGCCATTAGATGGAGGTAGATTTGCTACATCAGATTTGAACGATTTATACAGAAGAGTTATTATTCGTAATAATCGTCTTAAAAGATTGATGGAGATAAAAGCACCAGAAGTAATATTACGTAATGAAAAACGTATGCTTCAGGAGTCTGTAGATTCATTGTTTGATAATACTAGAAAATCTTCCGCTGTAAAAACAGATTCTAATCGACCTTTAAAATCACTTTCAGATTCTTTGAAAGGGAAACAAGGTAGATTTAGACAGAACTTATTAGGTAAACGTGTAGATTATTCTGCTCGTTCTGTAATTGTTGTAGGACCTGAACTTAAAATGTTTGAGTGTGGTTTACCAAAAGACATGGCAGCTGAATTATACAAGCCATTTATCGTTCGTAAATTAATAGAACGAGGAATTGTAAAAACAGTAAAATCTGCTAAAAAAATAATAGACAAAAAAGAGCCGGTAGTTTGGGACATTTTAGAAAATGTTTTGAAAGGTCACCCAGTTTTATTAAACCGTGCTCCTACACTTCACCGTTTAGGAATTCAAGCCTTTCAACCTAAATTAATTGAAGGTAAAGCAATTCAGCTTCATCCTTTAGTTTGTACTGCATTTAATGCGGATTTTGATGGTGACCAAATGGCAGTTCATTTACCATTAGGACCTGAAGCTATTTTAGAAGCTCAATTGTTAATGTTGGCTTCACATAATATATTGAATCCAGCTAACGGTTCTCCTATCACTGTTCCTTCTCAGGATATGGTGCTTGGGCTATATTACATGACCAAAGAATTAAAAACTACAGCAGAACATAAAGTAAAAGGGGAAGGCTTAACCTTCTATTCTGCTGAAGAAGTTGAAATAGCTTACAACGAAAGAAGATTAGAGTTAAATGCTGCTATAAGAGTAAGAACTAAAGATTATAACGAAGAAGGCGAACTGGTAAATCAAATTATTGATACTACTTGTGGTCGTGTGCTTTTTAATAAATATGTTCCTGTAACAGTAGGTTACATCAACCAAGTTCTAAACAAAAGAGCTTTGCGTGAAGTAATTGCAAATGTTTTAAAAGCGACAAGCGTTCCAGAAACCAGTGAGTTTTTAGATAGCATTAAGTCTTTAGGTTATGAGTTTGCATTTAAAGGAGGCTTATCTTTCTCTTTGGGAGATATTATTATTCCTGAAGAAAAGCAATCTTTAATTGATGATGCAAACGAACAAGTTTTGGGAGTTGTTGCTAATTATAATATGGGATTAATTACCAATAACGAACGTTATAATCAGGTAATTGATATTTGGACTGCAACCAACGCAAATCTTACTGAATTGGCAATGACGCGAATTACAGAAGACAAACAAGGATTTAACTCTGTATTTATGATGTTAGATTCGGGTGCGCGTGGTTCTAAAGAACAAATTCGCCAATTAACAGGTATGCGTGGATTGATGGCTAAGCCTAAAAAATCTACTTCTGCCGGTGGTGAAATTATTGAAAACCCAATTCTTTCTAACTTTAAGGAAGGATTATCTATTCTTGAATACTTTATTTCTACTCACGGTGCTCGTAAAGGTTTAGCTGATACGGCATTAAAAACAGCAGATGCAGGTTACTTAACTAGACGTTTGGTAGATGTTTCTCAAGATGTAATTGTTCGTGAAGAAGATTGTGGAACCTTACGTGGAATTGAAGTTTCAGCGCTTAAGAAAAACGAAGAGGTAGTTGAAACATTAGGAGAAAGAATTGTAGGTAGAACGGCATTGAATGATACCTATGACCCTATTTCTCAAGAATTAATTGTAGCTGAAGGTCAAGAAATATCTGAAGCTGCTGCTGATAAAATAGAAAAATCAGTATTGAATTCTGCGGAAGTTAGATCACCATTAACTTGTGAATCTAAAAAAGGGATCTGTGTAAAATGCTACGGAAGAAACTTAGCAACTGGTAAAACAGTTCAACGAGGGGAAGCTGTAGGTGTTGTTGCTGCTCAGTCAATTGGTGAGCCAGGAACACAACTTACCCTAAGAACATTCCACGTTGGTGGTATTGCTGGTAACATTTCAGAAGAAAATAAACTAGAAGCTAAATTTGAAGGTGTTGCTGAAGTAGAAGACCTTAAGACCGTTAAAGGAAAAGACAATGATGGTAAAGATGCTGATATTGTAATTTCTAGAACTTCAGAAATAAAGATAATTGATAAAAAATCTGGAATTGTACTTAGTACAAATGTAATTCCTTATGGTTCTCAGTGCTTCATTAAAAACGGAGATAAAATTAGTCCAGGTGATGTAATTTGTAAGTGGGATCCATATAATGGTGTAATTATCTCAGAATTTGCAGGTAAAATTGAATTTGAAAATATAACTCAAGGCCAAACCTATGCTGTAGAAAGTGATGAACAAACTGGATTTGAAGAAAAAGTAATTATTGAATCTAAGAACAAACGTAAGATTCCAACTTTACATATTCTTGACAAAAAAGGTGAAAAACAGCGTTCTTACAATTTACCAGTAGGTGCTCACTTGATGGTAAATGATGAAGAGAAAATTAATGTAGGTAAAATTTTAGTAAAAATACCACGTAAATCTTCAAAAGCTGGAGATATTACTGGTGGTTTACCTCGATTAACGGAGTTATTTGAAGCTAGAAATCCATCTAACCCAGCTGTTGTAAGTGAAATTGATGGAGTTGTATCCTTTGGAAAAATCAAAAGAGGTAATCGCGAAATTATCGTAGAGTCCAAACTTGGTGAAGTGAAAAAATACTTAGTAAAACTTTCTAATCAAATTCTTGTACAAGAAAATGATTATGTAAGAGCGGGTGTGCCACTTTCTGATGGATCCGTTACACCAGAAGATATTTTGAATATCAAAGGTCCTAGCGCCGTACAACAGTACCTAGTAAACGAAGTGCAAGAAGTATATCGTTTGCAAGGGGTTCAAATCAACGATAAGCATTTTGAAGTTGTAGTAAGACAAATGATGCGTAAAGTGAAAATAAATGATTCTGGAGATACCATTTTCTTAGAAAATCAGTTAATTCACAAAGGTGACTTTATTGAAGAGAATGATAATATCTATGGTAAAAAAGTAGTAGAAGATGCAGGAGATAGTGTAAATCTTAAAGCAGGACAAATTGTAACACTTCGGGAATTAAGAGATGAAAATTCATCCTTAAAAAGAGAAGATAAGCAACTTGTGCAAGCTAGAGATGCAGAATCTGCAACCGCTACACCTATTTTACAAGGTATTACCAGAGCTTCTCTGCAAACTAAATCATTTATTTCTGCGGCTTCTTTCCAGGAAACTACTAAAGTATTAAACGAAGCCGCTGTAAGCGGAAAAGTGGATAACTTAGAGGGCTTGAAAGAAAATGTAATTGTAGGACATAGAATTCCAGCAGGTACAGGTCTTAGAGATTTCGAAAACATAATTGTAGGATCTAAAGAAGAGATGGACAATATGCTTGCAACTAGAGAAGAAACTAAAGTAAACTATAACTAAACTATTTTGTATGAGCGACCAAAAGGAAAATAAGCAGAAAAAGTTAAACATCCAGTTAGATGATGACATTGCACAAGGAAAATATAGTAATTTAGCGATTATTAATCATTCGGCAACAGAGTTTGTTTTAGACTTTGTAAACGTCATGCCAGGTTCTCCGAAAAGCAAAGTCCAATCTAGGATAATTCTCACGCCACAGCATGCTAAACGTTTGCTCAAGGCACTTAACGATAACATTCATCGGTTTGAAAATTCCAATGGAAAAATCGAAGAAAAAGAGAAGCATAATATTCCGCTTAACTTTGGTCCAACAGGACAAGCATAAATCTAAAAAACTCGGTGAAAGCCGAGTTTTTTTCATTGTGCCAAGACCGTATAGTATTTCTGATTAAAAAAAATGACATATTGGCATTTTTTATGGAGTGGCAACGCTTTTGTAATATAGTACTAAAATAAGAAACATGCCTGAAGAAAATACAACCATACCAAATGCAGAAGAAAAGGAGCAGCCAATAAAAAAAGAGGAACATAATACTGCTGCAGAAGTAAATAAGGAATCTGATGCTGAAGAAGTTGCAGCAGAAAATGATGAAATTGAAAATCAGCAAAATACTGATTCTGAAGAAAATGAACTTTCTCCTGAAGAAAAACTGAAGCTAGAATTAGATATACAAAAGGACAAATATTTAAGGTTGTTTGCTGAATTTGAAAATTACAAGCGTAGAACAAGCAAGGAACGTATAGAGCTTTTTAAAACAGCTGGACAAGAAGTCATGCAATCTATGCTTCCGGTTCTAGATGATTTTGATCGCGCTTTAAAGGAAGTTTCTAAATCCGATGACAAAGAAGTAATTAAAGGAGTTGAATTAATTTACACTAAATTATATGACACCTTAAAAGCAAAAGGATTAGAAGAATTTCCTGTAAACGAAGGCGATACATTTGATGGAGATTTACACGAAGCCATTACACAAATCCCAGCACCAACGGCTGAGATGAAAGGTAAAATCATAGATGTAATAGAAAAAGGTTACACGCTTGGAGAAAAAATAATTAGATACCCTAAAGTTGTCACGGGTAAGTAATTTTATAGATTTAACTATATGAGTTCTAAACAAGATTATTACGAAATACTTGGAGTAAGTAAAGGAGCAACAGCTACTGAAATTAAAAAAGCTTATCGAAAGCTTGCTATTAAGTACCACCCAGATAAAAATCCTGATAACGCAGAAGCAGAGGCAAAATTTAAACAAGCAGCCGAAGCATACGAAATTTTAAGCAATCCAGAGAAAAAAGCAAAATATGACCAGTTTGGTCATGCAGCCTTCGATGGTTCAGGAGGTTTCGGAAGAGGCGGAGGAATGGACATGGATGACATTTTTAGCCAATTCGGAGATATATTTGGAAGTGCCTTTGGAGGCGGCGGAGGTTTTGGTGGCTTTGGTGGTGGACAGCAAAGACGAAGAGCAAAAGGTGGAAACTTACGTATTCGGGTTAAATTAAACTTGAAAGATGTTGCAAAAGGAGTAGAGAAAAAAGTAAAGGTTTCTAGAAAGAAACAAGCTAGTGATACTACGTATTCAACTTGTTCAAATTGTAATGGTTCTGGTCAAGTTACCAAAATTACCAATACCATATTAGGTAGAATGCAAACGGCAGCTGCTTGTGGAGTATGTGGTGGTAGCGGTCAACAAATTCAAAACCGTGGAAAAGGTACTGATGCTCATGGTTTAAAAATGGAAGAGGAAACTGTAAGCATAAAAATTCCAGCTGGGGTTGAAGATGGCATGCAAATGAAAGTACCTGGAAAAGGAAATGAAGCTCCTGGCGGCGTAGCAGGCGATTTAATTGTGCTTATTGAAGTTGAAGAAAATACTAGTTTGCAAAGAGATGGAGAAAATCTTCATTATGATTTATATGTAAGTTATGCAGATGCAGCCTTAGGAGGTAGTAAAGAAATTGAAACAGTAGACGGCAAGGTTAGAATTAAGATTGAACCTGGAGTACAAAGTGGTAAAATATTACGCTTACGCGGTAAAGGCTTACCTAAGCTAAATGGTTATAATTCAGGAGATTTGTTAGTTCATATTAATGTTTGGACACCACAAACCCTTTCGAAAGAGCAAAAAAGTTTTTTCGAAAAAATGAAAGAGGATCCCAATTTTATACCAGATCCACAAAAATCTGATAAATCTTTCTTTGAAAAGGTAAAAGATATGTTTTCATAAGTAGTTATTAACAAATAATTATATATATTTGAACATCGCTTTCTAAAAGCGATGTTTTTCTTTTTCATAGCAATTTTTTTCCCATCCTCGGTTTTCCAAGGGTGGGTTTTGTTTTGTACTAAAAAGCAGATTAAACAATTTCCGCACGAATAATCTGGGTTAATTCTCCTCTAAAAAGTTTAATTTTAATGACAACTTCAGTAATTTGCATAAAAAATAAGCATGTCTAAAATATTGATTGCCGAAGACGAGCCTTCGATTCGTCGCGTATTAGTAAAAATTTTATCAGAAGAAAATAAGTCTTACGCTATTGAAGAAGCAGAAGATGGTGCGGTTGCTATACAGATGATCAAGTCTAAGAGCTTCGATCTTGTACTTTGTGATATCAAAATGCCAAAAAACGACGGTTTAGAGGTGCTATCCGTTATAAAAGAACATCAGCCAGATACGCCAGTAGTCATGATATCAGGGCATGGAGATATTGACACTGCCGTTGAGACGATGCGCATGGGAGCCTTTGATTATATATCAAAACCTCCAGATTTAAATAGATTATTGACGACGGTAAGAATTGCTCTAGATAACAATCAGCTAAAAACAGAAAACAAGCATTTAAAAAGAAAAGTCTCGAAGAAATATGAGATGATAGGAGATTCTGTACCCATTCAGGATATCAAGCAGATGATTGATAAAGTTGCCCCTACCGATGCTCGAGTACTCATTACAGGAGAAAATGGAACAGGAAAAGAATTAGTTGCACATTGGCTTCATGAAAAGAGCGAACGAGCTAAAATGCCATTTATCGAAGTAAATTGTGCAGCCATACCTTCTGAATTAATTGAAAGTGAACTTTTTGGTCATGTAAAAGGAGCATTTACATCAGCTAATAAGGACCGAGCGGGGAAATTTGAAGCAGCTAATGGGGGTACGATATTTTTAGATGAAATAGGAGACATGAGTCTTTCTGCACAAGCTAAAGTTTTACGTGCATTGCAAGAAAATAAAATTCAAAGGGTAGGAAGCGATAGAGACATAAAGGTAGATGTCCGTATAATTGCTGCAACTAATAAGAATCTAAAACAGGAAATAGAAGAGAAAAGTTTTAGGGAAGATTTATACCATCGTCTGGCGGTGATATTGATACATGTTCCATCCTTGAACGAACGTAGAGAAGATATACCCATGTTAGTAGAATATTTTGCAACCACAGTAGCAAAAGAAAATGGTAATGCTCCAAAGCAATTTAAGAAAGATGCTATTGAAGAATTAAAGTCTTATAATTGGACAGGAAATATAAGGGAATTAAGAAACGTGATTGAACGCTTACATATATTAGGGAATGATCAAATAACTCAAGATGATGTCCAGCTTTTTGCAGCTAAATAACCTTATCAATTAAATTTCCCCATAAAAAAAGCCTCTCAATTGAGAGGCTTTTATATTAATTTAAAACTGTAAAATTATTTTGCAAACTTAAATGAATGAACACCATTTTCAGTATTTAATCTAGCAATATAAATACCATTCGCATAGCTTGAAATGTCTATCCGACCATTATTTTGCGATTGTAAATCACTATCTAAAATAAGTTTACCAGATATATTATAGATTTCAACACTATTTAATATGGTTGAGGATTCAAAAAATAAAATGTTATTATTTGTATAGTGAACAAAATCATTTTCAGCAACAAAGGCGTCGTTACTTAGTGTAGATTCTGTAGTAAATTCCCAAACTGGCCCAACAGTACTTCCACCAACATTTATAGAAGTAATTCTCCAAAAATAAGAGCTATCCAAGGCTAAACCATTTAAAATTAAACCTGGATTTGTAGTTGTAGTTTCAAAATTAGACACTGTGTTATCAACTCCTAACTCAAATAAATATGATGTAGCTCCATCTGATGTTGTAGGAGTTTCCCAGCCAAATGTATATTGATTAACAGTCTCTCCAGCAGCATTTGTACCTTCAACTAAAAATACTAAAGATTCATCAGCCGGATTAGGATTGATAGCCTCTAGTGGGGCATCTGGTAGATCAGATGAACTAGATACCGTAAAATCGAAACCTGTAGCATCCCAAGTTGCATCAAATACAATAAAATAAGTTTGACCAGCCTCAGCTAAAAAACTTACTTCGGATAAATACAAATCATTAGCAAAATCAGCATCATCATTTTCAGCTACACAAAATAAATCTGTACAAACACCTCCTAAGATAGAAAGTTTAGTGTCTAATCCATCATTAACAGCTAAATTAGAAGTTACATCTACTAAAAGATCTCCTGGAGTATTATTTGTGTATTCGTACCACTCACCAGCTATCGGAGGATTTGCTGCAGGATAATCAGCACAATTTGTAGTAGGAGCTGTACCTGTTACATCTGCTACAGTATAAGTACCATCATTGATTGATAAAGCTGAACCACAATCTGATTGCGCATTTGCGTTAAAAATAAAGGCAACTAATAGAAAACCTAAATAAGTAATATTCTTCATAATATAAAATTTTAATATGTTTTTGCAATTATACAAATTATCATTTACTAATGTAATATTTTGAATAGCTTTAACAATACTATAATAATCTAGTAAAAAGGATTAATTGAGCTTTTATAAGCGCTTCTAAATGTATGAAAATGCTTAGGTCCAAATTTAAGGAAAAAAAAAGCCTCTCAATTGAGAGGCTTTTATATTAATTTAAAACTGTAAAATTATTTAGCAAACTTGAAAGAATGTATCCCAGCTTCTGTTGAAAGCTTTACGACATAAACTCCTTGGTTTAATCCGCTAATGTTTAATTGAGCATTGCTTTGATTATCCAAATCTGTACTTAAAATTTGCTTACCATTGATAGCAAATATATTTGCTGAATTCAAAATGGTAGAAGATTCTAGATTTAAATTGTTAGCATCGTTGTAAGAAACAAAGTTATTATCTGCTACAAAAGTTTCGTTTGATAAAGTTTCTGATATAACTTCAACAGAATGAATTTCAATAGTGAACTCATCGCTTACATTATGATGTCTAAATGCAACATAAATATCATCACCTGCAAAAGAAGAAATATCTAAAGTCTTGGTGTAAACATTTTCCAGTCCTCCTGGACCGTTATCAGTTACAAGTTCGTTAAAAGAAACACTTGATGATGTGAAATCAGAAACTGTATTTCCAGTTGCAACATACACTGTATAATTTTCATCAGCAAAACCTGCATCAGCTCCAGATACCTCCCATGTCAAAGTTACATCACTTCCATCTGTAACATCTGCTAATGAAACAACTGGTGTAATAGCCCAATTATCGGGATTAAGTGGAGCACCGTTCCAAGAAGCACTTCTTAACAAAGGTCCAGCAACAGGATTATCATCATCATCTAAAATTGTAACTATAGACCAATTTACTCCATCACCATCTTCGTCTAGAATCGTCCAATCGTCTAGGACGTCTGGATTAGTGAAATCTGCTGAATAAACAACTTCTTGCGCGTTCATTCCTAAGGTAAGTAATAACGCGATTAATAATGTAATTTTTTTCATAATATATATATTTTATATGTTTAGACAATTATACAAATTACCATTCAAGTATTTACTGCCTTTACAGTTTTTAACATTAAGTATATTTCCCTCTAACTTTAATCACTTTATTTATACTTAAGCCCTTAAGATATTTTCTTAACTTTCAAAAAAATGGATTTAAAATACTAATGTTTGTCATATTGGATATTAATAGTAAAAGTTTAGCGAAAGTGTTAATATAATTTACTTATTCGGTAAAAGGTGGTCACTTGTTTCATAAAGGATTATAATTTTTAGAACAAATGGTATTTTTAGGCATAAAAGAAGCCCCATAAATGGAGCTTTTAGATTATATAAATACTGGTTTATTTAGCGAATTTAAATGAATGAACACCGTTTTCAGTATTCAATTTAGCAACATAAATTCCTTGATTCAAAGAATTGATGTCAATTTGAGCATCGCTTTGACCATTCAATTCATTTTCCATAATTCTTTTACCATCTAAGCTGTAGATTTTAATAGTATTCAACAAAGTAGAAGATTGTAAATTTAATATATTATTATTTACAAAATGATGAAAGTTATTTTCAACTTCAAAATCTCTTATTTACAGACTTTCATCACTTGTTATGAAATTGTCAAAAACAGGTTAATCTTACAAAATTGTTGAAAACAATTCTAGTTTTATTAACTTTACTTTCAATCTAAAAGACTACATGATTTTTAAAAAAAAATCATGTAGTCTTTTATTAATAAACTTGAAAAATATCTGTTAATTATAAAATTAGCATTTGTTACAAATGTCTATCTTTGTCGACCTTTGAAAACCGTAGCCAAAATAAAAGAGCCAATTGAGCACGAAATGGAAATTTTTGAAAAAAAATTCTCCTTGTTTATGTCGTCTCGGGTGGCTTTATTGAATAAAATCACGCACTTTATTGTAAACCGTAAAGGCAAGCAAATGCGCCCCATGTTTGTTTTTTTGGTAGCTAAAATGCTCTCGAAAGGCGAAGTAAATGACCGTACTTACCGAGGAGCCGCAGTAATAGAGCTAATTCACACCGCTACTTTGGTTCATGACGATGTAGTAGATGACAGCAATCGCAGACGCGGTTTCTTTTCTATAAATGCCTTATGGAAGAATAAAATAGCTGTATTAGTTGGAGATTTTTTACTATCCAAAGGATTATTGCTTTCTATTGATAACGATGATTTTGATCTACTGAAAATCATTTCAGTGGCTGTTCGGGAAATGAGTGAAGGAGAACTTCTTCAAATTGAAAAATCTCGAAAACTAGATATCACAGAAGAGGTGTATTACGAAATTATTCGTCAAAAGACAGCTACTTTGATAGCAGCTTGTTGTAGCTTAGGTGCTGCTGCTGTTCAACCTGACTCTGAACATGTGGAGCGTATGCGCAAATTTGGTGAGCTTATAGGAATGGCTTTTCAAATTAAAGATGATTTATTTGACTATGGTGAAGAAAAAATAGGAAAACCAACCGGAATAGACATCAAAGAACAAAAAATGACTTTGCCATTAATTTATGTTTTAAACAATGCAAATAAAAAGGACAAAAAATGGTTGATTAATTCAGTAAAAAACCACAACAAAGACAAGCAAAGAGTAAGTGAAGTAATCAGCTTTGTAAAACAAGCTAGAGGATTGGATTATGCTGTAGAACAAATGAATAAATATAAAGCCGAAGCTTCTGAAATATTAGATACGTACCCAGATTCTATTTGTAAATTATCCCTTCAAAGTCTAATTGATTACGTAATTGAAAGAGAGAAGTAACTACAACTCAATTACGGCTTCTTGAGAGGCTTTTGCTTCGTCCATATAAAAATCAATTCTCCCCATATTTAATCCGGCCCAACCTACTTGATTTACCAACACCGTTTTAAAGTCTAAATTTTCAACTCGAGTAGGTTTTTCCAAAAAAGTATGAGTATGCCCACCTATTATTAAATCTATGTCTCTGGTTTGTTGGGCTAATTTGATATCACAAATTTTTCTTCCGCTGTAGTTGTAACCTAAATGAGATAAGCAAATGACCAAGTCACAGGCTTCTTCTTTTTTTAGTTTTTTTACAATATCCTTCGTAATGTCAACTGGATCAAAATATTCAGTTTCTTTATACAATTTTTTAGTTACTAAGCCATCTAATTCTATTCCAATACCAAATACACCAATTTTAACACCACCCAATTCATAAACATCATAGGGTTTTACCATACCATCTAAAATGGTATTTTTAAAATTGTAATTGGCATTCAACATACTAAATTCTGCATGAGCTAATTGAGCTGCGATGTTATCTATCCCGTTATCAAATTCATGATTACCAATCGTAGATGCATGGTAGCCCATTTTACTCATTAATTTAAATTCTAATTCTCCACCGTAAAAATTAAAATAAGGTGTACCTTGAAAAGAATCACCAGCATCTAGAATCAAGGTGTTGGGATTTTCTTTTTTCACCATATTTATATAGGCATATCTTCTAGCAACACCACCTCGATTTGGATACTTAGAATGTGTGCTTTCAAAAGCTTCAATATGACTATGTACGTCATTGGTATGTAAAATGCTTATTTTTTTTGACCCTTTAGTTTGGTCAGACAAAGCGGTATTCAAAAAAGCAGTACTTCCTAAACCTAGAATACTGGAAGCAACCCCTGTTTTTACTATAAAATTTCTTCTTTTCATCTTTTTGGTTTAATATGACTTTGCTTTTTGCAAATTGCCACCTACTGTAAAACGGTCATCCTGACTTGCATCGATCTCATCTTTTTTAGTGAAATAATCAATTAATAAGTTCCTGAATTTATAATTAAGGGAATACACTTTATTGTTTTTAGCAAAAAATTCCATCTGGTCTCCACCTTGTAATAAATAATCTGTAGTAGCAATGTAAAAGCTTTTTTTCTTAGCATCCTTCAAGTTTATCTCCTCATTATTAATAGATGCTTTAGCTAGACTGTAATCGTGATTCAATTTAATTTGCATACCAGAAATGGGGTGCGCAGTTTTTCTGTCAATTAAATACGCAATCATTTCTTGTACAGCTTCGTAAGGCAATTCAACTATAATAATTTCATTTTCAAAAGGCATGATATCATAAGCCGTTCTTACGCTTATTTCTCCCTTGCTAATACCTGATCGAATTCCTCCATAATTCAATAAAACAGCATCTATGTTTAGGTTGTATTTTTGTTTAAATAATGGATTTGCTTCTTCTAAAACCGCATCTGCTATCAGATTTCCTAATGCCGTGTTGTAATTGCTGTCAGACTTAAACATGCTTTTAGAAGCATACGTCAAGACCGTTTTCATTTCGCTGTCAATTTTTTTAGTGTAAGGCTCTATAAAATCTTCCATTTCTGTATTTGGAATCAAAGTAGAATCTACTGCTTGTTGTTGGTAGGTTATTTTTACTGGCTTAACGTATTCTTGCTCGCAACTTGTAAATCCAAGAATTAGAAGAGTAAATAGGATTTTGAAATGTGAAATTTTCATGATTTAAAAATAATATTCAAATATAGCAAAGTAAAGACAGTTGATGTTAGCATAAAATTAAATTAGGCTATAAATATTAATTGAAGATTAATTATTTTGTGAAGGATGTGAAATTTGGATACTCATTATTTGTGTACTTTTGAATTTCTAATTTTTTTCAATTTGATAAGTAGAACTACCATAGAGAATGTTTTTGAAACGGCACGAGTTGAAGAGGTCATAGGTGACTTTGTACAACTGAAAAAAGCAGGTTCCAACTTCAAAGGCTTAAGTCCATTTACAGAAGAACGAAGTCCTAGTTTTATGGTTTCTCCAGTGAAGCAAATTTGGAAAGACTTTTCTAGTGGAAAAGGAGGAAATGTAGTATCATTTATCATGGAACATGAGCATTTTACCTATCCAGAAGCCATAAAATACTTGGCTAAACGCTATGGTATTGAAATTGAAGAAACCGAACAAACCAACGAAGAAAAAGAGAAAGCAAGCGAAAAGGAGAGCCAATTTTTGGTTTCAGAATATGCAAGAGACTTTTTTGTAGATCAATTAGTTAAGACTACTGAAGGAAAGAAAATAGGATGGAGCTATTTTAAGGAACGCGGATTTACAGAAGAAACTATCTCCCTTTTTCAATTGGGTTACTCGCCAGATCAATGGCAAGCTTTTACAGATGAAGCCTTAAAAAAAGGCTACAAATTAGAATACTTAGAAAAAACAGGACTTAGTATTGTGAAAGGAGAAAAAAAATTCGACCGATTTAAAGGCCGTGTGATGTTTCCTATTTTATCTATGTCTGGTCGGGTGCTGGGTTTTGGTGGTAGAATATTGAAAGCAGACCCTAAAGCTGCCAAATACTTAAATTCTCCAGAAAGTGAAATTTACCACAAAAGCAAAGTATTGTACGGTTTATACCATGCTAAAAAATACATAGCCAAAGAAGACAATTGTTATTTAGTAGAAGGTTATACAGATGTCATTCAATTTTTTCAAACTGGAGTTAAAAATGTGGTTTCTTCTTCTGGAACTGCTTTAACTCCAGATCAAATTAGATTGATAAATCGGTTGACGCCAAATATCACTGTCTTATTTGATGGTGATGATGCGGGCTTGAGAGCTTCTTTACGCGGCATCGATTTAATTTTGGAGCAAGGTATGAATGTAAAAGTCTGTACTTTTCCAGAAGGAGAGGATCCGGATAGTTTTGCGAAATCTAATAATGAAGTAGAATTGAAAGCTTATTTAGATGAAAACGCAACAGATTTCATTCAATTTAAAGCTTCGTTATTGGCAAAATCTACCAAAAACGACCCTATAAGAAAAGCAGAAGTTACTCGAGAAATCGTGGAGAGCATTGCTTTAATTCCAAATGAAATTCAGCAGGAAATTTATATAAAAGAGTGCTCCAGAATTATGGATGTTTCTGAAGATGTTTTGTTTAGCGCCTTGGCTCAAATGCTAGCCAAAAAGCAACGAGACGAATCTAGAAAGAAATACCAAACGGATAAACCAATGGCTTTGGTTAAGCCAGAAGAGCCAAAAGTTAATGCTGAAAAAGTAGATGCGAAATATGTTTTGGAACGTAAAATAATTTCACTTTTATTGAAACACGGTCATGAAAAAAGCATCTTTAATGATGTGGTTATCAATATAGACGAAAATGGGGAAATTATCTATGAGGGCATAAGTGTGGAAAGTAGTGTCTATGATAAAATCTACAAGGATTTACAAGACGATGAAACAGAATTTAGCAATCCCATTTTTAGTGACTTACACAAAAAAATTGAAATAGAGTTAGCCTCCAAAGGTAAAATTGAAGTCAACGAATTTGTACAAACTTTAAATCAAAAAGAAGCAACCGAAGTCACTACCATATTAATGGAAGATGAAAAGGAGAAGCTACACCGTTGGGAGGATGCCAATATTTTTGTTACAGATAAATCCATATTAGATCCAAAAGAAGTGGTACAATGTATTTTGACTTTGCGTAGGCTTCTTATTAAAGAGAAAGTAGCTCAATTTGGAGAACAAATTAAAGAAAATCCGAATGAAGATGTAATTAAAATATTAACCGAAATAAAAGAATATAAACACCTAGAGGTTGTTATTTCTAAGCGATTAGACAGAGTGCTTTAATTTATCTACGACTTTTTTCTCCTGCAGATAACGCAGATTTCTCCAGATTTTTAGTGTTCTAATCATTTTTGATGAGCTAAATTCAAGAAGTAACCAGTGTTTCCAGTCACAACTACATTTCATGACAATTTTATCAGCATATATCTGCGAAATCTGCGGGATATTTTTTTCTATTTCATAACTCGTTTACTTTTCTAAATATTCCAGATTTTATGTTATCAACATTAAAGTTAACTAGTATCGCTAATTTTAATTTTGTCAATTTTAAATAAGTTAAGACTTGCTTATGATGCACTTCTGCTAGGTGTTCAACTGACTTAACTTCAATAATTACTTTGTTTTCTACCAATAGATCTATTCTAAACCCTACTTCTAACTTTTTATTCTCGTAGTAAACTGGTAATGGGACTTCTTTTTTCGTTTTCAAGCCTTGTTTTTCCAACTCAACCATAAAAGCTGCTACATATACAGATTCTAATAAACCAGGACCCAATTTATTGTATATGTTAAATATTGCTCCCCTTATTTTATATGATATTTCATTTTCTGTCATAATTGTCTTTTTAGAGCTAAAGTGTATTCCTTGCTTTACTAAATTAGTTATTTAAAGAATATTTCCCAGCGATATTTACTTTTCATAACAATTTTATCAGCGTGCGTCAGCGAAATTTGCGGAGCACTTTTTTTACTGTAGATTTTTTTCTCCCGCAGATAACGCAGATTTCCGCAGATTTTTTTAAATGCTCTAATCGCTTTTCGTGAACAAGATTCAAGAAACAATTGATATTTTCCCAGCGATATTTACTTTTCATAACAATTTTATCAGCGTGCGTCAGCGAAATTTGCGGAGCACTTTTTTTACTGTAGATTTTTTTCTCCCGCAGATAACGCAGATTTCCGCAGATTTTTTGAATGCTTTAATCGCTTTTCGTGAACAAGGTTCAAGAAACAATTGATATTTTCTCAGCGACATTCACTTTTCATTACAATTTTATCAGCGTGCATCAGCGAAATCTGCGGGACATTTTTTTGCTTTTGATTTTTAACAAAGAATTTAACGATTTGGTTTATTGCAACATACAGAAAAAAATAAAATTTAGACAACCGACAACCGACAACCGACAACCGACAA
>Ga0307981_1000959_pt1 | contig 27488 bp, 27 predicted proteins | sample OrgLakmetagen987_FD_201849 | JGI IMG/M metagenome (GOLD analysis project Ga0307981, IMG submission 201849) | Saline water microbial communities from Organic Lake, Antarctica - #987 | ecosystem: Environmental > Aquatic > Non-marine Saline and Alkaline > Saline | place: Antarctica: Organic Lake... | reverse complement strand
AAGCCTCAAGCTCGAGGCGCTCTGCTGAGGAAAGAAAGCCGGGGCGGATCATGGGCATAGATGAATCGTTCTAAATCCAGCCGTCAAGACATCAAATTCGGCTTCTGCAGGACTCGGAGTATATCAAGATTATCTGTATCAACTTTAGGTGGAGTTCTGTTATTCGCCACGTCGTGTTGCCGACATGTCATGCTGTCTGCATCTGCGCGCGCACGCGCGCTTGCACGAAGGCGGTGTTCCGTGCCACCCCGTGCTCCAGCCTCGGCAGACGGGGTGCGCATGCAAGGAGACAGGCGTGAAGCTGGCAGAGACCGTGACATTCGCAGGTGGAACACTGGAGCGCGCGGCAGAGCTGCGCGGTATGGATATGGTGCCGATCATTGCCGAATGCGGCGCCGAGACGATCCTTGTGTGGCGGGGTAAGCCGCTGGTGCACTTGGGTGCGCTGGCGCCTTTGGTACGCCTCGCCGTCGATCATCCGGTGCTGGAGGGCGCGCGGCGCATCTTGCTGGGACGCGAGGAGGGCGAGGGCCGTCTGATCTTTGCGAATGATATATCGCACTGGACGCCGGACGAGGATCTGGGCGCGCTGAACACGTTTCTTGACCCCACGGAGCAGCAGCACCCGGCGCTCCTGGAGGACTACGTTTTTGCCGAGTTGCGGCGCATCATGGTGCAGTTGAATCCGCAGGACGCGGCGCTGGCGGCGACAGCGCGCGCGCTGTTTGCTTGGCACGACACGCATGGGTTCTGCGCGCGCTGCGGCGCGGCCAGCGATATCGTGCAATCGGGATGGCAGCGCAGCTGCCCCGCCTGTGAGGCACATCATTTCCCGCGCACTGACCCGGTGGTCATAATGTTGATAACGCGCGGCAACTCCACCCTTCTGGGCCGGTCTCCGGGCTGGCCCGAGGGGATGTATTCGCTGCTGGCAGGCTTTGTCGAACCGGGCGAGACAATTGAGGCCGCCGTGCGCCGCGAAGTGCACGAGGAGACGCGCGTGCGCGTCGGGGCGGTCAGTTATCTGGCCAGCCAGCCGTGGCCCTTTCCCGCCTCGCTTATGATCGGTTGCCGGGGCGAGGCGCTGAGCGACGAGATCACCATCGACCCGGTCGAGATCGAAGATGCAATCTGGGTCACGCGCGAGGATGTCATGGAAGCCTTTGCCGGACGCCATGCTTTTTTAGCGCCCGCCCGAGAGGGGGCTATCGCGCAATTCCTGCTGCGTAACTGGCTTGCAGATACGCTGGATTGAGGCGACAAGGATGGACATGACGATGATGGCGACCTTGACATCTGAGATGGGCGGCATCGAAGCAGGCAGGATTACACCATGATATTTACCACCCGCGAGGACATTGAGGCACCCATCGATTTCGTGTTTGCGCAAGTGTCGGACTTTGTCGCGCTTGAACGGATGATCCTAAGGCGCGGCGGCGAGGTGCAGCGCCGTGTTGATCGGGTGCCTGCTGCCACTGGAATGGTTTGGGATGCGTCCTTTGATATGCGCGGCAAGCTGCGACAGGTCGAGATGACGCTTGTTCGATTTGAGCCGCCCGCCGTAATGCGATTCGAGGCAGTGTCAAAGGCGCTGGTCGGCGACCTGTTGGTCGAATTGGTGGCGCTGTCGCGTGCCCGGACCCGCCTTGCCCTTACTGGAGAGTTGAAGCCTCAAACCCTTTCGGCGCGGTTGATGGTGCAATCGCTCAAGCTGACGCGCGGCAACGTATCCAAACGGTTCGAGATGCGTGTGGCATCCTACGCCAAGGATCTGGAAGATAAATATACGCCCCACGCGTGAGGGTACAGGTGTTACCGACATGCAAAAGGCGCCGGAGTTGATCCGACGCCTTCTATGTTTGCGGTCATCGCTGGATGCGTGATTGCCGTTTAGGCAATGGCGCTGTCCTTGCGATCACCGATGTCGCGAGCTGCGAACGTGTTGCTCTCAGCGCGATCACCGATGTCGCGAGCTGCGAACGTGTTGCTCTCAGCGCGATCACCGATGTCACGAGCTGCGAACGTGTTGCTCTCAGCGCGATCACCGATGTCGCGAGCTGCGAACGTGTTGCTCTCAGCGCGATCACCGATGTCGCGAGCTGCGAACGTGTTGCTCTCAGCGCGATCACCGATGTCGCGAGCTGCGAACGTGTTGCTCTCAGTGCGATCACCGATGTCGCGAGCTGCGAACGTGTTGCTCTCAGCGCGATCACCGATGTCGCGAGCTGCGAACGTGTTGCTCTCAGCACGGTCACCGATGTCGCGAGCTGCGAACGTGTTGCTCTCAGCGCGATCACCGATGTCGCGAGCTGCGACGGTGGCAGGTGTAAAGGACGTGAAATCTGTGGCCAGCGCGGGGGCTGCAGTGGCGGCGAGAAGGGCGATGAGTGCGATGCGGTTCATTTGAGTAATCCTTTTCAAAGTGCGTCGGTTGTTTTCTGTGGCACGGCGGTTTTGCTGTGCCGTGCAATGAATATGAACCTGTCGGTCTGTATTAAAAACCCGCCTCGCCACTCCGTGAAATCTACCTCACAAACGCTCACGTGGGCGTGACATTATGAATGATGGTGCGTGTGCATTCCGTGATGGAACTGTAACGAAAAACGCCTACCGGGGATGCCGGTAGGCGTTTAAGTTAAGCACTAACAGTGACTTGATTAGTCTCGGCGTTGATCGCGAGGATAGACACCAAGAATGTTAATCTGGCTGGTGAAGTAATCCAGCTCCTCCAGTGCCAATGCAACATTTGCATCAGCGGGGTGGCCCTCGATGTCTGCGTAGAATTGTGTCGCGGTAAAAGAGCCTCCAACCATATAGCTCTCCAGCTTGGTCATGTTGACGCCGTTAGTCGCGAATCCGCCCATCGCTTTATAGAGAGCGGCAGGAATATTGCGCACCTCAAAGACAAAGCTGGTCATCATGCCGGCCGTTCCGCGCTGCGTCATGTCGGGATTCCGCGACATCACCAGAAAGCGTGTTGTATTGTCACCCTCGTCCTCAATGCCGCGCGCCAGAACGTCGAGGCCATAGATCTCGCCCGCCAGTGTGCTGGCCAGTGCGGCGGTGGCCGGATCGCCGAGTTCAGCGATCTCGCGCGCGGACCCCGCCGTGTCGGCGCCGGTGATGCGCGTGATGCCATGCGTGTCCAAAAAACCCCGGCATTGACCCAAGAGCATGGGATGGCTCATCGCCTGGCGCACATCCTTTTGCGGGGTCCCCGGCACGGCCAGCAACGCGATTTCGACCCTGACGAACGCTTCTGCAATGATATGAAGCCCGCTACCGGGCAGCAGGTGATGGATATCAGCCACCCGCCCGAAGGTGGAGTTTTCAACTGGCAGCATGGCCATATCTGCGGCGCCGCTGCGCACTGCTTCGATAGCATCCTCGAACGTGTGGCAGGGTAGGGGCGTGGCGCCCGGATATGTCTCGCGGCAGGCCTGATGGGAATAGGCCCCCGGCTCGCCCTGAAAGGCTATGCTATGGCTCATGGTGCGGCTTCCCCTGCTGTGTGCCGCGCCGCCGGGAAAATCAGGCCGGGGTCGGGCATTTGGTCGCGGAAACTATACCTTGCACAGAGAGAGGGGAAGGGGATAGATACGCTGCCAACGGATATCAAATGGAAGCGGGCTTATGTTCGATACAATGACATTAACCAAAATCCTGGGCGCCTTCGCTGGGGCCTTTCTGGTATTCCTGCTAGGCAAATTCGTGGCCGAGAAGCTGTATCATGCCGAGGTCGCGGGCCATGACGGCGAGGCCGTGCAGGGCTATCTCATCGCAGTAGACGACGCTGGGGGCGGCGCTGAAGAGGAAGCTGGCCCGGCCTTCGAAGAAGTTTACGCAATGGCCGATGCAAGCAAGGGCGAGCGCGTGTTCAACAAGTGCAAGGCCTGCCACAAGCTGGAAGCTGGTGAGAACTCGACCGGCCCATACCTCCACAACGTCGTCGGCCGCGATGTCGACTCTGCACAGGGCTACGGCTATTCGGGCGCTCTGGAAGAAGTGGCGCAAGTCTGGACCCCCGAGAATTTGCAGGCATTCCTGACGAATCCGCAAGGCTACGCGCCGGGGACGACAATGGGCTTTTCGGGTCTGAATAAGATTGAGGATCGTGCCAACGTGATTGCGTACTTGGCTACGTTCAACAACTGATACGTTAACGGCGCGAGTTCGCTCTGCTGAATGGTCGCCTTCCCACGGGGGAAGGCGACCTTTTTCTTGGCGGGACGCCGCGCTGGTTTATTTTACCCGCTTGAATGTCGCGCCCGCCCTCCTTTAGCGTGTGCAAGGCGCGAACGCGCTATAGAATGACGATTGCACCATCTGGGAGAGTTGCCATGACATCGCTGAAAACCGCAGCACAGCAAGCGGCAACTGCGTCCCGGACATCCGTGCAAGCCGTGCTGCTGGTATGGGCGCGTGCAGCCCTGAGCGGTCTTGTCATTGCAGCGCTAGCCGCGCACGCGGCATTGGCTGAGGGCGAGGGCGCCATGCAAGGTGACAACGTGACCCGCAGCCATGGCTACAGCTACTTTGGCGATTTGAAGTACCCGGCGGATTTTACCCATTTTGACTACGTAAACCCCGATGCGCCCAAGGGCGGCGAGATATCGCTGGATGCGGCCGGCACGTTTGATTCGATGAACCCTTATTCGCGCAAAGGTCGCGCCGGTGCCTATTCGTGGATGGTATACGAGAGCCTTCTGGGCGAGATGCCAGCGACCAACGAGGGCGCGCCGGCGGATACCTATGGCGAATCCTATGGCCTTTTGGCTGAAAGCCTCGAATACGATGCGGGTAAGACATGGGTGGTATTTCACATGCGGCCCGAGGCACGATTTTCCGACGGCACGCCAGTGACGGCGCAGGACGTCGTATTCTCGCATAACCTATTTCTGGATCAGGGGTTAAAATCCTATGCCGACGCGGTAAGGCGCCGCGTGACCGGCGCCGAGGCGTTGGACGATCACACAGTCAAATTCACGTTCGCGGACGGCATTTCGCGCCGATCTTTGGTAGATCAGGTTGGCAACGTGCCGGTATTTCCCCGCACGTGGTATGAGGAAACGGGCGCACGGCTGGATGAGCCGCGCCTAGATGCGGCGCCGGGATCGGGGCCCTATATGCTGGACGAGGCCGAGGTGAACCGGCGCATCGTCTACAAACGCAATCCTGATTATTGGGCACGTGATCTGCCTATTAACGTGGGGCGGCACAACTTTGATTCGATCCGCATCGAGTATTTCGCTGACGATTCTGCTGCGTTTCAGGCGTTTTCAGCTGGTGAGTATACCTTCCGCGCCGAGACAAACTCTAAAACATGGGCTACTGGATATGAGTTTCCCGCTGTGGAAAAAGGCTGGGTCAAGCTGGAGGAACTTCCCGATGGCACGCCTCCGACGCCGTCCGGCATCGTTTTCAACCTTGGCCGCGAGAAGCTGCAAGACAAGCGGATGCGCGAGGCCGTGTCACTGGCCTTTAACTTTGAGTGGACGAACGAGAGCCTGCAATATGGCCTCTTTGCACAGCGCGACAGCTTTGTTCAGGGGACGCCACTGGAGGCCAAGGGCGCGCCGGTTGGCGCTGAGCTGGAGCTGTTGCAAAGCCTTGGCGACATCATCCCCGCTGACATGCTCAGCGAGCCGGCGGTAGTCGCGCATACGTCTGACCCCAGCCGCCTGACGGACCGCCGCAATCTGCGCCGCGCCATGAAGCTGCTGGACGAGGCCGGCTGGCCGGTTGGCGGTGACGGGATGCGCAGCAACGCGGCCGGTGAGCGGTTGACCATCGAATTTCCGTTGCCCTCCTCCGGGTCGGCCACGATTGGTGCCGTCGTCGAGAATTTCATCAACAACCTCAAGGCAATGGGCATCGCCGCCCAGATGGAAAAAATCGACCCGTCGCAATACACCCTGCGCAGCCGCGACCGCGACTATGATCTGGTGTTCGACAATTACTCGTCCTTCCTCCAGCCGGGCACGGGCCTGATGCAGCGTTTTGGCAGCCAAGAGGCCTCCTTTAGTCTGTTCAACCCCGCGGGTCTCGCCAGCCCGATGGTCGACGCGATCATCGATGCCGCGCTGGAAACCGATGACGCCGAAATGCAGGATGCCACTCTGATGGCGTTGGACCGCGCGCTGCGCTACGAACGCTTCATGATCCCAGTTTGGTATAATGACGCGCATTGGGTCGCCTATTGGGACAAGTTCGACCACCCAGACGCGATCCCGCCTTATGCGCTGGGCGTACTGGATTTCTGGTGGGTGGATCCCGAGAAGGCGGCCGCGCTGGATGCCGCCGGCGCGCTGAGGTAGCGCCGATATGGGGGCCTATATCCTGCGGCGTCTGCTGCTGATTATCCCCACGTTGTTGGGGATCATGGTTATCAACTTTGCCCTCGTCCAATTTGTACCGGGCGGCCCGGTCGAGCAGGCCATCGCGAACATGCAAGGCAAGGGCAACGTATTCGACAGCTTTGCTGGCGGCGCCGGCGACGCGGGCGCGGAGCTGGGTGCTGGGGGCGCCGGCGACAGATATGTCGGCGCCCGTGGCCTGCCACCCGAGATGATAAAAGAGCTGGAAGAGCAGTTCGGCCTCGACAAGCCGCCATTGGAGCGGTTTGCGCTGATGATGTGGAATTATGCACATTTCGATTTTGGCGAAAGTTACTTTCGCAAGATCGAAGTGACGGACTTAGTGCTGGAAAAGATGCCGGTTTCTATCAGCCTTGGCCTTTGGTCCACGTTGATCGCCTATCTGATTTCCATTCCACTGGGTGTGTCCAAGGCGATGCGCGAGGGCAGCACGTTCGACACATGGACCAGCGGTATCATCATCGTGGCCTACGCGATCCCGGCGTTCCTTTTTGCGATCATGCTGCTCGTGTTGTTCGCGGGCGGCAGTTACTGGAAGATTTTCCCGCTGCGGGGCCTGACGTCGGATGAGTTTGAGACATACACGCTGGTGGGCAAGGCGCTGGATTACATGTGGCACATCGCGCTACCCGTGCTGGCCAGCACCATCGCCGCCTTTGCCACGCTGACGTTGTTGACCAAGAACAGTTTTCTCGATGAGGTGAAAAAGCAATATGTGATGACTGCCCGTGCCAAGGGGCTTAGCGAGAAGCGCGTACTTTATGGCCACGTATTCCGCAACGCGATGCTGATCGTGATTGCAGGGTTTCCAACTGTGTTCATCGGTATCTTTTTTGGTGGGTCGGTTTTGATCGAGACGATATTCTCGCTGGATGGTCTGGGCCGGCTGGGGTTCGAGGCGGCGGTTGGCCGCGATTACCCGGTGATGTTCGGCACGTTGTTCCTGTTCGGGCTCATCGGGCTTGTGGTCAATATTTTCAGTGATCTGATGTATGTGCTTGTCGATCCGCGCATCGATTTCGAGAAGCGGGAGGGGTGATGGTTGCTGTCCATATAGCGGCCTTGCCGGCCGTGGCACGGGGGCTTTGCCCCCCACGTCGAAACTGCGTTTCGGCGTTCCCCTCAGGATATTTTTGGCCAGAAGACATGGCAGGGATGCGCTGAATGGCACTTTCACCGCTCAACCAGCGCCGATGGCGCAATTTTCGGCGTAATCGGCGCGCGTTCTGGTCGCTGATCCTGTTTGCAATCATATTCGGCGCGAGCCTCTTTGCCGAGTTTCTGGCGAATGACAAGCCAATCCTGCTTCGGTATCGGGGCGAGTTGTATACGCCGATCTTCAATTTCTATCCCGAGACGGAATTTGGCGGCGACTTCAAAACAGAGGCCGTCTACCGTGATCCAGAGGTACGCTGCCTGATTGCATCGGGGGGGCTGGATGCATGCTTTGACGATCCCGATGGGGTGATCGAGGACGCCGCCGATGGGGTGGTCGAGGGCGAAGCGATCTTTAGAGGCTGGGCCATCTGGCCGCCGATTCCCTACAGCTATGATACGCCTGTCGATAGACCCGGCGCGGCGCCGCTGCCGCCGAATAGGCAAAACCTTTTGGGTACCGATAATACCAAGCGTGATGTGCTGGCGAGGGTGATCTACGGCTTCCGCTTGTCGGTGATGTTTACGCTGATCGTGACGACACTGGCCTCGGTCGTGGGTGTCGCGGCGGGAGCCGTGCAGGGCTATTTCGGCGGCTGGTTGGACCTGGCGTTCCAGCGCTTCATTGAGATATGGGCCGCGACACCGCAGCTATATGTCATCATCATCCTGTTTGCGATCTTGCCGCGGGGCTTCTGGCTATTGGTCGCGATCACCGTGCTTTTTGGATGGATGGCGCTGGTGGGTGTCGTACGCGCCGAATTTCTGCGTGCGCGCAATCTGGAATATGTGCGCGCTGCTAAGGCGCTGGGTGTCAGCAATGCGCGGATCATGTTCCGACATATGCTACCCAATGCGATGGTCGCGACGTTAACGATGTTGCCATTCGTGATTACTGGGACAATCTCGCTACTCGCTGGCCTCGACTTCCTCGGTTTCGGCCTGCCGTCGTCGTCCGCTTCGTTGGGCGAGTTGACATTGCAGGCCAAGCAAAACCTGCAGGCGCCGTGGCTGGCCTTTACCGCATTCTTCGCCTTCGCGATCATGCTGTCGCTGCTGGTTTTTATCTTTGAGGGCGTGCGCGATGCTTTTGACCCCAGAAAGACGTTTCAATGAGCCTACTGGAAGTTGAAAATCTGACGATATCCTTTCGACAGGATGGTCAGACGGTGGGCTGCGTGCATGGCGTCAGCTTTACCGTGGACCGGGGCGAGACTGTCGCGCTGGTGGGTGAGAGCGGATCTGGCAAGTCGATCACGGCGCTCAGCACTGTGTCGCTGCTGGGTGATTCGGCCCAAGTTGGCGGCAGTGTGCGCTATGACGGCCAAGAGATGATTGGCGCGCCGGCTAAACTGCTGCGCAAGGTGCGCGGCAACGACATCAGCTTTATCTTTCAGGAGCCGATGACCTCGCTGAATCCGCTGCACACGCTGGAGAAACAGCTGGCTGAATCGCTGGCGCTGCATCAGGGGCTGTCTGGAGCAGAGTCGCGCGCGCGCATCATCGAGTTGTTGACCGAGGTTGGCATCCGCGAAGCGGAAAGCCGTCTGGGCGCCTATCCTCACCAGCTGTCAGGCGGGCAGCGGCAGCGCGTGATGATCGCGATGGCGCTGGCAAACAAGCCTGATATTTTGATCGCGGACGAGCCGACGACGGCGCTCGATGTGACTATTCAGGCGCAGATATTAGACCTGCTCGCGGAGCTGAAAGGCCGCGATATGGGGTTGCTGTTCATCACGCATGACTTGACCATCGTGCGGCGCATCGCAGATAAGGTTTGCGTGATGAAAGATGGGATGATTGTTGAGGCGGGGCTGACCGCCGACGTCTTTGATAACCCGCAGCACGATTACACCCGCAAGCTGCTGAGCGCCCAGACTGTTGGCCGGCCCGAGCCTGTGCCAGACGGCGCGCCCGTCATTGCCGAGACGGAAAACCTGCGCGTCTGGTTTCCCATACAGCAAGGCTTCCTCAAAAAGACGGTTGGGTATGTAAGAGCCGTAAACGATGCCAGCATTTCGGTGCGTGCAGGCGAAACGCTGGGAATCGTCGGAGAGAGCGGATCGGGCAAGACGACGTTGGCGCTGGCGATCATGCGGTTGATCGGCTCGGACGGGCGGATTACCTTCATGGGCGAGGACGTAAATGGCTGGTCCACGCGGGTATTGCGCCGCCGCCGCGCCGACATGCAGATCGTGTTTCAAGACCCCTACGGCAGCCTGTCGCCGCGCATGACCTGCGCTGAAATCATCGCCGAGGGTCTTGGCGTTCATGGCAACTCGGGAGGTCGTTCAGTGCGCGATCTGGTCGCTGAAGTGCTGGAGGAGGTCGAACTGCCTCAGGAGGCGATGGACCGCTATCCCCACGAATTTTCGGGTGGGCAGCGGCAGCGCATCGCCATAGCGCGCGCCATGATCCTGCACCCCAAGCTGCTGGTTCTGGACGAGCCGACCAGCGCGCTGGACATGACCGTGCAGGTGCAGATCGTCGATCTGCTGCGCCGGTTGCAGGTGAAATATGGGCTGGCCTATCTCTTTATCAGTCATGATCTCGCCGTCGTGCGTGCGATGAGCCACAAGATCATGGTGATGAAGCACGGGGATGTGATTGAGGCGGGCAGCGCGGAGGATCTGTTCGAGCGTCCGCAGACCGAATATGCGCAGGCATTGCTGCGCGCTGCGGCTTTGCCGGCTGGATAGTCGTTTCAATTTTTGACGTAGAAGTTACTCGTGCTAAAGTCATCTCCAATAAATGCAAAAACTTGGAGGGATTTAAGATGGCGAGAACTGAGAACAGAACGGGCGCGCGTCTGATGGATCGCCCGGAATATCCTAACAAGCCTGAACCGTTGACGTGCAGCGCGGACACGCCTGTTCTTGATGCGGCAAAATCTATGACCGAGCGCAATTTTGGCTGCGTGATTGTCATCGATGACAATCAACAGGTAATCGGTATTTTGACCGAGCGCGACCTTCTGAACAAGCTTCTGAGCAAGGAACTGGATCCCAAAACGACCATGGTTTCGGAGCTTATGACCAAAAATCCGCGCTGTGCCCGCAAGGATGACCAGATCGTCGACTGGCTACGCATCATGTCGAACGAGCGGTTTCGCCGCCTGCCAGTCACAGATGAAGATGGGCGTATCACGGCGATTTTTACTCAAGGTGATTTCGTCAGTTATACGTGGCCAGATCTGTTAAATCAGGCTGCAATCATGGCCAAAGCACATTTTCTGGGGCGGTTTCACTACTTTCTCATTGGCGGGGGTATCTTGATCTATGCGCTGGCGATGATCGTGGTTCTCAGCGTGGTCTGACGCAAATTACACCGCGTGGCATTGGCCCGCCCGCCCCAGCAGGGCGGCGCGGGCCTTTTGCTGTTCAGTCCCGGCGGCGCGCGATCAGATGCGCCTCGATCTCGGCGTCCCGCCGCGTATCAAAGCGGCTGCGACGGCCCTGATGGCCCTTCGGTTGGGGTTGGCGGGCGGCCGTCATTAAAGTTTTTGCAAAGATATTGAGCATTGTGCGTTCCTTCCGCAGGCTGGTGATGTGCATATACACATGAGCCTTTTGGTGGCACACTGCGAGTCTGAAAGAATGTGTATATGTAAGGCAGGCTAACATATGGATTGGCGCACGCTTCCACCTCTTACTGCATTACGTGCCTTCGCGGCGCTGGCGCAAACAGGCTCGGCTAGCGGTGCGGGCGCCGCGCTTAGCGTCAGCCACGCGGCGATTAGCCAGCAGATCAAGACGCTTGAGGCGCATATGGGCCTTTCGCTGGTGCGGCGAGAGGGGCGTGGCCTTGTCTTGACGCCTGAGGGCCAGCAGCTGGCCGAAGCGCTAACCGAGGGGTTCGGTCTGATCGCGCAGCGGGTGTCGTCATTGACTGGCGCTGATGCGCAGCGGCCATTGCAAATTTCTACGACGCCGCAATTTGCGGCTACCTGGCTGATGCCACGTCTGCGTGATTTTCAGTCGTGTAATCCCAGCGTTGACCTGATGGTGCACCCTTCGCCACAGTGCGCCGATCCGGTGGCAGGGGGTATCGATGTCGCTATTCGCTTTGGCCTCGGTGTTTGGGACGGACTGGACGCAGAGCTGCTGGTGCCGACCGATATCGTCGTGACCGCCGCGCCCGCGCTGGTGGGGGACCGCGTATTTATATCGCGAGATGAGCTGCTGGAGTATCCGTGGTTGATGGAGCTGGACCAGAGCCCGGCTTCGGACTGGATGTTTCGCGCCGGGCTGGACGTGCCGCGCGGCACGTCCATCACGCAGGTGCCGGGCAATCTGATGCTGGACGGCGCACGCGCGGGGCATGGTGTCGCCGTGATGACCGGCTCGTCAGTCGCGGCGGATGTGGCGACGGGTCGACTGCGCATCTTGTTCCGTGATGCGGGCGAGACCGGGTATTTCGTCGTCACGCGGCCAAGCATCATGCGCCCGCAGGCCAAGGCGTTTCTGAGATGGCTGCGCGGGCAGCGCGCGTTCGCTGTAGTGCACTGATCCAGACTGGGGTCAAATATCTGATCTGGCTGCAATTTTATAGAGTTTTGCAGGACGCATGTTTGGCGGTGAGCCTGTCGAGCTGACCAGCAGAATCTTTGTCCAACAGAATTGTGGGAGTGATCGCGTGACCGGGCAACACTCGCAGAACATGCTGCGGATCGCTGCGACTGGTCTTAGCCCGGCTCGATCATAAAGCAGGTGAATTGCCGCGACTGAAGCCGGCGGCAGGCTAGATCGGCTGTGTCGCGCGTCAGGCCCATGAAGTTGGCGTCGAACCCGTTCGAGCGTTTGATAACCTTGCGCAGCGATCCATCGAGTGTGCTCATCTCGCTGAGTGCGGTTTGCAGCAGGATCTTGCGCGCCTTGTATTGGCTGGGATAACGGCCCACGTTGATGCCCCAGTTTCGCCCGCCGGATGTGGAAAGGCGCGTTACGACTTCCTGCACCGGGTTCTCGGCGCTAACCTGAAGGCTGGCTAGTGTCAGTCCCTCAGGGCGCAGCGTGGGGCGTGCCATATTGGGATCGGCCTGCGCGACGGCGATTTTGGTGGTAGTGGCGGGCGCGCTAGCCAGCACGGCCTCTGCCACGGGAGTAGCGGGAATGTCCGCCTCCTGCGCGGCGAGCAGCGCCTTTTCGATATCGCCCGCGGCTACAATCAGAACTGGCTGTGCGGGCAGGGGACGCGCCTTCGGGCGCAGGCTGGTTTTTACGGCTGCGGCGGCGGTCAGGCGTATCGTCTTGCCCGCGACCCCGTGTTCCTCGACATCGCCCAAGGTCACTATGCGGGCGCCACCCGGACCCTGATAGCGCGGCTTGGAGGGGCGGTTTAGCGCCACTTGCGTGGGCGCATTTTTGAATCCCAGATCCAGAAGTTCGGCCACCCGCGCATTGCGCGTCGCGGTCGAGCGACCACCAAACACTGTGGCGATCACCCGTTCGCTGCCATGTTCTGCGCTGGCAACGAGATTGAAGCCGGCGGCTCGGGTGTAGCCCGTCTTGATCCCGTCGGCGCCTTTGTAGTCGCGCAGCAGCTTGCGGTTGGTATGATAGACCTTGCGCACACCTGCATCTGCTTCGATGCGCGAGAAGAGGTTATAATATTCGGGAAAGTCGTAGAACAGGTGCCGACCCATGGTGGTCATATCGCGAGCGGTCGATAGGTGTCCTTCTTCGGTCAGGCCATGAGCATTTTTGAACGTGGTTCGAGACATGCCCAAGGCTTGGGCCGTGCGGGTCATCCTGCGGGCGAAGGCCGCCTCGCTGCCCTCGATTGCCACGCCAATAGCCGTGGCGGCATCGTTGGCCGATTTGACCGCTGCGGCGCGGATCAGATAGCGCATTCTGATGCGCTGGCCTGCTTTCAGGCCCAGTTTACTGGGTGGCTCATTCGCAGCAGCGCGGGTGATGACGACCTCATCGTCCAGCCCGATCTCACCATGCTCGATGGCCTCGAACGCGATATAGAGCGTCATCATTTTTGTCAGGGATGCAGGGTGCAGCCGCGCATCGGCGTTTTCTGAATGCAGCACCTTGCCAGATCTGGCATCAACGACCATCGCCGCATAAGGCGCCGCCGCCGCACTAAGTGGGACGATGATAAACATCCAGAGCGCAGCGAACGCCCACAGACTCAGCCGAATCGGCTGCCTGTTCCGAGTTTTCATGGAGCTACTCTTTTCTACTGCCTCGCGCCGCCGATTTGCTCGACTGACTTTAATTATACACGTAAGTTAGCACATGATATGTGTTGAATAAAGCCTTCAATTTAATGGATTTATGCCGCTTGGTGAGAGCTCCTGTCCACATCTTGGGGGTGATTGCTGCTCACCCACAAGACCGGCTAATGTGGCGGGATTGTGGCGCAATCTGGGCGCGGGATTGGTAGTGTTCGGGTTACCCGCTGACCTTAGGCCTGCTGTGCCATCGCCGCGACTGCTGCGCGGCGCGGGCAGGTCATGATGTGATCGTTGACGAGGCCGCAAGCCTCCATGAACGCATAGACGATCGTTGGCCCGCAGAACTTGAAGCCGCGACGCTTGAGATCCTCAGATATCTGGGTCGACAGGGCCGTAAAGGGCGGCACGTCCGCCTGAGTGGCGAACTGGTTTTGCAAAGGGGTGCCACCGACATAAGTCCATAAAAACGTATCGAAACCCATCTCATCTTCGATACGGCGCCAGGCCTGTGCGCCTGTGATCGCGGCTTCTATTTTGCCCCTGTGGCGGACGATACCGGGATCGATCAGTAGGCGGGCCACGTCATCCTCGCCCCAGTTTGCGATAGTGTCCGGGTCAAATTCTGCAAAGGCTGCGCGGAAATTATCCCTCTTTTTCAGTATTGTAACCCAGCTTAACCCAGCCTGAAATCCGTCGAGGACCAGCTTCTCCCACAGCGCGCGGCTGTCCCATTCAGGCACACCCCATTCGGTGTCGTGGTAATCGACATAGATCTGTTCGGGCCCGGCCCAGTTGCAACGCTCGCACATATGCACAATCCTCGACACTTAATTTGGGGGCTTAAACCTTTCTTAGGTCATAGGTCGCAAATTGGGCATAGGCAAATCGGAGCGAGCTATGTCGAATCATCGCAAGGGTAAATGGGCTGACGTGCCTGAGGGTCATCACGACCCATTGTCTTACGCCGTATCCAAGCGGGATAAGTCGACCATTGCGATGGTCGAAGATGCGGTGCGACACAAGCAAGTGATGCTGGCCTATCAGCCCGTCGTTCCAGCGGGCCAGTCCGAGCGCGTGGCATTTTATGAGGGGCTGATCCGCGTATTGGACGGGGCTGGGCGGATCATCCCGGCCAGAGAATTCATCGGCGCAATTGAGACGACTGAGACGGGGCGCATCATCGATTGCCTCGCGCTGGAAATAGGGTTGCGCACCCTTACGATGCATAGCGATCTGCGCCTATCGATCAACATGTCCGCCCGCTCCATCGGCTACAGTCGTTGGCTTCGCACGCTTAAACGTGGGCTGGACGCTGATCCGACGGTGGGCGAACGTCTGATTTTGGAAATTACCGAGGGCTCGGCAATGCTCGTCCCTGAGCTGGTCACCGGTTTCATGAATGAGGTGACGCAGCGCGGCGTTAGCTTTGCGTTGGATGATTTTGGGGCTGGCTTTACGTCGTTCAGGTATCTCAAGGATTTCTACTTCGACATCCTCAAGATCGACGGTCAGTTTATTCGTGGCATTGCGCAGGATGCTGATAATCAGGTGCTGACCACAGCGCTTGCCACGATAGGCCGCCAATTCGATATGGTCACTGTCGCCAGGAACGTAGAGCGGGCGGATGATGCAGCCTACCTTACCGCTATCGGCATCGATTGCCTGCAGGGCTATTATTTTGGCGCGCCATCGGTGAAACCTATTTGGTTGAACCCTGCGCCGCGCCGCGCATCTGTCTGATTGCGCTATTTGACCTTCATGCCTGATCGCGCCGGTTGCCGCAGTGCGGCACATGGGATATGAAATCTGCGAGGGGCGGCAACCTTGATAGGCCGGCCTGCCATGATCCTGGTGGAGAAATTCCTATGACCAATGTCGTTATTGCATCAGCTGCGCGCACAGCTGTCGGCTCTTTTGGCGGGGGGTTTGCAAACACTCCTGCGCATGATCTGGGCGCCGCCGTATTGGAGGCCGTTGTCGCCCGCGCGGGCATTGACAAGGGCGAGGTGTCTGAGACGATACTTGGCCAAGTTCTGACCGCTGCGCAGGGGCAGAATCCTGCCCGGCAGGCTCACATTAACGCTGGTCTGCCCAAGGAGGCTGCCGCGTGGAGCATTAATCAGGTCTGTGGCTCCGGCCTGCGTGCTGTCGCACTGGGCGCGCAGCACATTATGCTGGGCGACGCGTCGATCATCTGCGCCGGCGGGCAGGAGAACATGACGCTCAGCCCTCATGCCGCTAATCTGCGTGCAGGTCACAAGATGGGTGACATGGCGATGATTGATACGATGATTAGCGACGGGCTGTGGGATGCGTTCAACGGCTATCACATGGGCCAGACTGCGGAGAACGTTGCGGATCAATGGCAGATTACCCGCGAGGCGCAGGATGAATTCGCACTTGCTAGCCAGAACAAGGCTGAGGCGGCGCAGAAAGAAGGTCGCTTTGACGATGAAATCATCCCCTTTACCGTGAAGTCGCGCAAAAGCGAGACGATCATCGACAAAGACGAGTATATCCGCCACGGTGCCGTAATCGAAGCGATGCAGAAAATGCGCCCAGCCTTTGCCAAGGATGGCAGCGTGACGGCCGCCAATGCCAGCGGCCTCAACGATGGCGCCGCCGCGACCCTGCTGATGAGCGCAGAAGATGCCGAAAAGCGAGGCATCGAGCCGCTTGCGCGCATCGCCAGCTATGCAACAGCGGGCCTTGACCCGTCGATCATGGGTGTTGGGCCGATCTACGCCAGCCGCAAGGCGCTGGAAAAGGCGGGTTGGAGCGTCGATGATCTGGATCTGGTCGAGGCGAACGAGGCGTTTGCTGCGCAGGCTTGCGCGGTCAACAAGGAGATGGGCTGGGATCCGGCCATCGTCAACGTCAACGGTGGGGCCATCGCGATTGGCCACCCCATCGGTGCCTCTGGTTGCCGCGTCCTGAATACCCTCCTGTTCGAGATGAAGCGCCGCGGCGCAAAAAAGGGTCTTGCGACCTTGTGCATCGGTGGTGGCATGGGTGTGGCGCTGTGCGTCGAACGCAGCTAACGCGCCGCTGCGCATGTTATCTACTTGAAAAACAAGAAAAGGGCACCTCGCATGGTGCCCTTTTTCGTCTAGGCTAGCCAAGGGGGCGTTTGTCTGGAAAACATCATTTGGGAAACTCATCGCGCAAGATTGCTGCGCATTGACAGACCCTTTAGTAACAGACTTACTCATTAGGTACCGCGCAGCGGATCGGAATGTAGGAGAGGATTTCATATCATGGCAAGAACGGCACTTGTGACGGGCGGCACGCGCGGTATCGGCGCGGCAATTTCGAAACAGCTCAAGGCGGATGGCTGCAACGTGGCCGCGACTTATGCGGGTAACGACGCGGCGGCGCAAAAGTTCACCGACGAGACTGGCATCGCCACCTATAAGTGGAACGTCGCTGACTATGACGAGAGCGCGGCGGGTATTGCCCGCGTCGAGGCAGATCTTGGCCTGATTGATATCGTCGTCGCCAATGCCGGCATCACGCGGGACGCCCCTTTTCACAAGATGACGCCCGAACAGTGGCATCAGGTCGTCGACACCAATCTGACCGGCGTTTTCAACACGGTTCACCCTGTCTGGCCCGGAATGCGCGAGCGCAAGTTCGGCCGTGTGATCATCATCAGCTCGATCAACGGGCAAAAAGGGCAGTTTGCACAGGTCAACTATGCGGCGACCAAGGCTGGCGATCTGGGCATCGTCAAGTCACTGGCGCAGGAGGGCGCGCGCGCTGGTATTACCGCGAACGCGATCTGCCCCGGTTACATCGCGACCGAAATGGTGATGGCAGTGCCCGAAAAGATGCGCGAGGCGATCATTGGCCAGATCCCCACGGGGCGTCTGGGCGAGCCAGAAGAAATCGCGCGTTGCGTGTCGTTCTTGGCAGCTGACGGATCGGGTTTCATCAACGGCTCGACGATCTCGGCGAATGGTGGTCAGTTCTTCGTCTGACCGCCGCCATGCGCAGATAAAAGGGCCGGTGCGCGCTGCACTGGCCCTTCCTGTATTCTAAATGACGAGCGCTCAGACGCCGGCGAGGCGCGTGATCTCCTCTTTCAGGCGCAGCTTTTGCTTTTTCATTTCGGCCACGTCGAGGGTGCTGACACCGGGCGCGCGCTGCGCCTGTTCTACCTTGGCCGAGAGGTTCTGATGCTTTCTTTTCAGTTCCTCGATATGCGAAACCAGACTCATGAATGCGCTCCTTCGTGTTTGTGTACGAAATGTAACATGATGATTGCAGCACACTTTGCGCGATCTGTCACGCCGCACGCGCAGCATGGCGGCGGAAATCCGCGAAAAATTTTATTGGCTGGTTGGCTTGCTTGTCCCGCAGTGGCCGCTAGGCGTTTTCATGCACCTCAATGCCATTGTCACGCAGTGCGCGCGCGGCATCGTCCCAATCGTCCGGGTGCACCATGAGGCGGCGTGGAAAGATGCCGATCCCGCCCTCCAGAACGCTCATATTTACGTCCATTTCGAAGCAGTCTATACCTTCGCCCTGAAGTAGGGCCTGGGCAAATGCGACTGTCGCCATATTTGTAGTCCTGAGAAGCTGTTTCATCGTATCGGTTTAGGCGCGTGAGGCGCCATTGTCGAGCGGTGCAAAATTGAACGGGGTTGGGTGTGGATCAAATAATCGGCAAACCGCATGACAGGCTTGCTGCCCGGTTCGAGGTGAAGCTGGCCGCTGTGGGCGCGCTGATCCGGGCGCGCATGGAATCGCGTCACGCGCCGCGCATCCCCGAGGTGACCGCGCATCTTGTGGGCGCGGGCGGCAAGCGGCTGCGCCCGATGTTGACCTTGGCGGCGGCCGATCTGTGCGGCTATCACGGCAGCGATGACGAGAAGTTGGCCGCTACGGTTGAATTTATTCACACCGCGACGCTATTGCATGACGATGTGGTGGACGAGAGCTGCCAGCGCCGGGGGCGGGCGACGGCAAACCTGCTGTGGGACAATAAGTCCAGCATCCTAGTGGGCGACTACCTGTTTTCCCGGTCGTTCCAGCTGATGGTCGAGACGGGCAATCTGCGTGTGCTGGACATACTTGCCAATGCCTCGGCCACCATCGCAGAGGGCGAGGTGCTACAACTGACTGCGGCACGCAATCTGGCCACGACCGAGGAGATCTACCTGCAGGTGGTGCGCGGCAAGACGGCGGCCCTCTTTGCTGCGGCGACCGAGGTGGGCGGCGTGATCGCGGGTGCGCCTGAGGCGCAGGTTAGGGCGCTGCATGCATATGGCGATGCATTGGGGATCGCATTTCAGATCGCTGACGATCTGCTAGATTTTCAGGGGGATGCTGTTGCAACCGGCAAAAATGTCGGTGACGATTTCCGCGAACGTAAGCTGACGCTGCCGATCATCAAGGCAATCGCAGCGGCTGACGCACCCGAGCAAGATTTCTGGCGACGCACAATCGAAAAGGGCGTTCAGCAGGCTGGGGATCTGGATCATGCGATCGCATTGATGAAGTCCCACGGTGCGCTGGATGCGGCGCGCCGCGATGCATTGGCTTGGGCCGATACTGCAGGCGCATCGCTAGAGGCGCTGCCAGATCATCCAGTGCGGAACATACTGGCCGATCTCGCCGAATACGTGGTGTCGCGGATTGCTTGAGAAGCGCTGCTTATTGCGCGACTAGCTGGCGTTAAGCAGCGTCGCCCGCACCCACCAGCCTAGATGACTTTCCTGGAGGCGTCCCGCTGCGGATGCGGCGGTTTCCGCGTCTGCGTAGAGCCCGAAACACGTCCCGCCCGATCCGGACATCCGCGTTAATAGGCATCCCGGCGTGACCTCAAGTGTCTTGAAAATTTGTTCGATCGCGGGCTCTAACGCCATCGCGGGCGCGTGCAGATCGTTGCGCTGCTGTTGCAGCCACGAGATCAGCTCGGCGGCGTCGCAGCCGGTCAGGAGCGTATCTGGCATCGGCGCGTTGTCGCGATTTGACAGATGGCGAAACACCTCGGTCGTGCTGACGGGCAGGTTCGGGTTAACTAGGACGGCATGCAACTGGGGCAGGCCAGGGGCGGGGACAACGCGGTCCCCGATGCCGGACATGCGCGCGGCGCCCATATCTATGGCGCAGCACACCTGTGCATCGGCGCCCAGTGGCATAAGATCCTTGGGGATCGGTTGGCCCGTTAGATTGGATAGACCACGCAGTGTCGCCGCCGCGTCGGAGGATCCGCCGCCGATGCCCGCCGCGACAGGCAGCTGTTTGTTCAGCGTGATATGTGCGGTGACGCCCATCAGTTTCGCGGCGCGGATGACCAGATTATCGTCGCCCTGCGGTGTCTTGTCGGCCATCGGGCCCGTCAATTCCAGCACGGTACTGTCTGCGCGGCGCACAGTTAGGGTGTCGCCGATATCGGCGAACATGACCAGCGAGTCGATCAGGTGATAGCCATCCTCGCGCTGGCCCGTGACGTGTAGCGTCAGGTTGACCTTGGCGGGGGCAAATACCTCTGCGGTGACGTCGCCATGGCCGGGAATGCTGTTTTCATCCTTCATCTTTGCTCACTTTCAGCGGCTTTGCGCCTTCTTCTTCCAAGACATGGTCCAGCCCGATCTCCAGTTTTTTGCGGATGCGGCTGGGGTCGACGTCGGATGAAGGGTTTTCGGGATCTATCAGTGATAGCGCGCGGCGCCACTGAAAACGCGCCTCGGTTGTGCGGCCCACGGCCCACATCGCATCGCCCAGATGGTCGTTGATGACTGGATCGACAGCGTAAAGCTCGGCCGCGCGCTCTAGCGTCACCACGGCCTCCTGATAGCGCCCGAGGCGGAATTGTGCCCAGCCGAGGCTGTCGACGATTGCGCCACTGTTCGGTTCGGCCTTGACGGCGCGTTCGATCATTTCCAGCGCCTCGTCCAGCTTTTCGTGCTGCTCAACCAGCGAATAGCCCAGGTAGTTCAGAACCATCGGCTCGTCTGGGTTCAACTCTAGGGCGCGGCGGAAATCGGCCTCGGCCTCGGGCCAGATGCCCTGCCGCTCGTAGCTGATCGCGCGGGAGTAGTAGACGAACCACGGCTCGTCGCCGCCGCGCTCTTGGTATAGGTCCAGCGCGGCATCATAGGCGGTGACGGCCTTGGCGAAATTCTCATTCTGGCGATAAAGATCGCCGGCGGAGGCATGGACCAGCGCGACGCCGGGATGCGTCTGGCGCAGTTTCGCGACCACCTCGATAGCGCCGTCCAGGTTGCCGGAGCTCCGCAGCGCTTCGGCGCGGCCCAACTCTGCGGTGTAGAAGGCCGGCGCATCCTTGGGTACCCGCGCGAATGCCTCATCGGCAAGCTCGTAGCGCCCTAGCTGCTCCAGTAACTCACCAGTCATAATTTGGGCGTCGACATCGGTATTATCCAGAAACTCGGCCATCCGGCTATAGAGTAGCACATAATCGGCGCTGGTATCCTGCAACAGGGCCATGCCCAGCGACAGGAACACTTCGCCAATGCCTTGGCGCGGCGTCTCGATGCGGCCCACGTCCAGCGTATCGCCAGCCCTCAACCGTGTGCGCAGGTCGACGATCTGTGGGTCGGGGTCCGTCCCGAACGTGTCGTCAAGCACTTTGATCGCGTCATCTGCGCGCTCAAGTTGGCTCAGTACTTCGACCCACGCGATCACGCTGCGGCGCGTGGTCTGCATCGGGCCATCTGTCTCGCCTGAGTAAATCTTGTCCGCACTCTCGAAATCGCCAACCGATGCCAGCGCCAGCGCCTTGTGATAGACCGCGAGGCCGCGCAGCCCCGGCTCGGCTGCAATCGTATCAAACCGCTCCAGCGCGGCGGCCATGTCGCCCTTGCCCAGCGTCGCCCACGCGCCGATCAGGCCATCGGCCAGCGGGCCGACGCCATGCTCGGCCCCGATGCGTGCAAGGACTGCGTCATAATCACCCTGCGCCACGTCGTCGCCCAAAAGGACCATCTGCGCGACCTGGCTGCGAATATCAGCCTCGTCCATGCGACGGGCGATTGGCATTGCGCGGTCAACCTCGCCAGTGGCCAATAATGCGCCTACCGCGCTCTCCATCAAAAGCGGATTGCCTGCATCGACGCGCAGTGCCTCGATCGCGTACTTTGCGGCGGCGGCGTAGTCGCTGTCGTAGCGGGCCTGCCGCGTGGCCAGATAGGCGCCTGCCGCCTCCTGCGCTGGGGCGGGCGTGGCGAGGAATGTGGGGGCCGCAAGGGCCAGAATAGTCAGAATTCGGAATGTCACGCGCGCGCCCCTCGCATTGATGTGTCGTACCTGCTGACCAGTAACGTAATGCGGCATAGGGCCAAGGGCAATGCAGGCCAGCATATCGGCGCTGGCCCGCTAATGACACTTCCGTGTGCTAGGCGTCTACATATTGGGGTAATTCGGCCCGTCGCCGCCCTGCGGCGTGGTCCAGTTGATGTTCTGCGATGGATCCTTGATGTCGCAGGTTTTGCAATGCACGCAATTCTGGAAGTTGATCTGAAAGCGCGGCGGCTTGCCGTCCTCCTCGATGAACTCATAAACGCCTGCTGGGCAATAGCGCGCCGCAGGGCCTGCATATTTCGGTAGGTTCACGTCCACGGGGATGCTGGCAGACTTGAGTTTCAGATGCGCAGGCTGGTTTTCCTCGTGGTTGGTCATGGAGAAACTGACGTTGGTCAGCCTGTCAAAACTGAGTTTACCATCGGGCTTTGGGTACTTTAGCTTCTTGTGCTTTGCGGCCAGTTCTGTCGCCTCGGCGTCGCTCTTGCCATGCTTTAGCGTGCCCAGCAGGGAAAAGCCCAAGCTGTTGGTCCACATATCCATACCGCCGAGCGTCAGCGACGCCACGAGCCCATACTTGGACCACAGGGGTTTGACATTGCGGACCTTTTTTAGATCGTCGCCGATGTCGCCGGTCCGCACTGCTGTCTCGTAATCAGGCAGTTCATCACCACTGCGGCCGACCTTGATCGCGGCATGTGCCGCCTCGGCTGCTGCCATGCCCGACAGCATCGCGTTGTGATTTCCCTTAATGCGCGGCACGTTGACCATCCCCACCGAGCAGCCCAGCAGTGCGACGCCGGGCGCGACCATTTTGGGCATCGACTGATAGCCGCCCTCACTGATCGCGCGTGCGCCATACGCGACACGCTTCCCGCCCTTCAGCAGCTCGGCCACCATCGGGTGATGCTTGAACCGCTGAAATTCCATGTAGGGGTAAAGGTAGGGGTTTTTGTAGTTCAAATGGACAACAAAACCGACATAGACCTGATTGTTATCAAGGTGATAGATAAACGATCCCCCCCCCGCATTCTTGCCCAGCGGCCAGCCCATTGTGTGGGTGACGCTGCCGGGCCTATGCTTTTCGGGGTCGATTTCCCAGATTTCCTTCATCCCAAGGCCAAATTTTTGTGGTTCGTGCCCTGCGGATAGATCAAACTTCTGCATCACCTGCTTGGCCAGCGATCCGCGCACGCCCTCACCCAAAAAGACGTATTTGCCGTGCAATTCCATGCCCGGCTCGTAGTTCGGGCCTTCGGTGCCGTCAGGATTGCGGCCAAATTCGCCGGCCACGACGCCTTTGATGCCGCCATCATTGCCATAGACCAGCTCTGAGCATGACATGCCGGGAAACACCTCGACACCTAGCTCTTCGGCCTGCTCAGCCATCCAGCGGCAGACGTTGCCCATGCTGACGATGTAATTTCCATGATTGCTCATCAATTTCGGCATGGGGAAATTCGGGATGCGGATCTGTCCGCCCTCGCCCAGCAGATAGAAGCTGTCGTCGGTCACTGGCACGTTAAGTGGCGCGCCCTTGGCTTTCCAGTCAGGAATCAGGCGGTTCAGCCCAACAGGGTCCAAAACCGCGCCCGACAGGATGTGCGCGCCTACTTCGCTGCCTTTTTCCAGAACGACGACCTGTAGATCGGCGTCCAGCTGCTTGAGCCGGATCGCAGCCGAGAGACCCGCAGGGCCAGCGCCGACGATCACTACATCGTATTCCATCGTCTCGCGTGTCGCCTCAGGCATCCGAATTTCCTTTCGATTGGGTCCCGCGCGGGGTAATTTAGTTGCGGACGTCACTAGCCCGGCACGACTGGCAGCGTCAATTAAAACACGACGCACGCCGAGGCGCAAAACGGCATTTCGCCGCGCCACCAGCGCGATTGCGCGCGCGGGGGCAATGCCCTATTGCAAAGCCGCGCGCTGTCGGGTCATCCTTACGCGATCAAATGATACGAAAGCGGCGAAGACGGCAAGGGCCGCATCGCGGATTTGGGGGATACGAATGGACAAGGTACCGATGACGCGCGCGGGCCATGACGCGCTGAACACCGAGCTGAAGCACCTGAAATCGGTCGAGCGTCCTGCTATCATCCGTGCCATTGCCGAGGCACGCGAGCACGGCGATCTGTCGGAGAACGCAGAATACCATTCAGCCCGCGAAAAGCACAGTTTTATTGAGGGCCGTGTCAAAGAACTCGAAGGCACATTGGGCCGGGCCGAGGTGATCGACCCCAAGAAGTTGTCGGGCACCATCAAGTTTGGCGCGACGGTTACGCTGGTCGACGAGGATACGAACGAGGAAAAGACTTGGCAGATCGTGGGCGAGCATGAGGCCAATGTCGAGAAAGGCCTGCTGAACATCAGATCACCCATCGCCCGCGCCCTCATCGGCAAGGACGAGGGCGACAGTGTCGAGGTGCGCACCCCTGGCGGCGACCGCGCCTACGAAGTAATCAAGATCGCATATTCCTGAAAAAGGTGCATCTCGATGCCCACCTCCCAGAACGTTACGGTTAAATCAAATGTTGGCAAGGGCAGCGCTTGCGCGCCCGGCCCTAGTAAGTCGGCTGGCGGCTCGGATTTGTCCGGGACCGAAGTTGCCGCGCTGGCGCTGTCGGCCGTATGGCTTGTGCTGGCGGCGCTAGTTTTCGCTGTTTTCGGATTTGGGGAGACAGGTGGTGCGTTGGGCTTTCTGGTCATCGCGCTGGTGATTTTTCTGCCAGTGGCGATGATTTGGGTCGCGGCAACGGCGGCGCGGACGGCGCGCATCATGCGCGAGGAGAGCAAGCGACTGCATGCCGCGATTGACGCGATCCGGCAGGCCTATGTCACACAAAGCCAGGCCAACGCGGCTCCGTGCGGTGGGCAGAATTCCGTCAGCCAGAAACTGGATGAGATCGCGGCGGCACAGCGGAAGACGGAAACGACGCTGGCGACTTTTTCGTCTAGCCGCCCACTGCCGTCTGTGCTGCCGCCGCGCAAGGTCGCGATGGCCGTAGGGCCCGCGCAAGGTTATAGTGGGGGCGATGACGGGCAGGCTCCCTTGCCGCTGGGCACCACCGCCGAAGAGATGCGCCCGCCTCTGGATAAAGTCGATTTCATACGTGCGCTGAACTTCCCTGAAACCGCAGAAGACAAGGCTGGCTTTGCAGCGCTACGCCGCGCGCTTAAGGACCGGCCGACGGCTCAATTGATTCAAGCGGCGCAGGATGTGCTGACCCTGCTCAGCCAAGACGGGATCTATATGGATGACCTGCGCCCCGACATGGCACGCCCAGAAATTTGGCGCAACTTTGCCGGCGGCGCACGCGGCCGCGCTATCGCGGCGCTGGGTGGCATACGCGACCGCTCGTCTCTGGCTCTGGCGGCGGCGCGGATGAAAAGCGATCCGATCTTTCGCGACGCTGCGCATCATTTTCTGCGCCGCTTTGATCAGATGTTCAGCAGCTTTGCGGAAGAGGCCAGTGACAGTGATATCTCGGATTTGTCCGATACACGAACGGCGCGCGCCTTCATGCTGCTGGGCCGCGTAGCCGGCACGTTCGACTAAGCTGTGGGTTCGCGGTGGGGCTTGAGTATTTGTACCAAGATGAAACCGAGCCGTGCCGCTGATCCAGTGTTTTTCTTGGTCTAAATATCCATTCAGAGGCCCCGCTATGCGCAGGGTGTCAGATATGCTGTGCTGCCATTCGCGACGTGCGCCGCGTCACCGCCAGCCGCCGCAGAAACGCCAGGATGAAGATAGCGGTTAGGACCAGCACGATGATCGCGGCGGGCGCTGCATCCAAGAAGAAGCTGGCATAGGTGCCACCAACGATCGATGCGGCGCAGACCAACACTGACATCCAGAGCATTTGGCCAAAGTTGGGTACCACCAGAAACGCGATGGCGCCTGGCGTAACCAGCAAGGCAACGGCGAGTATAAGGCCGACCGAGCTGAGTGTCGCGACGATCGTTAGCGATAGCGCGGCTAGCAGCCCGTAACGCAGCAGGCCCGTGCGCAGCCCCGATGCCTGCGCCTGCGCCGGATCGACCGCATGCGGCAGCAAGTCGCGCCATTTCAGGATAAGAAGCGCGGTGACCACCAGTGCGATGAGGCCCGTGGTCCACAAATCTGCTGCGCCGACGCCCAGCATGTTGCCGAACAGCACGTGATCGAGGTGCTCGGTCGTGGTGATCGAAGCATACATGATAATGCCGACCCCAAACATACCCGAGAAAACGACGCCCACCACCGTATCCTGTTTGATCCGGCTGTTATGCGCCAAAAATCCCGTCACCAGCGCGGAGGTCATGCCGGCGGCAAAGGCGCCGACGATCAGCGGCATGCCCAGTACCCTTGCCAGCACGATCCCCGGCAGGGTCGCGTGGCTGACGGCATCGCGCCCATCAATGCCCATCCCTTGAGTACCAAAAAACATGATAGCAGCGCCGTTGGCGGTGCAACCAGCAACGTGATCCAGAATGCGTTCTGAATAAACGGAAACTGGAAGGGCAACATTAGGGTGTCGATCATAGTCGCGCCTTTCGTGACTGGGATGCCTGGTGCTGTGCAAGAGCCTCGCGCAGCGCTGCCGCGGACTTGCGCCTGGCGGCCAGCAACCCGTGCTTGGGCGCAAGGAAGAATGCCACGAGGAAAATAGCCGTTTGCAGCGCCACGATAATGCCCCCGGTCGCCCCGTCGTGGAAGTAGCAGGCATAGGCGCCGAAAAAGCTGGTTAGCGTGCCTATCAACACCGAAACTATGATCAAACGCGGAAAACGGTCGCAGAGCAGATAGGCCGTCGGGCCGGGCGTCACGACCAGCGCGATCACCAAAAATGCGCCGACGGTCATCATCGCGGCGACAATGGCCGCCGACAGCAGCGCAAAGAACACAACCTTTAGCAGTTCGGGCCGCAGGCCAATTGTGCGCGCGTGGTTCTCGTCGAAGAAGACGACCATCAGATCTTTCCATTTGGCTAGAAGGACTGCCAGGGACACGAAACCGATGACTGCCAATTGCGCTGTATCCCCAGGCGTGATGGCGAGGATATTGCCCATGATGATGGTCTGGATGCTGACGGACATGGGCGATAGCGACACCATGAAAAGCCCGAGACCAAAGAATGAGGTAAAGAGTCTGGACAGCAGCAGCATCGCGGCTGCCGCCAGTCCGCCCGACAAGAACGCGCCCAATGCGAAAGGCAAGCCCAGCATATAGGCCCCCGCGACCCCTCGCACGACTGAATGGCTCAACGCGCCGCCGATCAACGACCAGCCTTTGAGCATAAGATAGCATGACAGGAAGGCGCAGACGCCGCCCGTCAGGGCCGAGACCCACATGGCGTTGAACGTGTAGCTATAAGTGAAGGGCTCAAGCGGGAGCATCCGAAACTCTGTGTATGAGGCTTAGCCCATGCAGTTTTGACGGGTCATTTATTGAACCGTTCTGGGTATAGGATAGCGAACTGGTTTCGTGCGGCAACCCACTCTCTGACGCAGCGGCC
>Ga0307981_1000956_pt1 | contig 27558 bp, 25 predicted proteins | sample OrgLakmetagen987_FD_201849 | JGI IMG/M metagenome (GOLD analysis project Ga0307981, IMG submission 201849) | Saline water microbial communities from Organic Lake, Antarctica - #987 | ecosystem: Environmental > Aquatic > Non-marine Saline and Alkaline > Saline | place: Antarctica: Organic Lake... | reverse complement strand
TTTGAGGATCTTGCCGCTCGCATTGCGGGGCAGCTGCTCGCGCACGATGTTCACCACGGTGGGCACCTTGAACTTCGCCAGTCGTTCGCCGACGAACTGCTGCAGCTCGCCGACGTCGAGTTCCATGCCGTCCTTGACCATCACGTGGCACGCGAGCTCTTCGCCGAGGCGCTCGTGGGGAACGCCGTAGACCGCTGCTTCGTAGACTGCTGGGTGCTCGTAGATCGTCGCCTCGACCTCGGCGCAGTAGATGTTCTCGCCGCCGCGCAGGATCATGTCCTTGGCACGATCGCTCACGTACACGAAGCCGTCGTCGTCGAGATGGCCGATGTCGCCCGTGCGGAGCCACCCGTCGACGAGGGTCTCGGCGGTGGCGTCGGGCCGGTTCCAGTAGCCGCGGATCAGCGACGGGCCACGGAACCAGATCTCGCCGGTCTCACCGGTCGGCAGCACCGTCCCGGTCGGGTCGGTGACGCGCATCTCCATGATCGGGACCGGTCGGCCGGTGGACTTCGGGTTGTTCACGAAGTCGTCGCCGGTGTTCTGCGGACCGTACGCGTTGGTCTCGGTCATGCCGTACCCGAGGCCGGGACGGCCGCGCTGGAAGTTGTCGTCGATCCGCTTGACCAGTTCCGGCGGCATCGGGGCGCCACCACCACCGACGGATCGCAGCGAGGACGTGTCACGCTCGGCGAACGTGTCGGCTTCGAGCAGGTCCCATGCCATGGTCGGCACGGCGACGAAGTTGGTGACCCGTTCGGCTTCGATCAGTTCGAGCGCACGGTTCGGTTCCCACTTGTAGGTCATGACGAGCTTCGCGCCGCTGACGAACGAACCGAGCATGACGGGCACCAGACCGGTCACGTGGAAGAGCGGGATGCACAGCATGAATGCGGTCTGGGGTGCGCCGCCCTCTTCGACGGTGTCGGGGTCTTCGGGCTCACGGATCGACGCGACGGCGCCGCGGGCGGCGAAGGCGAGCAGTGCGCTCAGCACGGCGCGGTGGGTCGACACGGCGCCCTTCGGATTGCCGGTGGTACCCGACGTGTAGAGGATCGTCATGTCGTCGTCGGGCTCGATGTCGGCGTCGGGCATCGTGGCGCCGGGGGTGAGGGATGCATCGAGGTCGAGGACACCGTCGGGGAGGTCGCCGTCGGAGCGGGCCACGACGATGGTCGCCTCGATGGCACCCGGCTGTGCGGCCTGCATTCGGGCCAGTCGCTCGGCGTCGGCGATGACGACCTTGGATCCGGAGTCCTCGATCGCGAACACCAGTTCATCGGTGACCCACCACGCGTTCATCGGGACCACGACCGCACCGATCGAGGTGATGGCGGTGAAGGCGGCGATCCACTCGGGGTAGTTGCGCATCGCGATCGCGACTCGGTCGCCCTTCACGATCCCCAGGTCGTTGATGAGGAGGTGGCCGATCTGGCCGGCGAGTTCGAGGACGCGAGGCATGGTCCATCGCTCGTCTTCGAAGATGATGAACTCGTCCTCGCGCAACGCCGCGAGGTCGAACAGTGCCCGGATGTTCGGCGGCGTTCCGGCGAACACCTTGGTGGGCACGCCGAAGACCTCGGTCTCTTGGATCTCGAACATCGAGCCCGGCGCGCACACGGCTGCGCAAGCGTCTTGGAAGGTCATGGTCATGAGGTGAGGTCTCTTTCTGAGGGCCCGATTTCGTGCGGGCGATGGGGCGCCCGGACCAAACCGGGCAGGATGATCAGCAGAGCCGTTCGCCGTCCGGGTACACGACGGTGACGGCCTGATCTTCGGTGGTGAATGCTCCCACGACGGTGCACGGGATGATGTAATCCAAGTCCACCGAGCCTTCTGGGAAGGTCAGCGTCGCGTTGTCGCCATTCACCTCGACGGAGGGTTCTGGGGTGAGTTGGCCGGCAGCGATCTCGATGACCTGGTCGAAGCCGACGCTGTCGATCGCGTCGTCCAGGTCGTCGGTGAACTCGATGTCGCCGTTGTCGTCGACACCGATCGGTGGCTCGATGCTGCCGTCGGTCTCGGCGTCGGCGTCGGCGTCGTTGTCCGTGTTCTCGGCATCGGCGTTGGTGTCCGTGTCGATCGCGTCGTCGGTGCTGGTATCGACGTTGGTTTCGATGGTGTCCGCGGTGTCATCGGCGGTCGAGTCAGTCTCCGAGCCGCCGCATGCAGTGACGGCGAACGCCGCAAAGACGGCGACCGCCAACGGGCGACGACAAGACAGGTGGGGGCGTTGTGTGAGTGCCATCGAAGGATGATGCCAAGTCCGGTCGCGTCCGTGCCGCGTTTTTCCGAACGACTGCTCAGTTGCGGGGGACGTCTTTCCATGCCTGCGACTTGTCGACGCGAGGCTCGCCCGGAAGGCCCAGCACCTGCTCACCCAGGATGTTGCGCATGATCTCCGAGGTGCCGCCTTCGATCGAGTTCGCACGCACTCGGAGGAACGCATAGCGCAGGCCGTGAGCGGTGCCCGATGCGTCGAGATCCTCGGGGCGACGGAAGGTGTAGTCGTACTCGATCAGTGCGTCGGCGCCCATCAGGTTCATGCAGAACTCGTAGAGACCCTTGTTCAGTTCGGAGTAGGCGAGCTTCGCGATCGACATCTCCGGGCCGGGGTTGCCGGACTTGGCGTTCTGGCCGGCACGCATGTTCGTGAGGCGTCCGACTTCGGCCTCCACCCAGAACTTCATGAGCGTGTCCTTGTCAGCGGCGGTCTGCTTGGACGGGTCCATCGCGTTCCACACCTCTACGGCGTCGTTGGCTGCTGCGCCGCGGCGCGGCTTGCCGGTTCCGGCACCGCCGCCACCGATCGCATTGCGCTCGTTCATCAGCGTGGTGAGGCTGGCGCGCCAGCCTTCGCCCACGGCACCGACCCGGTGCGCGTCGGGGACGCGCACGTCGGTCATGTAGACCTCGTTGAACTCGGCCTCACCGGTGATCTGGCGGAGCGGTCGCACCTCGACACCTTCCGAGCGCATGTCGAGCGCGAAGTAGGTCATGCCCTTGTGCTTCGGCGCGTCGGGGTCGGTGCGGGTGACGAGCATCCCGAAGTCGGCGAGGTGAGCGAGGGTGTTCCACACCTTCTGGCCGTTGACGATCCACTCGTCACCGTCTCGCTCGGCCTTGCAGGCGAGGCCGGCGAAGTCGGACCCGGCACCGGGCTCGGAGAACAGCTGGCACCACTTCTCCTCGCCGGTGAACATGGGGCGCAGGAAGCGCTCCTTCACGGCGTCGTCGCCGTGCGTGGCGATGGTCGGGCCAGCGAGGTGCATGAAGAACGTGCTCGGATCGGTGCCCTTGGCACCGGCCGCCCGCAGGCGCTGCTCGACGATCTTGTTCAACTCGGGGCGCAGTCCGAGTCCGCCGTCGCCCTCGGCGTACTGGACCCATGCAAGCCCGGCGTCGAAACGAGCACCACGGAACGCGATGTCGTCCATCGTGGTGGGGTCGTGGGCTGCCAGCAGCTCATCGATTGCGTCATTCACCCGCTGGGTGTCGACGTCGGTGGAGACGGAGGTGTCGTCGAGAACGGTCATGTCCACAGCATCGCGCAGAGCCACTCGGGAGACGCAGTCGCAGTGATCGAATCCGAGACCTCGGCGTGGAGACCGGATGACCTGACTCGACGAGCTTGGCTGACGCTCCGATGCGGCTGACGCGGCGAGGTGGGCCCACTCGACCGAATGGACCCACCTCCTCGCAGTCGTCCGGTCAGTCCGGGCTGTCGACCGAAGTGGGGCTGGCGACCGACGCAGGGCTCGCGACCGACGCAGGGCTGGCGGGGGATTCGATGGAGGTCGGCGGAGCAGGTTGCACCTGGGTCTGCGGCGACGAGATCGAATCGGGGCTGGCCACGCTCATCGGCGAGGGCGCACTGACGGGTGATGCAGCGCTGGCGGGTGATGAGGGACTGGCCGGGGACTCGATCGAGGTCGGCGGCGACGGCTCGACTGTTGTGTCGGTGACGGTGTCTTGCACTGAGGTTTCACCGGTGACCGTGTCGTCGTCGAAGTCGTCAGGCACGCTGCTCTCGGTGGTGAGCTCGTCGTCGGCGGCACCGGGCGTGCTGGTGGTGGTCGTACCGTCGTCGGCGGTATCGGGGAGGCTGGTCGTGCTGGTCGTGCTGTCCTCGTCCGAGTCCACGGTCGTGACGACCTGGATCTGTTCCGGAACGTCCGGCGCCGATCCGGACGCGTTGGCCAGGGCGAGCCCGCCGAAGCCGGCGCCGAGCGCGGTGCCTGCTGCTGCTGCGAGTTTCCAGTTGATGCGATTCGGTTTCATCGGATCTCTCCTCGTGTGATTCGGTGGGTTCCGGAAGCGCTGTCGCGTTTCCGTGATGACAGGGTGCGCACGCTCATGTGAGGTGAACGTGAGTGGTTGCTGAGAGTTCTCTCATGCAGAGTTCGTCGACGACGTCGAGCAACGCGACGACGGTGTCGCTCCAACCCTGGGACTGCAGGCGGAACGGTCCGGTGGCCAGGCCGGTCAATGCGGCGGCGGTGTGGAGGCCGAGCGTCACGGGATCGAACCGCGCAAGTGAGTCGGCGCGAAGCCGATCGGCATAGGCCCGGATGTTCGCGCTGCATACCGGGTCGGTGGTTGCCCGATAGGCGAGCCGGGCGAGCACGTTGGCGCGGTCGTCCACTGCGAGTCCGGGGCCGGCGTCGTCGATGTCGAGTACGCCGACGATCGAGGATTGATCAACGATGATCTGGGCTTCGTGGAGGTCGCCGTGGATCACGGTGTCAGGCAAGGGTGCCGTCGTCGACTCGAAGTGTTCGGCGAGTTCACCCAGACGCACAGCCGTCGAGGGCATCACCGTGGCGAGCATGCGGGCGTGAAGCGCGCCGTCGGTGAGACGCGAGACGTTGGCGGCAGTCTCGAGTGGTGCTGCGGAGAATCCCTCGGCGAGCCGGTCGAACTCGGAACACGGCGGCCACCCGTCGGTGTCGCTCTTGATCAGTTCACGCAACGTCGGGCCCACGAGGGGAGCGAGCACGATCAGGCCGAGGGTGGTGTCGAGGGCGTCGACGCGTGGCACCGGCACACCGGCGTCGAGCAGCCGGCGGTGTCGTTCGGCGATCGCAGGCGCCGTGCGGGGGTCGACGATCTTGAGGTATGCCACGGTGTCGCGTCCGGCGACGTCGACGCGGATCACGGCTCGATCCGTTGGTCGGTACGCAACGACGTCGAGCCTGATGGCGTGGGGGTCGAGCGGTCCGTGAACCGAACGCAACACCTCGGCGACCGACGACGGACTCACCACCTGTGGCAGACCCACCAGCACCGGGTCGAACGGCCAGCGCCACACTCCGACGTCGAGCGGGCCGTCCGGTGTCGTTGCCGTGACCCCGATGGTGCCGGGGTGCGAGCCATGGATCGTCGACGAGGCCGCGAGGGTCTCTCGTCGAGCCGGTTGACCGTTCCAGGCGACCTGTGCCGAGTACCGCACGACCACGTCGGATCCGGGCCGGTACTGCACCTGTTCGGGTTGCGCCGACAACAGTTCGCCTCCAGCTGCTTCCACCGGCAGGCGCAACACATCGACCGCACCGGGTCCGACGAGGTGTCGGGCCGCAGGAAGTTCGCTGTCGTCGATCCGCACCCGCCCATGGTCCGTGGGGGAGATGACGACCAGATGAGCGGTCGATGAGAGTCTTCTCATCCTCGACTTGTCGAAGGAGGCTCGACCTGTCGGAGGAGGAGATCCCCTGGATTCCTGACGGCGGGCTGATGGCGAGTTGACGGGCGTCGCGCTGCAATACGGGACAACGTGCCAGCCGGCGTGATCAGGACCGGAGCCGGTAACCGGCTCCGCGCACCGTCTCGATCGTGTCGGCGCCCAGCTTGTTGCGCAGGTAGCGGACATAGACGTCGACGACGTTCGAGTTGGGGTCGAAGTCGTATCCCCAGGCGCTCGAGAGCAACTCCATCCTCGACAGCACTCGTCCTGGACTGCGCATGAAGGTCTCCAGCAGCGAGAACTCCCGGGCACTCAGTTCCGACGTGTGGCCCGCCGAGGTCGCCGTCCGGGAGCGGAGATCGAGGCGGACGTCGCCGGCCGTCAGCATGCTCGCTGCAGCCAGGTCGTCGCCGGTCGACTCGTCACGCAAGCGCAGCCGGATTCGCGCCAGGAGTTCTTCGAAGCGGAAGGGCTTGGCCACGTGGTCGTTCGCTCCACCGTCGAGTGCGCCGACCGTGTCGTCGATTCCCGACCGGGCGGTGAGCACGATGATCGGCATCTGTTCGCCGCGTCCGCGGACCTGTTCCAGCACTTCGTGGCCGTCGGCGCCCGGCAGTCCGAGGTCGAGGATCAACAGGTCGAACGACTCGTCGCGTGCGAGTGCGATGGCATCCGTGCCGGTGCCGACGGCGATGGTCGTGTACCCGTTCGCCTGCAGTCCCTTCTCGAGGAAGCTGACGATGCGGGTCTCGTCTTCGGCGATCAGGATTCGGGTCATGGGGTCGCTTCCGTGGGGATGAGTGTGCCCGGGTGCTCGCTCGGTTCCGGGCGTGTCGCAGCAGGGATGTCGAGCGTGAAGGTGGCGCCGATACCCGGCTCGGAGCTCACTGCCACATTGCCACCGTGGGCGACCGCAATGGCGTCGACGATGGACAAACCGAGTCCGATTCCGCCTTCGGTGCGACTCGCAGCGCTGCGGATGTGTCGGTCGAAGAGATCACCGACGAGATCGGGATCGACTCCCGACCCGGCATCGCGAACCCAGATGTTCAACGACTGGTGGCCCGAGAGATCGTGCGGATGAATGCGGATGCCGATTCCGATCTCGCTGTGGTCGGTGCTGTGGCGCACTGCGTTGGCGGCGAGGTTGAGCACGGCCTGGATGATCCTCTGTTCGTCGAGTCGAGCTTGGCCGGTGGCCCGTTCGTCGACGACCCAGTCGCGGAAACCCAGTCCGGGAACCTTGCCCATGATCGAATCGAGCAACACGCTCAGATCGACGGGCTCGGTTCGCAGGAAGTCGGGACGTTCGGATTGCGCAAGGGTCAGCAGATCGTCGACGTAACGGTTCATTCGGACGAGTTCGTCGGTGAGGATCGCCGTGGTCTCTGCCCGCTCGTCGGGGTCGTCGCCCATCACGTCCAGGTGCCCCTGGATGATCGTGATCGGAGTACGCAATTCGTGCGCGACGTCGTCGAGGAAGGAGCGCTGCGCAGCGAAACCACCCTCCAATCGGTCCATCATCGAGTTGAAGGTCGAGCTCAGTTCGGCAACCTCGTCGCCTCCCTCGACAGGGATCCGTGCCGACAGGTCGGCGTCGGTGACCGATCTCGACAGATCGGTCAGACGTCGGATGGGCCGAACCACCCGAGCGGCGATCGTCCAGGCGATCAATGCCGATGCGAGGAGTACGAGGCCCCCGACCAGGGCGAGGACCCTGAAAACGCTGTCCAGATCGGCTCGGGCGTTGCTGGTGAACATCGCCGCCACGAAGGACCCGGCGTCGTCGTCGAGTTGGACCGGCACGACGAGGACCCGAGCTGGACCTGCCTCGGTGTCGATCGTCTGAAAGGTCGAGGTGTCGATCCCTCCCCACGATTCGACGAGTTCGTCGTCGGCGAGGAGATCGGCCGGAGCATCGAAGCTGAAGATCGCCGGCGAGCCGTCGACGAGCGCGTAGAAGGCCCCGTCGTCTGGGGGCAGCACGCGTCGGAGGTGGGTGTCGAACATGACCGTCGCATCGCGGAATGATTGCCCGGTATCGGGGTCGCCTTCGGAGATGATCACCTCGAGTTGGGTGATCTCATCGGCCAGCTCGGCGTCGACGTCGTCGTCGAAACGCGCGAGGAGCGCGGTCCGAGCGACCACCAACGTGATCGCCAGCGCCACGGCGATCAGCAGGACGTACCCGACCACGATGCGGGTCCGGATCGACCCGAAGTTGGAGCGCCATCCCATGGCCCCAGTGTGCACCGTCAGGTGAGGGCGACGTGGTGCAGGGGAAGGGCAGTGGTGTGCTTCATCTCCTCCATCACGAACACGGTGCGCACGTCGTACAGGGCGACTGCGTCGATCAGGCGCTTGTAGAACTCGTCGTAGGCCGTGATGCTCGGCACCATCACCTTGACCACGTAGTCGGTGTCGCCACTGGTCCTGAACGCCTCGACGATCTCGGGGAACCGGTCGAGTGCCGACTGGAAGGTGTCGACCCAGGCAGAGCTGTGGTCGTTGGTGCGGATGTTGACCAGCGCCGTCACGTGGAGGTTGACCGACGACGGGTCGACGAGCGCGACCCGACCGGTGATGACGCCGGAGTCCTCGAGCGCCCGCACGCGTCGCCAGCACGGCGTGGGAGTGAGCCCGACGAGGTCACCGAGTTCGCGAGCGCTGAGGGAGCCGTCCTCCTGCAGTAAACGCACAATATGTTGATCGACTTGGTCCACAATCGATGATTGTTGCACACGAAATCATGTTGAGTAGCACGTTCGTGTTCGATTCAGCCCAATCGGCGCGAAGAACGCAATACATGCGCACCGACATCTCCGTACGGTGATGGCATGTCCTTGCACCGCCATTTCACCGAGCATCCCGAGTCGGTCGGCGAGACCTACGGCGAGCACTTCCGGGTCGCCAGCGGTTTCGCTGGTTCGCTGGCGATCGCTGCGCTGGCAGCGGCGGTCCATGCGGTAATCCCCTCCCGCTGTGAGAAGACGGCGAGCAAGCGGATCATGGCGATGCACCACAAGATGACCACGGGCGCCCGCGGCCACGCACCCGACGACACCATTGCCGAGGGAGCGATCCGGGCGGCGTGAACGCATCGTGCTGATCAGTCCATGGCGCTGATCAGTCCATGGCGCTGATCACGACGCAGCCGCGCTGATCAGGGTGCGGCGGTATCGATCAGCTCCTGGTCGATCAGCTCGTGACCCGCGCTGCGAACTCGGCCACCAGCTCGGCGACCTCGATGGCGTGGGTGTCCTCGTGCATCGAGTGTCCGCCGCCGTCGAGCACCACGAGGCGAGCGTCGGGCATCTTGCGTTCCAGGTACGTGCCGGCTCCTGCGTATTCGGGGCGGTCGCCGCCGCCGGCGAGCACCAGGGTTGGTGTCGACATGTCCGCCACTCGGTCCATCACGACCGAGTCCTCCTGAAGATTCAACGCCGCCACGCGTTCGGGGACGCCGAAGCGGTGTGCGTTTCGCTTCGACCGGGCGTTCCATCCCTCTCGTTTCTCGGGGTCGCGGAAGCCGGGGCCGGTGTTCAACACGACGATGCCGCTCGACGCGTCGGGACGCGTCGCTGCATGGGCGAGTGCCAGGTAGCCGCCGAGTGAATGACCCACGAGTACCGGGGCCTGCTCGAGCCCGGCGAGGACCTCGTCGAGGTCGGAGAGCGCGGCGTCACGAGTGAATGCGTCGGGATCGTCTGGACAGGGCGACGCTCCATGGCCCGGCAGGTCGACGGCGACGACGGTGTGGCGGTCGGCCAACGCATCCATGCAGGCATCCCATGTGGACGACGACATCCCGAGACCATGGATGAACACGATGGGCGATCCCGAACCTCGGGTGACGGTGTTGAGCTGCACGGGCCGACCGTACCGAAGTGTCTCCGCCTCGTCCGGATCGTCGCCACCACGTGTCGCCACCACGCGACGACGCCGCCCGACGATGAACTGCTCCAGGAGGCAGATCACCGTCGGACGGCGTCAGTTGACGGGTGGATCAGGCCTGATCAGGCCAGGTAGCCCACCACATCGATGATCAGGTGCGTGTCCTGTCGGGCGAACACCTTGATGGTGCCCGAGGCCCCGGTCCGCACCGTCGCAGCGTTGGCGACGACATCGGTGTTCCTCCCCCAGTTGATGCTGGAGGTGTCGGGGCGATCGCGGTCAGCGGTGTCACCGTTGAATACGGTCGCGAAACCGGAGATGCCGGGCGACGGCTGTTCGACCGTGATGTTGAGCAGCGCTCCCTGGTAGCCGGGCTGGAAGTCGGTGAATTCGGTGAGGTCGATCTCGACGGTCTCGTTGGCGGCGATGCGACCCTTGGCGCTCGCCGGCGCCTTGTCCGAGCGGGAGTCGAATGCCCGTTGGCCGTCGCTGAACAGGACGGTGGAACCTGTCGGGCGGTTGATCGACACCCAGTTGTTCCCGTTCGCCGTGTTGTACCAGAGATTGCCGGCGCCATCGGCGTACAGCTCGCCGAGCAGATGACCTGCGCCGGAGGGAGGGCCGCTGTCGTTGGCATCCTCGGACTGGATCAGTCGGACGTGGGACTTTCCGCCGATGAACTCGCCGCCGTAGCCGTTTCCGGTGTTGATGCCGCCGATGCCGGCGCCGGCGCCGCCGTGGCGACCCCACGTTGCTGCGGTCGTGTTCGGTCCGACGCCGCCCGGACCCTTTGCGTCGGCCGGGGTGTCACCGGCGATGGAGTGTCCACCGCCGTTGGTGATGCCGAGCACCGCATGCGAGCCGTTGTCCGCCTTCTCGACGATGCCTTTCACGCCATTTGCCGGGCCGGCGATGGCGACGCCTTCGGCCAGGCTCTGGCCTTCGGTGGCGGCAGCGTTGCCGTAGTGACGACCCCAGGTGGCCGCAACCGTGTCGTCCTGGACGGTGATGTTGCCGTCGGCGTCGGCGGAGCCGATCACACCGGCGATGGCGTGGCCGCCACCGGCAGTGATGCCGAAGACGGAGTGCGAGCCGTTGGACGCCTGGGTGATGATGCCCTCGACGCCGCGAGCGGTTCCGGCGACAGGGACGTCTTCAGCGATGTTGACGCCGCTGATTCCGGCACCCAGGCCCGAGTGGCGACCCCAGGTGGCGCCGACGGTGTTGTCGCGGAGCGTGTTCTCTCCGGCGACACCGTGGCCACGACCCGCCGTGATGCCACGCACCGCATGCGAACCGTTGCCCGGTCCGGTCAGCTCGCCGAGGACCGCTTCTTGACCTGCGGTGCCGGGGTTCGTCGCTGTGGTGTTGGTGTTGGTGATGACGGTGGCGCCGTCGTTCGTTTCGTTGTTCGGGTTGCCGACGAGAACGGGCGCATTGTCGGCGGCGCTGGCGGTGCCGGCCTTGCCCACGAGTGCGGCTGCGCCGGCGATGCCGGCCCCGGTGAGGAACATGCGCCGGCCCCGGCTCGTGCCGCTGGCGTCGGGTGTCTCGACGATGTCATCGGACGTTGAGTGGTTGATCTGGTCGGTCATGTGTGTGCTCCTGTGCGTCGTTCGGATGGCGGGAATCGGTCGTCGTTCGTGCCTCGGGCCGCCGTGGATCACGTTTCGACGAAGATTTCTCGCAACCCCAGGGGGCTGCTCGTGTCGGCGAGCGACGATCTCACGGTGAGCGGCATGCGCCGTCGGCGTCGAGCTCGGCGCTACGAGGCGTGCCGCGAGTCGTACGGTGACGGGGTGATCGAAGTCCGTGACATCTCCAAGCGGTTCGGCTCGGTCGAGGCGGTGACGAAGTTGAGCTTCGATGCCCATCCGGGTCGGGTCACGGGCTTCCTCGGACCGAACGGCTCCGGCAAGAGCACGACGATGCGCTGCATGCTCGGCCTCGACATCGCGACGAGCGGGACCGCGCGCTTCGCGGGCCTGACCTACCGAGAGATCACCACGCCGCTCCACTCGGTCGGATCGCTGCTCGATGCCGGGTACGTGCATCCGGGCCGGACCGGGCGCAATCACCTGCGGTGGATGGCGATGTCGAACGGCATCGACGATCGTCGAGTCGACGAAACGCTCGGACTGGTCGGGCTCAGCGATGCCGCAGGCCGACGCGTGAAGGAGTACTCGCTGGGGATGCGTCAGCGCCTCGGACTCGCCGGCGTGATGCTCGGTGACCCCGACATCGTGATGCTCGACGAACCTGCGAACGGTCTCGATCCCGAAGGCATCCGCTGGATTCGTGACATCCTCACCCACCTGGCACGGGAGGGCAAGACGGTGCTGGTGAGCAGTCACCTCCTCGCGGAGATGTCGTTGATGGCCGACGACCTCGTGGTCATCGGTCGAGGACGACTCATCGAACAGTCGTCGGTCGCAGACTTCGTGGCGCGCCACTCCGCGACATGGACCCGGGTGTCGTCGCCGATGTTGGAACGCCTGATGAGCGAACTCGGTGGCGCGGTGCAACGCGTCGTTCGACACGGCGAGACGTCGGCCGACCTCCACGGGATCAACACGGCCGAGGTCGGCGAACTCGCTGCGGTGCACGGAATCGTCCTCCACGAGCTGACGACCATGCACGACTCGCTGGAGGACGCATTCCTCCGATTGACGGCCGGAGCCCAGGAGTACGCCACCGCGCCGACCCCGATCGCGGCGCCACCGGCAGTGAACTCGCCGCCCGTCGTGCCACCCGCTCCTGGATCGGCGGCCGGTGGCACGATGCTTCCACCTCCGAGCCCACCGCCAGCGCCACCGCCAGCGCCGACGTCGGCGTCGCCGAACGGTCCGGAAGGTGCAGCATGATCGATCTCCTCCGCTCCGAGTGGTTCAAGCTCCGCACGGTGCGCCTCAACCTCTGGTTGCCGGCGCTGGCCGTTGGTGGCTTGGTCCTCGTGACCTCGCTCGTCGCAGTGCTCACGCCGGATGCCGAGTTCCTCGACGCAACCGATCTCACCGCCGTCATCGGCGGATTCTCGATCCTGGTGTCGATGATGATCGGTGTCACCACCTCACTCGGCATCACGTCGGAGTTCAACCACGACACGATCCGGCCAACGCTCGCCGCCACGCCGCAACGCCAGCGGGTGTTCGTTGCGAAGGCGATCGTGTCGGCGGTCTTCGGGTTCCTCGTGGGAACGGTGGGTGCGGTCGCGTCCTACGGCCTGGGTGCCATCCTGCTGTCGAGTCGCGATGGCGAGGTCGCGCTGTCCGGTGACGACGGGACTCTCGAAACGATGTTCGGTGTCGTCGTGCTCGCCGTCCTCCTCGCGCTGTTCGGTTTCGGCGTCGGTCTGCTCGTGCGCAACGGACCCGCAGCGGTCTCGCTCGTCGTGCTGTGGCCACTGCTGATCGAGTCGATCATCGGCGGGGTGCTCTCGGTGGCCCGCGTCGACGAACCGCAGCAGTACCTGCCGTACACATCGGCGTTCACACTCGTGACCCCCGAGAACTCCGAACCCGGGCGTCTCTACGGCGGAGTGTTCTTCGGACTGGTGGCGATCGCACTGGTCGTCCTCGGGTCACTGGTGAACGGCCGTCGCGACGTCTGACACCCGTTCAGCCGGCCCAGGTCGGCGGGAGTTCGGTGTGGTCCGTGACGGCACAGTCGTCGCCGAACACCAGGTAGCGATCGAAGTTGCGCAGGAACCACCGATCGTGGGTGACTGCGACGACCGTGCCGTCGAACGCTGCCAGCCCGTGCTCGAGTGCTTCGGCCGAGACCAGGTCGAGGTTGTCGGTCGGTTCGTCGAGCAGCAGCAGTGTGGCGCCCGAGAGTTCGAGCAGCAGGATCTGGAATCTGGCCTGCTGACCTCCCGACAACGTTTCGAACGGCTGACGAGCACACGGCTGGAGTTCGTAGCGACGCAGCATGCCCATCGCCGGTCCGAGCATCACGTCGAGGTCGTGGAGCAGGTCGACGAGTTCTCGGCCCGTCCATTCGGGGTGTTCGTGGGTCTGGTGGAACAGCCCCGGGAGCACACCTGCGCCGAGGCGGGCCACTCCTGCGTGGTCGACTGCGTCGGGGCCTGACGTCGGCGCTCCGTCTGGTCCCGACGAGGCGAGCAGGCGGAGGAAGTGGCTCTTTCCGACACCGTTCCCGCCGAGGACCGCAACCCGTTCGCCGTACCAGAGTTCTGCGTCGAACGGGTCGGTGAGGCCGGCGATCTCGAGGCGTTCACAGATGACCGCACGCTTGCCCGTTCGAGCCCCGCGGAGGCGCACGTCGATCTTCTGGGTGACGACATCGGGTGGTCGTTCGTTCTTCTCCACGAAGTGGCGCAGCTTGGTCTCGGCGGCCTTGAGCTTGGGGGCGAAGGCCTCGCTGATCGACGCCCGCTGACGCATCAGCTTCACGTAGTCCTCGAGACGTTGCCGTTCGGTGTCGTACAGACCCTGGTCGTGCTGGCGCAGGGCGTCACGATGTTCCTTGGCCGCTGCATACGTCGAGAACGATCCGCCGTGGGTCCAGGCGCCGCTCGCGTCCACGGTGACCACCTTGGTCGCGGTGGCCGCAAGCAGTTCACGGTCGTGGCTGATGAACACGACCGTCTTGCGGGTCTCGACGAGTTGACGTTCCAACCAACGTTTCGCCGGGACGTCGAGGAAGTTGTCGGGTTCGTCGAGGACGAGGATCTCGAACTCGCCGCGCAGCAAGGTCTCGAGCGCGAGTCGTTTCTGCTCGCCACCGCTGAACGTGCGCAGTGGTCGTCGGGCGACGTCGTCGAAGGTCTCACCGAACGCACGTGTCGTGCATTCGTCCCACAGGACCTCGGCGTCGTATCCGCCGGCGTCGGACCACGTCGAGATGGCCTCTGCGTACACCATGGGCTCGTCGTCGATCTGTGTCGTCGCTCGCTCGAGCCGTGCAGCGGCTTCTCGGATCCGAATGGGCGCAAGCGACAGCAGCAGCTCCGCGACCGTGGTCGCCGGGTGGTCGCCCGTCCCGACGAGTTGAGCCATCACGCCGAGCGAACCGCCGCTGCGGATGGTGCCCTCGCTCGGGGTCTCCTCGCCGGTGATCAGGCGGAACAGCGTGGTTTTTCCGACGCCGTTCGCACCGACGAGCGCAACGCGATCACCGTGACCCACATGGAACGACACGTTGCGGAAGAGCTCGTCGCCACCGGGGAGCTTCCACGCCACCCCGTCCACCGTGAGAGACCCCATGGGCGAACTCTAGGCAACGACCCAGGTCTCGCTGCGATGAGATTCGCAGCACAGAACCGGCTGCACGGTGCGCTGACGTTTCGTGCTGGACCTCGTCGGGTATCACCTGCACCGTCAACCTTTCGCTCTTTCAGGAGGAACAACACATCACCATGCTGACACTCACCAAGACCGCCGCCGCACTGCTCTCCGAGTCCCGCTCCCAGCAGGGAATCCCCGATGATGCCACCTTGCGCGTCGCCCCGGTCGGTGAGGGTGAAGATCACGGGATCAGCTTGGGTTTCGTCGAGGCGCCCCACACCGGTGACCACACCGGGATGGCGCACGGCATGCCGATCTGCGTGGATGCACAGGTCGCCGACTCGCTCGCCGACGTGAAGATCGACGTCGACACCGCTGGCGACACACCCCAGTTGGTGCTCGTCCAAGACGACGCCTGACCAGAGCAGCACCGATCGCTCCGAACCTCGACAGCGAGTCCCTGCATCTGCGGGGACTCGCTGTTTCGCGTCAGGGCTCGACGAGGTTCGCGCTGACGAAGGTGTCGAGCGCCGCCAGGAGCGCACCGAGCACGCTTCGATCTCCTGCGTCGATCACGATGGTGCCGTTCTCGATGCGGTCGTCGAGATGTTCGGGATGCGCGATCACGTCGACCATCGCCGCACGATCCAGGGTGACCGCGACGTCGGCCTCACCCAGGTCGGCGTCGAGGTCCGGTCCGGCGTCGTGGTGGACGGCATCGTTCTCGACCGTCAATCGGTGCATGAGCGGTCCATCGGCGGGGTCGAGGTCGGTCACCGTGAACGAGACCGAGAGTGCATCGATCGGACACTTCGCCGGATCGAAACGTGAGGCCATCATGTCGACGAGTTGCTCTCCCGTCATGCCGCCCGCCAGTGCCGGCACGCCGGCACGGCCGAGCTGGATGGTTCCGTTGCGCAGCTCGAACGCACCCATCAGGTAGGCGTTGCGCCAGGTGCTCGACTCGGCCTGGTAGCCGAGCTGCTCCATCGCATCAGCCGACAGCGAGCGAGCATCGCGGTGCTCCGGATCGTGGAACACGAGGTGCTTGAGCACCTCGACGACCCAGCGGTAGTCGCCGTCGTCGAAGGCTGCCTGAGCCCCACGCATGACGCCGTCGGGTCCGCCCATCATCTCCACGTAGCGGTGCGCAGCGTCGACCGGGGGATGGGGTTCGAGGTTGGCCGGGTTGCCGTCGTACCAACCGAGGTAGCGGTTGTACACCGAGCGGACGTTGTGCGACACGGTGCCGTAGTACCCCTGAACGTGGGACTGCTTGGTGAAACAGTCGGGCAGCGACGACAGCTCGGCGGCGATCTCGCCGGGCGTGTGTCCGTGGTTGGCGAGTCGCAGCGTCTGGTCGTGCATCCAGCGGTACACGTCACGCTGGAGCTTCAGGAAACCTTCGACGTCGTCGGCGCCGAAGCGCGGCCAGTGGTGGCTCGCGAACATCGTGTCGGTGTGGCTGCCCCACATCCGCATGGCCTCGTGGATGTACTTCGACCAGGCGAGCGGGTCCCGGACCTGGGCACCACGGATCGGGTACAGATTGTGAAGTGTGTGGGTGCAGTTCTCGGCCATGCACAGCAGCCGCTTGTCGGGGAAGAAGAAGTTCATCTCCGACGGTGCCTCGGCATCGGGCGTGTTCTGGAACACGATGCGCACGCCGTCCACGTCGAGTTCGGTACCGGTCTCGTGGATCAACTCCGTCGGCGCAACGAGCCCCGACGTGCCGAGCGGGACGGTCTTGCCGAGGCCCGCATCGACCTGACCCTGCGGGCCGAAGGGGAGCAGGGGACCGAACTGGTACATCGACCGTCGACCCATGATCGGACCGGCCAACACGTTCTCGCCGACCGCTTCGTGCATGAAGCCCTCGGGTGCGATCACGCGGACGTCGCCGCGTGCGACGGCCTCTCGGCTGGTCACGCCCAACATGCCACCGAAGTGATCGAGGTGGCTGTGCGTGTAGATCACCGCCGACACGGGCCGCTCGCCGAGGTGCTGATTCGCGAGGTCGAGACAGGCGCGTGCGCACTCCTCGACGGTGAGCGGGTCGATGATCAGCCAGCCGCTGTCCGCCTCGATGAACGTGATGTTGCTGATGTCGTACCCGCGTGCCTGCCACACGCCGTCGGCCACCTGGAACAGCCCGTGGATCGCGTTGAGCTTGCCCTGACGCCACAACCCGGGGTGCACCGTGTCGGGCGCGGCATCGTCGGTCCGCAGGAAGTCGTGGTGGGCGATGTCCCACACCGGTCGCCCGTTCTTCTCGATGCGGCCGGTCTTGTGCTGCGCGACGAGTCCTCGTGATGCGGCGGCGAAGTCGAGGCCGTCGTCGAAGTCGACGACCGCCGCCGATTGGCGCTGTTGCGTGAACGGGGTGGCTGGTTTCGGCGCGTCGCGCGGATCGGACATGGCGACAGTTGAGCAGACGGCGGTTCTCGGCGGCGACGTGAGGACACGCTGGAGACCCGCTGTCGCTCCGCGCAGCTCAGCCCGGTGTCTTGAACACGTTCACGAGGGTGCATCCGTCGACCGTGCGGAACTCGGTGTGATCCGTGCCGGCCTGGGCGGCGTAGGCGTGGCCGGGTCCCATCTGGACGCCGTTCGACACCAGGTCGCCGCTGAGGACGTAGCCGAACTCGACCTGCTCGTGATGGTGGGTCCGGCCGGAGTATCCCGCCGCGAACCGGAACAGGGCGATGGACCGGCCGTCGGCGCCGGCCAGCATCTTCATGCCGACACCATCCCCGATCGGCATCCAGTCGAGGGCGTCGGCATCACCGAAGGCCCAGCCGGTGATGTCGTGCGTGGTGTTCTCCGTCGTGCTCATGGCATCACTCTGTCACGTGGTGCGGTAGCGCCACGACGCCGCCGATCGGCTCGGCGCTGCTGGCCTCGACCGTCACCCCGCGGGTGCGTTCGCGACCCTGAACTCGGCCTGCTGGCCGAGTGACCGATGATCGTCGATGTCGCAGATCACCTGGTACACGCCGGGTTCGTCGAAGGTGACCGTCAACGTGTCGGAGCCGCCCGGCTCGATCCGATCGGTCGTGCCGACTCGTCGGCTCTCGTCGGTCAACACCTCCATCTGGTGAACGACACCACCCTCGTTGACCACGACGAACTCGACCGTCTCGCCGGCGATGATCGTGATCGCGGCATCGGAGCGGAACGCGAAGTCGATGGTTCGGATCTCCACCGATCGAGTCGGTCCGGCGGCCGCTCCACCCGGATCGTCCGAGCCGCAGGCCGCGAACACGACCAGTGATCCGACGACGAGGGAGACCAGGCGACCGACGCGCATGCACCCGACGCTATGAGGCTCCGTGACGAGAACTCGCGATCAGGACCGGTGACCGGGACCTGGTGCCATGACCCGTGCGCCGTGACTCGTGGACCGGGACCCATCGGCTGGGACCCGTGGGCCGGGACGCGCCAGCCAGGACTCGTGGGCGAGGACGACGGAGTGGCCAACCCGATCGTCAGTCTCACACGATCGTCAGGCGCGCACGATCGACCGTCGCCGAGGTTCGGGTCACGTCATCCGGTGAGTACGCAGTAACCGTCGACGGTGCCGAGCAGCGGCGAGGTCGGATGTGCCAGGGGTGCGTGGCCCAGATCGTTCGAGCGGACCTCGCCGATCCACTGGTCGTGCTGGTACTCGTGATTGACCACCGCCACGATCAGGGTGCGCGCCACCACGTCGAGTTGCGCTGGTGCACCCACGTCGCCACTGGCGATTCGTGCGACGTTCACCCGCAGACGTTCGGCCACCGAGTCGCGGTAGCGGCGCAGGCGGTCGAGGTCGGGAAGTTGCCCGCGACCCGACTCCGGGGTGGCGCCGTCCATCAGTGCGTCGAGGTCGGGGTCGGGGCTCGCCTCGGCGGAGGTGAGGTTGCGGACCATGAAGTGGCTGACGGCCGCCTGGTGCCCGAGATGCCAGCCGATCGCACTCGATTGCTCGTGCGGTCGCCAGTGGACCTCGTCGACGGTGAGGCCGTCCCACAGGCGATCGGTGTGCTCGAGTGCTCGTTCGTACTCGGTCATCAGCGCATCGATCGACGGGCCGGGGATGGCGTTGCTGCTCACGACGAGGCCTCCGTGGTGATGGTGGTGAGGATGTTCCCGACGGCTCGTTCTGCCGCCGCAAGTGCACCCTCGATGTGTCCGGGGGCGACATGTCCGGTCTCGGTCGACGCCCAGTGGAGCTTGCCACCGAGTTGTGGACGTGCGAACCGCGGGTCGCCGAACGTGGCGTGGTCGGTGAGGTGTTCCACGTCGGGCGGTGATGTCGCCGCCTGGGTGCGCCAGTCCTCGATGTGGAGTTCGATCGGGTCGGCCGCATCGGGCCCGAACAACCGGACGAACTGTGCAATGACGTCGTCGCGGGCGATGGGGCCGGTTGCGGCCGACGTCGGTGCGAACCCGAACAGGGCGGCGGGTGAACCCGAGGGACCGCTCATGTCGTGGATCTCGCGCATCGGACCCCGGTGGCTGACGGCGGAACCCGACAGTCCGCTCGCCCGCCAGAACGGCGACGGGAACACGGCGACGACCTTGGTGATGGTGCCCATCCAGACCGGGGTCGACGCCGCGAGCTGCGCGATGTCGGACGGAAGTGGGGGTTCGATGTCGATCGCACGCACGGCGAGAGCGGGCGGCAACGCAACGATCACCCGGCGGGCGGACCAGACGCACGCGGTGTCGTGCGTGGTCGCACGGATCACGACGTGGTCGCCGACATCGACGACCTCGTGCACTGCGGTGTCGAGGTGGATGACGCCGCCGGCGTGCCCGTCGACGGCGGTGGCGAGGTGCTGGGTGATCGTGTCGGCACCCGAGGAGAACCTCGAGGCCGGGACATCGATCGGGTTGCCGTCGAGCCGGACCACGTTGGTGGCGTCGTCGTAGACCGCATCACCGGCGAGGTGCTGGGGGTGGGTGGGAAGAGTGAATTCTTCGACCAGGCGCGCCACTCGTTGCTCGCCGGCCCAGCACCACGAGGCGCCGAGGTCCAGTCCGGAGTCGGTCGAGTGGAGGCGACCGCCGGTGCGGTTCCGTGCTTCGAGCACCATCACCGATTGTCCTGCATCGAGCAGGGCCCGAGCAGCACTCAGTCCTGCCACACCCGCGCCGATGACGAGCACGTCGACGTCCGTGCCGTGCATATCCGTGTCGGTGTTGGCATCGGATCGGGCGGCGTCGGTGGCGGTCTCGGCGTCGGTGCCGGGGTCGGCGTCGGACAGTGGAGGAGCGCCGTCTGCAACCATCGTGGCGAACCTACCGATCACGGGCGCCGGTGGCTGATCCGCGACCGCGCAACGCCGTGGTCGGCCTGCGAGAATGGCCGCCATGAAGTCCCTGCGTCCCCTCGCCCTCGTCGCCCTGCTCGCCGTCACTGCCTGTTCCGGCGGGAGCGACGAGGCGGTGGAGGTGCCCACACCCGACGCCGCGCAAGAGGCAGCCCCCGCAACCGACGCCACGGTGGTTCCCGACGCAACCGACCCCGACCCCGCGGTCGGCGACGATGGAGCCGACGAGAGCACCGGTGACGAGTCCGGCGGTGCTGTGGCCGGTGGCGACGGTGATGGCGAGGCCGACAGTGAGGATGTCGACGCGGCTGGCGATGGCGAGGGCGCCGACTCGGATGGCGGCGGTTTCACGATCAACGCACCGGCCCGTGTCCGGCCTTCGTGTGACAGCCTCCCGCTCGGGGTCAACGAGTTCACGCTCGATGAGGGCGGATTCGCCTACGACGTGCGCCTCTTCGTCCCGTCGACCGTCTCGTCGGATCCGGCTCCCGTCGTCCTCGACTGGCACGGGCTTGGCTCGAACGGCCCGCAACAGGCGTTGTACACCGGTTACGAGACCCTCGCCGAGGAGGAGGGCTTCATCGTCGTCCACGCGACCGGGCAGGACTCGTCGTGGGAGTTGGCCCAATTCGACATGCCCGATCGTGACGACCTGGCCTTTGCCGATGCATTGATCGACACGATCATCGAGGACTGGTGCGGCGACGAGGCACGCGTGTACTCCACAGGGATGTCGAACGGTGGCCTGTTCACCTCGGAGTTGGTCTGCAACCGGTCGAACCGGATCGCGGCAGCCGCTTCTGTCGCCGGCACCACCCACGTCGACGAGTGCGACCCCGAACGTCCGGTGCCGTACATCGCCTTCCACGGCACTGCCGACACGGTGGTGCCCTTCGGTGGAGGTGAAGCATCGGTGCTGCTCCCGCCCGAGAGCGTCGATGCGCTGATCGACGAGGGAACGCCTGGCGAGTTCGCCGATTTCGCTGTCGACAACGGCTGCGACCTCGAACCGCAACGCACCGAGCAGTCCGCCGAGATCATCCGCTACGACTACACCAATTGTGCGAACGACATCCCGATGACGTTCTACGAGATCGTCGGGGGAGGCCACACCTGGCCGTCGTCCCCGATCGCCGATCCTGCTGCGCCGCTCGAGACCAGCGGGTTCACGTTCGAGGTCGACGCGACTGCCGATGCGTGGGCGTTCATGTCGCAGTTCTCGCTCTGACCGGCGCCGGCCGTCCGCCGGGCAACACGGGCCGCCACGTAGTGTTCCCGGCATGGCGAGCATCCTGATCCTCAACGGGCCGAACCTGAATCTGCTCGGCACGCGGGAGCCCGACGTGTACGGATCGCACACGCTCGACGACATCGTGGCCGAGTGTCGCGCCGTCGCCGCCGAGCACGGGTTCGACATCACCGCCGTGCAGTCCAATGTCGAGGGCGAACTGATCGATGCGCTGCATTCGGCTCGCGACACCTCGGTCGGTGTGGTGTTCAACCCCGGCGCGTACACCCACACGTCGATTGCCCTACGTGATGCGATCTCGGCAGTCGACCTCCCGGTGATCGAGACCCACATGTCGAACGTGCACGCCCGCGAGGAGTTCCGTCACACGTCGATGGTGAGCGCGGTGTGCGTCGGCGTGGTCGGAGGTTTCGGGCGCGACAGCTACCGGCTCGCCCTCGAAGGACTCGTGCGCCACCTCGCCTGAGATCGCACTCGGTGTCGCACTCGGTGTCAGGCACCGTCTGCGACCTGGCTTGAGATCGCAATCGGTGCCTGACACCGGATGCGATCGTTGTTCAGCTGGCGTTGCGTCGGAACTCGAGTTGACCCTTGAACGGTCGGTGCGGGAGCTCGGCTGGTTCCTGATCGGCGTCGTAGTACGGCGCGTCGCCGATGATCGTCAGTCGTTCCACTCGACGGATCTGGGGCCAGTAGTCGGAGCAGGCGTAGTGCTGCACCGACCGGTTGTCCCAGAACGCGATCGTGTTCGGCTCCCACCGCAGACGCACCTGGTATTCGGGGTAGGCCGCCTGGGCGTACAGCAGCGAGAGGAGCTCGGCACTCTCGTCGGCGTCGAGACCGTCGATCTCCTTGGTGAACGCCGCGTTCACGTAGATGCCCTTGCGCCCGGTCTCGGGATGGGTCCGGATGACGGGATGATGCGGATTGGGGTACCGCTCCTGCATCGCGGTGATCTCGTCCTCGCTCGCTCCACGCTGACGCATCGCGATCTTGAAACGCGTGAAGTCGTGGCGAGCCGTGAGCCCGTCGACGCGTGCTTTCACCCGGTCGGGGAGCCCGTCGTAGGCGGCGTACATGTCGGCGAAGAGGGTGTCGCCACCGATGTCGGGGCCTTCGATCATTCGCAGCACCGACCCGAGTGACGGTTCGAGCCGCCACGTCACGTCGGAGTGCCAACCGTTCTCCATCCCCGGAGACGACTCGTCGTGAGTGATCGCCAGGACCTCGGGATGGTCCGCCGACGACGGCGCGAACGGGTGCACTTCGAGCTCGCCGAATCGGCGGGAGAATTCGAGGTGCTGGGCGGTGGTGATGTCCTGATCACGGAAGAACAGGACCTTCCAGTCCAGCAGTGCCGTGCGGATCGCCGCGATGTCGTCCTCGGACAGATCGGTCGACAGGTCGAGGCCACCGATCTCGGCGCCGATGGTCGGTGACCGCGGCTCGATCGTGATGGTCGAGCTGGCGGCCGGTGATTCGGTGATGGTCATGGTTGCTCCTTGTCGGTGCAGCACCCCACGCTGCCTGGAAAGTCTCCCAGATCGCAATGGACATGAACGACGTGTGGAATCGACCGACACGTGTGAACATGACCAATTCGTGGAACACTGTTGCGATGGCAACGAAAGACGACACGCAGGCGACGAACACCGACGGTGCAACGGATGGCCCGAGCTTCGGCACGCAACATGACGGGGATCACCCGGATCGTGTCGACGAGTGGGCGGCGATGCGGGCCAAGTACCTGCTGCCCGATGATCAGCGGCCCGCATCGTCGGCTCGGGGCCAGCACCACGAAGCGCTGCTGAGCTCCGACCTGGAGCGAACGATCGAGTTCTACCAGGGGCTGTTGGAGTTCCCGTTGACCAAGCTGTTCCAGAACCGCGACTACGAGGGGTCGACGCACTTCTTCTTCGACATCGGCAACGGCAACGCGCTCGCGTTCTTCGACTTCCCCGGCCTCGGCCTGGAGGAGTACTCCGAGGTCCTCGGCGGTCACCATCACCTCGCGATCTCGGTGACGCCGGAGAACTGGGAACGCCTCGGCAAGAAGCTCAGCGATGCTGGGGTCGAGACGTTCCAGGTGAGTGGCAGTTCGCTCTACTTCGCCGGTCCCGACGGTGAGCGTTTGGAGCTCATCTCGGATCCGCTCGGAGAGATGTACGGCGAACAGGTGCTCTGAACGCGCCTGCCATCAGGTGTTGACACGGTGATCGCCGACGTTGCGCGATCGCAAGCTTCGATCAGGGGCGACCGGCGTGGGCGACGTCGACTCGGGTCGAGTACAGCGCTCCTGATGCCTTGCCGGCCACCTCTGCCGGGCCGGCGTCGTCGGCGGTGAGGACGAACAGCGTCTGTCCGTCGTCGCCTCCCAGCATGCATGCGTAGGTGTTGTTGGGTGTGCCGACCCGGATGGTCGACGGATCGTCGATGTCACCCGATCCCACGACGCGCACCACCTGTCGGCCCACGGCGTCGGAGTACCAGATCCCACCGTCGGCATCGAGGGTGCATCCATCGGGTGCGGTTCCTTCGACCGATGCCCACACCCGTGGTTCGGTGAGCAGGCCGTCGTCGTCGATCGTGAATGCGGTGTACTGGCCACCGAAGCTCTCGCCGACCATCAGCGTGCTCTCGCTCGGCGTCAGCACCGATCCGTTCGGGAACAAGAGCGGGTGGCTGTCGGCGTGGACCCGTCCGTCCGGGAACACGACGGCGAGTGTCGACGTCTCGACGGAGTCACCGGCCTCGAAGTCGAATCCGAAGTTGCCCACGTAGGCGATTCCGGCCGACGACACGACCATGTCGTTGCAATGGCCGGTGGCGACGGCGGAGAGGTCGGCGTGTTCGACGACGGTGCCGTCGGCTTCCTGGCGCATCACCTTGCGGTCGAGCATCGACACGAACAGCAGTCGGCCGTCGGGCAGCCAACCGAGGCCGGACGGGCGACCGTCGTGGGTCAACTCGGTGTGGCGGGTGCCGGACCCGTCGGGGTGGATCTCGACCGATGAGATCGTCTGTTGGAAGAAATCGCTGAACCAGAGACGGCCGTCGTGCCAGCGGGGACCTTCACCGAAGTCGATCCCGTCGATCACGAGCGTCCATTCGGCCTGCATCTGGGTGGCGTCGTCCATGAGACCGAACCTACGCCTTCGACATGGCGCCTCGTCGACTCAGCCGAGCCAGTCGGCGATCGCCTCACCGATTTCGTCGGGGCTGTCCTCCTGCACGAAGTGGGTACCGACCACTCTCACCTCGGTCTGGTTCGGCCATCCTCGACAGAACTCGCGCTGTCGACCGATCAGGATGGAGCCGGGATCGGCGTCCACGAACAGCTTGGGGATCTCGTTGGTGTTCATCCAGTCGGCGTACTGCTGGACGATGTCCACCACGTCGGCGGGCTCGCCGGCGATCGGGATCTGACGCGGCCAGGTGAGTGTGGGCCGTCGACTCTCGCCAGCGTCGGCGAACGGTGCCCGGTACACCTCCATCTCCTCCGCGGTGAGGCCGCTGATGATCGCATTCGGGAGGATCGCTTCGACGAAGAGGTTCTTGTCGAGGCACAGCTCTTCGCCGGCGTCGGACCTGAACGCCTGGAAGATGCCGCGTGCTTCGGGCGGCCAGTCGTCCCACGACGGGATCGGCGCCACGATCGACTCCATGTAGGCGATGCCGGCGACACGGTCGGGGTGGCGCCGGGCCCAGTCGAAACCGAGTGCCGATCCCCAGTCGTGGATCACCAGCACCACCTCGTCACCGAGATCGAGTTCGTCCAGGAGCGCATCGAGCCAGGCGCGGTGCTCCACGAACGTGTAGCTGTCGGGGCCGGTGTCGGCGAGCTTGTCCGAGTCTCCTTGGCCGATCAGGTCGGGTGCGACCACGCGGCCAAGGTGCCCGACGTGGGGCACGATGTTGCGCCACAGGTATGACGAGGTGGGGTTGCCGTGGAGGAACACGATCGTTCGCCCGGTGCCGTCGACGGCTCCCGAATCGAAGTAGGCCATCGCCTTGGTGGTCTCGCCCACGGTAATGTCGGCGTGCTGCTTCGGCAATGGCTCGATTGTCCCCATGCGACGAGCATGGCAGATCGTCGTCGACCCTCAGTTCGAGTCGTTGTTGGCGCGACGCACCCGCACCGGCTTGTTGCGGATCTTCGCGCCTTCGAGCGAGCGGAGCACCTTGCCGGCCTGGCTCTCGGGCACCTGCACGAACGCCGACTTGTCGTTGATCTTGATCGCGCCGATCTCGCTGCCGCGCATGTTCGCTTCGTTCGCGATCGCACCGACGAGGTCGCCGGGGCGAAGGCCGGCCGAGCGGCCGAGGTTGAACTGCAGGCTCACGAAACCGGCCTCGACGTGGTGGGAGCCATCGGCGTTTCGCACGGCACGGTTCTCGTTGCCGCCGCGTCCGCCCTTCTCGAACCGGTCGCCGCGGCCCCCGCGATCGTCACGTCCGCCACGATCATCTCGTGCGCCACGGTCGTCACGTTGGCCGCGGTGGCCCTTCTTGTCGTTGCGGTCGCGGCCCTGGTCGCTGCGACTGCCCACGTCGGGGATCTCCTGCTCGACGCTGTTGCGACCTGCCGCCTCGTGGGCAAGACGGACGGCGGCGATGGCGACATCGATCAGCTCGTGGTCGGCGGTGAGACCGTCGACGATCGACCGATACAGCTCGGCGGAGCCAGCGGCGCTCGGGTCGTCGATCTTCGCGGCGACCTCCTCGCCGGTCATCTTCATCCGGCGCATCATCAGGTCCTCGACCGTGGGGACCTTCTCGATCGAGATCTCCTGCTTGGTGTAGCGCGACAGGTTGTTGATCTTGCGCTGGTCCTTCGGTCCCCCGAGCGTGATCGCAATGCCCTGGCGGCCGGCTCGACCGACACGACCGATGCGGTGTGTGTACGCCTCGGTGGTCTGGGGGATGTCGTAGTTGACGACGTGGCTGAGGTGATCGACGTCGATGCCGCGGGCGGCGACGTCGGTGGCGATCAGCAGGGTGGCGACGCCACTCTTCAGGCGACCCATCGCGCGGTCGCGCTGGTCCTGGCTCATGCCGCCGTGCAGTGCTTCGGCGCGGTAGCCGCGGCCGTTCATGACATCGGTCAGTTCGTCCACGTCGCCACGCGTGCGACAGAACACGATTGCCGCTTCGGGGCTCTCCATGTCGAGGATGCGACCGAGTGCCGAGGCGCGGTGCGACCGGTGGCTCAAGTAGGCGCGCTGGGTGACCTTGGGCGTGGTGCCCTCGGTGTCGCTGGCCCGCTTGATGCTGATTCGGACCGGGTCACTGAGCTGGCGGTTGGCGATCGAGTCGATGCGGCTCGGCATGGTGGCCGAGAACAGCACGGTCTGGCGTTCCGGGGGAGCGGCTTCGAGGATCGCCTCGAGGTCTTCGGCGAAGCCCATGTCGAGCATCTCGTCGGCTTCGTCGAGGACGACCATCCCGCAGTTGGTGAGGTCGAGTGACCCGCGCTTGAGGTGATCGAGCACGCGGCCGGGGGTACCGATCACGATGTCGACGCCGGCGTTGAGCAGGCTGAACTGCGGGCCGATGTTGGTGCCACCGAACAGGGCGGCGATCCGCACCTTGCTGTTTGCGCCGTACTCCTTGGTGGCCTCGGCGACCTGGTTGGCGAGCTCGCGGGTGGGGACGAGGACGAGGCCGAACGGGATCTTCGACTTCTTCGCTCCGACGACCCGGTCGAGCATCGGGAGGGCGAAGGCGGCGGTCTTGCCGGTACCGGTGGCGGCCTGGCCGAGGAGGTCGAATCCGTCGAGCAGCGGCGGGATCGACTCGGCCTGGATCGGTGTGGGATGGGTGTAGCCGAGGCCCAGGAGGGCTTCGAGCAGTTCGTCGGACAGCCCGAGGTCGGCGAATGTCACCGGGCCGTCGGCGTCGTCGTCGAGGGCTTCGGCTTCGTTGTCGTCGTCGTTGGTGCCGGTGGTGTTGTCGGCCTCGTTGTCGGAGGCGTCGGCACTCGTGTTGCCTGTGACGTCCACGTCGGACTGGCCGTCGGATTCGGATTCGTTCGAGGCGGCCGCGGTGTCGGTGACGTTGTTGTCGGAGGCATGGTTGTCAGAGGCATCGTTGTCGGCCTCGCCGTCGTCGCTGCCTTGGTCCTCACCGTCGCTGGTTGCGGCATCGAGTCCAGCATCGGACTCG
>Ga0307981_1000954_pt1 | contig 27585 bp, 23 predicted proteins | sample OrgLakmetagen987_FD_201849 | JGI IMG/M metagenome (GOLD analysis project Ga0307981, IMG submission 201849) | Saline water microbial communities from Organic Lake, Antarctica - #987 | ecosystem: Environmental > Aquatic > Non-marine Saline and Alkaline > Saline | place: Antarctica: Organic Lake... | reverse complement strand
GGTAAGTGATCACAAAGTCTTCTGTGTCTTGGCCAGGTACAAATAGGTCTGCTTCAACTTGGGTTAGGTCGAAGAATTGTAAGCCCGTTTCTTCTAGGTCACATTCTGTGATGGGGTCGATGTCGTTTAATAGTGGGGAAGGAAAAACTAAAAGTTCTAATTCCACAATTTGTTCACAATCAGATGAATTATCAAAAGCATAAGCATAAATCACTTGTTGATTAGGATTAACATTCGCAAAGGGTGACGACAATGGATTCATTTGGTTTTCTGCATCGGATTGGGTGGGATGAAAACTGATGTCAAAGTTTGGGAAATTAACCGCATATTCATCGATGACACTCTGTAAATCAAAATCACTTACAAAACCGTCGTTGTTTGTATCGCAAGCTTCTAAGGGATCAAATTCAAGGATAGTAGTTTGATTTACCACTATTTCCAAGGTAGTTTGATTTGCGCAATCTTCTGGATTATCTGGAGTAAATGTGTAGGTTGAAGTAGTTGTATTGTCAAATGCTGGCGACCATGTTCCAGAAACACCATTATTTGATGTGGTGGGTAATACATCTTGGGAGCTATCTCCTGAACAAATTGGACCAATATCATTAAATTCGGGAGTAATGATTGGGTTTACCACTATTTCGATAGTTGTATTTACAACACAGACTTCAAGATTATCAGGTGTAAAAGTGTAAGTTGTAGTGGAAGTTTCATCTAATTCAGGAGACCACGAACCAGTAATGCCGTTGTTTGAAGTGGTGGGTAAATTCTGTAACGAATCTCCTATACAAATCGGTTCGATAGGGTCAAATGTAGGAATTATAGTAGGATTAACGACTATTTCTAGCGTAGTTTCAACAGCACAATTATTTAGGTTATCTGGAGTAAAGGTGTAAGTTGTGGTGTTTGTATTATCTAATTCGGGTGACCACGAACCAGTAATACCGTTGTTTGATGTGGTTGGTAAATCTTGTAAGTCGTCTCCAGAACAAATGGATTCTACTTCATCAAATTCTGGAACAATCACAGGATTTACTTCAATTTCTAAAGTAATTTCTGAAGCGCATTCTTCTGTATCATCAGGAGTAAATGTGTAGGTTGTAGTCGATGTATTGTCTAATTCTGGAGACCACGAACCAGTGATGCCATTGTTTGATGTGGTAGGTAAATCTTGCAAATCGTCACCTGAACAAATGGGTTCAATTTCACTAAACTCTGGAGTAATGATTGGGTTAACCACTATTTCTAAGCTGGTTTCCGTAGCACAAACTTCTGAATCATCAGGTGTAAATGTATAGGTTGTGGTTGTTGTATTGTCTATTTCTGGTGACCAAGTCCCCGTGACACCGTCAATAGATGTTGTTGGTAAATCCTGTAAAACATCACCAACACAAATGGGTTCAATGTCATCAAAATCAGGAGCTTCAATAGGATTAACTACTATTTCTAAGCTTGTTTCAGTAGCACAATCTTCTGTATCAGCGGGAGTAAACGTATAGGTTGTAGTCGTTGTATTGTCCAATTCTGGAGACCATGAACCCGCAATTCCATTAATGGAAGTAGTCGGTAAATCTTGTAATGCATCGCCATCGCAAATGGGTTCAATTTCATCAAAAATAGGAGTTGTTTCTTCTGTAACAGTAATGGTGATTTCTTCCGTAAAGGTATCTCCACATTCATCAGCAACACTCACCGTGTAAGTAGTGGTAACAGTTGGTGATAACTCTGTAGTTGGACTATTAGGGTCGGAGACTCCGACTGTTGGAGACCAAGAATAAGTTACACCACTTGGTGTACTTGCATCAACAAAAACTGATTCATTTAGACATATTTCTTCGTCTTCAAATTGAAGATTATCAACAAAAGATATACTATTAAAACAAACCTGATGCAGATTACTTAAGCCACCAGTAGAGCCAACAAAACCAAAAAAAACAGAATTATCCCCTGAAAATATATCGGTTTTTATATCATAATTAAGGCTCAGGCGAAGTTCACAATCAAAAAAGACCTCAAAGGTTTGCGTAGCTGCCACCCAATCAATTTTTATACTGTATGCAACACCATTTGCAATATTTATACTACTTATATTGGCCTGCACTGGGCCGGCCAAATTAAATAAAGGGTTATTGTGATTTGGATTTCCACCTGTTTGTATGCCAATATGATCAAAAAAAGGATCTCCATTTACACCATTTGTAAATGTATCAAATTCAACTACTAAAGAAGGAATTATGCCTTCATAGCCAACACCTCCACCAGCATTTCCAATCTCAGGAACTGCATTTCCTTTAAAAACAAGCGCCATACCATCTGCTCCATTTGCATTAGAACCAAAATTATTTTGGTAATAAATGGTGAAATCATCGTCAAAATCAATTGGGTTATCATACCAAACTCCTCCAGCCTGATTTAATACATCTTGTGTAATGATAAAGCAATTGCCTCCTTGGTCAATAGCATCTCCTATGAGGGAAGCATTTAGCTGAGCATAGGTCTTAAATGTCATCATGGTAAAAACAATTAGACCTAATGTCAAGATTACATTTCTTACTCTTATCATACTATTTTTTTTAAGCTGCAATTATCAGAATTTATGCACAAAATTAGGTGAAAACAACTATATAATTGTATTTCAAAATTTGAACCCACTAATAAAACAAGTAATTTCAAAATATACAGTAATATTAGTCATTTGAAACCCATTTTACAAATAATATATATCGTTGATATTACAATGTTTATCTTTTTCGAAGCACAGCTTAGGTTTAAAATTAACATAATTATACCCATTATATTGTGTGTATTGAATTTTTGATAAACGGATTAAAACTTATAGATACGAACTCATCTGAAAATTCATTGATTTAAGTAAAGGATTTTATTTTTTTGGCTACTAAACAAACCATCCTGAGTGTTTCGCACTGCTTTTCTATCAACATTGAAGAGCTGTTTTATCATAGCAAGGAGTGGGATTAGAATGACAATCTCGGAGTTTTTTTTGCCCGCTCTGCGAAGTATGCAGCTTAAGAGCGTAATTCCTAAAATGATATGATGATGAAAAGGAGTTGAAAAAATGGGCAATTAAACCTTAATCACACTATTCCGATATTGATTCGGCGTCATTCCCTCATTCAACTTAAAGACCCTTGTAAAATAAGAAGAGCTATTGAAACCGCTAACATGTGCAATATCAGCTAATTTTCTAGAGGTCGTTCGTATCAATTGTTTTGCTTTATTTAGTCGTTGAGTATTTAAATAATCAATGGGTGTCTCTCCAAACGTGTTTTTAAACATCTTATAAAAATGAGAAGTACTCATACATGCTTTTTTAGCCATTGCATCTACGCTAATGTTTTCTGTAAAGTGATTTCGGATGTATTTCACAATAAAAGCCATTCGGTTATTATCAAATAAAAAGGAAGTTTCATTTAGCAATGCCATCTTAGCGTTTGTTTGAAGTAACCTTACAATTAATTCTTGTATCATTAAATCTAATAATGCATCTTTTGCCTTGTTTCCACTGATAAAAGTGGTCATCAACCGATTGATTAAATACTGTACGTTATCGTCATTATTGATATGAAATGGGGAAACTTGTAAATCTTTTGGTAGAAGCTCATCTCCTTTGATGTGAGTAAAATGGGAATAATGATCTATGGTTTCTTGTATTTTTGTAGCATCTATTCCAAGAGCAAGACATTGTGTAGGTTTGTGCAATTCAGCTTCGGGGAAATCGATAATCATTTTTTTATTGGCAGATAAGACTAAAGTTTCGCCAGGTAAAAAATCAAAACTTTCTTTTTCTTCTAAGTGCATGATTTTTTTTCCAGAAATCATACTGGCAATGATAGGAAAGTCGAATTTCAAATATACCTGTTCCGCTTTTTGAAAAGTTTCGTAAATATTGAGTTCTGCAAAATCTGCACTATATACACTTCTGTTTTCAACAAAAGTTTCAATTTTTCTGAGTTTTCGGTGTGGTTTTAGAATATCCTTCAAATGAGTAAAAATTAAAGATTAATAGAATAATAGCACATAAAAATAGAATACTTAAATTTTATAATACTATATTCCTGTAATTTTAACGAATTATAAATATAAAACATAAAATTATGAGTTATTCTAAACCAAATTTTCAAGAAAAGTATGGAAATTTTATCGGAGGTAAATTTGTAGACCCCATCGGAGGCGAGTATTTTGAAAATACATCACCAACCAATAATCAACTAATTGCAAAGTATCCTAGATCTCAAAAAGCAGATGTAGATAAGGCTATTGATGCAGCTAGAGAAGCTGAAAAAACATGGAGTAAAACTTCGGTTACCGAACGCTCTAATATGCTCAATAAAATTGCAGATATAATTGAAGCAAATTTAGATGAGTTTGCTGCCATGGAAACTTATGATAATGGCAAGCCTATTAGAGAAACGGTGAATGCCGATATTCCTCTTGCAGTAGATCATTTTCGTTATTTTGCTAGTGTTATAAGAGCAGAGGAAGGATCTGCATCCGAATTGAACGAACATACTGTTTCCTTAATTATAAAAGAACCTTTGGGCGTTGTAGCTCAAATTATACCATGGAATTTTCCATTGCTTATGTTTGCTTGGAAAGTAGCTCCTGCCCTAGCCGCTGGAAATTGTGTTGTATTAAAACCCGCAGAGCAAACTCCATGTACAGCTACTTTATTTGCTGAAAAAACTTCAGGGATTTTACCTGCTGGTGTTCTTAATATTATTCATGGTTTTGGTCCAGAAGCAGGAAAACCTTTGGCTTCAAGCCCACGAGTTGACAAGGTTGCATTTACTGGAGAAACTACAACAGGGCAATTGATTATGCAATACGCATCTAAAAATTTAAATCCAGTAACTATGGAATTGGGCGGTAAATCTCCTAATGTATTTTTTAATTCAGTGATGGATCATGATGACGAATTTTTAGACAAATGTATAGAAGGTGCGGTCATGTTTGCCTTCAACCAAGGGGAAGTATGTACGTCTCCATCTCGGATTTTAATTCAAGAAGACATCTATGAAAAATTTGTTGAACGAATCATCGCTAGAACTGAAGCTATTGTTCAAGGGAATCCTTACGACATGAACACCCAACTTGGAGCTCAAGCATCTCATGATCAATTTGATAAGATTTTGAGCTACATTAAAATCGGTAAAGAAGAAGGAGCAGAAGTACTTACAGGTGGTGAAGCATATCACGCTGATGGTGAATATAAAGATGGTTTTTATGTACAACCTACTATTTTGAAGGGACACAATAAAATGCGTGTTTTTCAGGAAGAAATATTTGGTCCTGTTGTAGCTTTGTGTACTTTTAAGGACGAAGCCGAAGCTATAGAAATTGCCAACGATACTTTATATGGTCTCGGAGCTGGAGTTTGGACAAGAGATGCGCATCAATTATACCAAATACCACGAGCTATAAAAGCAGGTCGTGTTTGGGTAAATTGTTATCATGATTATCCAGCTCATGCTCCATTTGGTGGATATAAAATGTCTGGATTTGGTAGAGAAAATCACTTAATGATGTTGAATCACTATCAACAGACCAAGAACATGTTAATCAGTTACAATAAGAACAAATTAGGTTTCTTTTAGAAAAGCGAAATGATGAATGTAAAGAGGGTAGAAATTACAGATAAAGCAGCTGAATTGGTTGCTAAAATTAAATTGAGACATGGTGAACTTATTTTTCATCAAAGTGGTGGTTGTTGCGATGGCTCAGCTCCTATGTTGCTTCCAAAGGAAGATTTTTACATAGATGAATCTGATATACACTTAGGAGAAATTGCAGATGTAAACTTTTATATGAATCACAAACAATTTGAATATTGGAAACACACTCACCTTACCGTGGATATAGTTCAAGGTAGAGGTTCTAGTTTTTCTTTAGAAATTCCAGAGGGCTTTCGTTTTAAAGTAGATTCGCGTCTTTTTACTGAAGAAGAACGAATTGAACTCGGTATGTAATTTCCACTTACTAATATTCAAAATAACACAAAACCATCTTCAATTTGAAGGTGGTTTTTTTCTTGTACCCCATTTGTAATTAGGGTTTGCTGAAAAACAAAAAAAGTCTTTGATTATGATGTATAAGTTAAATAATTGCATAGTCAAGAACTGGTAATTATAAAACATGACGTATCTACCTGTCGGACATGCTTAAAGGCAAATTTAAACATGGTTAGTTATTTTTTTACCTGGTTATTGTCCTAACAGGAAAAATCAAATAAAAAGCTAAATAAAAGATTTTTGAAGTTTGTAAAGATTAATGTTACTTGAGTTTTCAGTAGCCCCTATTTATAAGATATAAAGCCCTATATTAACTTTTAGAACCGCTTATTATTCTTGAAATTATACCTTTATCATTTGTAAATTCTGTCCAAATCACCCAAGTTAAATGAACTACGATAAAGGCAACTAAATAATAAATACCAAGTTCGTGAATTTCTTCCATTGGTTTTTTAAATGCTTTAGGTCCAAATTCTATGACAAGACCTGTCATCAAGGAGACAACAACGCAAAATAAAAAATAATATAGGTCCATTTCTGAAGTTTCTCTTTTATTGAAAGGTTCTTTTCTAATGGATTTTGAAATTTCATCTGTCCAAAAAACGGAAGCATAAAGCGCAAACAGAACAATCCAGTTAGCACATAGCCTAAATAAATATGCCAATCCCACATAGGTTGTCTTATTTTTTTGGCTAGAACGATAAGCTGTTCTTCAGATAAAGTTTGATTGGTAGTTTGTAAATAATCTTCTATTATTTCAGCCACGTGGTATTTATTCATCCATGTTAATCTTAAGAAAATGGTAAGCAGCAGCAGCGAAAAAGAGATGGCCATTGACCAATGCATTATTCTATATAGTTTAGGATAATTTGGCTTAATCATGTGTAGATTTTGTTAGGAGAAATTTAAAATGAAGTATAAATCAATTTCAAAATAAATGATTTTCATAAGGCTAAATTAAACAAAAAAAGAAAGGGATATGAAACTAAATTTCAAATCCCTTTCATCAAAATAAAACTAAAATTTTATATTGTTATACTACTCAATTATCAATTTTAAACTACCTGATCCAGAAAGTGTTGAAATTTTTGCAATGTATAAACCGCTAGCGAAATTTGATAGGTTGATGTTCATTTCTCGACTGTTTGGTAGAAAAACGGCAACTTGATTTCCAACTATATCAAAAAGAATAACGGACTTCATAACATCATTTTCAGATTGTATGGTTATGTTGTCTCTTGCTGGATTTGGGTAACTACTCAAACCATCTTGAACTCTATTGATTAGGTTGAAACCATCGCTAAGTGTTTCTTCTTGATTAATATCATCAAAAAGGAAAGTTGCGTTTTCGGAAGCATTATTAGGTGTAGCATAGCCAAACATTAATGTTATTACATTATAAATAGGTCCATCTTGGTTGATAAAATCCCAAGTATAAGTTGCCCATTCACCAGATACGGTAGTTAGCATATCTCTTTCATCTGCGAATCCTGCATCCGTACTTTCTATTTTAAGCTTTAATAAAGTACCAACTGGAGCTTCTGTATACACCTTCATAGAGAAAGAACCGTCAATAGACATGTTTTGGAAAAATTCATTTAAAACAATTTTGCTTTTAGCCCATGGCGCTCCTCCACTTCTAATGAATTGACCCACAGTAGCACTTGGATTATTAGCATTTACATAAGGATTGGGTATCACATTTGTTATTCCTCCATCTTCATTGATAAAATCTGTGGTAACTACACTGCCTTCAAAATCAACAGGGAAAGTTGTTGCTTCTGGTTCAGGAATAGTTGGACCTGTGATTTGTTCTACATCATCAAATAAGAAGGTAGATGTAGCCGAACCATCACCTACGTTACCAAAGTCAAATATAAAATTGATTTTATCGAAATCATTTGTTTGTCCATTAAAATTCCAAGTAGCTGTTTCCCATTCACCAGAAGTTGTGGTTAGGTAATCTAGGTTGTATCTACCACCAGTACCTTCAAGCTCCAATTTAATTCTAGTTCCAACGGGAGCAGTCGTGTATACCTTCATAGAAATTTGCCAAAAAGTTGAAAGATCTAAGTTATCCGCTAAAAACAATCTACTTCCAGCCCAAAATTCACCTCCATCTTTAATCACTTGAGCAACAGTATTACTCATGTTGATGCCACTCATTTCTGGATTTGGAACAACATTTAATGTTGCTCCTCCATAACTTAAGAAATCTGTGCTAATCACTCCTGATTCAAAGTCAATTGGTAAAGTAGCTGGAACAGGTGGGGTTGGCCCTGCAACTTGTTCAACATCATCAAAATAGAAAGTGGAATCAGTAGAACCATCTCCTACGTTTCCAAAATCGAACATGAATACAGCTTCATTTAACTCATTAGATATTCCTAGAAAAACCCATTCTAAAGTTTCCCATTCTCCAGAAACCGTGGTAAAAGCATCAGCATCAGCCGCTCCTCCTGGTCCTTCTAGTTTAAATTTTACGGTAGTACCAACTGGAGCAGTTGTATATACCTTCATGGTAATCTTTGTCAATACTGAAAAATCTAGATTGTCTTCCAATATTATTTTACTTCCTCCAAAAATAGCACCTCCATCTCTAACAATACGAGCTACGTTTGCGCTGGTGTTTATTCCTGAAGCATCTGGGTTGGTCATTACCATTGCGGTTCCTCCATCAAAATCGACAAAATCTGATGTTGTGATGTCACCTTCAAAATTGAAAGGTAAGCTTTGTGAAAAGCCTACAGAAAAGGCAAACAAGCTTAGAATTAGTGTGATTTTTTTCATTTTACTAAATTAATTAAGTATAAAAATTAAGTTTTTTTATTCATTTTTACTGGAATTCAAACACTTAAGATATTCAGCAAAAACAAGCTGCAATAATAACACTAAAATTTGAAATTTTCTTTTTTTATTTTAAATTATTATGCCAAATAACTATCAATATCTACTTAGTTTTTAAATAATGCAGAGTAAGGAGAGAAAATAGATGAATTTACAATTGGAATAGCACCTAATGGTATATACTTTTTCGAATAGGGCAGCTATCTTTTGTCCTTAAGCGAGGGGCTATCTGCAGTATTTTGGGCGCAAATCGCGTATTACTTCAATTAAAAAATATATGTAAAGTGTAGGCGTTTTTTTCTTCCTTTTTTTCAGTAAAAAAAAGGTCTTTTAAATAAATTGAAGACCTTTAAAGCTTTGATAATAATCCGTTAACAGAAACTACTTTGCGTTTAGCTGTTTTAGAATTTGCCTAATTTCTGCTAATTCTTGTTTTATAGATTCATTTTCTGCCTCTAGTTCCACTATTCGCTTTTGTTGCTCTTGTGCGGCTTTTATAGCTACTACACTAAGACCACTATAATTCATTAAGTATTGATCATTTTCTTTAATATAGGTAACTAACTCTGGATATACTTTTAGCACATCTTGAGCCATTAAACCGATAGAACGCTCGGTTGAATCTTGGTTTAATAGCGCATAGCTATAAGGATTTAAACTCATAAAGCTTTGCCAGTCAAAACTTAATTCCCGAACATTCTTCTTTAATCTAACATCTGAAATATTTGAATAAACACCTGTTATATCGTCAAAAGCTCCAACAACGGTATTTCCTTGAATTCTGCTAAATAGGCGCAAATCAGAGCTCGAAGATGAAACGTACAATCTCCACCAAGGGAATGGCGATGCACTCCCAGTATTTTCTAGTATTAAACCATCAGAAGTACCACTATTGCCATGAAAAATATGTAGTTCTGAATCTGGGCTTCCATTAATACCTACATCCCCGTTGCCTCTTACCTGTAAAATATTTCCAGAACCAGTATGAAACAAATTGAACGAATTATTTGCCAAAGTATTATCTGATCGCCCAAATAGTGTCCATGTATTATTAGTCTCTAGAGAGCTTTGGAAATCTATTCTAGCTCCATCTGATGCACCAGTTTCTACCAATTGAAGTTGTGGTGAAGTGCCACTAGAGTTCATTCTTATTTGAGTAGTACCTCTTACATCCAAACGCTCTGTTGGGTCTGATGTACCAATACCTACAGCCGCATTGTAATAAATTTCAGATCCATTATTACTCCATTGAGTGGCTATATTAGATAATCCAACATCAAAAGTACTTCCCGCTTCAATTATTCTCAGCGTAGTTCCAAATAAATTAGCAGACGATATTGTTTCATTATCACTATCTGCATCTGCATCATTAATATTAATTGTACCCCCCGCACCTGAGAGTGTTACTTGATTTCCATTTTGACTAAGCGTTTGTATTTCATTTGTGTTATCAATATCGCCGACATTAACCGTACCTCCACCATTAGAAAGCGTTACGAGATTGCTGTTTTGATTTAAAGTCTGAAACTCGTTGCTATCGTCATCATCCCCATCTGAAATACTAAATGAACCTCCACTTTGGGATAAAGTAATGGTATTGCCTGATTGACTAAGCGTTTGTATTTCATTTGCATTATCAATATCGCCTACATTAACTATACCTCCACCGTTTGAGAGCATTACTTGATTTCCAGTTTGTGTTAAAGTCTGGAATTCGTTGCTATCGTCATTATCCCCATCTGAAATACTAAATGAACCTCCACTTTGGGATAAAGTAATCGTATTGCCTGATTGACTAAGCGTTTGTATTTCATTTGCATTATCAATATCGCCTACATTAACCGTGCCTCCACCATTAGATAGCGTTACTAGATTGCTATTTTGATTTAAAGTCTAGAACTCATTATTTGGGTCGCTATCAGCATCACCACTATTATCTACATAATCTTTGGTAACTGCATCAGAAGGAAGTACAGGAGTAGATAGGTTTGTTATACTATTTCCTTGCATATCAATATTTTGTGTTGCGATATGATCCCAACTTGTAATAGATTTCCATTCTGTACCATTATATACTTCTAGGTCTTGATTCCACCTTATATTACCTGGTACAGCATTGTTTGTAAATCCTGGCTTTATACCTCCATTTACATCTAACCTAGTTTGGGGGGTCTTTGTAAGTATGCCCACGTTGCCAGAGCTGTAATCAGCAGGTATGTAAATACAGATTTCAAATGTAGTTGGCACATAAACCCCATCAATGTAAGCAGCTATAACGTAGGTTGAACCTTGAACAAGAGCTACATCTACAGTACTAACACCACAAGCTAGAGAACTAGCTAGTCCACAATCATCAAATACTGATAGGCTATGCACCTCTGCTGCATTTCTTATTTCAATAGTATAACTTGTACTTTCAGTAGCAGTAAACTCAAAATAGCCTGCTTGTGCTGAAGATGTGTTACAGAAATCACCTGGCCTATTTGTAGCTGAAAATGTAGAGCCAGATCTTGACAGCTCACAAGCTGCGTTTGTAGATAAGAATAGAGTGGAAGGATTGCAATCTCCAAAACAATCTGGACTATTTGAAACTTCACCAGGCTCACAATTGCCATTACAATCTGCGCTACTAGAACTTTCCCCTACATCGCAAATTCCATTACAATCAGGACTACCCGGATTATCAAATTGATCACAAATTCCATCACAATCAGATCCAGTTTCTCCAGGACTACAAATACCATTACAATCTGAACTACTAGAACTTTCTCCTGCATCACAAACACCATTACAATCTGAACTACTAGAACTTTCTCCTACATCGCAAATACCATTACAATCCGAGCTACTAGAATTTTCCCCTACATCGCAAATTCCATTGCAATCAGGACTACCTGGACTATCAAATTCATCGCAAACACCGTTACAATCAAGACTACTTGAATCTTCTCCTGTATCACAAATTCCATTGGGTGGATTTCCATCATTTTTTGGAGCAGGTATTTGAGCAAAAGTAAAAGATACAGTTGATGCTAATAACATAAGTAATATTATTTTCTTATTCATCTTGTTTCTATTTAGTTTTTTAATATTTTAAGTTAAGGCTTAACATCAAATCAAGTCTATACCTCTACTTTTATTTTCATGTTTAATTAATTTTTTTACAACCTGTGCTTTTGTTTCTTTTACTTATACCAAATAAACATCTGCACTTATGCCATTCAAATCAATAGTTACGCTGGTTGCTCCTCCTTCACCTTCTAATTTGAATTTTACCGTAGTTCCAACTGGTGCAGTAGTATACACATTCATCGTAATTTTCGTTAGTACTGAAAAATCCAGGTTATCCTCCAATAAAATTTTACTTCCCCCAAAAATAGCTCCTCCATCTCTAACAATACGAGCTAAGTTTGCGCTTGTGTTTATTCCTGAAACATCTGGACTGTTTGTTACAATTGCGATTCCTCCATCAAAATCGACAAAGTCTGATGTTATGATGTCACCTTCAAAATTGAAAGGTAAGCTTTGAAAAAAGCCTACAGAAAAGGCGAACAAACTTAGAATTAGTGTGATTTTTTTCATTTAATTAAGTAATGAGCTTTTTAAAAACAGGTTAAAATCATAGTGAGTACAAGGCTTCACAAGATAAAAATAACATGATTCTATTTTACGTAATGGTAAATATAGACTATTATTTTTAAAAATAGAATTAGTTTTTTTCTACTTTCATAGGGTTAACTATAAATGTAAGTTACTGGTAATAAAGATTTAAAATTCCTGTATTGCTTTTAATTGAGATAAGTGAGAGAGCACATTTATTCAGTTCTTATTTATGAAAACTTAGCCTTGTTTTCGCATCATTTGTATTGAAAACCAACCTAAAATTCCAATTATAAGTATGATAACTAACCAAAGCCAAGTTTTATTTTCAAAAAGGGCTGCTGTTTTTTGTTTGTCTGGTTTGTCAATAGATTGTTCTTTACCTAGATTCAAATGAATTAAATCTTTGGGAATTTTACTTTCAAACTGCTTTATGTCATAATCGGGAAAACTAACTTTAGGATTACCATAGACTAAAAAATATGTTGCTTTTTTTGTAAATCGAGCTATGATTTGATATAAGAAGCCTTTCACTTTTACATCTCCAAAATTCAATGCTTGATTATCTTGATTTTGAACCAGTATTTTTAATTCTTGCAATGTGGTGGAGTTGAAATTAAATTCATTGTCGCTCATAGAATTTAAAGTTCTTCTAGAAAGTTCCTGATAATTATAAATATATCCCTTTTCGGTTTGAATACTGTCCTTGAGGTATTTAATGACAATGGGTCTGTAATAATCAAAAGTATCTAGAACATCAATGTTGATTTTGCTTACGGGTGCAGCTTCTTCTAAGTTGATTGTAATTTCAGTTTGTTTTTCAGACTTATCCTCCTTTGTATTGATTCCTTCAACAGAAAATTCTCTATAGTCTCCTTTTATGGTTTCTCGTTGTTTTACTTTTGCATTCAACAAGTTTGGATTTTCCTTGCTATTTACCCGAAGTCTAAAATATGTGTATTGAGCACTTGGAAAGCTAAGCGTGGTGAATTTAAAATCTGTTTTTTGGTTTTTTATGGAAAGAATTCGTTGATTTTCTGTAATTGTAAACCAATCGTTTTGGTTTTGACTTCCTTTCAATTCTAGCCGCCAATCGAAATTCTTAACTTCGAAATCCAATTCTATTTGGTTGACTGCAGATTGACTTGTATTTTCAAACGTATAAAAATATCCTTCATCGGTATATGAAGTATTCAAAATTTTGAAAGGCACTTCTTTACTTGTACTTTTTTCTTTTGCTTTTCTGATAAAGTAAGCTGCTTCAATAGTATCGTTCTCCTTAGTTATACCAAATATCCTAATATCTGAAGCGTTCTGATTGATGGTAGAAAAAACTTCAGTAGGAATATCTATTTGATGCCATGGTTCAGTAATGCCATGTATTTCTCGCTTATAGTCATACTTTTCCATTTGTCCATAAGAAAATGAACACCCTAAAAAAAGTAAGTAAGATAGTTGATTAATTGTCTTCTTCATCTGCAATAAGTTGTTTGTACTTGTTGTATAAAAATGAAATAATTAATAATAAAATCCCCAAAGACACAAAAACTATGGTTTTTGAAATGGTATCTAAATGGGAAATATCGTAAAAGAAAAGCTTAATGAGTGTAATTCCAAATAAAGATATTGCAGAAATACGAAGGTGTTTTTTCTTTTTCCAAATTCCTAAACCAATAATAAACAAGGCATAAACACCCCAAAGTATACTTAAACCTAATTTGTAAGATTGTGAAGATTCGGCGATGTCTAACCAATGAATTAATTCGCTACTGAGTATCCAGACTATGGAAATATGCAGAAGCAAATCGAAAGCAATGTGCAGTTTCCAAGTCATAAATTCTTGTCTCAAATATTGATAGCACGCCAAAATACACAAGACAAAAAAGCCTATTGAAAGATAACGAATGAGCAAATTAAACATTCCAATTTCATAATATTCAGACAGGTTTTGCTCTAAGTAACTTTCTCTTAGTTCACTTAGCTCATAGAGTCCTTGAGTTAAAAAGAAAACGACAGCTAGGGTATTTAATCCTAGATTAAACAAACCAAGCCGTTCTCTTTTAATTTTTTTGATATTGATAAATGATAAGATAGCTAGAAATAAAAGGCTGTAATTGATAATCCAAATGGTTTTGAAATGTAATAAATCATAATTCATTACATAATCATAATAACCACTAACCTCCCCTATTTGTTGAATCTTTGAATTTGCAAATAATTGATTCCAATAGTTCGCAATTTCAAGCCGGAAGGCATAATAGATACTCAAAACAAGAACTGCTGGAATAAAAAAAGAAAATACTTTAGTATACCACATTTTGGTAGTAAGTTCAGCTAAGTATTTTTCTTTTTTCTGTATATACTGAATAAAGCCAAAAGCCAGAACAAACAATACTGAAGACAAAAAATTTATGTTGAATAATGGCGTCAGCTCAGTAGATGTATTATCAATTCCATAATCAACGTAATAATGATTGTAATTGTTTGTCCAATCCTCAATGATGCTTAAAAAAGCTATGCACATTAGAATATAAGAGAGATTTTCGTAGACTTTTACTTTTTTTGTTCTACCAATCCAAAACAATAATGCGGCTTCACCAGTCCACAATAATGTTACCCAATTTCCATCTAATTGAATGGGTATAGCCAAACTGATAAAGACTAAAACTAAACCCGACACCAAATAGAATATATTTTTATCGGCTAATTTTTTTCTAAAAATAATTGCACTTACTATAAAGTGAACTATTGCATTACCTAAAGCAAATAAGCCTGGTAGGTCTTCTCCAACTTCATGTTCGTTCAAAATTACATAGCCTAAACCAAAAAACACAAAGGAGTTAAGTAGCAATAAGATGACATCATCAATTTTAAATTGTTCTCTTTTAAGTACTTTGTAAGCAAGGAAAGTCACATAAAACAGAATAAAGAATATAGCAAGAAAAAGCAAAGCTAAGCTGAAATGCTCATCGATATTGTATTTTGAATTGTACCAAAAAAAGTAAATTAACCAAGTGAGTACAAAAGAAGAATAAAACAATGGTTTCCAGTATTTTTTAAAAGAAATTATCAACACACCAGTATTTATTATTGCCATGTAGGTAAATAAGACCGCAACTTTACCAGAGCCCTCGCTCAACAAAAAAGGAATAGCATAAGCACCCACTAAACCAATATGAGCTATTACTTGGCGGCTGTAATTTATGGCAGCAACTACTGCAAATGCAGTAAAGACAAACATTAGTAAAAATGCAATGGACTGAGGGAAAAGTCCATAAAAACTATAAGCAGAAAAAGTAATAAAATACAAAACTGAAATGGCACCACTAACTAAAACAGCACTGTAACTTTCGTATTTTTTTTTAAGTTTAATACCAAATCCCAAGAGTCCAATTCCTGCTAAATACCCTAAAATGATTCTCGTTAACGGACTAATTAAGTCGTTTTCTATTGAATATTTAGCTCCAATTGCCACTCCAATTACCGTGATGGCTATTCCTATTTTGTTGATAAGATTTTCGCCGATAAATTTTTCGAGATCTCTTTTTATTGTTGGTGTTTCCTCTATTTTTGTAAGCGTAACTTTAGGTGGCTTGTTTGTTTCATCAGCTGAAGTTTCAAAAACTTTTGTTTGGCTTTTTTCTGAAATTGGTGCTTCTTCTATTTCATCTTTTTCATTTACAACATCAACCTTTTCCGTTGTTATTAAACTCTTCTCTCGTGCTTTCTCAGTTTCAAAATCATCATTGGAGTTTAATTCAGCACTTTTGAGTTCAAACAAAGCCAAACGGATAGAATTGATTTCCTTTGAAAAAGCTTCCTGTTTTTTGGATAAAGCATTCAGCTTTTCATTGAGTTGAAGTATTTTCTCTTCTTTGTTATTCATAGGTTAGTTAGATTCACTAAAATGTTTGAGTAAGGAAATTATGATTGTATAAATCTATAATATCCAAATCTAGTCAAATATTTTAAGTTAATTATTGATAAATAAGTATATTGGCAATCTTTTAAAAAACAATAATACAGCTCATTAGAATGAAAATATTTTTATACAGCTTTTTGTTATTTCCTATTTTACTTCATGCCCAGATTAATGAAAGTGATACGCTTAGCATCAAAGCAAATTTATCTTTAACTGGGTTTTATCAAGGTGGAAATGTAGAGACTTTTATTTTTAGAGCAAAATCTGATTTCAGTTTTAAGCCATTAAAAAAATGGGTGTTTAAAACCCAAAACTCGTATGTATACCAAGAATTTGGAAAGGTAAAAGCAGATGAAGATATCCTGAGTCTTAACTTTTTGTATTTTAATCCAGAGCGAAAAGTTTACCCACTAGCTTTAGGCTTTGTAAGCACGAATTACAGAAGAGAGATTGCTTTACGTTCGCTTTTTGGTGCTGGAGTTACATTTCAGCTCCTAAATAAAAATAAGAATTGGCTTAAATTGGCTCTATCCAGTGAATTTGAACAAACTGATTTTAATGAAACCAACTTCAATCGTTCTGAATATGATGGAGATAAATCCATAAACACATTTCGAGGTACTGTTTGGGTAAATGGCAAATACAATTTATTTAAAAAGAAAGTAATCATCAAACATGAATTTTACTTTCAACCTTCTCTAGAAGAAAGCAATAATTTTAGATGGCAAACCGACCTTGCCTTAGAATTACCTCTTTATAAATTTTTGAATTTCAAAATCAATTATGTACATACATTTGAGAGCATTGTCATAGAAAACCAAAAACAAGAAGATACTATTTTAACTTTTGGGTTTACTTTTAAGACTTCTGGATTAGATTAAAATACAAAAAGAGAACTAATGAATAAATTCTATGCTACGAATACACGAATAAAATATTGGTGCATTCGTGGTAACAAAGTTGATTTATTTGCTTCTAGCAGTAAGCTGTTTTGTATATCCTATGGCTATTTCAGTAAAGTCGGCTTGACCAAGATTAGAATTGATGAAAGCGCCAACAAAGAAATTATGAATAGGCTTTTCTGAGGTTCCAATGAAATAGTATTTAAGGCCAAGTCTTCCTGAAAACCTGTATTTAAGCGTATAGTAGGTTTCGCTTAAATCGCCAAGTCTAAAAAAACCTCCTTCTTCTGGTATAGTTCTAGGTACAAATCCCCAACCTTGATTTATACGGGCATCAATTTTATAGGCAGGCTTAAATAGATTTACACCTATCTGTATATCAATTCCAAAATGATTTAATAAAAATTCAGTGTTGGCTGTAATCCCCACATTTAAAGAATTCATAAATGGATTCGATTGTAAATCTGAAAATTCTCTACCTTCCTGAACTAGCGATTCATTATTTAAAATATAGTCGTAATAAGATTCATAAAACCTAAAATACGCACCAAATCCTAGTTTGAATGTATTGTTGTAAATTTTGCCATATTCACCTGACACAATATATACATTTTTCATTTCATTAAAGGCTTCAGATAATACGTGCACACCTAAACCAGACCGAATTGAGTAATATTTTGAATTAAACTTTTTAGGTTTGTGTACAAAAATTGTATCTGATACCGCTTCTTTTGTTGTCTTAATTTCAGTTCCAACACTAAGTAGAAAAGAATTGTAACCCTGATTGGGAAAACTAGTATGGCCGTTGGAATGATGGGTATAGCCTACTCCTACCCGCCAATTAAATTGATTCGATTTTATCAAGTTATAGAACATAAACATTCTGAATGACCAGGTTAAATTTGTAGAAACCGCTTTATTAAATTCATTTGTTATAGAGTGGTATTTTTCAGTAAAATAAGAAGTTCCTATGCCTAGATGAATATTTATGTCTTCGGATCTAAATGCATTGAACTCCAAAAAGGTTTGAATAGTAAATACGTCTCCTAATTTATGTTGATTACCCAAATCAGTATATCCTAAACTGACTCCTGCCTTTCTTGTTTTTAAAAAGGAAAGCCATTTTTGCCGATGAATACTGTGGTGCCAACCAAAGTTTAAAAAGACTTGCTTTTGAAGTCTTCTATCAGGAAAGTTAGTATTTGGAGTTCCTGAAACACCTAATAGAATTTCAGGGTTGATGCTAAAAATTGAAGTGTTTTTTTCTTGCCCTTTTGAAATATGAAAACTCAAAAATATAAGAAAGGTAATTTTCTTAATCATATATGGAAGATGTAGATGCTTTGGATAAAATTCTCTTAACGTCTTTAAATGTAATAATCGACTAATTTAGAAATTTATTTGTTATTTGTAGTCTTCTGAAAAACTTATGTAATAGTGGGATAATTCGTTTTGCTAAATATGAAATAATTTAAGAGTCAGATTCTTTATTTCTTGACTAACCCAACCTTTAATTTTGTTTTTAAACTAAAGCAATGGTTAATTATAGTGCATAGAAAAGAGATTTTAAGCAGGAACAAACAAAATATGCATCTATAATTCAATTAAAACCTGCATAACACACCTCATTTGATTTATCTAATTTTCATTATTGAAGAAAGGAATTAATATAAATCTAGGTTTCTATAAAAAAATGAAGTCATTTTTAGTTAAGCCAAATCATTAGTTTATTTTTGCGGCATGAGTAAAAGCAACCGAAGAAGAAAAGTGTTCGAAAACGTAGAAGTTATTGACGCTGGCGCAAAAGGAAAAGCGGTAGGTAAATCGCCAGATGGCCAAGTCATTTTTATAGACAATGCCGTTCCTGGAGATGTGGTAGATGTACAAACCTACAAAAAAAGAAAAGGGTATTTTCAAGCTAAAGTAATCCATAACAAGGAATTATCTTCAAAAAGAACAACGCCTGTTTGTCAGCATTTTGGAGTTTGTGGTGGGTGCAAGTGGCAAAACATGGAATACCAACATCAATTATTTTACAAAGAAAAAGAAGTACTCGAAAACTTAAAGCGCATTGGTAAGGTAGAAATTGAAAACACCTACCCTATTTTAGCTGCACCAGAAATCTACTTTTACAGAAATAAAATGGAGTTTTCTTTTAGCAGTCAACGTTGGTTAACACAAGATGAAATTGATTCAGAAAAAGATATCAATGATAAAAATGCTTTAGGTTTCCATATTCCTGGAATGTGGGACAAGATTTTAGATATTGAAAAATGTCATTTACAGGAAGACCCGAGTAATGCCATTCGGAATGAAATAAAAGCTTTTGCCAACCAAAATGAATTTGAATTTTTCAATCCGAAAAAACAAGAAGGTTTGTTACGGACTTTAATGATTCGGACAGCTTCAACAGGGCAAATTATGGTATTGATTCAATTCTTTAAAGAAATAAAAGAACAACGTGAATTACTATTAAATCACATTCAGCATACCTTTCCACAGATTACTTCATTACAATATGTAATCAATTCAAAAGCAAACGATACTATCTATGATCAGGAAGTCATTTGCTATGCAGGAAAAAGTTTTATAATTGAAGAAATGGAAGGTTTAGAATTTAAAATCAATGCTAAATCATTTTACCAAACCAATTCTGCTCAAGCTCATGAATTATACAAGTTAACTCGAAGTTTCGCAGATTTAATAGGAGATGAATTGGTATACGATTTATACACCGGAACTGGAACTATTGCACAATTTGTAGCAAAAAACGCTAAGCATGTGGTTGGTATTGAGTCTGTTCCTGAAGCTATTGCAGATGCTAAAACCAACGCTGCTAATAATCATATTAAGAATGTTAGTTTTTTTGCAGGTGATATGAAAAAGATTTTTACTGAAGATTTTATTGCTAAAAACGGAAAACCAGATGTAATTATCACTGACCCACCAAGAGACGGCATGCACAAAGATGTAGTTGCACAAATCCTGCAAGTTTTGCCTAAAAGAATTGTTTACGTAAGCTGCAATTCCGCAACACAAGCACGCGATTTGCAAATGCTAAGCACTCATTATGACATTAAAAAGTCACAAGCGGTAGACATGTTTCCACAAACGCATCATGTTGAAAACGTGGTTTGTTTAGAAAAGAAAATGTAAATGAAAAATCTAATTGTAGTTTCTACTTTATCAATTATTTGCTACCTATTTATGGGATGTGAACGAGATGACATTTGTTCTTCTGCTTTTCAAGTAACACCAAGATTAATCATTGAGTTTTATGACATCAATGAAACAGATGTCTTGAAAAATGTTGTTGGTTTAAGTGTTTTTGCCTTAGGCGAAGAAGATACAATAGAAATTGGGAACACCAACCGAATTGAAATTCCATTGCGAACCAATCAACAATCCACACGATACGGCTTTATATCTCAATCTGATAATGAGATTTTAAGCAATTTAGATGAAATTAATTTCACGTATACAACCCAGGATATTTATGTAAACAGAGCCTGCGGGTATAAAACTGAATTTGTAGATTTTCAAGCTATACGTATAATTGAAACAGATGCAGCCAACAATTGGTTGAGAAGCCTTAATGTTCAACAAACTTTTATTGACAATGATCAAGAAGAAACACATCTTTATATTTTTCATTAGTTGCTTTTTTTGTTGTTCTGGCTTATTTGCACAAGAACAAAAAGAGACCAAAAAGAGAGATAGTATTTTTTACAAAGAACGTTATGGCTTAATGCTGGGAACAGATTTGTATAAACTTTCGCGTAGTTTTTATGATGATGAGTACACTGGTTTTGAAGTGAATGGAGATTTTAGATTTACTCAAAAGATTTGGTTTTCAGCTGAATTAGGATACGAAGAACTGAAATTTGATGAGGATTTTATGGATGTAAACACCTCAGGTAGTTACCTTAAATTCGGTGGAATTTATAATTTTTATGACAATTGGATTGGAATGGATAATTTGCTTTACGGTGGATTTCGATTAGGTTTTGCAAGTTTTTCACAAGATTTAAATGAATATCGAATTACCGTTAGAGACAATTATTTTGCCCCTGACATCAGGCAAGTAAATAGAAACTTTACCGGTTTATCTGCTGTTTGGGCAGAGGTTCAAGGAGGAATACGGGTAGAGGTACTTAAAAATGTATTTCTTGGTGCTCATGTTGAATTGAAGGTTATGATTACCCAATCCAGTCTTCCCAATTTTGAAAATCTGAATATTCCTGGATTTAATCGGACTTATACAGATTCTAGTATTGGTGCAGGTTTTGGTTACTCCATTCGGTATTTAATTCCATTATATTCCAAGCAAAAAACTCAGGCTGTAGATTATTAGCGTATGGTTTTTACCAAGAATTCTTTGAGAATCCCTTCATTTGAAAATTTCCCTGTATCTACCCCTTTGCTTTTGATGTCTAATTCACGCAAATAAACTAAAATCTTACTCACTTTTTTCATTGGGTAAACTTTACTTGCCTTTACATAATCTTTTACGAAATAACTATTGATGCCCAATTCTTTTGAAGCACTAGGGTTAGATTTATCTGATAAGGAATGATAAATCATCAATTTAGTAAAGAATCCAAACAATTGATATACCGTAACAATCAATGGATTTCCTTTCGGATTTTGATGAAAATATTCAACTATTTGTTGGGCTTTAAATTCGTTTTTATCTACAATAGCATTAATCAATTCAAAGTTATTGAAATCTTTACTAATGCCTATATTTTCTTCTACAGCATCAGGGGTAATTCTGCTTCCCAATGGAAGGATTTGCATTAATTTTTCTAGCTCTTTATTCAATTTAGATAAATCTGCACCAATAAAATCGATTAACATTTTTGATGCTTTGGTGTCTATGCTGAATTGTTTTGTCGCTAAATGCGCAGGAATCCAATCCAATACTTGATTTTCATAAATAGCAGCAGTTTGGTAGTATACACCGTTTTTTTTAATTTCTTTAATAGCTGCTTTTCTAGCATCAGGTTTTTTATACTTACAACAAAAAACCAAAATGGTGGAATGTTGAGGTTTTTTTGCATAGTGAACTAAATCATCTAAATTTTTAATTAGTGCTTGTGCTTCACGAACAATTATGACTTGATGAGATGCCATCATAGGAAAGCGTTTTGCACTTCCCACCACATCTTCCATAGTTACATCTTTACCATACATAATTTGGTGATTGAAGCCTTTTTCATCTTCGCTTAACACGTTTTTATCAATATAATCTGCAATTTGATCAACAAAAAAAGTTTCTTTTTCTCCTACTAAAAAATAAATGGGGACGTATTTTTTTTTGGCTAAATCTGATAATATTTTTTGGGCTGCTTTCATGAAATACTTGTGAAAATGGAGAAAAAATTAAAGTTTTTCGTTTCTTTGAAACATGCAAAAATTAAATTTTCCTCACTATCAATTTAGGTTCAAAAATACAGAAAATAAAATCGGAATTTTTGCTCCTTTACGTAAAAAATTTATTTTACTTACTCCAGAAGAATGGGTAAGGCAACATTGTGTTCAATTTTTAATACATGAAAAAAAATATCCTAAGGTCTTACTAAATGAGGAAAAGAAAGTTGAAGTAAATGGGATGCCAAAACGCTATGATATTTTAGGGTTTAACTCCAACGGTAGCATTCACTTAATTGTTGAATGCAAAGCCCCAAAAGTAGAAATAACCCAAAGTACATTCGATCAGATTGCACGATACAACTTGAGCTTAAAAGCCGACTATTTAATGCTGACCAATGGTTTGAATCATTACTTTTGCCAAATGGATTATGAGCAAAAAAGTTACCGCTTTTTAAAAGATTTACCTGAATACTCTTCAAAATGAAAGTAGCTATTGTTATACTTAATTGGAATGGTAAAAAATTACTAGAACAATTTTTACCAAGTATTGTTGAATACTCTAAGGAAACCGCACAAATTTATGTAGCTGATAATGCTTCTTCAGACGATTCTTTTGAATTTGTAAAAGAAAATTTTGCCTCTGTAGGTTGGATTGAACTAGCTAAAAACTATGGGTATGCTGAGGGTTATAATCAGGTTTTAAAACAAATAAAAGAACCTTATGCCATATTGCTCAATAATGATGTTGCCTTTGAAAGTGATGTAGTTATGCCGATGCTGAAACTTTTTGAATCTAACCCAAAAATAGCAGCCGTTCAACCTAAAATTTTAAACTACAAAAAACCAGATTATTTTGAATATGCAGGAGCAGCTGGTGGATATTTAGATTGGTTTGCTTACCCATTTTGCCGTGGACGTATTTTTTCAAAAATTGAAAAAGATGAAGGTCAGTATAACGATGAAATGCCCATTTTTTGGGCAAGTGGTGCATGTTTGGGAATTCGAGTTACTGCATTTTTTGAAGCTGGTGGCTTTGATAAAGTATATTTCGCACACATGGAAGAAATCGATTTATGCTGGCGATTGCAAAATTTAGGACATGAAGTCTATTATACTGGCAAAGCAGAAGTTTTTCATTTAGGTGCTGGTACCTTGGCTAGTCAAAATCCAAAAAAAACCTTTTTGAATTTCAGAAATTCTTTATTTAATCTACTTAAAAATGCACCTTCAAAAAACATTTATGCCAAATTGTTTATGCGTATGTTATTGGATGGTGTGGCTGCTTTTTTCTTTTTGTTCAAGTTTCAGTTTAGCCATTTTAATGCCGTATTGAATGCTCATTTCAGTTTTTACAAGCATTTTTCTGAAATGAAAAAGAAACGAACTATTCCAAAAAACCCACCGAAGTATTACAAACGATTTTCTATTGTTTTGAATTCTAAAACTTAGTTGAAGTCTAATAAAGTAGAGATTCTTCCAATATTAGGAATGAAATTCTACTTATCATTATTAATGCATTGTAGAATCTGTAGTGTTGTTTGTTGAGAGATTTCTTTATTTTTAGTGTGTCGAGATTCCTCTTGTCCCATCATTGACGTTTTTGAATAAAATCATAAATTTCAATACATTGAAAAACACCCAACCCTAGCTCTTTTCTCAATGCCTGCCAGATGCAGGCAGGGAAGGGAACTTGTTTTTTAAATTTAAATTTATCTCTGTAAATGTTAGAAACTATTAACATCAATAAAAAATTTCGAAGGATCGAAACGACATTATACTTATGAAGGAATCAAAAATTACAATCAATTCCTATCTTTTTTAAATCATCCCAAAATTTAGGATAGGATTTTTCAACAACCTCATGATTTTCAATAGATAAGGCTATTTTGATGGCTAGCGGAGCAAATGCCATTGCCATACGATGATCTTGGTAAGTTTTAATGCTAACGTTGTGATTTAACTTTTTGGGACTTTTTAAGACTAAGCTTTTATCATCTATTTCAACTTGAGCACCAAATTTTTCCAACTCATTTTTTAAAGCTTGTAAACGATCGGTTTCTTTGATTTTTAGGGTATGTAAGCCTGTTAATTTGCAACCTATTCCTAAGCCTAAACAAGTAACTGCAATGGTTTGCGCTAAATCTGGTTGTTCAATTAAATTCAATTCTACGCTTTTTGGTAAAATAAATCCTGGCTTTTTTCGCAACTTCAACACTCCATTTTCTAGTAGTGCTTCAACACCAAAATGCTGATAAATTTTGACTAATCTTGAATCTCCTTGTAAGGAATCATTTTTGAAATGTTTCAAATTGAGTTTTAAATTTTCAGCTATAGCTACCAAGCTGAAATGATAAGATGCTGAACTCCAATCAGATTCTATTGTAAATTGAAATGGTTTAATTTTTTCTTTTGGAAAAACCGCAATAAGCTGATTTTCAAAAGTATACTTCACTCCGATTTGCGCTAAGAGATTCAATGTCATTTTTAAATAAGGTAAAGAAGTAATTTCGCCTTTCAGTTTCAATTTCAAGCCTTTTGCTAATTTTGGTGCCACAAGCAATAAAGCGCTGATGTACTGACTGCTTACGTTGGCACTTAATTCAATTTCATTTTTGGTGATTTCTTTACCTTTGATTAGTAAAGGAGGAAAACCTGTTTTATTTACATACTGAATATCAGCACCTAAACTTTGTAAAGCTTCACCCAAAATTTGAATCGGTCTATTTTGCATTCGTTCGCTTCCTGTAAGCAAAACTTCTTTCTTTTCTGCAACAGCAAAATAAGCAGTGAGAAAGCGCATTGCAGTTCCAGCATGATGGATGTCTACTTTATTTAAACTAGTTTGCAAAGCTTTTTGCATGACTTCTACATCATGTGCATCAGAAATGTTACTAAGTTGTATGTTTCCAAAAAGTTTTTGAAGTAAAAGCAGTCTATTTGATTCGCTTTTTGAGCCTGAAATGGATAAACTTGAATCAATTAAATTTGAAGTACAATCAAGATGTAGTGGCATTATTGTTCTTTTTTTACTTTAGCGCTAAATTTGAAATATGTAATGATAAATCCGTACACCAAGCCACTACCTATATTCGCAACAAAAAAACGAAGCAAATTATCTGATGCAAATCGTTTTTGTAGGTATAAAGGAAAATCAAAATCGAATTTCCAACCGATATCCACTAAATTGTAAATGACAATAAATCCGATAGATAAATAAAAAACAGATTTAGCAAATCCTTGGGTATATATTACTTTTAGAAACATTATTTCAATTTTTCGTTATTTTGATGCCTATCGTGATCCCGTTTTGTTTTCAAGTCTAATTTTTTGTCAAATGCTTGTTGCAAATCAATTCCAGTTTGATTAGCAAGACACAAAACTACAAAAACAACATCTGCTAATTCTTCACCTAAATCTTTATTTTTATCGCTTTCTTTTTCACTTTGCTCACCATATCTTCGTGCGATTATTCTCGCTACTTCTCCTACTTCTTCTGTAAGTTGAGCCATATTGGTCAATTCGTTAAAGTAACGAACACCATGTGCTTTTATCCATTCATCTACTTCTTTTTGGGCGTCTGAAATATTCATTATTCTTTATTTTTTGAATCTATAAATATAGTAACCGGACCATCATTTACCAAACTGACTTTCATATCTGCACCAAACACACCAGTTTCAACTTTAACGGGATATGTTTGTTTAATATGCTCAACAAATTGGATGTAATCCTTTTTTGCCTTTTCAGGTGATGCTGATTTAATAAAACTAGGTCGGTTTCCTTTTTTGGTAGATGCGTGTAATGTAAACTGACTTACTACTAAAATTTCACCTCGAACATCCAGGCAGCTTAAATTCATATTGGAAGTTTCATCTGCAAAAATGCGCATTTGGACAATTTTTCTAGCTAACCAATCGATATCTTCTTGGTTGTCCTCATCTTCTATGCCCAATAAAACCAGTAAGCCATGTTTAATACTGCCCACTACATTTTGGTCTACTTCTACTGTTGCTTCAGTTACTCGTTGTATAATACTGCGCATGATTTATTTTTCTCCGTATACATCTGTTCGGTATTGTTCATCTTCATTATTGATGATTTGCAAATAACTTTTGTAACGTGAATACGCTATTTCATCGTTTTCAAGAGCTGCTTTTATGGCGCATTTAGGTTCTTCAATATGCTTGCAGTTATGAAATTTACAATCTTGTTTTCGTTTAAAAAACTCAGGAAAATAGTTCCCCAATTCATTTTCATCTATATCTACAACTCCAAAACCACGGATTCCGGGCGTATCAATTAATTGAGCACCAAAATCTAAATCGTACATTTCTGCAAAAGTTGTAGTGTGTTGCCCTTGTTGATGTTGTAAAGAAATAGAAGAAGTTTTTAAGTTCAAGCCCGGTTGAAGCGCATTGGCTAAAGTAGACTTACCTACCCCAGAATGACCTGATAAAAGTACTTTTTTACCTTTCATTAATTCTTTTACTTCCTCAATATTCTTACCAGTTTCTGCTGAAATACCTATACAGGTGTAGCCAATATTTCGATATAATTCTGCTAAAAACTTTAATTCTGCAAACTCCTCTAAACTATAGGCATCTACTTTATTGAATAGTAATACCACAGGAATGTGATAAGCTTCTGCCGTAACTAAAAAACGGTCTATAAAAGTGGTAGACGTAGTTGGATTATTATACGTAACCATTAAAAAAGCCAAATCAATATTCGCAGCTAGGATGTGAGTTTGTTTAGATAAATTCACTGACTTTCTTATGATGTAATTCTTTCGATTTTCGATTTCTTGAATTACTCCAACTTCTTCGTCTCCTTTTGTTTCTACCTTAAGTAAAACCCTGTCCCCAACGGCAACAGGATTAGTACTTTTAATGCCTTGGATTCTGAATTT
>Ga0307981_1000952_pt1 | contig 27595 bp, 26 predicted proteins | sample OrgLakmetagen987_FD_201849 | JGI IMG/M metagenome (GOLD analysis project Ga0307981, IMG submission 201849) | Saline water microbial communities from Organic Lake, Antarctica - #987 | ecosystem: Environmental > Aquatic > Non-marine Saline and Alkaline > Saline | place: Antarctica: Organic Lake... | reverse complement strand
GCGATCACCTGCGCCTCGTCGCCCTCATGGGTCGAGGCGGCGAGCCATGTGTGCATCCGCGCAAACTGGCGGCGCAGCGCGTCCGAAGGGACCATTGCTGGCGGCGCATAAAGCGATTTGAGATCCAGCAAAGGCCCGGTCCGCGCCTGCGTCAGCCCGAACCCCGCAAACCGCGTGGCCGAGCCCGCGTCCTGCGCGCTCAGATAGCTGACGGAACGCATCAGCCGGACAGGCAGCGATCCAAACCTGTCCCAGCGCAGTGCCGTGCGCGCCGAGAGCCGCCCGCCCAGCACGATCACGGGGATGCCTGCCTGCGCGAAGCCGATGAACCGATTGGGCCAAAGCTCTGATTCCACAGCGATATGCGCCACGATACCCCAACGCGCCCGCATCCTGCGCCGCGCCCCGCGCGTATCCAGCGGAGCCAGCCGCACCTGTGTCCGCGCCAGACGCCAGCCCCGCGCCAGCGCCACCCCTCCGGCAGAATTGCAGGTGATCAGCAGGTTCAGACGGGGGCGCTCGGCCAGCAGATCGTCGATCACCGGGCGCACCGATGTCAGCTCTCCGTTGGACGCCGCGTGCAGCCAGACATGCGGGCCGTCCGCACCGGGGCCCCGCGCCAGCCGGTCGCGCAGATCGACAATGCCCGCCCGTCCGGACAAGACGCCGCGCAGCATCACGTAAGCGGTCAGGATCGACAGGAACATTCGGTAGATCAGCATGCCACCGAAATAGCCCCTGCCTCGCACAGGGTCCAGTATCTACCTTTGCCGCTGCGCCACCTTGCGGCACAGCAATATCACCGGCAGCAGACCGATGCCCGCGATCAGAAGGCTGGGCACGGCGGCGCCCTCCAGCCGTTCGTCAGAGGCGAGGCGAAACGCCTGCACCGCCAGCGTGTCGTAGTTGAACGGCCGCATGATCAGCGTCGCGGGCAATTCCTTCATCACGTCGACGAAGACGATCAGCGCCGCCGTCAGCAGGCTGGGCGCAATGATCGGCACATGCACCCGGCGGATGACGCCCCAGACGCCGTGGCCCAGCACCCGGGCTGCGGCGTCCATGTTCTCGCTCACTGACACGATGCCACCCTCGTAGGCACCCAGGGCTGCGGCCAGAAACCGGATCATGTAGGCGCCGATCAGAACCCAGATCGAGCCGGTGAACAAAAGCCCCGTCGAGATGTCGAAATTCGCGCGCATCCAGGCATCGAGCGCATTGTCGAACGCCGCAAACGGCACCAGAAGCCCCACCGCGATCACGCCGCCTGGCACCGCATAGCCCAGTCGCCCCAGATAGATCACCAGCGTCGACAGCTTGTGGCCCCTGGTGCGGTTATACGCCCCCACAAGGATCGCCGCCGCCACCGTGACCACAGCGGCGATCGAGGCCAGCACCAGCGTGTTGCGGATGAAACCCACATAGCGCCGGCTGAGCAGATCCTGCTCGGACCCGATGGCCATCGTGAACAGCACCACAACCGGGATCAGCACGCCGAGGATCACGGGCAAAGCGCAGAGCAGCATCGCCGCCAGACGTGCCATTCCGGTCAGCCGCATCCGGCCCATCATCTCTTGCCCGCGCCCCGAATGATAGCGCGCATTGCCGCGACTGAACCGCTCGGTCATCGCCAAAAGCAGCGCAAAGGCCAGCAGACCCAGCGACAATTGAGCCGCCGCCGCCCGGTCCGCGATGGAAAACCAGCTGGTGTAGATGCCCGTCGCAAAGGTCTGCACTCCGAAATAGCTGACCGTTCCGAAATCGGCGATCGTCTCCATCGCGGCAAGCAACACACCAGAGGCGATCGCGGGCCGCGCCATCGGCAGCGAGACCATGCGAAACGCCTGAAGCGGTGTCTTGCCCAAGGCCCGCGCGGCATAGAACGTCGTGGCCGACTGCGCGCTGAACGACGCCCGCGCCAACAGGTAGACGTAAGGATAGAGCACCAGCGTCAGCATCGCCGCCGCCCCGCCCAAAGAGCGTATTTCAGGGAACCAATAGTCGCGGGGGCCCCAGCCGGTCACATCGCGCAAGGTCGTCTGCACGATGCCCGGATGGTCCAGAACATGCGTATAGGCATAGGCCAGAACGTAGGCCGGAAAGGCCAGCGGCACCACCAGAGCAATTTCCGCCACGCGCCGCCCCGGAAAGTCGCACATCGTGACCAGCCAGGCGGAACCTGTGCCGATCACGCAGGTGCCGATGCCCACCAGCACCACGAGGATAAGCGTGGTCTGGGTATAGCGCCCCAGAACCGTGTCGATCAGATGGTTCAGCGTGTCGAATGACCCGCTGCTGGCCGCCAGCAGCACGCCCATGTAAGGCAGCGCGCAGATCAGCGCCACGGCGATGGCGCCGGCCCCCAGCAGCTTTCCCGGCAGGTTTGGCAAATGTGCCCCCTTTGGCCCTTGGCTTATTCAGCCCGCAGCGGCGCTCAGGGGCATTCGGGGAAGGGAGTATCGCATTGGGCAGGGCGCGTCCAAGCGTTTTTGTCGGGAAATCGACGGGAGGCTCTGGGATCGGCCTCTTGACGGGGCCCGAACAGGGCCCCGCGCCTCGCATGGCTCAGGCGACGTTCTCCAGCGACACGCGCGGCGTGACACCCAATGCGTGACACACGTCGCGCGTCAGCTCGGGCCGGTTGAGCGTGTAGAAATGCAATGCACCCACGCCGCCGTCGATCAGTTTGGAACACAGCTCGGTGCACAGCGCCGTCGCCAGCAATTCCTCGCGCCCGTCACGAATGGCCTTGTCGAAGGCGTCGATGATGAACGAAGGCACATGCGTGCCGCAGGAGCGCGCGAATTTCAGCGCGCCTTTCCAGTTTTCGATGGGCAGGATCCCCGGCGTGATGCGCGCGGCATCAATGCCAGCCGCGTCACAGGCATCGCGGAATCGAAAGAATGTATCGGCCTCGAAGAAAAACTGCGTCAGCGCTTCGGATGCCCCCGCCTCGAACTTGCGCTTGAGATAGGCCACGTCGGCGCTCGTATCCGCCGCTTCGGGGTGGGTGTCGGGATAGGCACCGACGCGAATGTTGAAATCGCCCGCATCGCGCAACCCTTCGATCAGCGCGACGCTGTCGGCGAAACCGTCCGCATGCGCCTTGAACCCGTCCGAGCCCTTGGGCGCGTCGCCGCGCAGCGCCACGATGTCGCGCACGCCAACGGCGGCGAAATCAGCCACAATGCCGAGAGTCTCTTCGCGCGTCGCATCCACACAGGTCAGATGTGCCGCCACTGGCAGGCCGGAATGCTTGTTAAGCGTCGCAACCGCGTCGCGGGTCAGCGCGCGCGTCGTGCCGCCCGCCCCGTAAGTGACCGAGACAAAGCGCGGCTCCAGCGGGGCCAGCACCTGCACCGTGTCCCAGAGCCGGAACGATGCCTCCAGCGATTTGGGGGGGAAGAACTCGAATGAGACCTTGGGGGGCATGACGATCCTCGACGGGTTGTTTCGTCCATTGTGACACATTATACGATGCGAGACAAACTCAGATCATTCATCAACAACATGAGCCGCGCTGCGATATGCACCTCGAATTCCGCCATCTGCGCACGATCAAGGCCATTCACGATGCAGGCGGCGTGGCCCGCGCCGCCGAACAGCTCAACATTACACAAAGCGCGCTGAGCCATCAAATCAAGGGGCTCGAGGATCAGGCGGGCGTGCCGCTGTTCGTGCGCCGCTCCAAACCGATCAAGCTGTCGCCCGCAGGGCAGCGTCTGCTGCGTCTGGCACAAACCATCCTGCCGCAGGTCGAGGCGGCACAGGCCGAATTCGCAGGTCTGCGCGACGGCTCCGTCGGTCGCATGCACATCGCGATCGAATGTCACGCCTGCTTTGAATGGCTCTTTCCGGTGCTCGAAGGGTTCCGCCGCAACTGGGCCGACATCGACGTCGACATCCGCCCCGGTCTGGCATTCGACGCGCTGCCCGCGTTGCAGAACGAAGAGGTCGATCTGGTGGTCTCGTCCGACCCTGAAAAGCTCGACGGGGTGACGTTCACGCCGCTGTTCGACTACGCGCCGGTCTTTGTGGCCTCGGGCCAGCATGCCCTGGCGGCGAAAAAATGGATCGACGCCGCCGATTTTCGCGGTCAGACGCTGATCACCTATCCCGTGGAACGGGCGCGGCTGGACGTGTTCAGCCAGCTTCTGACACCGGCCAAGGTCGAGCCCGCTGCGATCCGTCAGGTCGAGTTGACGGCGGTGATCCTGCTGCTGGTGGCCAGCAACCGCGGCGTGTCGGTCCTGCCCGACTGGGTGGTGCGCGAGGTGAAATATTCGTCCGATTACGTCACCCGCCCGCTGACGCAGGCTGGCCTCACCCGCAGTCTTTATGCGGCGACCCGCGACGCGGATGTGGACAAGCCCTGGATGCAGGACCTGATCGGGCTGGCGCGGAGCGAGGCGCAAAAGCTGCAATCTGCTTAGCCGGTCCGGTTTCCTTTGCTCCGACCGGGGTCATACCCGCCGATCCTCGACAGTCACGTGGGACATGAAACAGGTGATCTGACCACAATCACGGGAAACAAAGCAGATTGTTGCCGATAAACGCGACAATCTGCACAGTTCATAAGGAGAGGACATGCAGATTTACGGGCTGAAGAACTGCGATTCCTGTCGTGCGGCGCGCAAGGCGCTGCCGCAAGCCGCGTTCGTCGATCTGCGCGAGGCGGGCCTGCCGGAGCCCGTGTTGCAGGCGGCCCTGGCGCGGTTCGGCGATGCGCTGGTCAACACCCGTTCGACGACATGGCGCGGCCTGTCAGCCGAGGAACGCACAGCCGCGCCGGTCGATCTGCTGCGCGCCCATGATGCGCTTATGAAACGCCCGCTGATCGTGCAGGGCGATCGGATGTGGCTGGGCTGGGGCGCGGATGTGCGCGCCGCGTTGGGCTAGGCGCACAAGACCGGACAGGCGTTTGCCCGGTCTTGTGCCATCACCCGAGCAGACCGCCTAGCCCCGCAGTTTTTCGCGATAGGGCATCAGGCTGTCGACCGCGCGGTCCAGCGACAGCAGGCCCGCGCCCCGGAACACCAGCACCAGCAGCAGAAACACCCAGAACGCGCGCTGATCGAGGATCACGCCGTCGGGCGCCCTGTCGAACCATGCGCCCAGCGTCGCGGCATCGGTGATGGCGCCGTGACCGTAAAGATCTGTCAGGCTTTGCACCACGATAAACCCGATCATCCCCAGTGCGCTCAGCCGCGTGGCGAGCCCCACGACGATCAGCGCGGGCAGGATGAATTCGGCCCATGTGCCGCCCAGAACCACCAGATACTGCCAGAAACTCATCTGGCTGACGTCAAAGACGACCGCCTCCATCGCGCGGGGGAAAATCTGCGCATAGGCCCCGACGGACGGGCTGAGAAAGCCGAACGGCCCGTCGCCCAGCTTGGTCACGCCCGAATTCCAGAAATACATCAGCAGCACGCCGGCAAAGATCAGCCGCGCCAGCAACGGCAGCAGCCAGGACGCCTTTTCGACCTGGGAAAAGATATCGTCGTGCAGGGAAATCAGGCGGTGCATGGGCGCGTCCTCTGGGTCTTGTGTGGGCGTTGGAAAAAACGGGTTCAGGCAATCTCGGTTATGGCGGCCTGAGACAGCAGCAGGCCAAGCAAAGCACCCAGATCGAAATCGGGATCATGGGCAATTGCCGACTCTTGTGCCCGCCCAAAGGGGGCTTTGTCCAGCAAAGCCGCGATAAAGGCTCCGCCGCCGTGGCTCAGCGCATGTGGCACCGGGTCGAATTCGACCCGCGTGATCAGCGCGTCCTGGGGCCGGGGGCCGGGTTTGGGCGCGCCGGGCACCATGTTGAACTCCCAAAGCGCCACGACAGGCCATGGCGACCGCACCAGCTGCACCGACGGGGCCAGCGCGAAATGCGCGGCCATCAGCGCGTCTTCGTCCAGCGTTTGCAGAATCGCGGGATCGGCGGGCGTGCTGTCGGCGGCGTGATAGCTGCGGCGCAGGGCCAGCTCCAGCCGCGCCACGTCGCCGAGATAGGGGAATTTGGCCAGCGGCTCGAACGCCTCGAGAAAACCGGGGAAGGCGTCGCCATATTGCATCATCAGCGGCGATCCGGGCGGATGGGCGCGCAGAAACAGCCCTGCGAGGCTGCGGAAATTCTGCGCGCCCAGCAGTTTGACCACGGCGGGAAAACCCGCCTCAAGCGCTTCGGTCAGGCTGACGGCCACATTGTTGCGGTAGACGTCGAAGCGGCTGCCCGCCGCGCGGCCCATTCCGTCCAGCAGCCCCTCGGGCACTGGCTGACCTGCGTCCAGCAACGCGGCGCGGAAAGCGGGTTGGTCGATCATCTGACGGGGGTCAGCGCTGCGGCAGCCCGCTCTGCCTCGGCCCGCAGCACGGGCCATTCGGGCACGTCATTGTCCCATTCGACCAGCAAGGGCCGCGCGCCGGTCCGGGCCAGCGCATGATCCAAAAGCGCCCAGACCGGGTCCACCACAGCCGCGCCGTGGCTGTCGATCAGCAGTGGCGCGCCGTGGTCATCGCTGTCCTCATCATGCCCGCCGAGGTGAATTTCACCTGCCTGATCAAGCGGATAGGCGTCGATATAGCCGGTCGGCGAATAGCCCAGATTGGTCGCGCTGACAAAGACGTTGTTGACGTCCAGCAGCAGGCCACAGCCGGTGCGCCGGGCGATCTCGGCCAGAAAGTCGGTCTCGGACCATGTGCTCTGGGCAAAGGCCAGATAGCTTGAGGGGTTTTCCAGCAACATCCGCCTGCCCACCACCTCCTGCACGCGGTCGATGTGATCGCAGATGCGGGTCAGGGTGGGGGTGTCATAGGGCAGGGGCAGCAGGTCGTTGAGAAACTCGGACCCGTGCGTGGACCACGCCAGATGTTCCGAAAAACTCGCCGGGTTCAGCCAGTCGCAAAGCGTTCGCAACCGCGCCAGATGGTCGGCATCAAGCGGCCCTTCGCCGCCGATGCTGAGGCCCACGCCATGCACCGAAATGGCAAACTGCTCGGCCAGGGCGCGCAGTTGCGCCAAAGGCCGACCCCCGTCGCCCATGTAGTTTTCCGCATGGATCTCGAGCCATTCGACAGGCCCCGCGTCTGCCATGATCCCGGCGAAATGCTGCGGCTTGTAGCCGATGCCGGGGGCCGCTGGCAGCGTGGCGAATTTGGGCCGGTCAAACATGGCGCACCTCGTCAGAAAGGCAGGCCGGGCATCATGTCCGACCTGCCCTGCGGGGAAAAGACCCCGGTGTCGGCTTAGGACGTGGGCAGGTCGCGCGCCTGCTCCTCGAGCGATCCCACGCGCGCGGTGCCGTCTGCCATCGCGGGCAGCTCGATCTCGGCGCAGGTGCCCGCGTCGACCAATGTCCAGGCATTGCCCTGATAATCGGCATTGGACGAACCCGCGCAGGTGGTGCCGGGGCCGGCTTTGCAATCGTTGGCACCGGCCAGCGAAACGCCAAAGCACTTCTCTTTGGCTTGCGCCTGTGCGGGGTTGGTGCTGTGTGCGACGAAGGCGGCTGCGACGGCGCCGACAAGTGCGACTGTTTTGAGCGATGTGGACATGTTCTCTTCCCTTTTCGGTTGTTGGACTATCGTGTCAGTGACGATGATCCACACTAGATCGCCGCCGTCCCATCGGGCTATTCACAGCGCTGTGCTTCACGGATGCGTCAGGTTTACGTCAGGTCCCGCCAATTCCAACGCCTTGATTCGAAACGCTTGTGCTTCTGCGCGCCGCAGCTTTCCGACCCGCGCATTGCTGCGGATCGCGCGAAATGTTACAAAAGATCGGGCGGTGTGGCCTCATGCCGCAGTTGCGCCACCACCTCCGTCAGAGATGTTACAGAGGTTTGCTTTTCCCCCAGCCTGCGCAGCGTCACGGTCTTCTCCTCGACCTCGCGCCCGCCGATGGCCAGAATCACCGGCACCTTGCCGACCGAATGCTCGCGCACTTTATAATTGATCTTTTCGTTGCGGATATCGGCCTCGGCCCGCACGCCTGCCGCGCGCAAGGCCGCCACGACCTCGTGCGCATAATCGTTGGCATCCGAGATGATCGAGGCCACGACAACCTGTCGCGGGGCCAGCCAGAACGGCAGCTTGCCCGCCCAGTTCTCGATCAGGATGCCGATAAAGCGCTCGAACGATCCAAGGCAAGCCCGGTGCAGCATGTAGGGCCGCTGTTTGCTGCCGTCGGGCGCGATATATGTCGCCTCCAGCCGCTCCGGCAGGTTGGGGTCGACCTGAAAGGTGCCGCATTGCCAGACCCGGCCAATCGCATCGGTCAGTTTGAAATCCAGCTTGGGGCCGTAGAACGCGCCCTCGCCCGGATCGAGCGTATATTTATGCCCGGTCGCCTTGATCGCATTCTCAAGGGCGGCCTCGGCATGATCCCAGCTCTCCTCTGACCCGACACGCTTTTCAGGCCGTGTCGCGAACATGATCTCGAATTCCTCGAACCCCAGATCTTTGTAGACCGACGACAGGTAGTCGATGAACGAAGCGCATTCCGCCTCAATCTGATCCTCGGTGCAGAAGATATGCCCGTCGTCCTGGGTAAAGCCGCGCACCCGCATGATCCCGTGCAGCGCGCCCGAGGGCTCATAGCGGTTGCACGAGCCGAACTCGGCCATGCGCAGCGGCAGATCGCGGTAGGACTTCAGCCCCTGGTTGAAGATCTGCACATGGCACGGGCAATTCATCGGCTTGAGCGCGTTGATCGCCTTTTCGCGGGCATGGTCCTCGTCCACCTCGACGATGAACATATGCTCCTGGTATTTGTCCCAGTGCCCCGACGCGACCCAGAGCTTGCGGTCGACGACCTGCGGCGTGTTCACCTCGACATAGCCTGCGGCGCGCTGCTTGCGGCGCATGTAATCCTGCAACGTCGTATAGATCGACCAGCCGTTGGGGTGCCAGAATATTTGCCCCGGCGCCTCTTCCTGCATGTGAAAGAGATCCATCTCGCGGCCCAGCTTGCGGTGATCGCGCTTGGCGGCTTCCTCGAGCATGTGCAGATGCGCGCGCAGGTCTTCCTTGTTCTGGAACGCCACGCCGTAGATGCGCTGCAACATGGGCCGGTCGCTGTCGCCGCGCCAATAGGCACCCGCGACATTCGTCAGCTTGAACGCATCCGCAGGCACTTGCCCCGTGTGCAGCAAATGCGGCCCCCGGCACAGATCCTGCCAACCGCCGTGCCAATACATCCGCAAAGGCTCGTCGCCCGGAATCCCGTCGATCAGCTCGACCTTGAACGGCTCACCGCGCTCTTGGTAATAGGCAATCGCCCGGTCGCGCTCCCAGACTTCGGTGCGCACGGGATCGCGCTTGTTGATGATCTCGCGCATCTTTTTCTCGATGGCACCGAGGTCTTCGGGTGTGAACGGCTCGGCCCGGTCAAAGTCATAATACCAGCCATGCGCGATCACCGGCCCGATGGTCACCTTCACATCCGGCCAGATCTCCTGCACCGCACGCGCCATGATATGCGCCAGATCGTGCCGGATCAGCTCCAGCGCCGGAGCCTGATCCTGCATCGTGTTGATGGCGATGCTGGCGTCGGTCTCGATCGGCCATTGCAGATCGACATGCGCGCCGTCCACCTGCGCCGACACCGCCTTTTTGCCCAAAGATCTGGAAATGCTCGCGGCGACCTCACCCGCGGTGACACCCGCCTCGAAGTCGTGCGCAGAGCCGTCGGGAAAGGTAAGAGAGATCAGGGCCATTGGGGCCTCCTCGTCGGTTTGGCGCCCACGGAACGCCCGGTTGCAGGAATTATATCGCGGGTCTTGTCGCGCCACGGATGCCTGCTGTCAACCGCGCAGCTGTGAACTGGCCTCAAAACCGGTCCCCTTTCATCTTGCCAGATAAACCTCGGGGGGTCTGGGGGGCTGGCCCCCCGGTGTTACACTTCGGTCCCACGACCCGTCAGACCTTTGGTCCCGGCTCAATGCTCACTCCGCCCCGGCCGGGGTCAGCGCCTCCCATACGGTAACGTATTTGGCCACGGTTGCGTCGCGCCCTTTCACCCGGCAGATTGCACCAAAAGAAGGAGCCAGAATGACCGACTTTCTGACCACCGGCGCGACCCGCCGCATCGCCTATCACCTGACATCCGGGTCCGGCCCCTGCGTGGTCTTTCTGGGCGGCTACAAATCCGACATGACCGGTACCAAGGCGGTGCATCTGGAGACCTGGGCGCGCGCGCAGGGCCGCGCCTTTCTGCGGCTGGATTATTCCGGGCATGGCGCGTCGTCGGGGGAATTCGCCGACGGCTGCATCGGCGATTGGGTGGCGGACGCACAGGCGGTGATCGAGGCGGTGACCGAAGGCCCTTTGGTGCTGGTCGGCTCGTCCATGGGCGGCTGGATCGCCTTGATCCTTGCGCAAAGACTGGCCCGCGTCAAAAGTCAGGCCCACGTCAAAAGTCTGGCCCACGTCAAAGGTCAGGCCCACGTCAAAGGTCTGGCCCACGTCAAAAGTCTGGCCCGCGTCACCGGACTGGTCGGCATCGCCGCAGCCCCCGATTTCACCGAAGACAGCTTCTGGGCCGGGTTCGACGCCGTGCAACGCGCACAGCTGATGGAGACGGGCGTGGTGCCTGTGCCATCGGAATATGGCGACGATTACATCGTGACCCGCCGCCTGATCGAGGATGGCCGCGACCATCTGGTGCTGCGCGACCCGTTGCAACTGCCCTTCCCGGTGCGTCTGCTGCAAGGCACGCAAGACAGCGCCGTGACACGTGAGACCGCGCTGCGCCTGCTCGATCATATCGAGGGCGAAGCCGCTCTGACCTTGCTCAAAGGCGCGGATCATGCGTTCTCAGCGCCCGAATGTCTGTCGCTGATCGAGCGCGCGATCGAGGATGTGACGCGCGCGCCTTGATCTGGCGCGGCCTTGACCTGCGTTTGCACCCGTATGCAAAAACCGCTGTTGAGTGCCGCGGACTTGGTCTATCGTGACGCGACAGCGTCGAAAGGACAGGGTTATGGCAGAGTATCTCAAGCGCGGAAAATCCAGCGATGCCCGGGCCGAGGACGACGCAAAGGTCCGCACCACCGTTGACGCGACCCTCGCCGATATCGAGGCGCGCGGCGACACGGCGGTGCGCGCATTGAGCGAGAAATTCGACAGCTACTCGCCTGCAAACTTCCGCCTCGGCCAGGACGATATCGACGCGCTTATGGCACGGCTGACCCCGCGCGAGATGGAAGACATCAAGTTCGCGCAGGCGCAGGTCGTGCATTTCGCGCAGGCGCAGCGTGCCTCGATGCTGGATATCGAGGTCGAGACGATGCCCGGGGTCATACTGGGGCACAAGAACATCCCCGTGCAATCGGTGGGCTGCTACGTTCCGGGCGGCAAGTTCCCGATGGTGGCAAGCGCGCATATGTCGGTGGCCACGGCAAAGGTCGCAGGCGTGCCGCGCATCGTCGCCTGCACGCCGCCTTTCAACGGCGAGCCCAACCCCGCGGTGATCGCCGCGATGCATCTGGGCGGCGCGCATGAAATCTACGTTCTGGGCGGTATTCAGGCGGTCGGCGCCATGGCGATCGGCACCGAGACGATGGATCCGGTGCATCTGCTGGTCGGCCCCGGCAACGCTTTTGTGGCCGAAGCCAAACGCCAGCTTTTCGGCCGCGTCGGCATCGACCTGTTCGCAGGCCCCACCGAGACGATGGTGATCGCGGATGAGAGCGGGGCCGATGCCGAGCTCTGCGCCACCGACCTGCTGGGTCAGGCCGAGCACGGCTATAATTCCCCCGCCGTTCTGGTGACCAATTCGCGCAAACTGGCCGAAGAGACATTGGCGGAGATCGACCGGCTGCTGCAAATCCTGCCCACCGCAGGCACCGCGAAAGTCAGCTGGGAAGACTACGGCGAGGTAATATTGTGCGACAGCTACGACGAGATGCTGGCGGTCGCCGACGACATCGCGTCGGAACATGTGCAGGTGATGACCGACCGCGACGATTGGTTTCTCGAGCACATGACCTGCTACGGCGCATTGTTCCTGGGCGCGCGCACCAACGTGGCCAATGGCGACAAGGTGATCGGCACCAATCATACGTTGCCCACGAAAAAGGCCGGGCGCTACACGGGCGGACTTTGGGTCGGCAAGTTCCTGAAAACCCACAGCTATCAGAAGATTCTGACCGATGAGGCGGCCACTCTGGTCGGTGAATATGGCTCGCGTCTGTGCATGCTCGAGGGGTTCGTGGGCCATGCGGAGCAATGCAACGTGCGGGTGCGGCGGTATGGCGGGGTGAACGTGCCGTATGGCGAGGGCGCGCCTTACAGGGATGCGGCGGAGTGATTTGCCGGTTTCGGGACCGGGGCGCAGCCCCGGACCCCGGAGGTTTATTTAGCAAAATGAAAGGGGACCTGGGTGGACAGGGCATCGCATCATAAAAGACTACTGGAGCCGTTTCGGGCGGCGCTTTATGCCGGGGATTCGGTGGCGGCGCGGACGGCTTTGATGGTAGTTTGCGCGCCGGATGCGATGTTTCGCGTCTGCCATCCGTTTGGTGATCTGACGGGGGTCGATGCGTTTTGCGACGCGGTTCTGGAGCCTCTGGCGGCGTCATGGCGGGATCTGGAGCGGCGCGACTGGATCGTCATGGCGGGACCTGACGAGCAGGGCGTCGACTGGGTGGGTTGTGGTGGCACTTACGTGGGGACGTTCGCGGCGCCCTGGCTGGATATTCCGCCTACGGGCCATCTGGCGCATATGCGGTTTCACGAATTTTACGGCTTTGAGGATGGGCGGATCACCCGGGCGCAAATGATCTGGGATATTCCCGAGGTCATGATGCAGGCGCGGGCCTGGCCGTTGGCGCCGTCTTTGGGCCGGGAAATGCGCGTGCCGGGGCCTGCGACGCAGGATGGGTTGGTGCAGGGGCCGTGGGATGCGGAGCACAGCACAGGGTCGTGCCGGATCGTCATCGACATGCTGGCGCATATGAACCGGCATCCGGGGCAGGGCGGCGCGGAGGTGATGGAGATGCCGCGTTTCTGGCATCCGCGCATGACCTGGTACGGGCCTGCCGGCATCGGCACGGCGCGGGGCATTTCTGGGTTTCGCAACTGGCATCAGATCCCGTTTCTGGCCGCGATGCCGGACCGGGGGCAGAACGCCGATGCGGTGACGGCGCATTTTTTCGGCGATGGCGATTACGCCGCTGTCACGGGCTGGCCCAACATGATGCAGACGCTGAGTGCGGACGGTTGGCTGGGGATCGCGCCTGCGGGGCGGTGGATCGAGTTGCGGTCGCTGGATTTCTGGCGGCTGGAGCAGGGTCTGATCCGCGAAAACTGGGTGCTGATCGATCTGCTCGATGTCTACCGGCAGCTTGGCTTGGATGTCTTTGCCCGGTTGCGCGAGTTCAACAAGGCGCGGGTGCCGGGGGCTGTGCCGTTTCCGGTGGGAGAGGTCTAGGGCGTTCCGCATGGTCTGGTGCGCCGGTCCGTGCCATGCTGAGCGCATGGAAGAGCGCGTCCCCCTGATCGAACGGGATGAGGCATGAGACGCCCGCAAAGCATGTGGAGCCTCGAGACATTGGGCCGCGTCCGTCTGAGCCGCTATTTCTACATGCGCGAATTTCTCTATTCCGAGATCGCCGATTTTCACGGGTTGCAGAACATCCCAGACGACCCCGATCTGGCTGTGGCCACCGGGTCTGCGTTCTGTCAGGCGCTGCTGGACCCGCTGGAGGAGACCTTTGGCCGGGTCGCGGTGCGCTCGGGCTATCGGTCGCGGTTGGTGAATGGCTTTGGCAACGACAACCGGCTCAATTGCGCGCGCAACGACAATCCGCTGGAATGTCACATCTGGGATCGGGACGCAGGGGGCGCGCGTGTGGCCGGTGCGACCATCGTGCTTCCGTGGTTCGCCGATCAATACGACAAGGGCCGCGACTGGCGCGATCTGGCGTGGTGGCTGCACGATCATCTCGACTATTCCGCGCTATGGTTTTTTCCCAGGCTTTGCGCGTTCAACATCGACTGGCGGCCTGCGCCCTTGCGGACCATTTCCAGCTATGTCGCGCCGCGCGGGATGCTGCTGCGGGCGGGGGCTGAGCCGGAGGAGGATTTGGCGCAGCGGCAGACGCGCTATGCGGATTTCCCGGTGTTCGGGGGATTGCGCGTGTAGGATGCGGGGCCATGCGCCGGGGGCTTTGCCGTCGTGCCTCGGGGCGCATCGGCCCTCCGGGGGAGGTTTGTCAGGCAAGATGAAACGGGAGGGGCGCGCGCCGGCCAAAGCGTCTTGCGCGCGGGCTGGACAGGGGGTGCAAAGCGGCGTAGCGTTGGTTTTGCACACCTATGCAAGACCGGAGGCCGCCTGCCATGACATTGCCCAAGACACCGTCGTTTCGGCTGGAAGGCAAGCGCGCGTTGGTGACCGGGGCGTCTTCGGGCATCGGGCTGGCGTCGGCCGTGGCCCTGGCCGAGGCGGGCGCGCAGGTCGTGATGGCGGCGCGCGGCGAAGACCGGCTGACGCAGGCGGTGCACGAGGTTCAGGCGGCGGGATACGAGGCCGAGGCATTGGTGCTGGACGTCACCGATCCGGACGCGGTCGCGGCGGCGCTGGCGCAGCACGGCCCGTTCGATATCCTGTGCAATTCTGCGGGGCTCGCGCGGCATTCGGCGGCGTTGGATACGGATCCGGCAGATTACGACGCGGTCATGGCTGTCAACGTGCGGGCGGCATATTTTCTGGCCACGGGCGTGGCGCGCGGGCTGCGGGATGCGGGCAAACCCGGCAGCCTTATTCAGATCTCCAGCCAGATGGGCCATGTCGGCGGGATGGAGCGGGCGGTCTATTGCGCCTCCAAACATGCGATCGAGGGGATGAACAAGGCGATGGCGATCGAATTCGGCCCTATGGGCATTCGCGTCAATTCGGTCTGCCCGACGTTCATTCGCACGCCTTTGAGCGCCGTGACCCTGAACGATCCCGAAAAGCGCGCCTGGATCGAAGGCAAGATCAGGTTGGGCCGGGTGGGCGAGCTGACCGATATCATGGGCCCTGTGGTCTTTCTGGCCAGCGATGCGGCGGCGCTGATCACCGGCACTTCGGTTCTGGTGGACGGCGGCTGGACGGCGGGATGATCCTGTGATGGCAGATCGCAACCCCGAGCGTGAACGCACCAAAGTCACCTCGCTGGACGTGGCGGCCAAGGCAGGGGTCAGCCAATCGGCGGTCAGCCGGGTGTTTTCCGGTGCCTCTGCATCGGCCGCGACGACTGCAAAGGTGCGCGCGGCGGCGGACGCGCTGGGCTACCGGCCCAACGTGCTGGCACGCTCGTTGATCACCGGGCAAAGCCGGATCATCGGGCTGGTGGTGGCCTATCTGGACAACCAGTTCTACCCCGATGCGCTGGAGCGGCTGAGCCATGCTCTGCAGGTCCAGGGCTATCACATCATGATCTTCATCGCCGGGGGCGCGCAGGGCGCCGCCGAGGGAACCGGGGACCGGGTGATCGACCGGATGCTCGATCATCAGGTGGACGCTATCGTCGCGGCCAGCGTCGGTCTGAGCGACGCACTTGTGGCGCGCTGCCGTCGCGCGGGCATCCCCGTCGTGTTGTTCAATCGGGGTCAGATCGACAGCTGCGGCACCCGCGCGGGGCTGGCGCAGATCACGTCGGACAATATCGGTGGCGCGCGGCACATCGCCGATTATCTGCTGGCCTGCGGGCACGCATCCATCGGCCATGTCCGGGGCTGGCAAGGGTCCAGCACCGGGCGCGACCGGACGATGGGCTTTGTCGACCGGCTGGGCGCGGCGGGCATCGTGCCGCGGCAAGAGGACGGCGAATACCGCCGCGACCACGCCGAAGCGGCGGCGCGCAAACTGATGGCCCGAGGCGTCGACGCGATATTCGTCGGCAACGATCACATGGCCTTTGCCGTGCTCGACGTGCTGCGCCACGAGATGGGTCTGGACGTGCCGGGCGACGTGGCGGTGGTCGGCTATGACGACGTGCCGATGGCGGCTTGGGCGGGCTACGACCTGACCACGCTGCGCCAGCCCGTCGGGCGCATGATCGACGCCACTGTCGAGGCCTTGCTGGCCGTTCTGGGCGGCGGCGATCAGGAATTCGCGGCGCAAGAGATCGGCGGGCCGCTGGTCGTGCGCGGCTCGACCCGGATGCCCTTGCGTCCGGTCACCGGCGATATCATCCGGCACAACACCAAAAGGAACGGACATGAGAGGCTTTGACAACCGCTTCGCGGATTTTCCCGACTACATTCTGGGCATCACCCGTGAAATCTGGGAGGATCGCGGCCTGGCGGTGCGCATGAAGGACTATTACCACCCCGACGTGGTGATCCGCACGCCCGGCGGTATCAGCTTTGGCGAGCCGGGCATGACGGCGGCCACCATGGCCACGCTGGTCGAATTCCCCGACCGCACGTTGCTGGGCGAAGACGTCATCTGGTCCGGCACGCCCGAGGACGGCTTGCTGTCGTCGCACCGCATCCTGTCGCAGGCCACGCATCTGGGCTCGGGCTATTTCGGGGCCGCGACGGGGCGTCCCGTGCAGATCCGCGCCATCGCTGATTGCTGGGCCAGGGACAACATGATCGCCGACGAATGGCTGATCCGCGACAACGGCGCGCTGGTGCGGCAACTGGGGTTCGACGTGGTCGACTGGTCGCGCGCCAAGCTGGCGACGCTCGACCCCGACACGCAACCTTTCCGGCCTGATATCGACCGCACAGGCCCCTACACAGGGCGCGGCAACGACAATCAATGGGGACAGGCCTGGGCCGACCTTTTGGGCCGCATCATGTCCGCCGAGTTTTCGGTCATCCCGGCGCAATACGACCGCGCCTGCCATCTGGAATACGCAGGCGGCGTCAGCGCGCATGGCCACGGGGCCGCCGACAGTTTCTGGCTCGGCCTGCGCTCTGCCTTTCCCTCGGCGAAATTCGAGATACACCACGTGATCGGGCTCGAGGACGCGCTGATGCCACCCCGCGCCGCTGTCCGCTGGTCGCTGACGGGCCTGCATGACGGCTGGGGCGCCTACGGCCAGCCCACCGGCGCGCCCGTGCACGTGATGGGCATATCGCATGCCGAGTTCGGTCCCTGGGGGCTGCGCCGCGAATACACGCTCTATGATGAGACCGCGATCTGGATGCAGATCCTGGCGCATAAGGGTTAGGGTTTTGAGGTTTTCCGGAACAATGAGAGTATTTGACGCATGACACCCGACCAGATGGAGGCGCGCATCGTCCGCTACGGCGACCTGATGCCCTGCCGCACCGCGTTCATCGACGCCCATACCCCGGGCAGCGACCAGAAAGAGAATTTCACGATCATCGGCGGCGGTGTGTCGGAATCCGCCGATCAGCATGTCCATATCGCCGTCCCGCACGGCTTCAACATCGGCGCGGCAGGCCAGCCGCCCAAATGCCGCAACTCGCTGCACAGCCACCGCACGGCCGAGGTGTTCTTCGTGCTCAAAGGCCGCTGGCGGTTCTTCTGGGGCCGCTGGGGCGACGCAGGCGAGGTGCTGCTGGAAGAAGGCGACATCATCAACATCCCCACCGGCATCTTTCGCGGATTCGAGAATATCGGCACCGATTACGGCATGATCATGGCGGTGCTGGGCGGCAACGATGCAGGCGGCGGCGTGATCTGGGCACCGCAGGTGATCGAGGACGCGCGCGCCCACGGTCTGGTACTGGGCGACAACGGCAAGCTCTACGACACCAAGGCAGGCGCGACCTTGCCCGATGGCGTCGCTCCCATGCCGCTCCTGACCGACGCCGAACTGGCGCATTTCCCCGAACCCACCACAGCCGAGGTGCTGCCCAACCACATCGCCCGCTACTGGGACATGGTGGCGCTGGCCGACAAGTCGCCCGCCAAAGTCATCGGGGCGGCGGCCATGCTTCCCGACAAACCCGGCTTCGAGGTCGACTTCATCACCCGCGCCAGCGCCAGTCAGACGCCTCACAGTCATGACCGCCCGTCGGTCCTGATGCCGATGCGCGGCCACTGGCGCGTGACATGGGACGGCGGCACCGCCACGCTCGCCCCCGGCGACACGATGTCGGTGCCGGAACACATGGCCCACACCGCCACCCCCTCGATGACCGGCGAGGCCTCGCTCTTCCACGTCATCGCCACCGACGACCCCGCCGGACCGACGTGGCACGCCTGAAAACCGGCCCCCTTTCATCTTGCTGAATAAACCTCCGGGGGTGTGGGGGCTGGCCCCCACTCCTGCGCTCTCAAGCGGCGCACCCCCTTGCGCCGCCGCCGCAATCCCGCCAAAACCTACCCAAGCCACACGCCTGAGGATAGAATGATCAAAACCACCCATGTCGGCAGCCTTCCCCGCTCGCAAAAGGTGGTGGATTTCATTTTCGCCCGCGAGAATAACCAGCCCTATGATGCGGCAGCCTTCGATCAGGCCATGACCGAGGCGGCGTCCGAGACCGTCCGCCGTCAGGTGCAGGCGGGCATCGACCATGTCAGCGACGGCGAGACCTCCAAGATCAGCTACGCCACCTATGTCAAGGACCGCTACACCGGGTTCGACGGTGACAGCCCGCGCAACGCCCCGGCCGATCTGAAACTCTTCCCCACCTTCCTCGAACGGCTCAAGGACGAAGGCGGCACGCCGCAATACGCGCGCCCCATGTGCGTCGGCGAGGTCCGCTCCAAAGGGCAGGGCGAATTGCAGACCGACATCGCCAATCTACAGGCCGGCATGGCCCGGCATGGCGCGCAGCAAGGCTTCATGAACGCCGCCTCTCCGGGTGTCATCTCGCTCTTTTTGCAAAACGACTTTTATCCCACCCGCGACGCCTATCTCGCCGCGCTCGCCGATGCGATGCGCGACGAATACCGCACCATCGTGGATTCTGGACTGATGCTGCAACTCGACTGCCCCGATCTGGCGCTCAGCCGCCATATGCTGTTCAGCGATTTGACGGACGCCGAATTCGTGAAGGTCGCCGAAATCAATGTCGAGGCGCTCAACCACGCGCTGACCGGTATCGACCCGGCGCGCGTCCGCGTCCACATCTGCTGGGGCAATTACGAGGGCCCGCATGTCTGCGATATCGACATGGACACGGTCTTTGGCACCCTGATGAAGGTCAACGCGACGCATCTTTTGTTCGAGACATCGAACCCCCGCCACGCCCATGAATGGACGGTGTTCCGCGATCGCAGGCTTGAAATTCCCGGCGACAAGATTCTGGTTCCGGGCGTGATCGATTCCACAACCAACTTTGTCGAACACCCCGAACTGGTGGCGCAGCGCATCGAGAAATTTACTCAGGTCGTCGGTCGCGACCGCGTCATCGCGGGCAGCGATTGCGGCTTTGGCACTTTCGCGGGTTACGGCGCGGTCGATCCGGAAATCGCCTGGGCCAAGCTCGCCAGCCTGTCGGAGGGCGCCGCACGCGCGTCCACCCGCGTCTGAGATGAACGAACCGCTCGTTCTTTTGCCCGGCATGATGTGCGACGCGCGGCTTTTCGGCCCGCAGATCGCCGAGCTCAGCGCCGAGATGGCCATCATGGTCGCCCCCATCACGATGGGCGAGCGGATCGAGGAGATCGCCTCGCAGATCCTCATGGTCGCGCCGCAGAAATTCGCTCTTGCCGGTCTCAGCATGGGCGGCATCGTTGCGATGGAGCTTCTGCGCCGGGCCCCCGAACGCATCACCCGGCTGGCGCTGATGGACACAAATCCGCTGGCCGAAACCCCGCAATACGCCGCCTCGCGCGAACCGCAGATCGTGGGCGCGCGCGCCGGTCGCCTGCTCGACGTGATGCGCGACGAGATGAAGCCCAATTATCTCGCCCCCGGTCCCGCGCGCGCCCCGGTGCTCGCGCTGGTGATGGACATGGCCGAGGCGCTGGGCCCGCAAGTCTTCATCCGTCAAAGCCGCGCGCTGCAACGCCGCCGCGACCAGCAGGGCACCCTGCGCAAATGCCGGGTGCCGACGCTGGTCCTGTGCGGCGAACACGACCAGCTGTGCCCGATCAAACGCCATACCTTCATGGCCGAACTGATCCCGCATGCCGTGCTGCGCATCGTCGAGGACGCAGGCCACATGCCGACGCTGGAACAGCCCGAAGCCACCACCCATGCGCTGCGCGACTGGATGAAACAGCCGTTCGTGCTGCGCTAGGCTGCGGAGTCTAGTCGTTGCGATACACCGCGCAGGTGCAGCCCTGGCGTCGGAGCGCATTGCACAGCCGATCCGCCGCGTCCCGCGCATCGCGCCCGATCCGCGCCATGTAGAACCCCTTGCGCCCCGACACGCGATTGCGCACATGGACGTAATCCACCTTTTCGCCCCGGACCCCGGCCGCACAGGCCCGCGTGGCCGCCGCGTATTTCGTCGCCGCAGCATCCGGCGATGTGCCAAAGCTCAATTGCACGCCCCATGCGGGCAGGCTGGGCTCGGGCTTTTTGAACCGCGTGAATGCCCGCCCCTGCGCCATGTCCTCGCAGGCCGCGGCAAACGGCCTGGTGGCTGACAGGCGGAAATCATGCGCCTCGGGGGGCGCGTCGCGCCATGTCTCGGCGGTCAGCCCGGTGATGATCTGCACATAGTTCACCGTCTCGCGCGCCAGCCCGCCGGTGCCCGCAACGAGGCCATTGGCGCGCCGTTCACCGCCATTGTAGGCCACCGCCGCCAGCCCGTGATTGCCGTAGCGCCGGGTCAGCTCGCCCAGATATTGCGCCGAATATTCCAGCGCCTGCGCCGGATTCAGCGGATCGCGCAGGCCCCGCAGCGCCGCCGTGGAATCGATGAATTGCGCGATCCCGCGCGCATCGGCATGCGACAGCGCATTGGGGTCGAACCGGCTTTCCTGCCAGATCAGCCGCGCGAAAAATCCCGGATCCAGCCCGTGCTGGCGCGACTGGCTTGCAATCGCCTGACAGGTGTCATGCACGAAATGCTGTGGCCGGATGCACTCCACATGCCCGAAAAGGCCCGTGGAACACATCGTGCCCGGCGTCACATGCTGCGCCGCAGCCCCGCCCGCCATGATCACCCAGACAAGTCCGAACACACGCCACATGACCCTTTGTTGGCCTGCCAAAGCGGCTGCGTCAATCGCTCTTTCATCCCGGGCTGTGGCGGTTTACTCACAGGCCAGACAATGCAGGAGGCCGCGATGTCGTTTTTTGGCAAACTCAAGAACCGCTTGTTCAAATCCTCGGCACAGCTCGAGGACGGTCTGGACGCCATCGTCGAGGACGGCGGCAATGCCGAGACGCCCGAAACACAGACGCCCGAAACAGCGCCGCCCGAAACACGGACGCCCGCACCGGTTCCCGAGGCACCGATGCCCGAAATTCCGGCCCCCGAAGCACCTTTCCCCGAAGATCCGGTCCCCGAAGATCCGCTCCCCGAGCCTTCGCCCCCGGAAGATCCGCCCGCCGAGCCTTCGCGCCCCGAAGATCCGCCCCCAGAGCTTTCGCCCCCAGAGCTTTCGCCCCCAGAGCCTTCGCGCCCCGTGGTCGCCGCTCCCGAAACCGTTGCCCCAGCGCCCAAAATGCCCGAACCCCCAACCGCGTCGCCCCCTGCGCCCAAAGCCGGTCCGGCCCCCGAACCGGAGCCCACACCGCCCCCCACCGCACCTGCACCCAGGCCAGAACCCACACCGCAACCCGAACAACCGGCCTCCGCAAAACCCGGCCTCATCAGCCGCCTCATGGGCCGCAATCCCGCAGCCCCCGTGATCAGACGCGCCCTCGACGACGCGATGCTCGAACAGCTCGAAGACCTGCTGATCACCGCCGACATGGGCGTCGACACAGCCCTGCGCGTCACCGCCAACATGGCCGAAGGGCGCATGGGCAAACGCCTCTCCACCCAGGAAATCAAAGAGCTTCTGGCCAATGAAATCACCCGCATCATGGAGCCCGTGGCCCGCCCCATGCCGCTGTATCCCACCAAACCGCAGGTCGTGCTGGTGGTCGGCGTCAACGGCTCTGGCAAGACCACGACGATCGGCAAACTCGCCAGCCAGTTCCGCGCCGCAGGCAAAAACGTGGTCATCGCCGCCGGTGACACCTTCCGCGCCGCAGCCGTCGAACAGCTGCAAATCTGGGGCGACCGCGCAGGCGTGCCCGTGCTCACCGCCGCCCAGGGCTCCGACCCCGCCAGTCTTGTCCATGACGCCATGACCAAGGCCCAGAAAGATGGCGCGGATCTCTTGCTGATCGACACTGCGGGCCGGTTGCAAAACCGCGCAGACCTGATGGAGGAACTGGCCAAGATCGTGCGCGTCATCCGCAAGAAAGACCCGGACGCGCCCCACAACACCCTGTTGGTGCTTGACGCCACCACCGGCCAGAATGCGCTCAGCCAGGTCGAGACCTTCCGCAAACTCGCCGATGTCAGCGGCCTGGTGATGACGAAACTCGACGGCACCGCGCGCGGCGGCGTTCTGGTGGCGCTGGCGGATAAATTCGGCCTGCCCATCCACGCCATCGGAGTGGGCGAGCAGATCGACGACCTCGACGCCTTCGATCCCGCCGATTTCGCCGCCGCCCTCACCGGCCTCGACAGGCCAAACTGAACGGGCCAAACTGAACGGGCCAAACTGAACGGGCCAAACTGAACGGGCCAAACTGAACGGGCCAAACTGACCCAAAAGAAACCCACCTCGCAACCGCGCCCCCCTTCATCTTGCTAAATAAACCTCGGGGGAGTGGGGGCTGGCCCCCACTCCCGAACCCAGCCACAAAGTATCCGAAATATGAGCGATTGGCTCCTCTCCCTCGAAGGCACCGACGCAGGGCACGAACTGGCGCTGGCGCTTGCGCTTCTGGCCGCTTTTCTGCACGCCGTCTTCGGCGCGCTCCAGAAAGGCCGCCACGACCCTTGGCTCACGCGCGGCGCGATCGACAGCTGGCTGCTGGTGCTGACGCTTCCCATGGCGCTGCTGCTTGTCCCAGGACCCGAACCGCATCTCTGGCCCATTCTGGGCGGCGCGCTCATCATCCATTTCTGCTACAAGGCGCTGCAGGCGCAGGCCTATTCCAAAGGCGCCTATACGGTGGTCTACCCGGTGGTGCGCGGCACCGGGCCGTTCTTTACCGTGATCGCCGCTTCGGTGATCTTCGACGAGGCGTTCAACGCCACCCAATGGCTGGGCGTGGCGGTGCTGATGGCGGGTATCTTCGGCCTCGCGATCTACAACATGATCCATCTCGTGACCGAGCGCGACACGCTGATGCCCGCGCTGGGGCTGGCGGTGGCCACGGGGCTTTTGGTGGCGATCTACACCACCTATGACGCCTACGGCATCCGCGCCACGGCCAATCCATTCACCTTTCTGGCGTGGTTCTTCGTCATCACCTCGCTCGATTTCCCGCTCATCGCTTTCAGGCGCTGGCGCGCGCAAAACCCCCGCCCCGAAATCCGCCCGCTGGCGCTGAGGGGTTTCATAGGCGCGATCGTCGCCTACGGCTCGTTCGGCTCGATCATGCTGGCCACAAGGCTCGACAATGTCGGCGAGGCGGCGGTCCTGCGCGAGACATCGACCGTCTTTGCCGCCATCATCGGCGTCGTCTTTTTGCGCGAAACCGTGGGGCCGCGCCGGGTGGCGCTGATGGTTCTGATCGCGCTGGGTGCGGTGATCGTTGAATTCGGCGGCTGAAAGCTCTAACTCACGCAGATATCCAACAGCCCGGAGCACCCATGGCCCAGAAAGACATCAACCCGATGACGAAAAGCGCGCTCGAACTGGGGCCCGTGCTGGCGTTTTTCGTGGCCTATCTCTGGCTCAAGGACCGGATCTTCACCATCGGCGGCGCTGAATACGAGGGCTTCATCGTGGTCACCGCCGCCTTCGTGCCACTGCTGATGCTGGCCACGGGCATATTGTGGAAACTCACCGGGCATCTGAGCCGGATGCAGGTGGTCACATTGGTGCTGGTCGTGGTCTTTGGCGGGCTGACGGTCTACCTCAACGACGACCGTTTCATCAAGATGAAGCCGACGCTGATCTATGTGCTTTTCGGCGCGGTTCTGGGCTTTGGCCTGCTGCGTGGACAAAGCTATTTGCAGCTGGTGATGGAAGGTCTGATGCCCCTGCAACCCGAAGGCTGGATGGCCCTGACCCGCCGCGTCACCGCGCTCTTTTTCGTTCTGGCGCTGCTGAACGAGCTGATCTGGCGCACCATGAGCACGGATGTCTGGGTCTATTTCAAGACCTTCGGCCTGCCTATCGCGGTCTTCGCGTTCTTCATGACCCAAGGCAACCTCTTCAAGACCTACGGCATCGAGGAAGACGCGCCCAAGGACAGTTAAGTCCTTTCCCGTGGGCACCGGAACCCAACGATGCCAAGCGCCCGACCTGCGTTTGGCGCTGGACACCGGGCTTGGCAAAGCTAAGTTCCGTCACGGACCGCGAAGCAGCAAAAGGGGCAGGCTCATGGATAAATTCGGAAAATCGCAACCCGTCAAACGGACCGAAGATGTGCGCTTTCTCACCGGGGAAGGCCGCTATGTCGACGATATCGCGCCCGACGGCGCGCTCTTTGCCTATATTCTGCGCTCTACCGTGGCGCATGCGACGATAACCGCGCTGGACGTGAGCGACGCACAGGCCGCCGACGGCGTGCATCTGGTCGTCACCGCGCAGGATATGCTGGACGACGGCGTCGCCATCTCGATCCCCGCCACGGTGGTCCCCAACCGCGACGGCACCAAGGGCGCCGACCCCGCGCGCCCCGCACTGGCCCATGGCAAACTGCGCTTTGTCGGCGAGCCCGTCGCGATGGTCGTGGCCGACACGCTGCAACAGGCGCGCGACGCGGCGGAACTGATACTGCTCGAGACGGACGATCTGCCCGCGATGATGGCCATGGCCCCCGGCACCACCGCGATCCACGACGAGGCGCCGGACAACCGCGCATTCGATTTCGGCATGGGCGACGCGGACGCCACGCAAGCCGCGATGGATGCCGCAGCCCACGTGGTCAGGCTCGAGGTCGGCGACAACCGCATCATCGTCAACTCGATGGAGCCGCGCGGCTGTTTCGCAGAATGGGACGGCACGCGGCTGCACATGTCGGCCAATGGGCAGGGCGTCTGGGGCTTCAAGAAGCTGCTGATCAATGCCTTTGGCCTCGACGAGGCGGATGTGCGGGTGACCAACCCCGACACCGGCGGCGGGTTTGGCATGAAGGGCATGCCCTATCCTGAAAATATCGCGGTGCCTTATGCGGCGCGCAAATTGTCGCGCCCTGTGCGCTGGATGTCCGAACGCACCGAGGCGATGCTGAGCGACAACATGGGTCGCGATCTGGTGTCGGTGGCGGAACTGGCGTTCGATGCCGATCTCAGGATCACCGCTTACCGCGTCACCTCGCGCTGCAATCTGGGGGCGTATAATTCGCAATTCGCCCAGGCGATCCAGACGCAACTCTTTGCCCGGGTGATGCCGGGGGTTTACGACATTCCCGTGGGATATCTTCATGTCGAGGGCTTTTTCACCAATACCACGCAGGTCGATGCCTATCGCGGTGCAGGCCGCCCCGAGGCGATCTACGTGCTGGAGCGCGCGATGGACCGCGCCGCGCGCGAATTGGGCGTCGACGGCTGGGATCTGCGCCGACGCAATTTCATCGCGGCGGACAAATTCCCCTACGAGACGATTTCTGGCGAAAACTATGACGTGGGCGATTTTCCCCGCCTTCTGGCCCGCGCGTCCGAGCTGGCCGACAAACCGGGGTTCATGGCCCGCCGCAGCGCATCACAGGCGGCGGGAAAACTGCGCGGCATGGGGCTGTGCTATTACATCGAAAGCATCCTGGGCGACCCCAACGAGGACGTCAAAGTCACCTTCGATGACGACGGCGGCGCCAGCATCTATGTCGGCACGCAATCCAACGGGCAGGGCCACGAAACGGTCTATGCGTCATTCCTGGGCGACCAGACCGGCATCCCGGCGGATAAAATTATTGTGGTTCAGGGGGATAGCGACCTGATCGCGCGGGGCGGCGGCACCGGCGGATCGCGCTCTGTCACCGTGCAGGCCAATGTGACGCTGCTGGCGGTCGAGAACATCCTGACCGCCTTCAAGGGCTATCTGGCCGAAAAGATGAAGGTGGACGCGGACGCGGTCAGCTTTGACGACGAGACGTTCCGCATCGAAGGGTCGAACGCCACGCCCGACATGCTGGACGTGGCCGCCATGGCGCGCGAGGACGGGCGCGACGATCTGCTGAGCTTTTCCGCGCGTACAGTGCTGCCGGGGCGGTCCTACCCCAACGGCGCGCATGTGGCCGAGGTCGAGATCGACCCGGTGACGGGCGTCATCACGCTGGAGCGCTACACGGTCGTGGACGATTTCGGCAATCTGATCAACCCGATGCTGGCCGAGGGTCAGGTGCACGGCGGCGTTGTGCAGGGCGTGGGACAGGCGATGACCGAACACGTGGTCTATGATGCCGACGGTCAGCTGCTCACGGCGAGTTTCATGGATTATGCGATGCCAAGGGCCGATATTCTGCCGATGATCACATTCGACACCATCGCCGTGCCCTCGATCCGCAACCCGATGGGCATGAAGGGCTGCGGCGAGGCGGGCACCGTGGGGTCGATGGCGGCGTTCTCGAACGCGGTGCAGGATGCGATGTGGGATGTGGGGGTGCGTCAGGCCGACATGCCGTTCACGCCGCACCGGGTCTGGGCCATGCTGGCGGCGACCGCGCCCGGAAACGGGGCCATCGCTGCGCAGTAGCGCGCTGCCTGACGTGTCAGGGACTGCGCCTTCGGCGCTGTCGGTGCTATGGGGCGCGGCATCAACCGGCAGATACGGCGCATCTGCGGCTATCCGGCGTCGCGCCATGTGCCGGGGGACTTGGTTTTTCTGCTGAGCCATTCGCGCGGTGCCTATTCTGTGCGCAGCCTTGCGGGGGTGATCGACATTGTGGGGCTGTCGAGGACGGATCAGGCCACGTCGCGCCGCATCGTTCCGGGCCCCTGCGTGCGCTAGGGCTATCATGCGCGGTTTTTCTGGCGGCGGCGGGCGCGCGAGACCATGGCGGACCGGTTGGAAAGCCTGCATATCTGTGTCCCCGCGGGGACATTTTTGCGGTCTGTCAATCACAAAATGTTGACAGGGGGTTAACATTTCCCATCAGACACCCATTTACCACTTTATGGTGCAGGGCCGGAACCCCTGTGCTGAATTCACTGTCCCTCGTTCCGACACTGCGCCCGGGGTTCGCCCCCGGGCGCTTTTTTTGTGTTTTGAGGCTGCTCCTCCGCCCTTGCGGGCGTCCTCGCGGCGGGGCAGGGTGCCGGGATGACAGGGCAAAGCGATGCAGAGCTGCACGATATTCTGAGCCGCACGAAGGCGGTGGCCATCGTCGGGTTTTCCACCAATCCTGTGCGTGCGAGCTATTTCGTGGGCCGCTATCTGAGCTTGCGCGGCTATGAGGTCTGGCCGGTGAACCCCAGACATGCGGGCACGCAGGTCTTTGGGCGGCGCATTGTCGGGGATGTGTCATACCAACGGCCTTAAGATCTGACTCTGGGATTTTCTTTTGCAGAATAAGCTGATTCATTGGCCGCAGAGTTTGGGAGGCTATTGATGGCAGTT
>Ga0307981_1000946_pt1 | contig 27725 bp, 27 predicted proteins | sample OrgLakmetagen987_FD_201849 | JGI IMG/M metagenome (GOLD analysis project Ga0307981, IMG submission 201849) | Saline water microbial communities from Organic Lake, Antarctica - #987 | ecosystem: Environmental > Aquatic > Non-marine Saline and Alkaline > Saline | place: Antarctica: Organic Lake... | reverse complement strand
CAAGCCTCAAGCTCGAGGCGCTCTGCTGAGGAAAGAAAGCCGGGGCGGATCATGGGCATAGATGAATCGTTCTAAATCCAGCCGTCAAGACATCAAATTCGGCTTCTGCAGGACTCGGAGTATAAGTTTTTTAGTGAAAAACCTTGGCGCTCGTGAGACCTGCGCGGGGTGATTCCGAGCAGGCTTCTATTGCTTAACTGGCATCCTTGTAGCTGACTTCGGGCGTATCCTTGCCTGCCTTCTCGCGCCGCACGATCAAGCGACTGAGGGCGTGAACATACGCCTTGGCCGAGGCGACCACGGTGTCGGTATCGGCCGACTGCCCGGTCACGATGCGCCCGCCTTCCTCCATCCGCACGGAAACAGTGGCTTGCGCATCCGTCCCTTCCGTCACTGCGTGGACCTGATAGAGTTGAAGCCGCGCGTCGTGTGGAAAGAGGTTCTTGACCGCGTTGAAGCAGGCATCGACTGGACCGTCGCCTGTCGCCTCGGTGCTATGCGCCACACCATCGATTTCCATCGTCAGGCTGGCGGATTGTGGGCCTTCGGTGCCGCAAATTACTCGTAAAAACTTGATAACAAGCCGGTTTTCATCCTCGGCAGCGTCGGTTGTGGCCAGCGCGATCAGGTCTTCGTCATAGACCTCCTTCTTGCGGTCAGCCAACTCCTTGAACCGCACAAACACGTCGTTGAGCTGATTATCAGCCAGCTCATAACCAAGATTTTTTAATTTCGAGCGCAGCGCAGCGCGGCCCGAATGCTTGCCCATGACGATGTTTGTCTCTGTCAGGCCCACATCTTCGGGGCGCATGATCTCAAATGTCTCGGCGTTCTTCAGCATACCGTCCTGGTGGATGCCGCTTTCGTGCGCGAACGCGTTCTTGCCCACGATCGCCTTGTTGAACTGCACAGCAAAGCCGCTGACAGTCGCGACGCGGCGTGAGATGTTCATCAGCTTGGTCGTGTCGATGCGCGTGGCGTAGGGCATGATATCGCCGCGCACCTTCATCGCCATCACTACCTCTTCCAGCGCGGTGTTGCCTGCCCGCTCGCCCAGACCGTTGATCGTGCATTCGATTTGGCGCGCGCCGCCCGCAACTGCGGCGAGGCTGTTGGCCGTCGCCATGCCCAGATCGTTATGGCAGTGCGTGGCAAAGATGATCTTGTCGGCGCCCGGCACCTCATTGATGAGGCGGCGGATCAGCGCGGCGGATTCGACCGGTGCGGTGTAGCCGACGGTATCGGGGATGTTCACGGTCGTCGCGCCTGCCTTGATGGCGATCTCAACGGTACGGGCCAGATACTCCCACTCGGTCCGGGTTGCGTCCATCGGCGACCATTGCACGTCGTCGCACAGGTTGCGCGCGTGTGTCACAGTCTCGTGAATGCGCTCGGCCATCTCATCCTGGGTGAGGTTCGGAATGGCGCGGTGCAGCGGCGAGGTGCCGATAAAGGTATGGATACGCGGCTGGCGCGCATGCTTCACGGCGTCCCAGCAGCGGTCGATATCGCGCAAGTTGGCCCGGGCGAGACCGCAGATCACTGCGTTTTGCGACCGCTTTGCGACCTCGGACACCGCGCGAAAATCGCCTTCGGACGCGATGGGAAATCCGGCCTCGATGATGTCGACGCCCATCTCATCGAGAAGTTGTGCGATTTCCAGCTTTTCGACATGTGTCATGGTAGCGCCAGGCGATTGCTCGCCATCGCGCAGTGTGGTGTCAAAGATGTAAACGCGGTCTTTGCTGCTATTATTCATGTCTATTCTTCCGTTCAAATATGGTCTTTGGCTGCCGCTGGGGCGCCGCTATTTCCGGTGTTGGGCTCGCCCGCAGATTCGATCAGCAGGACATGCACTTCGTTTTCCGCGCGGGGGCGGTGAACGGCGCCCGCAGGCACAATCAGAAGTTCGCCAGGGCCGAAAGTTTGGCTGGGCGCACTTTCGAAATCCATCGTCACCTCGCCGTTCACTACGAGAAAGAAGTCGTCACTGCCCGCATGGCTGTGAAACGGGAACTCACCCTGAAATTTCACGACCATCACGTCGTTTCCATTGTAGCTGGCCACGACTTTGGGATCCCAATGGGTATGTAATAGCGACAGTTTCTCGGCGAGGTTGATCTTGTTCATTTGGCTTGTCCTGAGGCTTGCCCGGTGTTGATAATCCGGCGCGCGGTGGCACATCCTCTGAGCGCTCGCGTCGGACCGGCACGCTCAGAGGCGAGCTAGCAGCAGGAGGGCAGCAATCACGTCGCGGCCGAGGCCGCGCGCATTTGTGTTGACTTGCTGCATCATGTTCATAGCAGATATGTTACGCAAAGCGCGCCGTGATGAAAAGACGGTTTTTTTGCACCAGCGCGTTGAAGACGCGGCAGCGCCGTCTACTTTTAAACATATGACACATAGATCCCTTATTATTGGCGCGTCTGGCGGCATCGGCAGCGCGATCACCGAAAAACTAAAGGCCAACGGTAGCGAGGTCACCTCCCTATCGCGGAGCGAGGACGGGCTGGACGTCACGGACGAGGCCAGCGTCGTTAAATGCCTCGGCAAGGCGACGGGCGAATATCAACTGATATTTGTCGCCACGGGCGCGCTGGAGATCAGCGGCGCTGTGCCTGAAAAGGCACTGAGGGACGTTACCGCTCAGGCGATGGCCGACCAGTTTGCGGTCAACTGCATCGGCCCGGCGCTGGTGATGAAGCACGCGCTGCCTTTCTTGCCGCGCAAGGGGCCCAGCTGTTTTGCTGCGCTATCGGCTCGGGTCGGCTCCATCGGCGATAACCAGATCGGCGGATGGTATTCTTATCGTACGGCCAAGGCCGCGTTGAACCAGATGGTTCATTCCGCCGCGATCGAGTTGAAGCGTACCCATCGCGACGCCGTGTGCGTCGCGCTGCATCCCGGCACGGTAGCGACCGATTTTACTGCCAAATATGCAGGCCGCCATAAGACGGTAGAACCTGATGAGGCTGTGCATAATCTGCTATCGGTCCTAGAGGGGCTGGGGCCGGATGACAGCGGCCATTTCTATGACTGGCAGGGCGAGCGCGTAGAGTGGTGACACCGCGTCTGGTGCTGGTGCTGGGTGACCAGCTCAGCGAGGGGCTAAGTGCGCTGTGCGCGGCAGACAAGGCGCGCGACGTCGTGGTCATGGCCGAAGTCGCGGACGAGACGGGATATGTCCCGCACCATCCAAAGAAGATCGCGCTGGTGCTGTCGGCCATGCGGCACTTTTCTGCTGATTTGCTGGACGCGGGCTGGACTGTGGCATATTCCCGGCTGGACGATGCCGAAAACGCGGGTTCGATCGCCGGTGAGTTGTTGCGCCGCGCCGAAGAGCATGGCGCACATGAAGTGATCGCGACGCGACCCGGTGAATGGCGCCTGTTTGATGCACTTGATACGCTTCCCCTTCAGGTGCGGGTGCTGCCGGATGATCGATTTATCGCGTCGCTGGCTGAATTTGACGACTGGGCAGAGGGCCGCAAAGAACTGCGGATGGAGTATTTCTATCGCCTCATGCGGCGCAAAACCGGGCTGATGATGGATGGGGATGATCCGGCGGGCGGCAAGTGGAACTTTGACCACGACAATCGCAAGCCAGCGCAAGCCGACATGTTGCGCAGCGGGCCGATGCAGTTCACCCCCGACGACGTGACCGAAGAGGTTCTGGCACTGGTCGAGCGACGATTTGACAACAACTTTGGCACGCTGCGACCCTTCAACTTTGCCGTCACGCGGACGCAGGCGCTCTGCGCGCTGGATCACTTTGTAAAACATTTGCTTGAGGGGTTTGGCGATTATCAGGATGCGATGCTGCGCGATGACCAGTTTTTGCACCACTCGCTGCTGTCGCCCTACATAAATGTGGGCCTTCTTAACCCTTTGGAAGTGTGCCAGCGCGTAGAGCAGGCTTGGAAGGACGGGCATGTCCCGATCAACGCCGCCGAAGGCTTTATCCGCCAGATCATTGGCTGGCGTGAATATGTACGCGGTATCTATTTTCGTGAAGGGCCGGACTATACAGCCCGCAACGTGCTGGGCCATGGCCGCGCGCTACCGCGGATGTATTGGGGTGGCGAGACGCGCATGAACTGCATGGCGCATGCCATTGGCCAGACCGGGGACGAGGCATATGCCCATCATATCCAGCGCTTGATGGTGACGGGCAATTTTGCCCTGCTGGCCGGGATCGCGCCTGCTGAGGTGCATGAATGGTATCTGGCGGTCTACATAGACGCCTATGAATGGGTTGAGGCGCCCAACGTGATCGGCATGAGCCAATGGGCCGATGGCGGCATCATCGCGTCGAAACCGTATGTCAGTTCTGGCAATTACATCAACAAGATGTCCGACTACTGCGGCGACTGCGCGTATTCGGTCAAGGACAAAACAGGCGCGACATCCTGCCCGTTCAACACGCTATACTGGCATTTTCTGGACCGGCATCGCGACCAGTTTCAGGGCAATTACCGCATGGGCATGATCTATCGCACATGGGACAAGATGGATGAGGAGCGGCGCGCTGAAGTGCTGAAAACCGCAGATGACTTCCTGCACCGTATGGATGCGGGCGAGGTTGTCTAACGTGCCAGCCACGCCGCCGCGCTGCGCCCCGCGTGCAGCCCCGTGGCAAGGCACGCGCTGATCAAATAACCGCCCGTTGGCGCCTCCCAATCCAGCATTTCGCCTGCCGCAAATGTGCCGGGGCGCGACCTCAGCATCAGCGTGCCATCCAATGCATCAAGGCGCAGGCCGCCAGCGGTCGAAATCGCCTGATCCATCGGCAGTGGGCCTTGATGCGTGATCGGCAGCGCCTTTATCATTGGCGCGATATCATTTGGCAGGGGCCGTGCGAATTCCATCAGCAGCGCCTGCTTTTCCGGTGTCCATTTCAGCGCCTTGCGCAGATGATTGGCGAGACTCTCTTTGCCGCGCGGTCGGCCTAGACGTTTGCGCAGTTCGCGTATGTCCAGATCCGGCATGAGGTCCAGCGTCAGCGACGCGCCGCCACGCATAGAGCGCGACACTTCATAGATGCCGCCGCCCTCAAGACCTGCGCGGCTTATCACGATCTCGCCGCGCGACGCCAGATCGCCGGCGCGCAGTGCGATTCCTTTTACTGGTGCACCTAGATGGCGCTGCATATGTGGTGACCAATTTACGGCAAAGCCCATATTGGTGGGCTGAAACGGTGTGACCTGATCCAGAAGAGGTGCTGCCCACGCACCATCCGATCCCAGCCGCGCCCAGCTGGCGCCGCCGCAGGCCAGGATCGTAACCCCGGGGGTGAGATTGCGCATCCCCTCGGGCGTCTCGATTAGCATGGACTGGCTCTCCCAGCCCTGCCAGCGCCAACGCCGCTCAATCCGGACGCCTAGACTATCCAGTCGCGCCAGCCATGCACGCAGCAGCGGCGACGCCTTCATCGCTTTTGGGAAAACGCGTCCTGTGCTACCGGTGAAAAGGGGCTGGCCCAAATCTTGGGCCCATGCCTGTACCGCCTCGGGCCCGAAGGCGCCTAAGATGGGGTGTAGCCATTCAGCGCCCGCGCCATAAGCGGCTCGAAACGCGTCCAGATCCTCGGCCTTCGTCAAGTTTAGGCCCGATTTGCCAGCCATCAGGAACTTGCGCGCAGGCGATGGCTTGGCTTCGGCTACGGTCACGGAATGGCCTGCTGTCGCCAATGCCTCGGCGGCCATCAACCCGGCGGGGCCTGCGCCGACGATCAGTGCGGTGGGAGAGTTTTCCATTGCGATCCTCTTGCCTCGGCGATGTGCCGCACCACCCTCTTGGTCCTTGAACGCCAAAGGATCAAGCAATAGACGAAGCGCTCCGCATATGCCCGATCTGCCCGCGCCCCGTCCCGGTCGGCGCGAAACAGCGCCCGCATCATCTCGTGCCGGAGTTGTAGGGTGGCAAGGGCGCGCCAGCCGTGCTGGTCCACCAGATTTGCCATTATCCACCAGATTTGAAATTATGAGATTCCCGCTAGCCTAACCGCTGCGGAGCTGACCCGCGACTATGACACGCCAGACGCGCCGCGCACGCAGCTGTAGTTGGCTGAGATTATTGCATGGGTGCGCAAGAGGGGCCGCCGGACGTTCACTCGAAAACGCCGAAAAATTGCGCAAACGAAAGTGAGTCAGGCTCCGCGAACAGTGTCGATCATCAACTGCACGTTAGCTGGGTCCGCATCGGGTGTGATGCCGTGGCCCAGATTAAAGATATGTGGACCATGCCGCAGCGTGCGAACGATGTGCTGAGTCTCGCGCACCAGATCGTCGCCGCCCGTCACCATATGGCGCGAGGCCAGATTGCCTTGCACGCAGCCGCTTGGCTGCACATGTTCGGCGATCCAGTCGGCTGAAACCGAATCGTCTACTGCAACGCAATCGGCGCCGGTCGCCGCGTGAAAGTCGATATAGGCGTCCCCGGCCTGACGCGGAAAGGCAATGATGGGGGTGACGGGATGGCGCGCCTTGAGGGCTGCGATGGTCTGCCGCGTCGGCTCCAGCGCATAGCGCTGGAAGTCTTGCCCTTTCAATGACCCGGCCCAGCTGTCGAACAGTTTGACCACTTCGGCGCCTGCGTCGATCTGTGCGCTCAGGTATTCGATTGTCGCCTCTGTTATACGCGCGATTAGCGCGTCGAACACCGCAGGTTGCGTGTCTTTGAGCGCGTGAGCGGGAGCCTGATCAGGCGTGCCTTTGCCTGCGATCATGTAGGTGGCCACGGTCCACGGCGCCCCGGCAAAGCCGATAAGCGTCGTCTCTTTGGGCAGTTCCTGTCGCAGGTTGCGTATGGTCTGATAAATCGGTGACAGCGTCTCGTGAATGTCATCAACATGGCGCAATTGCGCCAACTCAGTCTCGCCCGTGATGGTCGACAGACGTGGCCCTTCGCCGGTGACGAACCACAGATCGGCGCCCAGCGCTTGCGGCACCAGCAGGATATCGGCAAACAGGATCGCCCCGTCAAAGCCATAGCGCCGGATCGGCTGAAGTGTCACTTCGGTCGCGAGTTCGGGGTTGTAGCACAGTGACAGGAAATCCCCAGCATTGGCCCGCGTCGCCTTGTACTCGGGCAGGTAGCGGCCCGCTTGGCGCATCATCCAGATCGGCGGGGTCGCCTGCGTTTCGCCCGCCAATGCGCGCAGGATCGTCTTGTCGGATGTTGCCGTAGCCATGATGCGTCCTCTCGTTTTGCGATGGTCGTCGCGTCCGGCGCTGCGGAAGTCAAGCGCGCGCTCTCTTGCCCTACGCGCAACTCACATTTAAACCGCCCGCATGACATTGCAATTACCCACCCCGATGGCCCCGATGAAACTGGGCACGCGCGGCTCGCCCCTTGCGCTTGCGCAGGCGAACGAAACACGCATGCGCCTTGCTGTGGCGTTCGACCTGCCGTTCGAGGCGTTCGAGATCGTGATCATAAAGACGACGGGTGATCGCATCATCGATCGGCCCCTCAAGGATATCGGCGGTAAGGGTCTTTTTACCCGTGAGATAGAAGACGCGATGCTGTCTGGCGAGATCGATATCGCAGTGCATTCCATGAAGGACATGCCGACACTACAGCCTGGTGGTTTGCTGCTGGACACCTACCTGCCGCGCGAGGATGTGCGCGACGGATTCATCTCGCCGGTTTATGGCACGCTGGCCGATCTGCCCGAAGGCTCCAAGGTGGGTACATCATCCCTGCGTCGCCGGGCGCAGGTGTTGGTCGCCAATCCGAATCTGGAGGTTGTCGAATTTCGCGGCAATGTTCAGACCCGACTGAAGAAGCTGTCGGACGGTGTGGCTACCTGCACATTTCTTGCAATGGCGGGGCTGAACCGGCTGGGGATGACGGGCGTGGCGCAAAGCGCGCTGGACCCGTCCGATATGCTGCCCGCCATCGCGCAGGGTGCCATTGGGATCGAGCGGCGCGAGACGGATAGCCGCGCTGCCGAAATGTTGAGCGCGATTCATGATGAGGCGACGGGCCAGCAGTTGGCCGCCGAGCGCGCGTTTCTCAAGTCGCTCGACGGTTCTTGCGAAACGCCCATCGCCGGGCTGGCGCTGCTGGACGGGACCACGCTGCATCTGCGCGGTGAGGTGCTGCGCCCCGATGGATCTGAAAGCATCAAGGACGCGCGCAGTGCGCCCATCGCTGACGGCGCCGAACTGGGCCGTGCGATGGCCGAGGATATGCTGCGAGAGGCTGGGAAGGGCTTCTTTGATTGGCGCCTTTAGGCATCGTCTGCGCGCCCGCTTTACCGCGTTGGCCGCATATCCTTGAACGCCAGCAGTGCTGCGCCGGCTAGCATCAAGCCGCCGCATAGCTTGTTCACGAGGCCGAAGCGCGATCCGCGCAGCGCCCCCGCCGCCCGCGTGCCGAGCCAGCCCCACAGCATCAGAATCGTGCCGTCGACCATCAGATAGGTGGCGCCAAGAATCGCCAGCTGCGGCAGGACCGGCGCGCTTGGATCGATGAATTGCGGGAAAAGCGCGCCGAAAAATACGACGGCAAAGGGATTTGCCATCGAGGTGAGAAAGCCCTGCCGGTAAAGGCGCGCGGCGCTGTTCTGCGCGGCTTTGGTATTCTGCGCGCCGCCCTTGGACAGGATCAGTTGCAGGCCAATCCATGCCAGATAGGCGACGCCCAGCCATTTGATCCACGCAAACGCGGTGGCGGACGTCGCGATTATCGCGGCCAGGCGGAAGGCGGCGGCGGTCATCTGGATCGCGTTGGCCGACAGATCGCCGAATATGGTCCAGAAGCTGCGGCGCAGCCCGTGCCGGATCGCGTTTGAGATTATGAGCAGCTGGCTGGTGTCAGGCGGTGTCGCAAAAATACAGCGACGGCGGCGAGGTACAGCAGGTAGGTTTCGATGAGCATCGGTATCGCTTCTCGTTGAGGGTCAGTCGACTGCGCGGATCAGCTTTCGCTCCAGCACGCGCAGCACTTGGCGAAGGTCTGTGCCGCGTTTTAATATCTGGCCGTCCATGCCGATTATGGCGTATTGCCCCTGCTTGCTGCGCAGCTTGGGCCGTTTTTCGATGCGATAAAGCGGATGTTCAGCGCTGCGGCGAAAGACGGAAAACACTGCGACTTCGCGCAGGCTTGAGATGCCGTAGTCCCGCCATTCGCCTGCCGCCACCATGCGGCCATAGAGCGACAGGATCACGCTCAGTTCGGTGCGGTGAAACGCGACCTGCTCGGGCGCGGCAAACCCGGGGGAGAGTGACTGAAAACTCATGCTGCCAGACTTGCGCCGAAACGCCGCCGAATCAAGTCCTAACCGCTATGGGCGTCCGCCATGGACGGCCGGGCTAGGTCAGGATCATCCGCACCAGATACGGGTGATGCGGCCCGCGCCGTCGGTATCGACGTTCAACCGGTCTGTCCGGTAGTCCATCGTCATCGGCGTATCGGGTCCGAGGAGTCGCACGGTTCGGTTTTGCGCGCTGAAATCGTATTGGGCGTGCTTCTGGCCGATCCGGTCCGAATGGGTCAGCGCGCCGCAGGCGTCGGCATTGGCCACGGCAGCAGGCTGAGCAGCGCTGTGTTGACCGCCGGGCGCGCCTCCGCCGCACGCGGCGAGCACGAGGGCAACAGGCAGGAGCAGGCCGGGTATCGTATACGCGCGGGACATGGAGCATTCCTTGAGCAGCAATTGGAATTGGGCAGGTTTGAACCTCGCCCAACTACGCATTCGTTGTAATCCCCGCTCTGTGGCATGTTGAAATACCGCGCCATTTCGCTAAAAGTATCACGCAACACGGGTAAATGCACGAAGGGATCAAATGATGCGTACGACAGCAGCAGTGGCACTTGAGGCCGGTAAGCCATTGGAAATTATGGAGGTCAATCTGGATGGCCCCCGCAAGGGCGAGGTACTAGTCGAGATCAAGGCAACAGGCCTCTGCCACACCGACGATTTCACCCGCTCAGGCGCTGATCCCGAGGGCCTGTTTCCCGCCATTTTGGGCCATGAGGGCGCGGGCGTCGTGATCGAGGTGGGCGAGGGCGTCACTTCGATGGAAGTGGGCGACCACGTCATCCCGCTTTATACGCCTGAATGTCGCGAATGCGAATATTGCCTCAACCCCAAGACCAATCTGTGCCAGTCTATTCGCACGACGCAAGGCAAGGGCCTCATGCCCGACGGCACAAGCCGGTTTTCCATGCTGGATGGCACGCCGATCCTACATTACATGGGCTGCTCGACTTTTGCCAACCATACCGTGCTGCCCGAGATTGCACTGGCACGCGTCCGCAAGGACGCGCCGTTCGAGAAGATCTGCTATATCGGCTGCGGCGTTACCACTGGCATTGGCGCCGTCATCAACACCGCCAAGGTCGAGATTGGCAGCCGCGCCATTGTCTTTGGTCTCGGCGGTATCGGGCTGAACGTCATTCAGGGTCTGCGCATGGCCGGTGCCAGCCAGATCGTTGGCGTCGATATCGATCCCCAAAAGGTCGAGATGGCGACCCGCTTTGGCATGACCGATTTTGTCAACCCTAAGGAGGTCAAGGGCGATCTGGTTGGCCATCTGGTCGAGCTGACGCGCGGTGGCGGTGACTATACCTTTGACGCGACGGGCAATGTCGGCGTGATGCGCACCGCGCTTGAGGCGTCGCACAAGGGCTGGGGCGAGAGCATCATCATTGGCGTGGCCCCTGCTGGCGCCGAAATCGCCACGCGGCCCTTCCAGCTGGTCACGGGCCGCACATGGAAGGGGACAGCGTTCGGAGGCGCGCGGGGCAGGACGGACGTGCCGAAGATCGTCGATTGGTACATGGACGGCAAGATCGAGATCGACCCAATGATCACCCACATCCTCAAGCTGGAGGATATCAACAAAGGTTTTGAGATGATGCACGCGGGCGAGAGCATCCGCAGCGTTGTGGTTTACTGAAGCCCACTTGAAACATGATCGGACAAAGAGCGATCCATCTGGGTCGCTCTTTTTTGTCCAAATAACGACGACCGCGCCAGAGCCTTAAAGGCAACACCCCCTTGCGCCGCGCGCTGCGGAGCATAGGCTCCGGCCCAAAGCATGATCCAAAAGGAGACACTATCTATGGCCGATACCGCCTATACCCCGCCACACGTCTGGACATGGGACGCCGAGAATGGTGGCAAATTCGCCAGCACGAACCGCCCCATCGCAGGCGCCACCAATGACAAGGAATTGCCGATCGGCAAGCATCCCTTCCAGCTTTATTCGTTGGCCACGCCCAACGGTGTCAAAGTCACGGTTATGTTCGAGGAATTGCTGGCCGCAGGCCATGATGCTGAATACGACGCGTGGCTGATCGACATCGGCGAGGGCGACCAGTTCGGCAGCGACTTTGTCGACATCAATCCAAATTCCAAGATCCCCGCGTTAATGGATCGCTCGCGCGAGACGCCCGTGCGCGTGTTCGAAAGCGGCGCGATCCTATTGCATCTGGCCGACAAATACGGCGCGTTCCTGCCCGCCTCGGGCGCGGCGCGGACAGAGGCGCTGAACTGGCTCTTCTGGCAGATGGGAAGCGCGCCCTATCTTGGCGGCGGCTTTGGCCATTTCTATCATTACGCACCCGAGCCGTATGAATATCCCATCAATCGCTTCACGATGGAGGTCAAACGCCAGCTAGATGTGCTGGACCGCCAGCTGGCGTCACGGGAATTCATCGCCGGCGAGACCTACACCATCGCCGACATTGCGATCTGGCCGTGGTACGGTCAGCTGGCGCTGGGCCGCACCTATGGCGATGCGGGCACGTTCCTTGATGTGGAAAGCTACGAAAACGTCCAACGCTGGGCGAAGGCAATCGACGCACGACCGGCCGTGCAGCGCGGCCGCATGGTCAATCGCAGCTTTGGTAAGCCTGAAATGCAGCTCCATGAGCGCCACGATGCGACTGATTTCGACACGCAAACGCAGGACAAGATTGGCGGCTGATTTTCAACCGTCGGCGCGGGCAAGCGTAACGCCCGCGCCCCGCTTGCGGACAGGCACGTCTGCGCGCAGCTTCCAGTCATATTTGGTGTCGTCCCGCATCTGATCCCAATGCAGCGTGCCACCTGTGCGCCACGGGTCCAGCACGATCCCGTTGCGCCAGTCATCTCCGCGCGCAAAGACAACGGCGGTTGCATGTTCCAGCCTAAACGGGTTGTCCGCATTGGCCACCAGCCTGCTGAATTGCAGCGTGGTATAGCCCGCATGGGTCATCCTGCTCTGGATATCGCGGGCCCAATGGTAGCAAAGGCCGCGTTTTTTCACGCCGATGTTGACCTTTGTGTTATGGACCAGCGGCGGATCGACGATCTCGTATTCGCTCGCTAAATCGGCGGTGACGGTATAGGCCATCCGCGCCGCGCGCGCGGCCTCGGCCGGGTTCACGTTTGGGCCCAACGCCAGCAGCGCGGCCTCCAGACCGGCGGCGGCGCTCTGAGTTCCTAATGTCGCAGGCGCTGCGCCGCACCCGGCCAGCAGTCCCATCGCCCCGGCGCTCAGGATTATCGCACGTCTCGTTGTCATATATGCCTCATATGCTGGTGCCTTGCCGCCAAACTAGCGCTGCGCCCGCCGTGATGCCAGCCCTGCCACGTGGGTCTTGCGCGCTTCATTCTGGTCAGTATGAGTGCTTGCGCATTGCTATCGCGAATCTCTTTTGGCGCCGCGCCCGTTGACTCTGCCCTAGACGCAGATATAACCGCGTCTTCATTGGTGTTGGTGGCCCCCGCAAGGGGATGCCTGTCGACTCCGGACAAGATGTCTGGAGGAAAGGACAACGCCCTTCGCACTCAAAGAAGGAGATCAGCCGTGACCAAACGCACGTCTGCCAAGTACAAACTTGACCGCCGCATGGGCGAAAATATTTGGGGCCGCCCCAAATCACCCGTAAATCGCCGTGAATATGGCCCCGGTCAGCACGGCCAGCGCCGCAAGGCCAAGATTTCCGATTTTGGCATTCAGTTGCGCGCCAAGCAGAAGCTCAAGGGCTATTACGGCGATCTGACCGAAAAGCAGTTCAAGCGCGTTTATATCGAGGCTGCCCGCGTCAAGGGTGATACTGGTGAGAACCTGATCGGCCTGCTGGAGCGTCGCCTCGATGCTGTCGTATATCGCGCCAAGTTCGTGCCGACCGTGTTCGCCGCGCGTCAGTTCGTCAATCACGGTCATGTCACGGTCAATGGCCGCCGCGTCAACATCCCTTCCTACCGTGTCAAAGAGGGTGACGTGATCGAAGTCCGCGAGCAGTCCAAGCAGTTGGCCGTTCTTCTGGAAGCCACACAGCTGGCCGAGCGCGACGTGCCCGACTACGTCGACGCTGACCACTCCAAAATGAAGGCGACGTTTATTCGTACACCCGGTCTTGCCGACGTGCCCTACGCCGTCGTCATGGAACCGAACCTCGTGATCGAATTTTACGCGCAGAACTAAGCCAGTTCTGCACATATGCCACAAGCTTGGGGCCGCGCCGGGAAACCGGGGCGGCCCTTTTCATTGGTGCTGGTCAAGGCCGGACGCGGTAGCTAGAACGGGAGTTGTTGGAGGGGGCTCTTATGAGTAACATAACACCGCAGCCGGGCATTTTGGATATCACGCTTTATCAGGGCGGGACGGCTCATTTGCCGGGCATCGCCGACGCCGTCAAGCTGAGCTCGAACGAGAATCCTTTCGGCCCCAGCGATGCCGCCAAGGAGGCCTTTCGCAAAGCGTCCTATCAGCTACATCGCTATCCGTCGTCGGATCATGCCTCCTTGCGTCAGGCTATTGCCGATTTGCACGGGCTGGACCCTGCGCGCATCGTGTGCGGCAACGGTAGTGACGAGATTATCGCATTCCTGTGCCAGGCCTATGCCGGGCAGGGCGATGAAGTGGTCCATACCGAACATGGCTTTGGCATGTATCGCATCAGTGCTCTGGCCAATGGCGCGCGGCCGGTCAAAGTCCGCGAGCGCGAGCGGGTGACCGATGTTGATGCAATTCTGGAGGCCTGCACAGCGGCCACCAAGCTGGTCTTTATTGCCAACCCGAACAATCCCACCGGGACCATGATCGGTGAGAGTGAGGTCGCGCGCCTTGCCGCAGGCCTGCCGGATCATGTGTTACTGGTGCTGGATGGCGCCTACGCCGAATATGTCGATGGCTATGATGGCGGTGCCGCGCTGGTTGAGGCGCGCTCGAACGTTGTGATGACGCGCACTTTTTCCAAGCTCTATGGTCTTGGTGGTTTGCGCGTCGGGTGGGGGTATGGCCCCGCCCATGTAATGAATGTCCTGAGCCGCGTGCGCGGCCCGTTTAATCTGAGTGCCGCCGCCCAAGCCGCTGCCGAGGCTGCGGTGGGCGATACTGCATGGATGGAGAAATGTCGCGCAGATAATACCCGCTGGCGCGGCTGGCTGGCCGAGGCGTTGGCTGAACATGGCGTTCCATCCGACACGTCGATGGCGAACTTCATTCTTGCCCGTTTCGCCAATCAGGCCGAGGCCGAGGCTTGCGACGAGCATCTGAAATCGGAAGGCCTGATCGTGCGCCGTGTGGCCGGTTATAACCTGCCAAATTGCCTGCGCATCACCATTGGCGATGAGGCCAGCTGCCGCCGTGTCGCACATGCAGTGGGGCAGTTCATGGCCACCGCGCGATGAGCGCGCTTTACGGCCGCGTCACGCTGATTGGCTTGGGTCTGATCGCTGGGTCTATGGCGCTGGCCATGCGCCGTGCCGGGCTGGCGGGCGAGATCGTCGGCTACTCCCGCTCTGCGGAGACGCGAGACATTGCGCGCGAGATCGGCTTGTGCGACCGGATTGAGGACAGCGTGATCGCTGCCGTGGAGGGCGCCGATCTGGTGGTGCTTTGCGTGCCGGTCGGCGCAATGGGCGCTGTTGCTGCCGAGGTTGCTCCCGGTCTGATGGCGGGTGCGACGGTCAGCGACGTCGGCTCGGTCAAGCGGGCAGTGATCGATGCGGTCGCGCCGCATCTGCCGGCAGGGGTCCATTTTGTTCCCGCACATCCCCTCGCGGGCACCGAGCATTCCGGCCCGCGCTCTGGTTTTGCCGAGCTGTTTGATAATCGCTGGTGCCTGATCGTACCACAGGAGGGCGCCGACCGGACCGCCGTGGACCGGCTGGAGGCGCTATGGCAGGGCATGGGGGCGTTGACCGATGAGATGGACGCGGACCACCATGACCTAGTGCTGGCCGTGACCAGCCATGCGCCGCACTTGATCGCGTATACGATGGTCGGTGTCGCTGACGATCTGGGCCGTGTTACGGGTAGCGAAGTTATCAAGTATTCAGCTGCCGGCTTTCGTGACTTTACCCGCATAGCGGCCAGTGATCCGACTATGTGGCGCGATGTTTTTCTGAATAATCGCGAGGCGACGCTGGAAATTCTGGGCCGCTTTACCGAGGAGCTGTTTGCGCTGCAACGCGCAATCCGCACCGGAGACGGCGATCACCTGCACCAGTATTTCACCCGAACCCGCGCTATTCGGCGCGGCATCATCGACGCGGGCCAAGATACCGATGCTCCTGATTTTGGCAGGACGCGCGGCGGATGAGGCAGGCTGCGATCTTGGCTGCCTTGATCGCTGCGACCAGCGCTGCAATTGCAGGCGCCCCCGAGACATCGCTACGCCCCGTCGCCCGGCCGGATACGCCCATCGTTGCCCCAGTGCCTGACATTCTGGCCCAGAGCGTCGCAGCGCGGTTCAGCGTGACGCGCCCTGTAGCCCGGCCCGCTGGTTTGGCCCGCACAGCGCCTCTGGCGGTTACGTCTGCGCCAGAGCCAGAGCCAGATCAGACGGACCCTCAGCAGTCTGTCTCATCGCCGAATCGCGAGACGGCCCGCCCCTCGGGCCGCGACCAGGCGGATGATGAGCGCAAGCGTATCGCGCAGCCCAGCGGCGAGGCTAGCCGCGGCGGCGTGATGGCTTCGCTGCGTCCGTTGCTACGCCCGCTAGTGATTGGGCGTGAGGCGACCAAGCGCAAAGAAGAACGCGCCCGCGGAATGGTCTGTGGCGACAAGGCAATTCTGGGCGAAGTCATTGGCCGCGTGCCTGGCCGTATCGCAGGTTGCGGCATCGACAGCGCGGTCAAGGTGCGCAGCATCTCTGGCGTCGCACTTAGCCAGCATTCCTTGATGGATTGCGGACAGGCGCGCGCCACGAAGTCATGGATCGACAAGGGTATGAAGCCTGCCGTCGGGGGCTATGGCGGCGGCGTCGCGCAGTTACGCGTGGTCGCCCACTACGCCTACCGCACGCGCAATAACCAGCGCGGTGGCAAGGTATCTGAGCATGGCAAGGGCCGCGCTATCGACATTGCTGGTTTTCAGCTGCGCGACGGGCGAACGATCACGGTTTTGACCGACTGGGGCGGGGGGCGAAAAGGCCGCATCCTGCGCCAGATGCATCGCTCGGCCTGCGGACCGTTCGGCACGGTGCTGGGCCCGGATGCGAACAAGTTTCACCGCGATCATTTCCACTTTGACACCGCACGCTATCGGAGCGGTAGTTATTGCCGCTAGGCCCAAGCTTGGCGCCGGAGCGTCACGATAGCGTGCCGCGTCAACGAAGCTGCAAAACCGGTGCATCCGCAATCGGTAGGGGCCCCAACCAGACGCGCCCAGCCTCAAAGCGAAGAGGTATCTCCAGCGTCTTTGCGTTCCCCGCGCCGCCCGCGATCATCCCCAACGCCCGCTTGGCCATCGTTGCGGCATCGCTGGTCAACACACCAGCGCCCGCCGCCAGTGCCAGCATGTTTTCCCAGTTGCGCGCGTTGACCGTGATGACACCTGAGGGGATGCCGCGCGCGTCGACATCCAGATTGCCAGACGCCTCCAACGTCATGGCACCCCAAGTCGCCGCGAGGCGGGTCACCTCAACGCGTGTTGGCTGCGGGCGCGCACTTTCGATGGCGAAATGGTCCCAAGGTGCACTGAAATCCACGGTAATGTCAGCATTCAGCATGTCGATCACGCGGGGCTGAACGCCTTGGGTGTCGATCAGCGCAAGAAGGTTTGCTGCCGGGGCGACATTGTCGGCGGCTAGACCCAGATGATAGCTTGGATTGCTGGTGCCGGTGGCATCAGGCGCCCGCTCGATGGCCAGCCGCAGCGCAGCGATGGTCACCGCGTCGCCGCCTGTGTAGGGCGCCCACGCTAGATCTTCGGCGGTCAGCATCGCGCGTCTGGGCGCCAGCGCCGTGCTGGCCTCGACAACGAGTGAGGCGCGCATGTTGCGGCTGGTCAGCGTATATGTACCCTCGGGCGCGGTGATCCGCTGCTCATTTGGCCAGACGGCGATTACGTGATTAGGCGTATAGCTGAGCGTCATCAGTTGGAAAAAGGGCATCTGCCAGCCCAGCCCGGATGCCGGGTCAGACAGTTGCAGATCGGTGAATGTGGTATCGAATCGGCTGGGAAACCCCTTTACCGACAGGTCCGTATAGTCGACATCCCACCCTTCGGCCTGCCGCGCGCCGAACCAGGCGGTGATGCCGGATTTCAGCGCAGCGGACCCGATGAACCAGTATCCGGCCCAGGCCACTGCCAGTGCCAGACAGATTGCCAGCAATATCTTCATGATAGGCCCCTTTCGCGCATGTCTGCATTCGTGTTTATAGGACGAAATGGGCGAGGGAACAGTGAAATGACGATGTGGGTGTTCGGCTATGGCTCGCTGGTGTGGAACCCCGGTTTCGAGGTGTCTCACCAGATGATCGCGACCTTGCCGGGCTATGCGCGCAGTTTCTGCATGCGTTCGATCCATCATCGCGGCACTGATGAGGCGCCGGGCCTCGTGCTGGCCCTTGATGAGAACCACACCGACAGCTGCCAGGGCGTCGCGTTGGCCGTGGTGGAGGGGCAGGAAGCCCAGACGCTCGAGTATCTGCGCGCGCGCGAGTTGATTTCGTCGGCGTATCTAGAGCGCGATCTGGAAATTCGCCTGGAGGACGGTCGGACCGCCCGCGCCGTGACCTACGTGATTGATCCGCATCACGTGCAATATTGTGGCGGTCTGCCTCTTGAGGAGCAGGCCCGTATCATCGCGCAAGCGGTAGGCGGGCGTGGCCCAAACACAGAATACCTCTACAACACAGCCGACTATCTGGCGCAGCTTGGCATCAGTGATTCCCAGCTGGAGTGGCTGTCGAAGCGCGTGCGCAGTCTTTGTGCATAACGCCTTGGCTTGGCCGGACGATCCGGCTACGATACGAGCCAGTAAAACAAGTGTCGGGAGCGTCCGCATGGACCAGCCGGACCGTGAGGTCAACGCGCATTTTTCACAGCCGTGGCGGCAGATCGTCATCATGTTCTCGGTGCTTGGCCTCGCGGCTTTTGGCGCGTTCATGGCGCTGCCGCGCGTTCTGCCTGTGTTTCAGGCCAATCCCTACCTGAATGGCTTTATATTCTTCGTCTTTCTGATCGGTGTCGTCGCGTGTTTCTGGCAGGTGTTCCAGCTGATTGGCTCGGTCCGCTGGCTGGAGAGTTTCGCGGGCGAGCAGTCTGGCGACGAAGTGACGAAGCCACCGTTGTTGCTTGGCCCCATCGCCACGCTGCTACGACAGCGCGGCAGACGGATGCAAATCTCGCAATCCTCGGCCCGCTCGATTCAGGATATGGTTGCGCAGCGCATTGATGAGGCGCGCGAGATCACCAAGTATATTGTCAACGTCCTGATTTTCCTGGGGCTTCTTGGTACGTTCTATGGCCTGGCCACCACGGTGCCAGCGCTTGTTGAGACGATTAAAAACCTTGCGCCACAAGAGGGCGAGGCTGGGACCGAGGTTTTTGCCCGCCTTATGACTGGACTGCAATCGCAGCTAGGCGGGATGGGCGTCGCGTTTGCCTCGTCCCTTCTGGGCCTCGCGGGATCGTTGATCGTCGGCCTGTTGGAGCTGTTTGCTGGCCATGGGCAGAACCGCTTTTACCGTGAGCTTGAGGAATGGATGTCGACCATCACGCGCGTTGGTTTTGCTGGCGCAGATGAGGGCAGCACCGAGCAGGCGCTGCTGACCGGGATCATAGACCAGATGACCGAGCAGATGGAATCGCTGCAACAGATGTTGACGCAATCGGACATCAGCCGTGCGGCAGCTGACGCTCAGGTCGAGGCGCTGGCGGGCGCTATCACCCGGCTGGCGGACGGGATGCAGGATGACGGCAGCAATGCTGCTGCGCTGAGCCGCGTCGCGGACGGCCAAGAGCGCCTGATCGAGGCACTGCAGGTGCGCGCCGCCCCTGTTCGGGACACTGGGCTGGATGCAGAAAGCCGCATGCGCCTACGCTCGATCGATGTGCAGATGTTGCGGATCCTAGAAGAAATCAGCGCTGGTCGACAGGAAAGCATGAGCGAGCTACGCACCGACCTAGCTGGCCTCAAGTCTGCGCTGCAAGGTGGCCGCACCGCACGGCGGACCTATCGCGCTGCGCCCGGTATCTCGGGCGGCGCCGGCGACACGCCGGAGCAGGAGGGCTAGGTCATGGCCCTATCGCGCCGTAGCGGAAACCGCTTTCAGGCCTCAATCTGGCCAGGGTTTGTCGACGCGATGACGGGTCTTTTGCTGGTGCTGATGTTCGTTCTGACGATTTTTATGGTCGTGCAGTTCTCCTTGCGTGAGACGATTACCGGGCAGGAAACCGAGCTGGATTCGCTCTCCGCCGAGGTGGCGGCCCTCAGCCGTGCGCTGGGGCTGGAGCAAGATCGGAGCGCCACTCTGGAAGAACGCGTCGGTGCGCTAACCGCGACGCTGACGAATGCACGCGAGCGTCAGGAGGAGCAGACAGCCTTGATCGCTACGCTGAGTGCGACGAACGAGGCGGCCGATGTCCGCATCGCCAGCTTTGAGCAGCAGGTGGCAGGTCTTTTGGCCGAGCGGGATACGGCGCTGGGGCAGGTGGATACCTTGCAGGACGCGCGCGATATCCTGCTGTCGGACAAAGAGGCGTTGCAACTCGCGCTCGCCGGCCTGCGTGACGAGGTAGACGCCGAGGCCGAGGCCGCTCGTCTGGCCGCCGCGCAGCGTGACGCGCTGGAAGCGTTGGCTGCCAATTTACGCGTCGAGGCAAGCGAGACGGAGGTGCGGCTTGACGATTCAGAGGCCGCGCGGCTGGTTCAGGCCGCTGCTGCCGCCGCACTGCGTGAAAAGTTGTCGAATTCTCAATCTGAACTGACCGCTATGACACTCGCGCTGGAGGAGCAGCGCCGCCGCGCCGAAGAAACGCTGACGCTGCTTGCCGCTGCGCGTCAGGGCAGCACCAATCTGGAGGCTGATCTGGCCGCTGCGCTCGCCGCCCGCCGTGTGGAGGGCACTGAGATTGCGTCGCTTGAGGCCGATCTGGATGAAGCCCGCGCGCGCAACGCGGAAATGGCCGCGCAGCTTGTCGCGCAGGGTGAGCAGACCGAGGCGCTGGATGCCCGTGCGGAGGCTCTGCTTGCTGCGGTTGCAGACCGCGCTGCGGCTGCACGGGCCTCCGCAGCGCGGGTCGCTGCGCTGGAGGCTGAGTTGGCCGCACTCAAGGTAGACCAAGAATTGACCCAGCAAGAGGTGCGCGCCAAGCTGGCCGCTGCCCTTGCCGCCAAGGTAGCGGCCGAAGACCAAGCCAGCACCCAGATGAGTGCCGCTGAAGAGCGCGCGGCCCTCTTGAGCGAGGCACGCAAATCGCTGAGCACGCAAGCGGTTCTTACCGACGAGGCCAAGCGCGCGCAGGAAGTGCTGAATCAGCAAGTCGCAGCACTGCGCGATCAGCTGGGCCAATTGCAGGCGCTGCTGGACGATTCGAAGGCCCGCGAGGCTGCCAGCGACGTTCAAATGCAATCTCTGGGCCAAGATCTGAACGCCGCACTGGCCCGCGTTGCTGCTGAAGAAAAACGTCGCAGGCAGGCTGAGGAAGAGAAAAACAAATTGCTGGAGGCGGAAAAGCAAGATCTGGAGAAATACCGCTCGGACTTCTTTGGGCGGCTGCGTGATGTGCTGGGCAATCAGGACGGCGTGCGGATCGAGGGCGACCGCTTCGTCTTCAGCTCCGAAATTCTGTTCGGGCAGGGGCAGGCAACTCTGTCCCTTTTGGGCCAGCAAGAGATCGCCAAAGTGGCCGATATTTTGCGCAACGTCGCGGACGATATTCCCGATGGCATTGACTGGATCATTCGTGTGGACGGGCATACTGATAACGTACCCATCACAGGGTCGGTTGGGTTTGCTGATAACTGGGAGCTGAGTCAGGCGCGTGCCTTGTCGGTTGTGCGTTACATGATTGATTTTCTGGGCCTGCCGCCAGACCGTTTAGCTGCTAATGGATTTGGCCAGTATCAGCCCATCGCGGAGGGCAGCAGTGCTGACGCGCGGGCGCAGAACCGCCGGATCGAGCTTAAATTTACCGAGAAATAGAGTACGGCTTCGCACGGATTTCTACCGCGGATTACTGTACTGAAATGTCGCTATTGGCTGTATCGATCACCGCGCCGCCGCGCAGCAAGATGACTTGCGCAGTATATATGCCTTGTGGCCAGGGCGCCCTTGCGCGCTTGCCACCTGCGCGGAAATACTGCGCCTGCGCCTTTGTTATCAGGACGTCATGGCCGAATATTTGGGCGCCATCTGGCGCCGTGATGGCGAGCTGGATGATATCTCCCTCGCGGGCGCCGAACCCGTAACCCCACACCACCAACGATGGCGCATCTGCGCCCATTGCGTCCATCGCCGCATCACCGGCTTTGACGCTGTCGAAGCTGGGTACATCAATCGATAGCCCCGCCGCCAGAAGGCCGCCGGGCTGATAGTCTGGCGTGTCGAGCCAGAGGGTGGCGGCGGCGCTTTTGCTGCAGCCACCCTCTGGGCGGAAGGGATCGACGGGCGCGCCGTCCTTTCGCAGGCTGAGATGCACATGTGGGAATTGCGTGCGGCCTGACAGGCCGATGCGACCAAGCGGCGTGCCGCGGTCCACCACATCGCCAGTTTTTACGGTAAGCGAGCCTTCAGCTAAGTGGCAGTACTGTGTTTCCCACCCCGCCCCATGGTCAATGACTGCCCCGTTGCCGCAATCGCGGCCATCAAGCGCGTCCTTCATATCGGCGGAGTAAAGGCGGTCTGTCATCCCGTCGCGTACGCCGCGCACTGTGCCGGGGGCGGCCGCAATAACTGTGACGCCCGCATCTATAGCAGCACGCGAGGGTAGGGCAAAATCGGTGCCCTTGTGGCCATCATAGCTCAGAGCCTCGCACATGAAATCCTGTGCGCGGGGACCGGGGTCTGTGTCGGGGTATTGCTGAATAAAACACGTCGCGCCCAATGTGCAATCTGCCGGCAGACCAAGGCGCGGGGCATCTTGCGCTATCGCGGCGCCGGCCATCAAGGCAAGCGCCGCGAAAAGTGCGTGATACATCACTCGGCAGTCTGAAGCGGCAGCTTGCCACTGCTCAGGCGCGGCGCGTCCGGCCCGTCGACCTGCAAGTCGATCTTGCCGTCTTTGACCAAGACTTTGACCACACCGCCTTTGACCAGCTTGCCAAAGAGCAGTTCCTCGGCGAGAGGCTTCTTGATGTACTCCTGAATGACGCGCGCGAGGGGACGAGCACCCATCTTTTCGTCGTAGCCCTTGTCGGCCAGCCATGCGGCGGCGGCTGGCGTCAACTCAATGGTGACGTTGCGGTCCATGAGCTGTGCTTCAAGTTGCAGCACAAACTTCTCGACCACCTGCATGATGACCTCTTTGGGCAGCGTTCCAAAGGAGATGGTCGCATCCAGACGGTTTCGAAATTCAGGCGTAAACGTCCGCTCGATCGCTGCCGTATCCTCGCCCGTACGCTTGTCACGGCCAAAGCCGATGGCCTCTTTTGCCAGCTCGGACGCGCCCGCGTTAGACGTCATGATAAGCACCACGTTGCGGAAATCGATGGCCCGGCCGTTATGGTCAGTCAGCGTGCCGTGGTCCATGACCTGCAACAGGATGTTAAAGACATCCGGGTGCGCCTTTTCGATTTCGTCCAGCAGCAACACGCAGTGCGGATGCTGGTCAACACCATCGGTCAAGAGGCCGCCCTGATCGAAGCCGACATAGCCTGGAGGCGCACCAATCAGGCGGGAAACCGCATGCTTCTCCATGTATTCCGACATATCAAAGCGGATCAGTTCGACTCCGAGAGTGTCGGCCAACTGCTTGGCGACCTCCGTCTTGCCTACGCCTGTAGGGCCAGCAAAGAGGTAGTTGCCAATGGGTTTTTCTGGCTCGCGCAGGCCCGCGCGGGCCAGTTTGATCGCCGAACTGAGCGCGTCGATGGCCGCGTCCTGTCCGAACACCACCCGCTTTAGTGATGCCTCTAGTTCCCTCAGCACAGCTGCGTCGTCCTTCGAGACGTTTTTCGGCGGGATGCGGGCAATCTTCGCTACGACGGCCTCGATTTCCTTCACGCCAATGCTCTTGCGGCGCTTGGACGCTGGGACCAGATGCTGGGCCGCGCCGGCCTCGTCGATGACGTCGATAGCCTTGTCCGGCAGCTTGCGGTCATTGATATAGCGTGAGGCCAGATCGACGGCGCTCTTGATCGCGTCGTTGGTGTATTTGACGCTGTGATGCTCCTCAAAATAAGGCTTGAGGCCCTTGAGGATCTTGATGGTGTCGTCGACAGAAGGCTCGGCCACGTCGATCTTCTGGAAGCGGCGTGCCAGAGCGCGATCCTTTTCGAAGTGCTGGCGATACTCCTTGTAGGTGGTGGAGCCCATGCAGCGCAGCTTGCCACCCTGCAGGGCGGGTTTCAGCAGGTTCGAAGCATCCATAGCGCCGCCAGAGGTGGCGCCGGCGCCGATCACAGTGTGGATCTCGTCGATGAAAAGGACCGCGTCAGGGTGGTTCTCCAACTCAGTCATCACGGCCTTTAACCTCTCTTCGAAATCGCCGCGGTAGCGGGTTCCGGCCAGCAATGCGCCCATATCGAGCGAATAGATGGTGGTTTTCGACAGGATTTCCGGCGTTTCGCCCTTGACTATCTTGTAGGCAAGGCCCTCGGCGATGGCCGTCTTGCCCACGCCCGGGTCGCCCACGAGGATTGGGTTATTCTTGCGGCGGCGGCACAGCACCTGAATGCAGCGCTCCACCTCGGAGGCGCGCCCGATCAGCGGATCAATGTCGCCAGTGCGCGATTTTTCGTTCAGGTCGACGCAGTATTTGGCCAGCGCCGACTCGCCCGGCTCAACGGCGCCCGGCTCTTGGCCCGTACTGCCGATTTGCTCGTCTGCGCCCTGCACGGGGCGCGTCTCGCCAAATGCTGGATCCTTGGCTACGCCGTGTGCGATGAAATTAACCGCGTCATAACGGGTCATGTCCTGTTCTTGCAGGAAGTATGCGGCGTTACTCTCACGCTCGGCAAAGATGGCGACCAGCACGTTGGCTCCGGTCACTTCGGTGCGGCCCGATGATTGCACGTGGATCGCGGCGCGCTGGATGACGCGCTGGAATGCGGCGGTCGGGACTGCTTCCGACCCTTCGATATCGGTGACAAGGTTCGACAACTCATCGTCGATGAACTCCACCAAGGTGATGCGCAATTTCTCGGTGTCGACAGTGCATGCCTTGAGGACGCGGTTCGCGTCAGGCTCGTCCACAAGGGCGAGCAGCAGATGTTCTAGTGTGGCGAATTCGTGCTGGCGTGCGTTGGCCAGCGCCAATGCGGCGTGAATTGCCTGTTCCAGTGTAGTCGAGAATGAAGGCACGGATAGTGCTCCTTCTTGTCTGGTGCGGCGGTATAGCCGGCAACCTTGGCCTGATGTTCTTAAAGTTTGGTCGCTAACGGCCACGCTTCAAGGTTTTTTTTGCAACTGCCCGTCACTTTTCCGCCATCGTGTCTGGCGGGCACGTCCGGGGCCGGGGTCAGAAGGCGTCTTTGCGCGCGCGAATGGCAGCAAACACGGCGGCGTCGGTGGCCCCTGCAAGGCCCAGATTCGCCCTGATAGCGGGATCTGCGACACGCAGGAACGGATTGGTGGCCAACTCCTCGGCCAATGTCGAGGGGACGGTGGGGCGGCCCAGATCGCGGGCCGTCTCAATGTCTCTGAAACGAGATATAAGGTTCGGATTTGCCGGATCAACGGTTAGGGCAAATTTCGCGTTGGACGCTGTGTATTCATGGCCTGAATAGAGGACCGTGTTAACCGGCAGCGCCATCAGCTTGCTCAGCGAGTGCCACATCTGGTCGGGTGTACCCTCAAAAAGGCGCCCGCATCCCAGCGCCATCAGGCTGTCGGCAGAGAAAACCGCGTGGCTGGCCGGGAAATGCACGGCGATATGGCCAATTGTGTGCCCGCTTACATCGATCACGTCGCCTGTCTGGTCGCCCACCGTGATGCTGTCGCCCTCAGACACCGCAATGTCCAACACCGGCAGGCGATGTGCATCGGCCCGCGCACCGAAAACCTGTGCCGGGTGATCGGCCAACAGGTCATCTAATCCCTGAACGTGGTCAGCGTGATGATGCGTCAAGAGCACATCGCTCAGCGTCCAGCGGCGCTGTGCGAGCGCGTCTATGATCGGCCCCGCCTCCGGAACATCGATGCAAATTGTCGCGCCGGAGCCCGCATCATGCGCCAAAAAGGCATAATTGTCGGATAGGCAGGGGATGGTGGCGATCTCGAACGGCATGGGCCATCTTCTTTTTTCAGGTGACCTCACTATTGAGGACGCGCTTGAGCTAAACGCTCGGATCAGATCGTGCCTAATTTACGCGCAAGGGTCAATCGACCACTGACTTAAGATGCGGCAATTGTCAGATACGGTGATCAGTAGATACGGGCGGTTTAACGGATACTACATGCTCGGCGTTGCTGTGTGTTAAATGCAGGCTGTCGCGAGTCTGGTTTGACAATTTGGACCTAAAGTTATCTGATCGATTAAATGCGTTTGATAAAGCGGTGTCAGCAAAGCGTGTTGGCGTGAGGGCGTGACACGAGCAGCAGCTTGAGCACGTTTCGATTGCTGCGGCCGACATTGTCGCGTGCGGCGTGCCATCGACCGTAAGCTGCGAGGTTACTGGAGGCTGGACCGCAGAACGGTTGCGTGAAGCTGCGGAAACGACTGATGAGGCCGTTCACGGTATTGATGTGATAGCTGCGCGGGGTGCGTTTCGATCGCCGTCCCGCGTTGAGTGTGAAGTGCCGGATGCGTTCGTCTTTCGCGATCCGTTCGTAGGTCGCATGACCGTCCGTGCAAAGCACTGCGCCGGGCGCCATTACCGGCAGCAGCGCGCCCGAGATCGCCGCCTGGCCAGCATCCGCGATGGCCTCGAAAGCGCGATGTCCGGAGCGCTCCGTTGCCGCGAGGAGCTTCTTTTACCAGGCTCGCCAGCTGCCCGGTGGCGCTGTCAACGATGCGCCACGACGCTTGTAATCCTGCCAGCGCAGACGCGGTGGCGCAGCGTGGCTTGCGGGATCGCGCTTGTGCCGGACCCATTCCCGCGAGCCTTTGCGGCTCTCGCGCTGGTGAGCCTGGCCGGCCTCCACGATGCCGACAAGTGCAGCCTCGGACTCCGGTGGTCGGGCGCCGATGATCGCCATGCGCCAGCGCCAGATGGTATCACGCGAGAGCCCCAAGGCCCGGCCCGCGCGGCGGCACGAGAGCGGGTTGCGGCACGGCCATCATGTCGCGCACCAGCGCGGCCATCAGATCGGGCCTATGCCCCCGGGCGATCGGCGTATCGCTGCGCCCCGAGCAGCGCCATCGCTGCGCGCCTGTCCGCGTCCGGCCCCACCGAACGCGCTCGTCACACTCGCAGCGCGGGCAAGAGGCCGCTGGACCGCCCACCTCGGCGCGGGCATCGATCTCCATCACCGCCTCGGCCCGCTTGCGCGCCTCGGCCAACATCCCTTCCGCTTGCCTCAATTCATGCGGCGTCAGATGGGCGATGAAGCGACCGAACTCGGTTGGATCGAAGCGGGGCATGGCAGTCCTTCTGAGATGTCGGGAGCCTCAGAGCATACGCCACAGGCAAGAAGAAACAAAGAAGGAACAAACCCGGCATGCTGACACCAGCCTTGATAAGGAAATGACGTGGGCCAAAAAATTGATGCAGTCACCACTTGGGTGGACGGAAGCGTTCCGACCTTTGAAAATCGGTTCGTTGCCGCGTCCGCCAAGGCCCGGCCTGCGGCATCTGCCGATGTTGTCGCCGGGGTCGGCGAGGCTGCTGAATATCAAGCGCGTTTTGTCTGAGGCTCCGAAATTGTCCTGTGCATCGAGAGTCTGATCCGGTTCGGTGCTGCAATCGATCGCATATTTATCGTCACGGATGGGCATAACCCACTGGTCAAGCTTCTGGAGTTGCAGGGCTCTGTTGCACAAATCCCATGAGGGATTCATCTCGTGAATCCAGCATGGTAGATGGGATGCATGATCAGACCTACACCCCGAACCTACAAGACCAAGAACTGGCCAGCCTACAATGAAGCGCTCAAGCGCCGTGGCTCGCTGACGATCTGGTTCGACCCCAAGATGAACTGGGAGGCCGCGCCGACAGGCAGGCGTGGCCGCCAGCAGAGCTACAGCGATGCCGCCATTCAGACATGCCTTTCCATGAAGGTGCTGTTTGGCATGGCGTTGTGGCAAACGAACGGTTTCGACGAAAGTCTGCTACTGCTGGCTGGGCTCGACTGGACGGTGCCCGACTTCAGCACACTGTCCCGCCGCCAGAAGACACTGGCCGTGAACATCCCATATCGAGGCTCCAAGGGGACGTTGCACCTGCTG
>Ga0307981_1000935_pt1 | contig 27930 bp, 21 predicted proteins | sample OrgLakmetagen987_FD_201849 | JGI IMG/M metagenome (GOLD analysis project Ga0307981, IMG submission 201849) | Saline water microbial communities from Organic Lake, Antarctica - #987 | ecosystem: Environmental > Aquatic > Non-marine Saline and Alkaline > Saline | place: Antarctica: Organic Lake... | reverse complement strand
CGAATAAGACGCTAACCACTTCCTAGGTTTATCAGACCCTTACCGAACACCCCTCGCTGGAGCGCAACAAAATATTATACAACAGAGGAATTAGTAAAGTAAGGACGTAGGTTCAATGGGCGCATACTATGTAAGTTGCCTGACAAAGCGAATACAACTAAACAACGATGGTTAATTGAGTTGGTTAAGCGGGTAGGCATAAAACGAGCCTGCATAGCCCTTGCAAATAAAACGGTGAGAACGGCATGGGCTTTATTATCCACCGGACAAACGTATCAAAAAACAGTGATTTCTTGTTAAACAATCAGATAATATAAATTTACCAGAAAGTTTTAAGCGTTCTACAACAAAAAAGCGATTATAATTGGTTATACCAATCTACTGCGAACCTGCCACGTACGGAAGCTATCAAAAGCTACAGAACCGACAAGGACAGTAGATGCGAACACATCGAAGGCTAGAGAATCGCAATCTCATTAAAGAAGCCGAATATACGCTCGCGATTTAACAAATATAACGCAAAAACTTGTTGTAAAACTGGTGGAGTCCATATACGTACGTGAACCTCTCGGTTCATACGGCTCTTCCTATCCAATCGTTTTAAGATATACAAATTCCCAGTGCACAAATAGCACAGGGTTATTAGCTCGAATACGCTTAAGCCAATTCCATGATTGCCGCTTATGACCGCGTAAACGCTTGTACTTCTTCCGTGCCCATCGCCCTAAACGTAAGTCAATTTTAACTAATGCTCGGTGCAGAATTTGCGGATAGAACTTTGCATAATAACTCACCCAACCTCGTACAACCGGATTTAGCTTCTTCGCTAAATCATAGATCGTCAATCGAGTTGCCTGATTGATATTCATACTACGCAAGGTCTTAAACATTCGCTTTAATGCCAGTCTACTCACCGCAGGATTAAAGCCAGAAAATAGCTTCCCAACCTTATCTTGAACAGTACGAGCTTGAAAGGTGAAACCAAGAAAATCGAACCGAGTGTGAGTATGAAACCCTCTTCGTTTGCGATCTTTGCAATACACAATCTTGGTTTTCACTGGATGCAGTTCAAGATGACACGCAGTCATGCGTTCCTTCAATGAATTAAGTAATTGCTCCGCTTGTATCTTTGTCCGGCAATGGCAAACAATATCATCTGCATAGCGCTCAAAAGGTACATTTGGAAACTGCTTACTTACCCAAACATCAAAAGCATAGTGCAGAAAAAGATTCGCTAACAAAGGTGAAATAACACCACCTTGGGGCGTGCCCCTTGTCGACTCTTCTATCTTTCCCTCTTCAGTTTGAACTGGCGCTTCCAACCATCTGCGAATGTACAGACGTAACCAAGGCTCATCAACGTGCTTATTCACTGCCTTCATCATCAGATCATGATCTATCGTATTGAAGAAAGCCTTCATATCAATATCCAACACCCAATCGTATCGCCAACAATGTTGCTTTGCTTGCGCGACTGCTTGATGCGCAGAGCGAGCTGGACGATAACCAAATGAAGAGGAATGAAAAACACCTTCAAGCCGAGGCTCAACAAGCATTTTCACCGCCATTTGTGCCACTCTGTCACCTACCGTTGGAATACCCAAAGGACGAAGATTACCGTCTGCTTTTGGTATCATAACTTGGCGAACAGCTTGCGGAAAATAGCTTCCCGAACACATGCGGTTCCAGATTTTGTATAAATTTGCCCCTAGATCTTCTTTGAATACAGCAATGGTTTTACCATCAACGCCCGCCGCTCCTTTATTTGCTGCGACACGTTTCCACGCTGTCCAAATTAAACCCTTGGGTATATCAAACGATTTTGCTGATACCTGCGGCTCATCCTGCTTCATAACAGTTGACCTCACATATTAGCTGGATTGGGCCATGCCTTCGCTCCAAGCTCATTACAAACTTTTCATCACTACTACACATGACTCCGTCCCTGTACGTTGCATTGGTACTCTATTCCTTTCAGGATCTCTGATTGGAAATCTCCCTTAACATCAACATGACAGGTTCCCCTGTTCCATACCTGCGCCTGAATAAGCTTCACGCCACCTCTATGCCGGATACCGCCTAGCCAACGTTTAGGTTGCCGCCAGACTTGTCCCAGAACCATGTCGAGCCTCTGGTTTTGATATCGGTTGCAATTATCGACACTTCTTCGATGGTTCACTTTCGTTCGTCTCTCTTATTCATACCTGATGAGATTAATCTCACCGTTTCCCCTGACGCTCACCACAAACGCTCTTTACGAATGCAGCTCAGGGCGGTTTGAACACACCACCTAATCAGCGTGTTCGAGGGGCCTACCCTCATCACAAGTACAGCATGGCGCTTCCCATCCTAGGAGCCCGCCTTCAGGGCACACCGACAATTAGCTTGACCGCGCATTGACTCACTAATTAACAAACTATCAGATACTCGTTGACTCATTTAAAATCAAACTTTAAATAGGGTTATTAGGGTAATTTATGAAGAAAATGATGAGTCTGTCAGCTCGTAAAGAAATGCTAGCAAGCGTGACTGAAATATATAGCAAAGCTGGTAGAGCTGAAAAAACCAAGATAATAGATGGATTTACGGCGGCAACTGGATATGACCGAAAGTACGCTATCCAGATACTACTGCAAAAGAATGCTCTACCAAGTGCAATGCAAAAAACAAAGCGGCCAGGGGCACAAGTTTATGATGAGAAATTTGTTCATGTGCTTATCATAGTTTGGAACACCGCGAACCAAATTTGCTCTAAGCGTTTAGTGCCGTTTATTCCTCAACTTGTGAGCGCAATGGAGCGTCATGGGCATCTGCGGACAACTCAAGAAATCAGAGATAAACTTTTGAAAATTAGTGCAGCAACGGTTGACCGATTGCTTCAAACTGAGAAGCGTCGACATGCTGGCGGCGTTAGCCATACAAAAACAGGCTCACTTTTAAAAAACCAAATTCAGGTCAGAACGTTTGCTGATTGGAACGATATCACGCCAGGATTTTTTGAAATAGATCTAGTAGCGCATTGCGGTGGAGACCCGAATGGCGCCTTTCTAAATACACTCACAATGGTCGATGTTGCTACCGGTTGGTTAGAATGTATGCCATTAATAAAAAAGAGTGCAAATGACGTCATCACTGGGATAAATGTTGCCAAGGGGCTAATGCCTTTCGATTTAAAAGGGTTAGATACCGATGGCGGAAGTGAGTTTATAAATCATGACCTTTTAGATTATTGCGAAAAGCATGAGATCACTTTCACTCGTGCTCGAACTTACAAGAAAAATGACCAAGCCTTCGTAGAAGAAAAAAATGGTTCTGTGGTGCGGCGATTAGTTGGTTATAATCGCTACCAAGGACTGAAGGCGTGGGAAGCACTCGCCAATTTTTACCATATACTTCGGCAATATATTAATTTTTTTCAGCCGTCTTTGAAATTGTCCAAGAAGACGAGAAAGGCCGGTCGGGTGACCAAACAATATGATGTTGCACTTACCCCATATCAAAGATTAGCGAAGAGTGGCTTTCTCTCAACTGATGAAATGAAGGCTTTAGAAAAGGAGTACCTTGACCTTGATCCCGTTTCTCTTATGAAAAAGTTAAAACACCTACAGCAAAACTTAATTCAATATGCTTGGCAACCTAATGCTAAAATACAAGATTGGCAAATTGATGTTAGTATTACTGAGTCACCAGACAAAAAAGAGCCTGCTAAAAGTACTCAATCAATAGATTACTTTAACTATAAAAAACCAAAAGATAAGCGCAGTTTGCCAAGATCATATAGAACAAGGCCAGATCCATTTGAAAATGTGTGGGGTGAAATTCAGCTCAAGCTCGAATTACAACCTGAAAGTTATGCTCGTGAGATAATTGAATGGTTATCATGCAAATATCCTGGCAAATTCTCAAAAGGACAGGTCAGAACGCTTCAAAGACGGATCAACGAATGGCGATTACGAGAAAAAAACTATGAAGCAAAAATGACTGAATTGATGAGTTAGTCTAATAGTTTGTTTCTTTAGTGAGGCAATACGACCGGCCAAGGTAATTGACATTTAATATTTTCGACCTTTTCAGTTTCGAGATCTTTTGCAGTTACCATCGTCAGCTCCCCACGCGGCTGCACTTCCAAGATTTCAATTAAACTGTCGCGGTTAGGCAGAATGAAGACATCGCCAACTTGAGGAAGTTGCACAACACTATCATTGACATCTGTCAGGATGATTTCTTTGGGACCAGCAATAGCAAGTTGTTTCCATGAGTGGTCAAATCGGTACTCGTTCACTATTTTAAATGGATTGCTAAACTGATGAATTTCTGGCCTTTCTCCGTCAATACACTCAACGACAAATAACCACCAATCCTCATTAATACGTGCAAAGTTATGCTGAGATTCAGAAATAGATACTCCTCCAAGGCCCCACTGGCCAACAAGAGTTTTAACTTCTATATATCTAACGATTTCACCACTCGGATTAATTTCAGTTACGTCATAACCTTTTTGATTTGTTTGCGCCTTTACCAGCTCATTTTCTGGGCTAAGTATTAAGTCGTTAGCGCAATCAATAACAAAGCTCTCACCTTTGTTACCAATCTCAGTTGCCATATTCGAATTTTTATCCGACGTATTATCTTCTTGTGCTTTGGCGACGTAAACGGGATAACGTGAATTACTTCCTTTGATTGATGAATCACTAGACGCGGTGTTACGACCTTCTGCAAAGTTACTATTCCCTCCCCCTAGTGTTGCATTATTTTCTTGATCCCATGCTCTACCTGTATTGTCGCTCGCACTTTTGACTTCAGTGGGAGGAGGTACCTCGAATCCGCTATTTGCGATACTTGTACTCTTGCGTTCAGTAACACCAACATATCTATTCTTAAGGCTCAAGATTGGGCGTAGTCTACTTTGTCTCAAGGGTGCCTTTTTTGTATCTTCATTTACCGCAACAAGGTTTTCTTTGGAGTCGCTTGGATAGGATATTGAATAGTCTTGACCAAAATCTTCTTGCTCTAAATCAGTATCAGTATCAAACACGTCATCATAACTATCATCCTCAACATCATTATTAATGGTGCAGCTTTCGCTAGTGTTAAAAAGCTCACTTTGCTGAACCACTTCAAAGCTTCTTGGTAGAGCTTTAAGGTTTTTCTTGTCTAAGAATTCATCAATATCTTTAGCCCCCATATTGCTTCTTAAAATACGAGAAACATAAGAGTAGCTTTCAGTCGATAGCTTTGCGCTTTTAGAAATAAACAATGATATTTCATCTATCATATCCTCAAAGCTATCCTGAGCCTTAATGTTTAGGATAGATTCATCATGATCAATTAAGTTTGATGCATCGTCATTGGTATAGATCCAGATGTCTTCGTTAAAGTAATTTACCGAGAGCTTTGAAAAATACTTAAAGTATCTCGGGATCAATTTTTCTTTATCTATCAGCTCAACACCTTTTTCATCCAAAGCTTGTTCATCCGCAATAATTCGAATTAACCCACTCAAGAAGCTTGGATCATGGACATATTGCTCGATTTCGATGCAGGACTGATATTCTTCAGAAGTTGCCTCTACGGACTCATCTTCATCAATTATTTCATATAGTTCGCTTGCGACATATTTCACATTCAAAATATTAGCCAGAAATCTATATTTGTCTTTCACAAACTCAAGCTTAGTGTTTCTATTTTGAGAGTTATCGTAAGCCGGAAGATCGTTAATAAATAAATGTTCAGGTTTGACAAGCAAATCCAGCTCAGACAACAAAGGAAATGATGGACAACTCTTCAGGTTATCATGACTTTCGCTTAATAAATGATCTAATATTTGGCCGATTTCAGTTAAGTTTGCCTCGTTCAGTTTTGTATTAATTGGGTACCTTGCAGTATCACTTATCAAACCCGCCATGTAGGAAGTTAAAGGTTTTGGATGCACCCCTAGCCTCACAAGACCCTGCTTTATCTGATTATCTTCTTTATCTCGAAATAACGCATCCCAATTATATATACCTGATACTTTCACCGATATTTGAAATACGTCTTTTGACGGTATCCACATACTGCCCAATCTAATACAAGCCTGAACTATATCTTGAGGTATAGCTATTGGGTCTGTTCGCCCCAGAAATTTATAAAAAGACTTAGCATAGTCAACAATTTTAGTTTCGCGCAATTTGTTGTTGTCCGATTCCAACTGACGCAGACGACGGAAGTTTTGATAAATATCATTCCAAGCTGGCTTTTTGATTAATCTAAAAAGGCTAATTATTTTGTCACGTGTAAAATTTTCATTATCTTTAAGTGCTTCAAGCTTGACCCGTCGATCAAGTGAATAGTAGATGCCGCCCAGAATAGGTAAGTCGTTACTTAAAATTAGGTTACTGGCTTTACTGAGTGATGGTACCTCACCATCAGGTTGAAGCAATTCTCGAGTGTTAGCCACTGGCAAACAGGGTTGCTCAATTAAATGATCGAATAATGGCCTAGCGCCAAACTTAAGGCTAAGAAAAGTCGGTAAATTAATAATAATATAGTTCCACAAATCAACCGCTCGGTCTCTATCCTGCAATCTGATAATGGAACCCACCGTTCTATTTACATGAGATGATAGTAGGATAGTTGAACATCCGATATCTTTTAAAAAGATATCCCAGTCGGCGCGATTCTTTTCAAGAATATAAGGTTCCATCTCATTATTTTGCAACACACTTGGCAGCGAGTTGTAAAACACTGATGTATAAAAACAATTGGGTAATGACCACTCCATGAGGTCTTTATTCGGAATAACAGCAACCGAACCAATACTTTGTATTAAGTCTTCGAGCTGCTGTTCGTCACAAGAGAGTTTTACATGCGACCACTCGCTAACTAACCAAGCTAAAACGTCTACTTTCTTGCTCGTATCACTAGACCTCTCAAAAAACGGAATAGTAATGTCAGAGACGTAATTGAATGCAGTTTGCTCCTTAACACCGAGCTTTTTTAAAAGACTACGAAAGCTCGATGAAGGGTCCGCAACTAATTCATAGCTCCCATTTAGATGACCTATATTTTCAGGAGTAGTAAACCCACTATCGAGGTAAAAATCTGTATTTGAATCTAATGATAGCTTCTGGCCTGACTCAGTTTCTACAAATGGAATAGATCTTAATTCACTTAACTGAGATTGACTGAGTGAGTCCACCCAACTGATATCACTACTTATATATTTAATAACAAAACGATGTAGCTTTTCATCTTCCCAAAAGTTGCTTTTATAGTTAATGAGGATATGTTCGATCAAGAACGCTGGCGAAAGCTCAACGAGAAGGTGATCATGATTATTAAGTTTCCGATACAGTTCTGTTTTGTCTTTTTGAACTAGGTTTACATTTAATTGACGAAGATATTTGTAATAAGACTGTTCATTGTCCGACACCAAAACAGGACCGAAGTGACTTATTGATTTAAAAGGAGCACACCATGTACCGTCTTCCAAATGAATCATATCTATAGTGCGCAAAACATTTTTAGCGCTTCTAATTTCTGCAGCACTCGCACTTGAAACATAGTCAACAAGACCTTCATGCCAATTATCGATTTCCCGAAAAATGTCGAAATGCGTTTTAATAACACTTAAGAAGTTATCAAATGTTGCTCTATACCAATTGTCTGGAAGATTGGTACCAGCAGGCGCCAGTTCAGCAAGGTCAGTGTTTAATTCGAGCCTTTCGAGACCATTTAACAATTGCTTTTGCTGGCTATTTACATCAATTAGTAACGCATGCTCTGAATCATGAATCACGTCATCTTTGGAAAGACTAAAAGGAAGTTTGGATAATTTTGCGAAGTCTGTTCCCTCATCAGCACAGTAGTTGGCCACTTCCATATAATATTCTTTGGTTGATATTATGGAGATACTGATTTTCTCAAACGTTAAAGGATATCTAATATCGTGGGAATTATCTGCAATAAAAGAACGGGCTGTGTTAGGGGTAAATTTCGATAACGCTGCGCCTGCATCTTTTAGGTATTTGCGATGTGTATTGGCAAGCGGACAAAGCAACATCATAAAGCCACTAGAGAGAGCCTCGAAGAGTAATGTGCTTTCTGAGTTACTCAAGTAATAAATATCGCTTTTTGGTTTAGTCCATCGCTTCAATCCTTGATATTGACAGTAAATTGATTCCTTATTGGCAATAGCCTCATAAAACCCTGTCAGAATAGCAGCGCTAAAAGAGTCACTACTATTTTTTACCGGCCATAAATCAATATATTCAGCAGTGCTTATGTCTTGTTTTAAGTGCTCTACAAGGCCAGCCCATGCAACGCCAATTGCATCTTGCATTAACAACCTGTTCCACTCAAGAAGCGACTCATGCGCACTTCCTTCCTTATGAGTTCTTTCGATATCCTCTCGCTTGGTGTCTACATCAAACCAACCATGAATGTGAACTGGATAATCCGAAGTTTTGCGAAGAGGTAGAAAAGTATATAGCTTTCTTGATGCAGATTTTAACTCTGGATTATCAGCGTTGATCAGGGTTGCTACGCCCGCCCATGGCAGTATCTTTTGAGCTTGCGCGCCTGAATTTAAGATTTTTAACGCTTGCTTGATTAACGAGTTATCCTTGCCATTAAATAATCCATTTACAACTGCCCATATTTCAACCTGCTCTACCCACTTTCCGCTGGATGGGTCAATATATGAAGTTAGGAATTGGTGCCTATAAAAGTGCTGAGTTAGTGCGGTTTGTTCTCTCAGCCATGTTTCACATATTTCCTTAGGCTTTTTATTTTTAAAATCGGCTTGAATAGCCTGATTAACATCATTGATCTCAGATTCATTAATTGTTTCGATTGAAAGATGGGTTATTAGCTCTCCATCTGTTGTTATTTCTTGAAGCGTTAAGTTTCTAACATTCCTGATAAATAAAAGACTTTGTGCATTTACACACCATTCTTTAACCCATTTATCAAAGTCATTAAAGGAAAAGATATCATTACTTATAGCACTGCTTACCGAGGACTCTTCGCTTCTAAGTGGTAACCTAAAGATCGTTCCAAGTTTTGTGTCACAATTAGGTAGTTCAAATGTCTCTAACCATTTCTTTATCTGTTGATCATTTAAATTTTTCCATCTTCCAATGGTTTTGCCTGTTTCTCTGCCAATACCTGTCTTGTGGACGTCAAACCACCATGCCTCACCCGAGGATACAAGTGATGGATCATCTGAAATACTAAAACTGCAATTGAAACCCTGGCCAAACTGACCTGTTGCGGAAGCATTTTCTGCTTTACCCATCGAATAAGTCTTTTTGATACTCTCAAAGTCATGATGTGAAAATGATGAATTATTCCATAGTAATAATGATGGCCCCATGAGCTTTTCAAATATAGTGCTCTTAAGATCAGTATGAGTACGTCTGTCAAATGTTACTACAAGCTCATTGGCACCAGCATCTGCTGCGTTTTGTATGTATTCTTTTATTATTGAACTTCGGTCATAACCCTTTATTAATCCTTTAATAGTAAGCGTACGCCCATTACATATTGCTGATTCTTATTTTTAGTGTCCACTTATTTTTAAGTGGACACTCGTTTTAGAGGGCGTCAGTATCAGCCGTTTTTGTGAGGTCGATATTCCATGGCAACAAGTCATTAATTTGGTTGATGGGATGCTGTCCAATTCGCTTTAATACTGCCGTTAGGTATTCTCGAGGGTTAATACCATTTAGCTTAGCGGTGCTGAGTATTGTGTACAACACAGCAGCGCGTTGACCGCCTGCGACTGAGCCAGCAAATAGATAATTTTTACGACCAAGCGCAATGGGTCGCAATGAACGCTCGGCCGAGTTGTTATCAATCGCCGCACGACCGTCATGCACATAAGCACTTAGCCCTTGCCATTGTTTCAAGGCATAGCCAATCGCTTTAGACATGGCTGAGCCTTTGGATAAGGTGCGCAAGGTCGTTTGTAGCCAATCATAAAACATCTCGATGATAGGCAATGCCTGCTCAGTTCGTATTTGCTGCCGTATGTCGGGTGGTTTTCCCTTGATGCGTTTTTCAATGGCATATAAGGATTGGATAAAAGCCATCGCTTGGTCAGCTAATGGTGATGGACCGGACTGGGCTATATCGTAGAATTTGCGCCGCGCATGTGCCCAACACGCCACGAACGTGACCTGTTGTTTATATAAGTTATTGTAGCCCGCATAAGCGTCGGCCTGCATGCTGCCGGTAAACCCTTCAAGGTGAGCACTGGGATGCACACTTTTTCTATCTTCACTGTATTGGAGCCATACTGCTGGCGGGGTATCTTCGCCCCAAGGCCTGCCATCGCGCACGTAGGTCCAATAACGCCCCGTTTGTGTGCGCCCTTTGCCAGGTGATAATGTTGGCGCGGTGGTATCATCGGCATGTATATGATGTGCTTGCCTTACGTGTTTACCAATGGCATCAGCCAGTGGCGTTAATAATCGGCTAGAGTGACCGACCCAATCAGCCAATGTCGAGCGCTCTACATCAACATGTTCGCGCGCCATCTTTTGCGACTGGCGATATAGCGGCTGATGGTCGAGGTACTTATCTAATATGACTTGGTTTACGACAGCGGCACTGGGCAATCCTTTAGGGATAACACGGTTTGGCGCCGCACCTTGCACCATGGTTTGGCAGCAAGGACAACTATACTTAGGGCGTACTACTTTAATCACGCGGTAAGAAGCGGGCGCTACATCTAATACTTCAGAGACATCTTCGCCCACATGCGTTAACGCACCTTGGCAATCAGGGCAAGCCTGAGGGGCTTCAATGTTCAACGCTTCGCGTGGTAAGTGTTTGGGTAGTTCAGTACGACGCCGTGGTGTTGCTTTTGTCGTTGGCTCACCTAACGCGAGCACGGGTACTTCAGCGGCCTGTATTTCTAACTCTTCAAGTTGTAACTCAAGCTGATGAATTTGCTTGTCCACTTGCTCAGATGAGCGACCAAAGCGACTGCGCTTTAATACCGCTAATTGATGACGCAAGGTCGCAATCAAGGTGTCTTGCGTATCAAGTTTTGCCTGCATTTGCACCAGCATCTTTTGCAAGATTACGGGGTCATTTGGCATGGAGTGAGTGGTCGTTTTCATGGCTCGCATTATACTATGAAAGCCAATCTAACTCATTGATTAAATGCGTTTAATTAGCCCTTTTTACGCTTTATTATCATTCACTTAAGCTATTAAGAAACCTGCGTAGGTCTTGCCCTGCGAGCAGGCGGTCGCCAGTCTAAACCTTCCAATAATAGGGCTAATTCAGACTGCGTTAAATGCACGGCGCCAGACTCTACACCCGGCCAAATAAATCGGCCTTGCTCTAGGCGTTTGTAATACAAACACAAGCCTTGACCGTCCCACCATAATAGCTTCATCCTATCGCCACGTTTGCCTCTAAACACAAACACGTGACCACTAAACGGGTCTCTTTCCAATACATGCTGCACTAGCGCCGACAAACCATCAAATCCCTTGCGCATATCGGTGTGACCGGCGCACAACCACACTTGCAAATCATGCGATAAGGTTATCACAGCATCACCGCCACTAGTGCTTTGAGTAACTCAGGATTATCTTGATGCAATTGCAAGCGATGCCCGCTGGCAAACTCAAGGGTGACGATTGGCAATGCTGCTGGCACTATATTATGAATAGGTTTTTCTTGGCTAACCGAAACAGGTGTAAACACCGGTCTAAAACCGCTGTTATTTGCCGAATATCCACATAGCCAGATCTTTTCCTAGATCAAAGATCCAGAAATATTTGCCCACGCCAAAAGGCTAATTCACAAGATTGAAAATAGATAAACCGAGCAATATCATGTTACTCGGGATATAAAGGTGTGGTCGTTGAATAAGGTATGACGTCAAGAATGATTTCGAGGTCCTAACTGACGCCATACCCCTCAAAACCGTGCCAGCGCACGGCCCATTGATTGTTACACACTTTGGGATTAAATCCAGCCTTCATCGACCTTTGAATGTCGATGCAAATATCCAGTCGCCTATATCAATGCTTCCGTTGCCAAGCGCAAGTCATTATTTGCTCAAGGTGCGATCGCGCTAACCGCTATTGCACCAATGGGTGTGCTAAAAAAGCCCGCCGCGCGTCATTATCCCGTGCGAGTAAAAAGTATCAACAAAGCCGCCCCGGTCGTTTCAATAATGCAAAGCGTCAACAGCGCTTTCGTGAACGAAAAAAGCAAAAAGTAACGCATCAGTCTTCCGCGCTCATTGCCTCTAATGATGTACTTAAGGGGCAGGTAAAAGCCCGTAAAAAAGTGATAGTACCCGCTAAACATAGCGCTGACATGGTCTGTCATCACTGTGGTGAAGCGTGTAGTCCCTTTTTACGACATGATTTTTTACGCGGAACGGTTTTTAAGGGGCGACTGAGGTGTTAATCACGCTTATGTCTATATGCAGAGCCAGCGCTTATTTAATGAGGCAGGATGAATGACCATCAATAAAGATACAGAAGCAAAGATATTACGCTGTCACTTCGTGGAGAAGTGGCGCACCGGCACGATTGCCACGCAACTGGGTATTCACCATAGTGTGGTTGACCGCGTATTATCCCAAGCGGGTTTACCTAAAATAGAGCGCACCGCGCGCAGATCTATCATCACGCCCTATCTACCGTTTATTATTGCAACCTTAAATACATATCCCACGCTGACCGCTGAGCGCCTGTATGAAATGGCGAAGGCGCGCGGTTATCCTGGTCGGCCGAGTCACTTTCGCCATCGCATTAGCGAGCTTAGGCCACGCAAGCAACCTGAAGCGTATTTACGCTTAAAAACCTTGCCCGGTGAGCAAGCCCAAGTCGATTTCGGGCACTTCGGGCACATCCAAATAGGCCACGCAAAGCGCGCGTTAATCGCGTATGTGATGGTGCTGAGCTGGTCACGGCAGATATTTTTACAGTTTTACGTCAATCAGCAAATGGCGAGCTTTTTACGCGGGCAAGTAGCCGCATTCCAAGCATTCAAAGGGGTACCAAAAGTCTGTCTGTTCGATAATATGAAAACGGCGGTGTTGGAGCGTAATGGCAGTGCTATTCGTTTCCACCCTACCTTACTGGACTTAGCCAGTCACTATCGCTTCGAGCCGCGCGCGGCTGCGCCCGCCAGAGGCAATGAAAAAGGGCGAGTAGAAAGAGCTATTCGCTATATCCGTGACAACTTCTTTGCTGGTCGTCATTACACCTCGCTTGAGGATTTAAATGCACAGGCAGATGAATGGTGTAAGGGCATAAGCGCCGACAGGCGCTGCCCTGAGGACACCCAACTGACGGTTAGAGAAGCGTTCTTACAAGAGCAATCTAGCTTATTGGCACTGCCCGATAATCCCTTCGATACCCGCGAACAGGCAGTCGTTCGGGCACAAAAAACACCGTATGTGCGCTTTGATTTAAATGATTACTCTTTGCCTCATCAGCACGTGCAAACGTCCTTAACCGTGAATGCCTGCTTAAAACAAGTCCGTATTATTAGCGGCTCTGATGTTATCGCGACCCACCCACGTAGTTTTAGCAAAGGCGAGCAAATAGAAAATGAAGCACACGTAAACGCCCTATGGCTGACGAAAACGAACGCTAAACGACATCGCGGCCAAGACCGACTATGCCAAATATCGCCTCATGCACAGCCGCTGCTACAACATATTATCGCCCGAGGGCATCACATGAAAGGCGCGGTCAATCGCTTAAATCAATTACTTGATGATTACGGTGCGGCTGAGTTACATCATGCGATGGGCGAAGCGATTGATAAAAATGCCCCTTACGTAGAAGGCGTTGAACAAATATTAGAATACCGCAGAGAAAAACGTCGACAGCCCCCGCCCATCGCCGTGAGGGTGCCCAATAAAGTGAAGCACTACCAGGTTAAACCGGCCAACTTACGCGACTACGACGCGCTAGGCGAGATAGGAAAACAAGAAGAAGATGATAATGACGACTGAAAACGACAGACTCAAAGCACACGCCACCGCCCTTAAGCTGCATGGTTTACTCAGTCACTGGGGTGAGTTAACACCACAGCAAACACCGTGGTTAACACAAGTGCTAGACTGGGAAATCAGCGAGCGTAAACAACGCTCATTAGAGCGCAGACTAAGCAGCGCAAAACTCGGCCGCTTTAAGTCACTCACTGAGTTTAACTGGCAATGGCCCAGCAAAATAGATGAGCACGCAGTGCACCGCGTTATGCAGCTAGAATTCATTAATGACGCCAGCAACATTATTCTTATTGGCAGTAACGGTGTGGGTAAATCAACGGTCGCCAAAAACGTGGGCTATCATGCCGTGATGCAAGGTCACACTGTATTATTTACCTCCGCCGATAATATGCTCAACGATCTAGCCGCACAAGACGGTGATAACGCGCTTCGAAGACGTTTGGCCCATTACAGCAAGGCCAAATTACTTATCATTGATGAGGTCGGCTATTTATCCTACAGCAACCGTCATGCCGATTTACTGTTTGAAATCATCAACCGGCGCTATGAAAAGCACCCTACGCTTATTACGACAAACCGGCCGTTTAGTGAATGGAATGAGGTGTTCCCTAACGCGGCCTGCGTGGTATCGCTCATCGACCGCTTGGTGCATCACAGCGAAGTTATTGCCATTGAAGGCGACTCTTACCGCATGAAAGAAGCCCATGAGCAGGCGGTTGCCAGAGCCAAAGTAAAAAGAGGGAAAACAACATGAAAGTACTAAAAGTGACTACTCATTGGACAAGCGCCGAGGCCGCGCAGATTTACGAAGCACTAGATTTACTCAAAACCGCTATCTGGGAAAGCTACGGCAGCGACATTAGGGAAATGTACACAAGCAACGCCCACGAACAAAAAGAAATAGGCGAGCAATTTAATGACGATATGGATTTCTAAATATTAATAGAGCCAGCGCAATTGCCATTGAAAAATGGCAATTGCGCCATTAACCGGCCAGTTTTAAACTGCGGCAAATAGCTGCGGATCTTCACCGGCGCTAACAACAGGCAAAAACGTAGGTGACTGTTGATGCGCTAATAGCTTTTGTTCGCTAATGGCAAGCCGTACCCATTTTACTTTTCGCTGAGCGACTTCATGTACCCAGCGAAAGACTTGATTGGCATTAATATCATGCTGTCTTGCGATACCAGATATTGAGGCCTTTGGCGCGTTGGCTTGCTTGACTATGTTGAGCTTGAACTCTGGCGTAAATGTTCGCCTAGGTTTGCTTTGTTGGAGTGCTGCCATCTGCTTCTATCCTTTATGATTGACCAAAAAGAATAGGATGACAAATTTATGATGGAAAAGTAGATGCCGTTACCGTACGCTTACCTTTAATATTATGAATTGGGTCTATCTCAATATCAGTAGCTTCGAACGACATTTGTAATCCTTATAAAATGTTGGCTGTTAATACCTCTTTTTACTTCTTTAACCATTCATTTATTCAAACACTTATTCAGTGCTAGTCTCAAAGTCATCAGGCTTAAAATACCAAGCTGGCAAGAATAGTGGAGCATAGACATTTCTTGATGTTAGGCTGACTAACTGTTCCCTAATTGCCGCGTAAAGCATTGATGCGCCATTGTGAAAAGCTCTTTTGTTCCGTTCCGCTTCATCTTCAATGCCCCGATAGGAAAACTTTATCACGCCGCTCAGATGAAACGTATATGGAAAATTGTCATCATCAGCTGCATCTGACCAAACATCTAATTGCAATAAGAACTCCTCTGGATCATTGACACTAATCTGAGGATTGGCCTTTAACTGAATGGTTTCAAATGTAAACTCTTTCTCCTGATCGAAGCCTTTGTTGGCCGAAACACTAATCTCAGGAAATACGTAATGCTCAAGCTGCATTGACACTTGTATATTCCTCAAAGTTAATAAGATTGTTACCTGAATAGTGTGAGTTTGCTGAATTGACTGTTTTAAAGTCAATCTTTCTGTTCGCAGCACCAACTACCGCTAACCATTGGCCCGTAGCGCCTTTGTCAGTCAAATGGAAATGCATATCAGCTCCCAGTGCATCTGCAATTTCAGTAATTTTATCTATAGATAAATTCTGGTCTCCACGCATAATTTTGGTAATGTATGCTCTCGATGTTCCCAGCTCTCTCGCAAGATCAGCATTACTCCAGTTCATTTTTTTCATATATTCATAAAATGAGGAAGCAATATTTAATTTGTGCTCTTCAGCTTTAAATTGCCATTTTGCCTTGGCTGCTTTTAATAAATCTTTGAAGTTTTGCATATCTGACTCCTACTCGTCTTTACAAAATACAATGCTTCTCGCATCAGCACTTTGATAGTATTGCTGTTTAATTCTTATGGCTCTGCTTACTTGTTTTGGGTCGACCTTACTGCCACTTTTTCTGTGAGGACAAGCCACTAAAATCAATTTACGGTCCGCTCCATGGAAATACAAAAAACGATGATCCCTTTTTCTCAGTTGATATATTTTATTCACTTTATCAACTTCATGGACCGTTAAATCTGTAAACCCTCTTGGGCCTAGCTTTGACAGTCTCTCGATTGATGCCAATAGTTTATTGAGGCCTTTATCATTACAATGTTCATTTAAATAGAGCTCGATTTGAGATAAATAAACGCTATCGTCAATGGGAGAGCAAATTCTCCATTCGTTGTAAGAAAGCTCTTTAATTCGCATTTGTTAACCTATAAGTTAACAATATATCTTTATATTGGGAGGATTTCAATTTTTTCAAGAGAGACACCTACGAATTAGAAGCATTAAATGAAATATTCAGCTCAGGAAATGCATCAGAGACCATTTTTACTGTTTCTAAAGTTCCATTGCCCCATTGATTTGTCATTGCATAGGTTTTGCCACCATAACAAAAGAATTCACCATATTTGCAGAAGTATCTAGCACTTAGAGCATGAGTCCCGCCCGTATCATGCTCCATTATCGATGAAATCAATTCACTTTCATTCAACTCGCCGTCAAACGCTCTAAATAGAGTAGATTTACCATTCGGCATAGCTTTGACCAACGCTTCTAATTCTAATGGACTTATGCCAGTATGAATGACTTCTGAAGCAACGGCATGAATAAGCGAACGCTTACTTAATGAAGTGAAATTTTTACCGTTTATGATTAAGTCGAATTTGGTGGTATCTCTATTTTGCGTGCGGGCAGCCCTTTCTTGCTGCTTTTTCTCTCTTATCCTAATTTGATAGTCTGCAGTCTCTGGGACTGGGATAACAGTCTGGATATCAATAAGCAGCTGTCCATCATTTTCATATGGATGCATTCGAACGCACGATATATCAATACCAAAATCATTTAGCCATATTACAGACGTGGTGAGTTCTTTCGAAAACTCTGCAGAAGCTAAGACAATTTTTACCTCTTGAGCAAAATTATCTTCATCTGGTTCGTCCAACTCCAAAAAGGCTAAAAGCTCCTCTCGAGCGTCAATTTGGATTTTCCGTTTATCTAAGTACTGTTTATATATCGAAATTAATTTACTGAAAGTCAGAGTCGATATCATTGCTGCATAGCGAAGAGCCTGTAGCTCCATGTGCCCGCCATCTTCAGTGCGCTTTAACTCAATTACTACAAGACTACCGTCTTTCCTAATGCCTAATAAGTCGATGCGCCGTTTACTTTGCTCCCACTCCCCGAACTCTTCTGCCACGATCATTGTGTCAGGTGAAATAATCTCAATTTGATCGCGCAGCATAGCCTGCAAATGTTGACGTTCAAACACTCCTGCTTTATCAAACGTTGTTCGTTGAACTTCGGTGAGTTGCTCGCCTTCTATCTTATAGATTGCCATTTAGAACCTCCCTTTCAAATAGTGTCATTTGTATCTTCCCTTCTGAGCTGCCATGCCGAGAAGTACCAAGTGGATATAATTTTTATTTCATGTTCCAACCAGTTGTCATTAATTCAGCAAAGTCCCTGCGCGACAAAACATTGGAACAATCTCGCCAATCTTTGTCGGTCGGCTCCATTGTTGATGTGTAACGAAGATCAAAACCATTAGCTTGCTTTTGCGCATCGATATATTCATCCATTTTTTCGCCCATAGTTTCTATATCTTCAATCCATTCATCTTTGATTGTATCGGGCAGTGAACCAAATAAGTTGTAGCGGTCTTGCATACGTTCAGATAGCTTATCGTAGACTTTTTCGTCAACGGTTTTTTCATTGACTAAATTAAGCATATCGACCTTATCGCGTACTTGGCCAAAACGCTTGATTCGACCAATTCTTTGCTCAAGCTTTGTTGGGTTCCAAGGCAGATCGATATTCATTAACGTGCCTAGTGTTTGCAGATTCAAACCTTCACAAGCAGCGTCAGTGGCTACCATAATTTCTAGTTGATGCTCTGCAACCATGCGCTTTAAGGTTTCTCGTTCAATGTTAACGCTATCCCCTTTTTGGTATAGTCTACTGCGACCAGCGCCAGCATATAGACCAACTGGCTGATCAGGATAACGAGCGGCTAATGAGTCTGCCACCCAACGAGCAGTGTCGTAATATTGACTAAATATAATTACACCATGCTTAAGCCATTGCTCTTTTTCAAGGTAATGGATTACAGCTTCAAGTTTGGGATCAACTTTTATTTTTTCCAAACGAGCGATCATACGCTCGAGTACCGCCACCTCTGCGGAGTCTTCATCAACTTTAACTTCAATCGTTTGATCATCGTTTTCTTCTTTGACCGTTTTACCTTCTAAAAGCATTCTAGCCGTATTAAGACCAGCAACAATACTGGAACAAATTCTTTGCTCCATAAGGTTCTTCATGAAGCCACTGCCTTTTCCACTTTGAGCTAGTGCTTTACCAAAATTACGCGCTTCCGCATAAGCCTGTTGAAAATCCTCGCTTGTTCTAAGTGCTTTTCCTTCGAATAAACTTGTGAACCTATGCTCTTCTTTCGACAAGCTCCTCTGAGGATGGACGTCAACGCCAATGCGGGGTAACAATTGTGCTTCTTCAAGCGTGACTCGTTTGCGTAAAACGATATGACGAATAAAGGGATTCTCTCTTTGGAAAAAGTTCGCTCCAGCTATATCGCGGTCTAACTCATCTTCAAGGTAATCCCTTGAGTCATCTGACAGATCGGTTAGTGGATTTTTAATATCCCACTTTTTGTTATTAAGAAGATCCAAGTCTTCTCTGATCGAACGAAATAATTTTCGAGAATGCTGTTCGTTTGAAGAGTCAACGTCAGGTAATGGAGAACGCAACAATTCCCAAGCAAAACTAGGTTGTGTTACTCGCTGTTCACCTGAAAGTATTGGCAATACCTTATCAGGGCGATGCCAATTAGCAAAATCGTTGCCTAATACAAAATTACCACTTCCTTGGTGCAATATACCCATGAGGTCCCATAGGTCTTCAGGGCGGGTTTGTATTGGAGTTGCAGTACCTAAAAGTACATGGTCAGAGCGAGCCGCAATGTCTCGCATAAAGGCTAGTAAATTATTGTGAGAACCAGCTTCTTTACCAAATCCTTGCTTACTTCTGGCTTTATGCGCCTCATCTAAAATAGATAAACCAAAACGCATACCAAGCAAATATTCCTTTTCTGGGGAACTCTGCATCATTAAACCAGTTGAAACGATTCCAATACGTAACGGGCAATTAGCAATAAATTGTTGGCCCGATGGTGAAATTATTATTCCTTCTGGGTTTAGCCAGGCTTTCTTTTGAGTGTGCCAGCGAGCACAAGGAATACCCAATTTATCTATCATTTCTGTCTGCCATTGCTCACATAAGGTGGCTGGGCAAAAAATAATAACGGGCTTTCTTTTTTTGTGTTCTTTGTCGCTAAGCAGGCATAAGCTCAGTGCAGCAGTCCCCATTGACAGAGTTTTACCTAAACCAACTTCATCTGCTATCAATAGGCGAACAATGCCATGATTATGATAATGGCGGATACATTCACTAACAAAGCCTTGTTGCCATGGCTGTAATGAAAAACCTTGTCGGTATAGTGGTGATTCTATTAGTGCAGCTGGCGCTACATCTTCATCATCAATTTCTTCAAAGTCAATTTCTCGACGATACCCTCTGCGTTTTACTTCTCGAATGACCGCATCAGGCAGTTGGCGAGCTGCATTCCACAAAAACTCGAACTCTTCTTCTATCCAAGCAACACCCTCTGGCGAATCATCTTCCCACAAAATTTCATAATGTCGTTGCCAGCCACTACTGGTTTCATTCATAGAACCCATAAAGCCAAGTTTGCGGCCATCGGCGCATTCAATAACACCGGCCTTTCCATGTAAAAAACCACAAACACTGTCAGGTGCAACGCGAATAACCTGACCATGTTTAGCTAAAAAACTGTCAAGTCTTCGGTAACGGTCACGGTTTAACAATGCCTCTGTTTCTATGTCTTGCTCGTTCCAGCGACCAATCATCTTTGATTCACGTAATTGGGCGACCTTGAGGTCATCGGGGTGAATATCGACGTTACACACTATTTTGACCTCAGGAATAGCCTCTATCAGCTCATGAGCAACTTCAAATAACGAACTAGTAAAGTAGCCCGCGATGCGTTTATAACTGCGAGCACCTTTTAAATGCTCTAATAAAAAACTACTGTCGAGCTTATGAGTACGTGAAGAAAACCGTCTGATCGTCATTATATTAGTAAACCTTATTCCATGGATTTTTAATTACTTGATTTTAATATTAAAACTCCTAGTTCCCTATTGCCCGCATATTACGTAAACGTGCCCCTAATACTTCAGCAACATCACGAGTTACCTTTTCGGGTGCTTTATTTTCAATAAAGCTTAGTACGTCAAGCAATAATTGGCGTATCTCCATGAAATCGGGGAGGTCTGCTTGAAATTGACTAATCACCACTTGTGGTTCAACTTCCGCTAATAGTTGTTGTAAACCAATGATTAAATGCCCAAACCAAGTTGAACCGATTTCGTTACTTTCAGTAAGATCACGAGAGACAAATTCAGGAATACGTTTTAGTTGAGCTTTGTTGGCTGCCATACTGCCCATGACTCTTGAATAGTCTTCCACACGAAAAGCTTTGGCAAAGTTTTGATAATTATCTAACTTAGCAGCACCCGTTGTTTCAATATCCATCATGCGCAAATAAAAGCGCTGAATACCACTGAGTTTTTGCCAAGTGTCTGTGCTTAAGCCTTCTGGCACCAATAAACTATTGGCGGCTTCAGCGGCTTGTTGCACAATTTCATCAACAACGGTCACTTCGCCTTTAATCCGAGGCTTTAATGCAAATGAAGTGACATCCTCACCACCAATATGAGTGTAGGCAGTTAATACTTTTAGAGCTGCGGCATAACCAGCCATTTGCAAGTCGGAGTCGTTAAATACTGGCTCCCCCATTTTACCTTTCACTTCATCATTCAGATGCATCATAGTTTCGATTTGACGTTTTACCTCTGCACGGACGGCTGGTAATAATCTTTGTTTAAAACCAGAGTTATCTCCCGCAGGTCGTTTCCGGAGCATCAAAATAACCGTGCCTTGTACATAGCCGCCTTTTTTTAACTCAGAAGTTGTTTCTGTTGCGATATACCAAGCCCCGACCACTTGTAGACCAGCCGCCCAAAATATGCCAATCATATCAGACCAAACGCTAGTATCCTGATGGGTAAACATGACACATTGCATTCCGTTGTCTGGCATATGGTTCGCCATAGCTTTATAGGCCCTCACCATTCCTTTTCGGAAGTCATCTCCAGAGCCTTTTATTGCCAATGCTCTTCGGGAGTCCCAGCTCCACTGGTCAAAAGGTTTTGGAGGGGCTTTGCGCAGCCATGCAATGAAATACTCAGTAATTTCATGGTAATGAACAGCGTCTGCGTAGGGTGGATCCGTAACGAATATATCAACATTTGTTGTAATATCTTCAGCTGAAACCGTTTCAATAGTCGCAGAACTTGCATGTACAGGGGCTTGCGAAACTCCGACTTTTTCAAATACTGATTGATAGTCTATCCAAGACCGACTAGCAAAATTCATATGTGTATTTAAAGCTTGATTGTAAAAGACATGTACCGAATTATCGCCAGCTCCTCCTGTTGGTCTGGCTGGAGAAGTTGCCCAGAGACAAAGTTTGGAAAGCCAATTTACGGTATTAGCCACCTTAAAAAAACTAAACTCTGGATGAGATGATGTCCCAATCGCCTTCTGTAATATTGCAACCATTAGAAGTTGTCTTGGTGTAAACAAATGGTGCCAATATGTCCAACCTCTGGTTCTTATGGGCTCATCAGTTTTATCACCACTCTCAATCTCCATATCAGGAATAATGCCCATTTCTTGCCACGTTGAAATATTATTCAAAACAATTTTTTCAATGTTTTGTTCTTGTTTCAAAACGAATTCGGTTGCTTTAGTAAAAAAATAGTTTTTTCTTCCTTGAAGAAGAGATTCCTTTGTAATCCAATGTATTGCATAAAGTCTTTCTTGAAAAATATCATTAACATTAGGCTTGAAATCACCCTTTTTCCATTTTCTAAGTCGATTAGTACTGAGACCTTCAGAATCCTTATAGTCTCCTCGAAGTGTCTTTATTTTTGTTCGGTATGTTGTTCCATCCAATTCATATACCATTTCGCCATTTTGAAAAGTTCCAGCATTGGCATATTTCATTTCTTCATCTGAAACATCTTCAAGAACATCAATATCGAAACGTTTTTCATTATAAATTGGCTTGAGTTTAGCAACTACTTTTCGTCCTTTTGAGATAACCCAACTTGGAGATAGAGGCACCATCCAACCGGTTTCTGGGCACCGTATTTCCATACAATATAAGTATGCTTTAGCTCTATTCCCGGAATCGTCCATTTCAATCCCTAGGTTTAAAATTTCTTCCTCTACTCGACAGGAAACTTCTTTTTGCCATAATTCTATTTCCTGTTTTTTGGAAGGCTTTGCACCAACAATATTTAAAGCGCTCCAAGTGAGCATGCAAGCAACAGGATTTAAATCTGATGCATATACATCGCAACCTAATCGTGCAGCTTCAAATGGTATAGAACCTCCACCGCTAAACGTATCACCTACAACAGGTCTCCTCCCGAAACGCAGAATACCTAGTTGCTCAACTAACTCTTCTATCGAATTAACCTTTATCCCAAGATGTTCATAAGTATTATTTATATCCGCCCAAATGTTTTTATAAAGCCACGTTTGCTCAACCTCTTCAGGTCGTTTACATAATAGTGACTTCTCTTCATAACTAGAATACGTTGCTAACGTTAGTCTCAAAAGCTCAATTTTATCTTCTTCTTCGACATCTCGTCTCCACTGAATTTTTAATTTCAGCTCGTCTGGACTGAGAGGAAAGGCTTCATTCCGGACGTTCTCAAATCGTTCATCGCTTTCTTTAATGTTATGCGAAAAATAATCCCATGGATTACTTAAAATAATTCGTTCGGCTATATCTTTAGATTTAATCGCTCTCAATGGTAAAGCTCGTCGAGCTAATCCTGCGTCATCAAATGCCATGAGCTTCTCGAAAATTCTTAAGTCTTTTTCAGCATCTTCCGTTTGTGGCAATAGACTCCCTAAAACAATTGCACGGACCAAAATAAGAGGCTTCCTACCCTTCCAATAAGAACCCAATGAAGTAAGTGTCTGACCCGGTCCTGCTTTTCTTTCTCGCTGCGCCTCAAAGGATACTTTTTGTGCTGGAAACACAGCTTCGATAAGTGCTGGCGCATCTTTTAGTGCAAAGGGTGTTAATTGTGTCATGTAATTTTCATCTCCAAACAACGCGAACATGAGTAATTAACTTATGAAATGCATCGCCCTGTATTGTATTAGGTATTGTTTTAAGCTTCTAAATATCACTTTACTCTAAGCTAAACTACTGTGTTACTTTTGCCAAAACCAAGTTCTTTAAGGCTGCGGCCTTTCAGATCTCGCCATGCATCCATACCGCTGCGTGGGTTACCAGCAATGACACAAGCAGCAGCACTCGGACTTTTAAATTGATATTCACAGGTAAATGAATAAATATCACCGTCTTTGACAAATACACCATCATCTACAAGCTTTTGTCTAAGCTCTCGAATCGCAGGGCGCAGTGATTTAGCTTGTTCGATATTGGCAGTAGAACCTTTTGTAACCAAAAACTCTGGTTTATTCGTTTCACCTACTGGGTGCCCTGCGGCTTTAGCCTTCTTAGCTTCAAACAAAAACAAGTCATCGTTAGTGGATAAGATTTGATGAGTAGATTCATCTGATGGTATTGAATTAGTGTCATCCTGGATTATTGAAACCTCGTAAGCGGGTAGCGGTTCTTTCATGTTTTCCGCCGTTTGCAAGGCTGAGCTTTCATTCTCGGATGGCTGTGGTTTCGTCTCCGCAGATTTCAATAAAGCGATAGCAGTAGTATTGGATGTTTGGCTTCGTTCCACCTGTTCTGTTTGTACAATATCACCAAGCGCATGACGCAAAGCAATGCGCCAGCCGACATCACGATCCTCAATACCACCAGTACTCATTGCGGTCATACCAAATAGCCACCATCGCTCTTCAGGTTGAAGTGCTAACCAATTTCTTATTGCTACAGGGATATTATCAATATCCATGCCCTCTACTGCCCAAGCTAGGACACAAAGCTCTTTGCCTAGTAAGCGGTCAACAACATTTTCGCCTACTTGCCAAGAGCTGGTTTTCAATCCATAGCCTTTCAAGCGGGCATTAAAAGCACGCTGCACCTCAGCACGTATCGCAGTCCAACAAGGGCGCTCCAGAATAACGCGATCAATTACAGACAATTCTTCACTTTGTGCTTGTAGCCCAAGATATTCACGAATTTCAATTTTGCCGCTATTGGCTTTGGGAATAATGACCTTAAAGTGATGTGGATCACTCGATGCAGGCACACCAAAGCCCAGCGTTGGATGTTGAGCCTTCGCCTGTTCTGTAGTTGTTTTCGCCTTTGCCACTATTTTATCCTCACTAGTATCATCATGATCGCTTGTACACTCTCAATTTTACTCATCTTGAGAGATGTCACCGGGTTTCAATTCAATACCAACTAGCTTTGCGAATTCTTTAGCTTCGAAGCCATTTTCAAACTCAATACCATCTTTAACTGCGACGATAACTTGAGCATCTGCTTCTTTTAATACATCGCGTAAACTGTTAATGGTATTTTCTATCATAGCGGCGGTAACCTGACGCTCACCGAAACGAATCCCTACCGTATTTTCGCCTTCGCCAATCTCTATTCTAACGCCTTTAAATTTAGTTGAGGCTTGGTCTCGAAAACGATTAATGACGCCAAATACTTTGTCCGTGCTATCAAGTGGTACCCGTTTGGTGCTGTTTAAACGTGCAGGCTTGGTATCGTCTACTTGTACAGTTTTATCACCACTATGCGGTATCGAAAAATCTGCTGTTTTATTAGCTTCACCTGATTTTGCATAAACGAGTAAGCGGGCGGCGTCAGTACCAATCTCAAACGGCGAATCATAAGCTTTGCCGTCTTTTGGATTTGAACCATCTAGGGTATAAAACATTCGCGCACTTGGTGTGCATTGCAAGGTGATTTTACGCTTGTCTGCTAACGGCTCAACTTGATGGCGAATTTTTAACTCAGCTAACCAACGAACTACAGGGCCTACTTCATATTTGCCACTTGGGTCTTTGACTGAAAAATACAAGGTACCTTGTGTCGAGCTAAAACTTTCTAAATCTTCGACTTGCGCGTCAACTTCGGTTACTTCAGGTTTGGTTGAATAATAAATCACAGGGCTTTCACCAGCATTGCGCGGTGTTAGACTGAGGTGAGATTCTCCAGTTTCTGGATTAGTGCTAAGTACAGAAACATTAACGCTGGTTTTTTCTTTAGGGAATGGACCTTTTTCAATATAGCCATCTTCACCCAAGCGCCAGCGACCTTGTTTTAATGCTTCAGTTTTAAGCGTATCCATGCCACTACTACCAGGCATCCACGGCCAACCAGGATTACACTTGGCTTTACTTACAACATCTTTCCATGGAGTACGTCGGTTGTTTGCGCCAGACGGCCACAGTTCATATTCTGCCAAGGCAAAAAACTCACCAAATTTGTCTTTTAGATCGGTTGCTAATTTATAATTTGCGCGTGGATCTGCCATCAATTTTTCAATTTGTGCTTCAGCTGATTGGTCACCTTCACCTACTTTCAAGCCATTGTCGATAGTGACTTTTAGCAAACGCTCTGAACCGTCTATTTCGTCTATGCCTGGGAATAAAATAGTATTGTACGCAGCTGATAGCGTCTTAGTAAAACGACCTTCAGCCTCTTCAAGCCTGTCTCGCGCTTCTTCGTAAAGGGTATCACCAGCTTTTAAGCGATCATTGATTTTCTCGATGGCATAAAGCTCTCGCAAGCGCTCTTCAACAGCTTCGGCCATGATACTGTCTTGTCCTGTAAGTACTAATAGGTTATTTTTTTCTTGTTGAAATTCGAAGAAGTTAATCAGTTCACTAGGCGGTACTTTTCCATCAGGCTTAATAACGATTAATACACGCGGCCCACTTAATTTTAACTCATCCATACGTGGCAATATTTGCACTTCCTGATAAGCATTACGCTTGTTTGGTTGTAATATTCCTTTTAAACGATTAATTAAAGCGTTGTCTATTTTGGGTTGCGGAATTTCTTTTGCATTACGTTCAATCTGACGAGACAAATTCTCCGTTTCTTTAATGAAAAAACGTTGGTCTTCACGGTGCAGGTACCATGCCTGTTCACGCAGATTTTTTATCGCATCTAAAAATTCATCGGCTTTTCTATTCGGGGCAGCTAAGAATTCAATAATTTCACTTTCAGATAAGCCAATACGACCACCTACAGCTCTAGACAGCGAAGATGCAAGTAATAAAGTCATCAGCTGAGTTGCGGCATCATTACTTTGTTCGGCATCAATTGCCTCTGCTATCGCATCGCCTTTGTCAGCAATATCACGAGTAACCGCAGGAACTAGCTTAGGTGAAATTCGCTCTATCTCGTCCTTGACCTGCTCATCATTTAGATCAAGGTGCTGAGTGCCTATTAAGAAAACATCATCTATTGCTCTTTGATCAACACTTTTGAGCAAACGAGCAGTGAATTGCATTAATCCACGAGTCTGACGGAATCCTTCATTTTCTTTGAATAATGCAACTAAGTGTTTAAAAGATGGGTGGAACGGATATGTTTCACGAACTTGTTCTGCTATCTGCTCAATACTGGATGCAATAATGTAGCCGCCATCCTCTGCTTTTTTAATTTGCTGAGCATATTCTTCGGCTATCTCATTAATAACCGACTCATCAGGCATCTCATCGACTAATCGCTTTTTAAGAATTTCATAAATCTCATTACCTGATAATTGTACTGGGGTAATGGTCATTGATTGACGACGGGTTTCTTGCTGAAGATTAGAGATTGAATCAGCCAATGCTTTGGTTTGTGCTTTATAGCTGCCAGTAAGATTAGCAATAACAATACAGCAATTTGGTAATTCTAATGCCGCGCTCATTAATGCGGATAAACTGTAAACGACCATATTAGCCAATGTGCCTGAGCCATATACCTGGGTGCTAGCATTGTCTAAGTATGGCGGTAGCTCGTCGATCATTATAAGCGTTGGTGTATCACCAATAATGTCTTTCCATTTTTGTTGGTCAACTGATTTTGGACCGTTTACCCAATAGTCTTTTATCTCATCTGCAGCACCTAACTGCGTGGCTATTTCTCCCCAGATATAGTTATCAGGGTTATTTCGCCCATTAAAAGCAGCAATGCGTGCGTTACCAAATTCTAAACGGTTATTGAGGTCTGCTGGTAAAACGTTTGGTCGCAAGTGAGCATGCTTTGCGAGCAACCCCAAGGCGATCATCATATGGGTTTTACCACCACCCATTGCTTGGGTTAACTCAAACACAGCCT
>Ga0307981_1000933_pt1 | contig 27965 bp, 17 predicted proteins | sample OrgLakmetagen987_FD_201849 | JGI IMG/M metagenome (GOLD analysis project Ga0307981, IMG submission 201849) | Saline water microbial communities from Organic Lake, Antarctica - #987 | ecosystem: Environmental > Aquatic > Non-marine Saline and Alkaline > Saline | place: Antarctica: Organic Lake... | reverse complement strand
TCCCCCCAACTCGACTCGGACCGTCTTCTACTGGATCACCAATGGAACCTGTAACGGATGCGTTGGTCGGGTGTTGGAACGGAGAAGGCGTCCGACGATCTTGCTCACGGTGCATGACGACTTCGCCATCCATGAAATACATGTACGACTCGTCCCCATCCTCGCCCGCGTTAAAGAGACCGGTAGAACTGGCTTGGCGTGATGCTCGTCCGAGCAAGCTGGAGGCCGCCGTCCCGTGACTCAGCTGTCGTACCAACTGATGCCGCTGTGGAAGAGCTACAGACGGTCCAGGAGGGTTATAGCGCCCAGCGTGTTCCTCGTGAAGAGAAGGGATATTGTTGGTAAAGGGTGAAGGTGCGAGGCCCATTCGAGGTTGTTCGACAGTCACGAGGCCGAGAGCCACGGCGGGTAGTTCGTATCGATGCCAAAAGAAGAGCATGGAATGCATCATAAAGCAGACGGTCGATGCGAGGGCCGTGTAGGAGAATCCAAAGGGGAAAGAAAAGAGGTAAAAGTGAAACAGCGCAAACAGCAAAAAGAAGATGCGGGGAAAGAAGTGGATCCCGTGTGAAGATCGTAAGCTGCAGTCGAGTGAAGCGTTGGTTGCGAGAGAGTGAGAGTATAGAGTGAGTAAATGATTCGACAATGTCAAGTGCATCCCCATTATGATTCAGGAATACATGTACTGTAGACCTACTCACCTAATGACGGAAAAGACTTCACACAGCCACACAATGGTCAAGACCATGAACGCGAGAAACCGGTCGCCACGATAAAACTCAATCAAGAAGAACATCATGCCCACCATGATCGGGACAAAGACCAGATTCTCGGCAATGTGTGTTGTGACTATATGCACAACTGAGCGACGAGATCTCACGTGAGCTTGCAACTGGTGCGTAAAATCCAGCATTCGTTCTTGTGTTTCGCGGAGCGTAAAGGACACCAAGGTGGTGGTGATGAAAAAGAGAAAGCTCGTTTTCAGTACCACAGCTAACTTAGAAGACAATTGCCGGTACCATGGAGTTGCGCTGCTGCTATTTTTGGAATTTTTGCTGCTGTTGTTGCTACTAGAGATGTCACCTTTATTCTGTAGTGAATAGTGCTGGCTCAGATCGAGCATAGTCTCGGCTCTAGGATCGTACACAAAGCCAGTGGCGTTGTGCGTCGCCAAGAGCCAGTTCAGGATGGCAGTGTCGGGTGCGAGTAAACGAAAGATGAGGCATTGCAAAAAGGGTTCGCCGAAACATCGAACGTCGGCTTTGGATACCATGACATGCTGCACAGATATATTGTGCTGAGCGCAAACCTCGGCTGGTAGCAAGAGATAGCCTCTGACTTTTGAATAGCTGTAGATGACATCGATGGAATCCATTGCTAGGCAGGATCCGGAGGAATCGCCAGATCCGTTACAGGACAATCCATCCATCTCGCCAAAGTATCCGTCGCTACTCTCATCGGTCGACCATAGTTGAAAGGCGCGACTCTCTGGCATCGAATCGTCCGGTTCCACGAGACTGATGAGAGTTATGTCAACGTTCTGGACAAAACCAGGGATACTTGAAAGGCACGTCATGGGAATGTTTCTCAGTGGTCTACCGTCGGTAGCATTCACTTCTAGTCGCATCCCTCCGCCACCTCCTCCTCGATAAACAAAGGATAAATGAGCCAGTAAGAGTGCTCCAAAGCCGGACAGTGCCAATAGAAGGAGTGAATGTTCGGCGAGACTTCGCGCTCGACTACTGGTTCGTCTTAGCGCCACCGTACACACCTGATGGTGCAGGTTGTATAGCACCCGTTCCATGGGGTATTGATAGGACATAATGGTGAAGCGAACCGTTCTCTCTATCTATAATGGAAGTTCAGCAATCGTTCAAGGTGGTGTCGCTCACACCATGGTGAATCGAATGGATCGAGATACGCACACGTCGCCTGTCGCTTGGCGTTTGCAGCCGTTTTCTCGAAACACGGTTTGCGCGCGCGGAGTAACTCCGTTTCTAGAGCTAGCAAACGAAGTCTAGTCGCTACAGTAGTCTAGTTGCTGCGAAAGAGCTCTCCGTTATTTACTATGTTTGCGGAGTCAAGCTAGTGGTAGAAGTATGATACTAGCTAACTACTAGTATTAGGCACTTGTATCGCATAGATCGATTGATCAATCTACAGAGTCATACAAACTAGCTATGTCCTTGACGAGGATCAAGCTCAAGAGCCTTTAAATGATTACAGAGTAGTTAGTTAGTTAGTTACGTAATAGGCACCAGACACCATAGCACGGGTCCACCACACACGTAGTGATGAGCTGTAGTGAACTATATATGATAGCATGCGTTTTCGTCCGACGGTGGTGGCGGTGGCGGCGGTGGTGACGGTGGACTCGTTTCTCTGTGTCTTGTTGGAGCACTGGACTGTCCCGTAAAAATGCATGGGTGCGAACTGACGGAGGGCGCGAGATTTGGTTCTTTGTGCGCACCCTTCTCCATCATGGAATCTTCCTCGATGGTTGCTTCTTGCGCTGGTGCTGTGGCCGCTTCATCGGCTTCTCTGGCCGACATCTCTGCGTCTAATGTTTCCAACAATTGATCGAGAGACTGGGTTTCCAAGTCAGTCCCCGAGAGTACTAACCCATGCTTTGTGGTGCTGCCAATGACCCAAGGCTTTTGCGTGGTAACAACTGATGACGGTTTCTTGAATTTGTAAACAGTCACCGCCATCTCTGTTTCGTCTACAGTCGTCGTAGGTTGATCCTCAGATACTGGCTGCTCTTCCGTCACAAGCTTCTCTTCAATAACGGGCTGCTCTTCCGTCGCCGTGTCTCGTTCGTCCTTTGTCTCGACAGGGTTAGGGGTTTTGTTTTCGTACATGAGCGACCCAGCGCTAACTGACCCAGCACTAAGTGACTGATTCAACGACTCGCTGTAAAAGTCTCCGGGCAGCATCGGTCCGCGTTTCTTGCCCTTGACCCAAGGCTCGCAAACGACAAATCCACGAAGAACCTTGTCATCCATCAAGTCTTGCGCCTTGGCGACTTTGCTCAGAGGAATTCTCTCGATTATATTTGGTTTGACCTTTCCTTTTTCAAGAAGCGTCAGCAAATGCGCCAAATCACGCTTGCCCTGTTTGGGGTTAGCCTCCCAGGAATCAAAGACGTTGAAATGAGCCAGCTTACGACTCGTGGTGGTGGAACTACCATCTACCATGTCGAGATCAACGACAGATGTCTCATCTTGATCGGGTCTGGTTACGAGTATAAGCTTACCATTTGGAGTCAACTTACGGACATGCTCGTACTTGAGGTTGGACGCCACATAGTCATCATTTTCAGCCGCAATGATCAGGTCAATCTTTCCTTCTACCATTGCGAACCATCGCCGGGCATCACGGTGCAGTGGAAAGCCTCCTGCTTGTTCGACGGCACTGAAATGCTTTTCCTTGACACTGCCATAAACAATTGTGGCCCCAGCTGCTACGCCCAATTCAATAGCTGCGTGCCCCATCACCGTGTCGCCTCCTAAAACCAAGATGGATTTACCAGTAAGTGCTGTCTTGCGGTATCTCGCAGCGTTCTTTTGACCAAGATGCAAAGACTGAAAGGCTGCCAAGTAGACTTCAGGTAAGCAGCACGCACTGGCCGGATCATGAATCTCGGTCGGTACTTTGACCAAACGATCCTTGCTGATGCATAAATGCCTTGAACTTGCGCCAACTCGTACCAGCGATATGACGCGGTCGCCGACGTGAAAGCCCGAACGTTCTGCTGCCTTGTCGCCTTGAAGAATCCTTCCGGCAAAGGCAACGCCAGGTACAATTGGTAGATTTAATTCTCTTCGACTTCCTTCTCCCCACCATTCGCCTCGACGAATAGCACAGTCGGATGAGGACACGGTGGAAGCTTCGATTTTGATCACCACTTCTCCTGGAAGAGTCGAAAATACCGGTGGAGTAGGATGCTCGTAAAGACGAATGACTCGTCTCGCCTCGTGAGCGCGTCGAAAGTATGCAACGTACGCATTACTGCTGGATCCGTAGTCATAGATAAAGCACACATTGTCTTGTTCGGCTACGGACGCGATGGACATGGACTTTGATACCATTCTCATGGTCGGGTAACTCCCCGATGTCATCTTTGAGGTTGAGCCAGTTTCTGAAGACCGGCCCAGCTTGCGTAGAATACTGAATCCCTTTTTGGAAAATTTTGGCGTACAAGTCTTGGACGAGACGCCAGCTTCAGTGTCGGTCTCGGCACATTTCTCCATTCGCTTCTTCAGATCATCATCAGTCAGAGAACTCATATTCTTGAGAGCGGACGCATTCGCTGGAGTGACAGGCCGCCCCTCAAGCTGGACAGTAACTGGTGGCCCGGTAAAGTGTGAAGTATGTGACTGCGAGACTGTTGTTTCTTCCTTTCCGGATTCTTCCGCCTTGATCTCTTGAGACTTGAAGTCTTTGCCGAGTACTTGCTCGATTGCGGGTTCTTCTGCCTTGATCTTATCAGGTTTGAAGTCTTTGCCGAACACTTGCTCGATTCCTTCCTCTTCCACCTCGGGCTCTGAATAACCAGGCTTGTACTGTCTTGTAGCAAATTCCATCAATTCTTTAGTGGAAACTTCGATCGATTCCTCAGTGGCAACCTCTATCGCTTCTTCCGAAGTGTTGTACATGTCGACCATCGGTGCCAGTGGTGTCTTTCTGTTATCGGTCGCAATCCGTCGCTGAGTCTTTATGCTTCCATTTTTGAGAAATTGCTTATATCTGGACGTTGCTAACGAGTGTGTATCATCGTTTCTAAGACGAAGCATGCCGATTTCTTCCTGCAAGTCCCCAAACATGCTTAAACTGCTGTTTGAGCTGGCGGTATGATTCGGACTCAAAAGACAGCTGCTTGGTTGGTCATCTTCTGTGTCAAACGTTTCATTGTTGTTGCCAACGACTATTGGTCCAAAGAGAGACTTTTCAAATGTATCCAACTTTTGATCCACTCGCTCGGCAAACCGCTTGTAGGAGGGAGAGCTGGCATCATAATGACATGCAGATTCTTTCAATAAGCCGAGAATTGATGTAGAAGTCACTGTTTTTTCCTTTTCGTCATCCCCTTGGTGCATCCTCGTCGTTGGTAGGGGATACTGCCAGGACACTCTTTTATGGATTTGACGAACTGGACTTTCTTCCAGATGGATCTCTTCAAAGCTGTCCGATAGAACGTCAGTTAAGACGCTTTCATCGACAGGTTCTTCTCCGCTTATTGCTGCTTCCTCTTCATCGGACGGATTATGTGTAAGCGTGCATGCCCATAAGGACTTTGGAGCTGCCTTTGGTTCATCAAACGATGTTTCTTTCATGAAAGACCACCAGCCAGGAGTGGTACTTGGTGACTCCATCTTCAAAACCAGCAATTTTGTGAAATTGGCGGAGAAGCAAAGTACAAAATAATGTGAGACTACCGTCGCCAATTTTTGGCGCATCTCTTTTTTACTTAAGATAAATATTATGTTTCCATGACTCCAGAAGTCCACAACGGAACAATATTATCTATATAAAGGCTGCATGATGGATCAAAAGTACCCATTTACCTAAGTCGGAAAACAGATTAAGACAAGCTTGCGCAAGACAAGACAAATACGTACTGTACTGAATCGTAAATAATAATTAAGTAGGCTTTATATCTATACGTTTGGTCAGCTTATAGTCTTACTGTTGCCAGCTTGCTTTACAGTACAGAACGATACGACGCATACCGGTATATACGTCGTACATACGTGGTGCCAGGTACTGTAGACTAGTGAACCAGCACCTATGATAGCACGCACAGACTCTTGCATTAGCAGTAACATCTAATAATACTTGGCTTGATCTCGGACACCTCTAACAACCGCACCCATGTGTAGTTCTCATCTTTGCGAGCCTGGACGCGAGTTCAGAAAGCTGTGTTCGTTTAGCAAGCCGTTCGCTCCTATAATCGGAGGCCGATCGTCGGGGTTTCTTCGGAGGCACTGCTGCATGACATCCATAGCTCCTTCGTCGGCGTTTCCTGGATATTGAATGGCGTGGTCCGGGTTGACGATAGCCGATAGTTTTTGAATGAAGTGCAGCTCGGCAAACGGGGTTCTTCCGTAAACCATCTGATAAAGTATGCAGCCCAACGACCAAATGTCGGATGCTCTTCCCATCTTCATTCTTGCCTTGTTATGGCCTGTTCCAGTATCCAAAATGGCTTCGGGACTCATGTAGTTTAGCGTGCCCTACGAAGCAGGTTTGGGATGAGAGAAGGAGACGTGAGATAGGGCGGGAGCAGTGCGTGCTTCCATGAATCATCGGTGGCGACTTACAATCTGGCTCTCCCGATAAATATTCGTGGTATCGTCATTTTGAATGGCCTTGGCAATGCCGAAATCGATAAGCTTGAGCGCTCCTCGGACAAATAGAAAATTGGCCGGCTTTAGGTCTCCATGAATAATTCTTTCTTCGTGAATGCAATGGACTGCGCCCAGCATCTGCTGCCAAGTCAATCGGATAAAGTTCATGTTGAGATTGCGCCGCTCGTCACCAGTGGACGGGTCCCGAAGCAAGTTTTGCTGTTGTAGAACGTGGTTCAGATCGACTTCCCCAACCTCCATTGAGACAAAGATCGCCTTGCGGGCAAGGTCCACTTCGCTGTCAAACATCTGAATAATGGCAGGGTTTCCACGAAGCTTCTTCAACAACGCAATCTCGTTGGCGTATCCGTCAATTGCCTTCTTGTCCATGCCTTCGAGTTTGATTTTTTTTATTGCAAGGACGGAGCAGTCTTTCGAAAGTGCCCGATAGACTTTGCAAGAACCACCCTTCCCAATGACACCGAGCTTTGCGTAGGGAACACCATTCACTCGCAGCATGTTCTTTTCGCTCACAAGTGGAAGAAAGTCACGGTTCGAGCGGGCAACCAGGCCTGCAATCTCGGAGGTAGAATCATGACGTTGCGGAGTTTCTTGAACGGGTCGCGCTGGTGTTCCTGCGTCTGGACCCTCCAAGGAGGTTGGCATACTTTTCCGCTCATTGAAATGGTTGGATAGAGAGCGGGAGGCTGTTCCTGTTGGAGCGCCTGCACTTTCGGTCGAGCCTGTGCTGGACGACAGCGACGGAGTTGCTTCGTCAATCTTCCCGAGCGCGGGCTTGACAGCACTGATCGCTGTATTCGGCTTGGTCGCGCTCCCTCTCCGTGCTGTTGGGTCCCAATCCATCATGTAGCTCAAATCCATCTTCTTTTTGATACTGGCGGCCGGTTTGGACTTGGAGACCAACTTTTCCTTAGTACCAGTCGGAAGCGTACTCTCCGTCTCGCTGTCTGAATCATTCTCGATATCCACCGACTGGTCTGGATCCGCTCTGCGAGCTTTCCCACTGAGTCCGACTCGAGCCAATCGAGGTGTTTTGGAAACTAAAGGCGGACGCTTCGCTCGGTTTGCTGCGTCGCCCATGCAGGATTGCGTTCGCGTCGCCTTGACTGCTGACTGTCGAAGCGGCGAAGTCGACATTCTAGCAACTCGTGGAAGTGCTGCCGGTTTGTCGTCCGCCTTTCCTATCATCTCTACCCCGGTGGCAATCCGTCCGTTGGAAGAGACGTCGGTCTTTGCTGCATGTTTTGCTGCTGCAACTGGAATAAAAAAATCTTCGTTCATTGTTGGTCTTTGTTGTGGCGCAAGCTGAAAGCGGATCGAGTGTGCTTCCGAATGGCTCTGCTGCTGCTGCAGTTGCAAGCGAGCAGTGGAGGCGTCGGGCATCATGGTAATTTCCGCCGACGACCCAGCAGGAGTCTTTTGTCGCTTGGGAGACCCATCCTGCTCCAGCGTTCTCTTTCGGGGCGACTGATAAGTGGTGGCACTGCTGACTCGTACAGCAGACTTTTCTCTTTGCAAGTTGTTGTTGCGTTCCAATTTCGACAAGGCGCTGGTCAGAGCTTGTAGTGGTTGGGCCTGTTTTTGCACGCCCAGCTGTATGGCTTGCTTGGCTGCTGGATGATTCCCAAAGTGAATTTCGAGATCCGCCAAGGCAATAAAAAAGGCAGCTTCAGTTTCGCATCCACGCTGGTTCTGCACGTGACGGAATGTCATACGAGCGTCCTTTTCTGACGCGTAGAGTGCTTGCGCCTTGGCAAACGACAAGTAGAGGGCCAACACGTCGGTTGGATTCTCCTTGGTATCCAAAGCGAATCGAGAGGTAGCTCTCCGATGAAGACGAACGAGATTCGATCCTGGGTGCATGATTGAGATCAAAAAATGAACGAAAGGTTAGTTAGAGACCTGGATAACAGAGAAGAGACATAGATAATGCGTTCGTCCATGAGACAGTACGTAGACACGTCCATGAGACAATACGTAGATCGTAGATACTAGACACGTCGTACCTGCCACCGTGTTCTTCTCTGGCACCTTTGCGGTGACCAAGTGCAACATGCGACGCCATGCTTTCACATCGTCGGCAAGACTTCCATCCGCAATACTCCGAGCCAGCTTCCAGTGGTCGTCGGTCGAGTCCTTGTCCAAGGCAAACAGCGACTCCATGGTTTCGCCGTATCGCAACACGCGGCGCGCCAAACGACTACTAGCCGTGGAAGTAACGGCAAAGACGGAGGGACTGCGCGGATGAGGAGACCGACTATTGAGACTTATTCCTCCACCGAACGTGGCGCTACCGGTACTGCTGGTGGCCGTCCCAGCCGAGCGAACGCTCCCTGCTGTTTCCTTGGTCAAGGGCGACGCGGCTTCTCGAGAAAATCTATTGTTCACAGCTTGTCGTTGATTCTCCGCGTCGAGGTTCAACGAAGACGGTAATGGCGGTATCATTGGGAACTGGAGAGACTTTCGCTTTTCGGTGCTGGCTCTGACAGTGGAAGGAGTGGGCGGCTTGCCACTGGTCGTCGGCGTCATGGTCGATCGCTTGTTTTGAGTTGGACCGACTTGGACCTTAAACCTTTGGACTTTTTGAATTCATCATGGATGTCGCAGTTCCGATCATGTCTCCGGGTTTCCTTGGAAGTAAAAGGCAAGACAACTTCAAGGCGGGCGTGCTTTCCCTCGAACAACCAAGTTTTTTCTCTTTCACGTTTCGTTCCAAAAAGAACATTCGAAACTCGAAACTCGTCCACTCTTGCGTTGCTGCTCTGACGGACCATATCTTGGTCGTCAGTCGCTGTATCAAGCTTGAAAGCACACAAACGATGGAAGGAGAAGAAGAGGAAAGCGCCAGTACGAGCCGGTGGACGTGCGATGCTTGCGGCTGTCATACGAATCAGTCGACGGACCGGACGTGTTCCATCTGTGGAACAAGCAATTCAGGTAAGTTCAACACCAAAATTCCCTTGGCTACGCTTGGTCGCCCTACTGTTCTACGTGAAGCGAGGAATTTCGGTGAACGAGACTGTCGTGATCGTGACTCTGGGAGATCTCTCTTGACTCCGGAAAGACACAATTGACCTTCCCAAGAGGCCGAGATCCCGCCGATACACTCTTTGATGTTGTCATGGTGTTTCTGTGCCGTCTGGGTTGCGACTCTGGGACAATTCGTGGCCGCGAATTCACTAGAAGCATCCAATCAGCGACGTCTTCATTCCCGCGTGTCGGTCGGTCTTACCGGGTTTGCAACGGTACCCTCCGTTTCTGGAGTTTTTCTCGAAAGGCCTATTATATATCATAGGATATATCTTGCTCTACAGTAGCAGAGAACCCGTCCACATGAAAAGACTGAACTGTTGGCAAACGCACGACGCACTCCTATCCAACGGATCCACTCACACGATCTCGCTTGCTTTTGACACGTCTCTCTTGAAATCCCTTGCTGGACTGGTTCCATTGTTCAGGACCTTCACTCTTGCGTCGAGCTGGTGCTGGGGCTGGTTACGCGGCTAGAGCTGGTTGGTTAGCTAGAGGACTAGGTGCCCGTCGCGGAATGATGAACGAAGACTTTGCTGGACTGGACGACGAAGACCTTTGGGAGTCGGTCGTGGACGGCGGGGACATGGGTGATGATCCGGAAAGTGCCATGGAGTCCTTGGCCATGGAAGTGTCGGGTATGGCTAGCGCGGCGCGAAACGCTCGATTGGAGGCTAGTCGGCATCAGAGCCTAGAGATCGCCAATCGACAGCGCTTTCTAGAAGCAGCTAGAGCCTTTTCTCAAGCGAATCGAGATAGCACCCAGCGTGTGGATCCAGACGAAGTATTGCGTTGGGCTACGGAAAACGCGGCTAGTTATCATCCGCGTTGGGTAAATCCAACGCAGAGGGTCGGTAGAGCGAGATCTGGTAACGAAATTGAAGTCGGTGAAGGCGAACAACAGAATCTAGCGCATTTACCAATTGGTGGTGGCTCGGGAAGGGCGATCAGGACCGAGGAGCCTCTTCCACGCGGTGATTCATTTGGATCGTTTAGTTTTTCCTCGCCGAGCAATGTCAGTCAAGATCAGCGACAAAGGCGCGCATTTGGCTTTCGTGTAGCCTTTGATCATCCAGAACGCGAGGCCGGTGCCAGTATGGGCGGTTGCTATCTTATTGGCGTGACAACGTCGTCTTTTACGGCCTTTAGTGAGCAGAACGGCTTGCAACAGTCTCCCTTCTTTTGGGGTATCGAAGATAGCGGCCAGAAATATGAAGGCTCGCGTTGTAACCCAGCTGCGAGAGGAAGTCGACGCGCCTCGAGTTCGGGACATGGAATCGAGCTTGGCCCTCAAGATGCTCCATTGAACTCTTGCGATGTCCTCTTTGGGTCGAGAGAAGTTGTCACGGTCGTCTGCGACTTTGAGACGCGCACGTTGACTTTCTGGAGAAACGATACATTCCTTGGGTCGCTCGTTACGAATCTTCCACGAAGCGGAAATCTTTACCCCGTGGCTGTCCCATTCAACGCCGGTGTTACTGTGGCCATTACAGGAATGGATAACGATCCCTTGCCACTGTAAGTAAACGTTGGAGTAATATCGCTCGCTTTGTTGGGCTGTTTGTTTGGTTGTCTAACAATTACCTCTGTGTTTTGCAGGCTGCGTACATTCGTCACTGACTGGAGAAAGGAGCAGCAAGAGAAAGACGACTCTTTACGTCTCGAGCTAAGCTCTCAGCGAGCCTTGCTCATCGAAGACGGAAAGCCAACTGCACGTCTCGTTGAGTTATTGAAGAAGTTGTTCGCTGGCTATTATGAGAGTGGAGCTACGCAAGTGTCCGATTCGGAGTGCACGCTCAGCCACACGGCTGCTGCGCGTTTATGGTACCGTTGTGGTATGACATTGGCTTGTCTAGATTCCATTTTGGGAGAGAAGAAGCCTTCGCAGTTGCCCTTGATTGCCTTTGGAGACTTTCTAGGCCTCATCGAAAAGGTTGTCGAAGAAGATGAAAGCACTCAAGAGGCTGCGCCATTGAATGATCAAGCGCAGGGTTCTCTTTGCGAGGTAAGCTTTGCGGCAGTGAGCTTGACAGTCGTTATATGAACACTTGCTGATTGCACCACTAACGCATGCATGCCCTCTCGTTTTTCAGATTGGTGACAAGGTCGAACTTGTCAGTGGCTATGAAAAATATGGCGACTCCTCTCGAGGGCCGCTACAACCAGGCGATCGAGGGACCGTCGTTGATCTTCAACGTGGACCCAATGGAGAAAGGTAAGAATAGTTGGTCTTCACAATGACGCTGATACGAGTGCGAAGTGATCCAGCACTCAACCACTGATTAATCTTTCTGCAGGCGATCTGTGCGTGTCATATACAATGGTAGAAGATGGTGGTACCAGCCTCAAGCCATTCTGTCTGAGCGGACGGGCCTTATTGAGTCACCTGGTGCCTGGTTCCTTCGCGGAATACTCCGAGCCCACGGCTACGATAGCACTACTCTCAAGACATTGTGTGGCAAAGCTGTCACAAGTTCCTCTTGGTGTGTCGGTGATGTCGTTGTGCCAAAAAAGGTCCCGGTAGCCGCTGAACCAGGAATAGATAAGGGTTCAGCGGGTGGATGTTTTGGGCGGATTGTCGCAGAGACTTCATCATCACCGTCGTCCCTAGGCTCTCGTAGTCGAGATGCAGGGACTGTCGTTGTTGAATATGTAAACCGTGACTTCGCGGTCGCAACAGGGCTTGGCGCTGGAATGTCTTCCGAATCTCTGGCTGTGCTTGAGACTCGCAAAGTACGAGCAAGCAAACTTTTGCACGCGAACTTTGTGTGCGAAACTCTCTCAACTCCTGACGGTAATGGAGAGGATGGCGCTGCTGGAACAACGGGGGATGCAATGGACATTGAATGTCCTGCAGGTGCGTGGGTGGGGAGCAGCTCGACTGTTTCTTCCGTCAGCGATAAGGTCCGGTCCGAACTCGTTGCGCTGTCTCGGCTCGATCGATCCGCGATCGAGAGTATCCGGAATGAGTGTAAGAGAAATCCTGATACTCTTGCTAGTCTCTTTTCAGCTGGACTACCGGACGCGATCCTCTCTGCAATTGATGTTGCCAAGCAGCAAATGAATAGCCTTGAACCCAGAGACGACTTGACTGAGAGATTTTCCGCGGTTGGAGAGTTGGCGCTTCTTGTTGCCGATCAACTCTTTTCGCCGTCACAGGGTAGAGACAAACGTCCCCGTGCTGCCGACCCTGGTGACAGCGCTACCGGTGTAGTGACGCGTTCAACAAGGATCCGTAGAGCTGGGACAGAGCGATCCTCGAGCCATGACCCGCGGCAGTTTGCACGAGACGGTGTCGCCCGGAGAGAAGCTCGCAGAGAAGAAGAGCGGGCTGCTGATCTGCAAGGAGTTGGTGCTTCGCTACATCAGCGAAGGAGTATGCTTCTATCTCTCATGTCCAGAGCCAGGCGGAACAGCCCTGGCTACCTTCACGAAATGATGGAACGAGGCAATAATGGCGAACTTGCACGCGAGTTTGCCCCCGAGCAGCTTGCACCGCCGTTTGGATTGATGCAAGGCAGTGCTGATTTCGATCAAGACGAGGACTGGGGTGGAGTCGGTTTACGTGGCGAGCTGGGCGAAAATTCAAGTGGCGCTCACGATGAAGGGACCTCCAGTGTAGCGCAAGCTCGATCCGAACCAGAAGGGCCTGCTTCCTTGCTGGACTCTATTCTGCGCTGTAGTGCCAGCAAACTGGCGAGCAGTAATGGAAGTCCCAAGGAATCATCAGGAGCATCGCATACTGCGTTTGTTCGGCAACTTGTATCAGGCGGTCTATTGGTCGACAGCCTTGCTTGGGTTAAAGCTTCAGTTGACTCACAGACGAAGAAAATTCAATTACCTTCCTTGCACAAGTCGTCAACGGTCCTTCGTACCGCAGCCAATGAACAGGGCACTCCGTTGCTTGAATTGGCCATTTCGTTGGGTTGTTCTGCCCAGATTGTTGACTTTCTCGTGTCGTGTGGCACGCCTGTTGGCGAAGCGGAAATCAAGAAGGCCGCCGAAACAAACCAGTCTGGTACATTATTCCAGCTTCTCAAGCACAGTTCTCTACCTGAAGGTCTTTTTAACCTCGACGATTGTTCACCGGCTGTTGCTCAAGTCTTTGCCTGTGCCCAAGCCCGACGAGAGGAGCTTGCCGCGAAGATGCGCGAGGCAGCCGGTGCGTTCATGGTACGACTTCTGAGGCAGTTGCTCGAGCTAGGTCTGTCATCGCGTCGACTTGTATCACCCCGCGTTGATCTTTGTAGCAAAGCTGTCTCTGAACTGCTCGTAGGAAATGTTCTTCTCCGTGCTTTACAACGTGCCCAGAAGCGTGCCCGGAAGACTGCAAATGCCGGAGATGTAGCGGGCGAAGAAGCTTGCGATCGAAGCGGTCGCTTCCCTTTGGACACTTCGGACTCCGATACTGGTCGGACCGCGCAGGGATTGCTCGGTTGTTTTCCGAGTAAATTTTTGGCAGATGCACTTCTCTCTGATACAAAATATGCGGCGACGTACTTGTTGCTGGCTGAAGATTGCTTATCTAGCAAAGATCTGTGCGATTCTGCTGCTGGGCTGACTCTTTTATCTACACTAATGAAGAGGGTACCGGCATTTCGGTCATGCTCTGAAATGGAACGTTACGGAGTGGCTGAACTTGTTTCGTTTCATGACGAGCTTGTATCCAATCGGCTAGCCGAGATATCGTCTCGCAAGGCGGAGACCGAGGATGCAAGTTCCTCGCCAGTGGGCTCCCAACGCGAGTCTCGGTCCTCGGACGCAGGAGCCGTTGTTACTTGCCCAAAGAGGCACACGGCGGTTCTTCACGTAACCAGACATTCATCGTTTCGATGCGATCTATGCGGCTGCGGAGTTGAGCGTGGCCGTCCCATGCACGGCTGCCGCGAATGCGATTGGGACGCGTGTGAGAAGTGCACCGATATGGCAGAAAGCGGCGTCGTGAAGTGCACCGCTATAAAAGAACTTGCTTCGGAGTGTCAACGACTGCTGATAGCTGAGGCCTCATCTGAAGATGCTGAGTTGGCTGACAATAGCTCGATGGAAAAACTGCCTGGCAGCAACAACTCCGCCGAATTGAATTCGCTGTCGATTCGGCTTCTCGAACGTGACGGAGAAGCTGTCAAGGCTCTATCCTCAATGCTTGCGGTGCCTGGGTGCGTGACCATGCACCAATTTCTGACAGTTGTTTTACCATCACTCCATGCCTCTTTGATGGGACATACCTCAATGAACGAATCGACCTCTGGCTTGCGAGCCAGCTCGGGCCGTCGAAGCAAGAAAGCAAGAATTATTGGCGGTACTCGTTACGACGGCGACGATACTGCTTACGACTCGCCAGAGGAACGCATCGAATTCTGCAAGAATGTAGTTCGAGTTATGGTTCTTGAATCTCAGGGCGAAAATGCAATGGACGAAGACACGAAAGCCAGTCTGCTTCTTCGAGGGCCATCCGATCTGGAAAATGATGGTGAAGACTCGGATGCTTTTTCGAGCAGCGAGAACAGGCAAAATGAGACCAGCGAGAGCAATGATGTGTCAGATGGATCATCCGAGATCCTTCGCAGACTGCAACAGTTGCTGTCGTTTTTTGAGAATGTAGCTTTGGTTAAGAGTACGTCAGACCACAAAGACAGCCCTTCTGGATCGCAGGGTGGCGATCTACAAGTGCTCACAAAGCCGATCGAAATACAATTATATCCTTCCACCTTAAATGAGAGTGAGGTCATTCCGCATCCTCGTATTGTTGTACACGCCGAGCCTCTCATACCAATTGCAGACCTGGAATTGCACGTACTCCAAAACTGTAGATTGAATGATCCCACTTATGTTGAGTTCTGCAAACGGTAAGACATCAGAGATTTTCTGACCATCAGCGAGTTTTGACTTGTTCTAACACCATAATTTTACAGACTTGCACGTGACAGAGCTGTTGTTGTTGAAAGAGCTGCTAGAAGTCCAACGAAGGTTTGGCAACTTGCACAGGTAGTGGACTATGACGAATCCACCGGACTGCACTGGGTGCGTTATGCCACTCAATGGAAGCGTGGTCAGAGTAGAGAATCGCTGCGACTGCGTCCAGACTATGCCGACGAGCTAAACGCTCTCTGCTATGACGGGCCGGAGACGAAGGTTGCGCTTGCAGCAAGCGAATATTTCATTCTTCGCCGATCTACTGAAGACAAAGCAGATTCAACTGAACGACGAGTGTCACCAGGTGCGGCGACCCGAGAGCTTCGCTCCAATAGTCTTCGGGATACGATTGAGAGGCAAGCAGAGAATGACTTCAGAATGGGTGAAGCCTTCTCTTTCATGACAGCTAGGCAGCGGGCAGAGATCATGCGGTTGGACGAAGACGGATCATCATCAAGCTTCCAAATGCCGGTGGCTTTGAAGAGGACTTGGTCAGCGTTGTCGCTCGCGGAGTGTATGCGACCGCTCGAATTGAATCATCTCCCGGACGAAGCGAGCGCCACCACTGACACTGGAACTCTGCCTGGGCTTTCAAGGTGGAAGTGTAAACTTGGAGATTCGGATATTTTCATTGTGTCAGAGGCAAAAGTCGAACTACCCCCTCCCATTCGCATTTTGTTCTTTTCCGATGGGAAACTCCCTGGAATGGGTGTGTTCCCTCCAGAAACAACAATCGCTTGTGCACTAATGAGTCTTCGCAAGCAACACTACAAGTTTCATGAATTGGCTCTAAAGCAATCGCAGAAGCTATTTTTCTCTGTGAGCACACCGAACGAAATGCCTTCGATACCAGGAAACAGTAGCGCCTATGTGGTTCAAGGATTTACGAAGGCACATGTTGCATCGCAGCCCTCTTCAAGCACGTTGTATCCAGACTATGGTTGGTCTCACGGAGAGGATAGTCGAGCACGGAAACTAAGCTCTAGTTCTCCCATGAGCGACGACGACGAGAACAGTGCTGGTTTGTGTGAAGGTCTCGACAAGGTGTGCGTCCAGTGCATGGAAGTGATTACTCTATTCTCCGAGGTTGCTGGAGACTGCATTAAACCGATCAGCAAGAGCGACGAGGTTTCGTCAGGCTTTGCGAACGCCAGCATGTCAAAGAAGCTGACGGAGCAGCTAGGTGATCCGGTCTCTGTTGTCGGTGGCGCCATGCCTGATTGGTGTACGGCAGCTCCCTCCTTTGCACCTCGATTATTTAGTTATGACTCCCGTCGAATGCTGCTCGAACGAGCCGCTTTTGGTGTGTCCAGAAGCACCCTAAAACAGCAAGAGTCAAAGATTAATGTCGGAAGACTGCGCCAGAGAATGGCTGCTTTGCGCGGGCGTGCCGTTGAGTTGGTCGGAGAGGCTTTCTCCGGCGGGGCAGAGGACCCAACAGCATTGCAACTGCAGGCTGATGAACTTTATGGAATGGAGGAGGCGCTAGCAGCTAGAGTACGAGCTGCTTTCCGAGCTGTCAAGTGGCAGGAATATTCTCTACAAGTTGCCAAGGCTGCTGTGAGAAGAGAGAGCTTGCTTAACGACGCAACGACAGTAATGGCACGTTATGCTAACGGCGATGGTCTTTCTCGAAGGCGTCTAGAAATTCGCTTTGACGGCGAGTCGGGGTTCGATGCAGCCTCGGGCGACGAAGCCGGGGTCACGCGTGGTTTCTACGCGGACGTTGCCGAAGCCTTACTCGCCTGCGATAATGTTGCTGGTGTATATTGTTCCACTAATTGTTCCTACGTCTCACCGACTGCATCGCTCGGCAAGATGCAATCTATGGATATCGACGAATCGCACAAGGAAGCGGCGAAGCTACCTCTCTGGATCCCCGATATGGACTCGAGTGCACAAGTCGTGATACCGACACCCCGAGCGGATACACGGAGTGTCTTGGGAGTATACCCTCGTCCTCTACCGAAATACCACCCCCAAATGAGTGATGTCTTACTTCGATTTCGTTTCATGGGTCGCTTGTTTGCGGCTGCAATGCGCGACGGCTTTATGTTCCCTCTACCGATCAGCTCAGCTTTCCTCAAGCTTGTCCAAAATGCTGGCAACAATAGAATCGCAAACAGTGCTGGCCAGGATGCTTCATTCTCGTCGCACAACCTTGTGTTGACAAATGCCGATCTTCCACGCGCGGGCTTTCTTGGAGGCGAAGTTTCTGCTGCCGATCTTCATGTTTGCAGAGCCCTCAACCGCCTCGACGCTATGGATCCACCATTGTCTAGCGCTCAGCTCCAAAAGCGATACAAGGAAATCGCCACCGACCAGAACTTCGCACGTATTGCGCTCGGCAAGTCGTATGATTGTTCTTTCGAAGACTACTTTCAGGATCGTACCTTTGTTGACCCACTTGATCCGACGCAGGGAGAGGAAGCCGTTCCTCTCTGCCCCGACGGATACAAGAAGCTGGTCACGATCTACAACATTCGCGAATGGGTAAATCTCGCTCGGAACTTTATCTTGCACGACGGAGTCGTCAACCAAGCCGCTGCTTTCAGTGAAGGAATCAAAGACTTTTTCCCGCCGGACTATCTCCGACTGTTCACGTCCGAGGAGCTGCAGCGAGATGTATGCGGTTTGGGTGACGACGTAGATAACTGGGACGAGGGCGCCGTTCGAAAACTTTTGAAGCTCGATGGTGGCAAGGGAGCAGCCGAAGCGCTTGTCGCAGTTGCAGCTATTGGCGGAGAAGGTGGCGCTGCCCTCAGCCGTCGCTTCGGTCCTACGTCTCCGACGATTACCTTTCTGGTGAAGGCTCTCCTGGAGGCTTCACCCAAACAGAGACGTCAGTTCTTGAGCTTTGTCACCAGCGTTCCAATTGTAACACCAGGAAAGATCGAAGTCGTTCCGATGGTTTCCCCAAACGGCGAGTTCTTGCCCATGCAGGACCCAGCTTGCCTTCCACGCACCAACACATGTGCCCGGCGTATGTATCTACCCAAGTTCGAAACGTACGAGTCGTTTTGTCAGGTTCTGTGGGCTGTTGTTCGGGAAGAATCCAAGTTTAAAGGATTCTTTGAGTGGAGAGGGAACTAATATTCAAACATTTTATATTATAGAGATCGTCTTTTACAACGCTCAATATGCTATATATAGTAACTACCGTACTACTAGTAGTGGAATGAACTGAGTCAAGCCGCACCCATGAAACGGCTGAGTTGTCATCGTCAAAGTAACAAGCAATCCAGCTGCTGCCCTATTTGGGGTGTAGCTGCCACTACGTGCAAAGATCACGGGCTCCAAGTCGTTGTAGTTGCTGGTTTGTTGATTTCGAAAGAGACCCAGCAGTTGCGACGACCCTATCTTTCCGTGAGATACTTTTAGCCAGCCACCGGATCCCTTTCCACTCTCGGCTCCTTTCGGTGTGTCGTTCCGATAGTCTAGTTTCCAGCTTTTCAAGTATCTTCCCGTGAACAAATAGCCTCCATTAGTCATGCATAGATTCATGCAGCAACGTCAAAGCGGAGCAAACTCTCCTAGCTACTTGATAACGCCTCCGAATCCATACAGTACGGGTCATCTACGGTAACAATCGTTGGCAGAACGAGCAAGGCGAAAGCCGACCCGATCAAGAGCTAAACGCTCCATTCTACAAAAAGCACACATTGTAACTCTTGGGGCAGATGGATATGTATTGTATTCATTCAAAATTAATACTTCGTCATTGAAGTTCGAAATTAAGTTGCCGCCAAGTCTTACTCATGAGTGGCCGCTTCCAAAGCCTCCTCTGTTTTGGCATCTGTCGATTGTGGCGGATACCAGGCCGACAAAAGAGCCGTCCATACGATACTCGTGAGCAAGACGACATTCAATTGATGACGAATGGGCACATATCTAAAGTTCAAGAGCTGAATGGGGATCCAAAAGACCCACTGAGCCTTTTGTGTCTCCCACAAGACGTCGCAAATCCTTTGATAACTCTGTTCCAGCGTCTGACCCTGCATGACGCCCATGGTACCGTGATAAAGTGAATTGGAAATCCAACTCCAGTAGACAAACTGTCGCAAGTGCAAGAAAAAAGTGAGGCCAGTGTGAGATACATGCAACGACACAAAAAGCCACAGCCGACGTGTACAATGTACACAAAACAACCAGACAACCAAACGACGCAATACTATTCGTACCTGTTCCATAAAGGCTTTAAAGACTGGAATGGCCAAACCGGTCACACCCGCCTTGTTCGTCATGTACTCGAGAAAGTTGAAATGCACGTGGCTGGTGGGTGCGTGAATGGCAAAGCCAAAAAAAACGGCGCGACCCGTGCGTGCAAAATCATAGACCAAGGGCGGCGCAACGACGGCTGATGACTCCACAGCAACAGTACCAGCACCAGCGGCATAGTGAGGGATTACTTGTGCGACACAGTCACCAATACCCCAAAGGACGGACCCAGTCAACATCTTTGTCAAGACGGGGCGTGCTGTCAAGTGGCCTTCGTACCAGCCCAATATCGAGAACGCCTTGGGAGCAGTCGTTGCTGTTGTCGTTGCCGTCGTGGCAGTAGTAATAGTAGTGGATGCCGTAGAAGCAGCGGCCTTGGTGGCGGCTGCTTTGACAATCTTTTTACCGCCACCACAAGCTGATTTGGCTTGGGATGAAAAGTAAAGAGCCCGCGGTTGCTGGAGCTGGCAATTCTTGACGACCGCTTGCATGGTTTGGTTGGCAACGCGTCCCGATGCCTTTGAGGATAGGTGCTCGGTGGTAAAGAAGCCCAATGAAGCGACGGTAGCTGCTGCTCCCGCCGGCGTGAGAGCTCTACGAGCGAGTTGACCGTACATGCTCTGGATGGCGTTGGAAGTTGGAAGATGGTATGATACGGCGACTACCAATTGCGTTCCAAGTCTTCAAGATATGATAGACTACCTTGAGACTTGAGAGCGTTTATGATACCGTAGCGTTCGCCTCCTATCCCGCATCCGTTGGATCGTTCGGGCTTTTGTGCGCCGCTGTAAAAAGTGAGCTTCGTCACACGCACGCTAATATGTCGTGGTGGGTCATTCGTTGATGACGACCCACCTATTGACTAATGACTAATATAATCGTACTGGTATTGTAAAGCTCTGAATGATAAAAGGAGAACCGTCGACCTTCGACAATGGCAGAGGCTTTTTGCGGTAGATCTTGCAGCGACCAGCGAACCAAGCAAATAATACCCCTGGAAATCCAGTCCTATCCACTAAAGTACCCCGTTCTCATACAGTAGAATGCCGAGACTAGGAGGCGACGAAGCCGGACCGAGACACGAGGCGGCCGCCTACGAAGGCATTCACCGAAGGAACAACAACCCTTTTCAGATCAGGACGATTCTCATCATTTTGACCTTGACACTTATCCTACGGAATCTCCTCTTTACCGTAAGCACTTGTATTGTCGTAACTTGCGCGCGCCTCTGTTTGCAACTGCCTAACTACTGCCTGACTGACTCGTTCATTCGATCACCATGTCCATTCATGAACCATGACCGCACGCTCTTGCAACGACGTCCTCGCCTGACTCACCCTCTCATCCATCACGACTCTCTTTGGCTCTCGATATACAGGACTATCGATCGCAACAAATTGGGACACTACGAGCAAGTGGAAAGACACAGGAGGAAATTGACGCCATTGTTCCCAAAACATCCGCCGAACTACGACAAGAATACCAGAACAAAAAGATGAGTGTCACGGACATGCAGAGTGATATTGCCTTTTTATTGCAGGAAGTCAAGGAGTTGCGGCAGAATGTCGCGGGAAATAGCACCGTCGGGGACAAGAAACTACAAGACGGTACAGGTCAAGGCGCATTGAAATCATCGCGCATGAAACCAGTAGAGAACAAGCTGGTCGTTCTTGACCCGATTTCGTGAGAGCAACATTTGCATTTGGATCTTCTTTCGGTACGTGTCACCTGGCGATTGGCGTCGCAAACTCTTTGGTTCTCTCGTTGCATAGAGAAAGAGAGAGAACTGCATGGAGCAAATTATTGGACTGGCTGTACACGAGTACGAGACTTGCGCGAGCTGATAAACTAGAAAGTGGCGAGGATTTGCAAGGAGAACGTGAGTGAAAGACGGCCTACTAGGGTAGAGTAGTCTAGATTACTATATACAATTCTGTGACATAGTAATGGGTTTACTAGTTAGAAATGGATACTTGTCTACTAAAGCCGTACGCAAGAAAGCCAGAGATCCGCACGCCAACAAGTTGAGATCCGTGCCTAGGACTCAAGCGCACGCAGCGCAATCTTCGTTCTCGTCATCCTGCGAATCAATCATCTGCTGAGCCTTTTCATCGCCGCCCATGAGACAGCCAAGCAACCCACGGCCCATCAACTGATGTTCGCTATCATGCTGGTGCTTGGTGATGCCATGGCACAAGAAACGGACCACACCGGTTAAGTCTTCGAATCTCATCTTCTTGTATTCCTTGTCGTGGTAAATGTACAGGACACGACAGAGAAATCCGAAGATATCATCACTCGTATTGGGATGAGCTTCCATGGCATCCAATGTCTTTTCAAGAACTGCCAAAGCTAGAGCTTCCGGTGGAAAGAGGTTGCTGCGGAACACAAGCAGGAAAATCCCGAGGCAAGCGAGCACCAACGACTCGTCGCTAGGATACGTTTCCATAGCCTCCATGACAAAGTTGACTCCACCATTAGCGAAAGGAGCATTGACAAGCTCCGGTGCATCTTGCGGGAGCTGGAGCAAGGTAACACAGACTTTGCCACAAAGAAAATGAAGATGGTCTCCGTTGGCTCCGCCCTTGGCGATCTTGACGGCAGTCAGAAGGTCACAGACAATTTGGGCAGAGAAAACCTCTTCCTTGAAGTCTTTGTCTGTAGCAAAGACACCCGCATCGTTCGAGTTGTCATGAAAACCGACGCAAATGGCACCCGTGACTTTACCCAGTGCTTCCTGCAGAGCAGTCGGAGAAGCAGCAGGGTCGCCGAGGATTCGCAATGAAATGCGCACGCGCTCTTTCTTTTCGTTAATAGACATGTTGGTGTCGAAGGGATAGGGATACATGATGATAGAGAAGGTAGGATGGGCTGGTTAGGAGGGAGGATATAAGGTGGTGCAATACAATCACAACTCGAGAGGCGAGAGAATTGTGATGATCGAAGCAACAGCAGCGATCGATAGCAATGCGACCGAACGACGAACGAAAACCTCGACGACTCGACTCGCTCGACTCGAAAATTAAGAAACGCGGCGACGTTCGCTAGACTTTTGTTATTTTAGGTCCGTTCGGAGTCTCTCTCTACAGCATGTAGGTAGCTTAGATAGTAACTCTTGCACGTTAGTTTAACTTTACCTAAGCCCCAAGGTAGGGGTAGATATTAGAAGACTTTCTACTCTACCGAAAGAATGATACACTCTCAATATCTATGTATGCAGTAGAATGAGACTCTCCCCTCGTGTGTGTGTTACTCTACATTCTTCAATAATTCACCAAGATCATCGTGGCCTACAAGGTCCACGAGATTGGTTTCATTGGTGCTTCTACCTGCGGCGCAACTGTTGCGACTGGATTGGCGTGAGCTAAAGACCTGTCGTCGAGGCTTGGGCTTGGGAAACGGATTTTGTGCAAGCAAGAGGTCTACCATACTATCTGGGCTCTGGCGTTCCGACTTGATGTCTACCTTCGGAGACGGACCCGTCGTATCAGCGGGGCTCTTGTTGCTGTTGGATGTCTTTGAATGGGGACGTTTGCCCGCAAAAGATACGGCTCTCTTGGATCGATTCAGCGTGTCCGACTGACTGGCTTCCTCCAGGGGAGGTGTATTTCGACCGGAACGCCGCGGACGGTGCTGCCGTTTCACTCGCACAGACTGGCCCTGGCCTTCTGAAGCGGACGGTTTGACAGCAGCTGCCCAGTTCGTAGTCTTGGAGGTTGAGATCTTTCGCTTCTTTGGAGGCGGTGGCGGAAGAGACCCCGAGTCAGGACCGCCAAAGCTCCAGACTGGCGCCTCGACATACTGCGCTGCCGACATGAGCGCAAACGACGGAGCAACATCAGGTAGAACGGGATTTTGCACGTCCACCACAAAAGAATGCACACTCGGCAAAGGGATGGAATCCACGTTGAAGTCAAATTCCTGCAGTAAGTCATCATCATCATCGTGTTCGTCGTCAACACGGCGACGCTTTTGAGCGGAAGCCAATGTCTCTTGTTGCGTTTCCGGATTGGCGGGAGGCGCTGTTCCATTATCTGTGGCAAATTGCGCTTCGCCAGCGGAGGTTCCGGCATCACGCTTTCGAACCAGCCTGGATACCAACGTTTCGTGCGGTGGTACATAAATGCTGTTGCGACTATCGTCCGAGCAATTGCTGTCTGGCGGTAGAGTCGAGACATATGAAAAGTTGCATGACGCCGAATCGCTCTTCCAAGCTGCAATTGGTGCCCCGTGCACTGTCGCCGCCCCATTGTGTTGGCTTTTGGTGGCGCCCGCATTACACGACGGGGTCGAAAGAGGAGGAACCTTTGAGCTTTCCGTTTTACCTTTGACAGTGGGACTGGGCAGCTCAACGTCAGTGATTGCCCTATTGTGATGACTTTCTGTGTCGCCTGCATTACATTTCGGAAGCTTTTCATCAAAACCCAAACCGCTCAACGGCTCACCTGTACCAGCAAGAAGAGGAATTGGAGGGAAACCAGAACTAGCTTTCCCTTCGGTGCGCGGTTCCAACGACAGGGTCGAAATAGGAGGAGCCTTTGGATTTTCCACTTTGCTTTCGAAAATGGGACTGGGTAGCTCAACGTCAGTAACCTTGCTCAGTCCGCCCAATACGGACGGTACAAGTTTCTCGAAAGGCGCTGGATTCGCGTTGGCCGTAGCATCTGGATTCTTCGAACCGTTGGAAGCGTCTCCCCATTTAGCTTGATCAGCATCATCTGGCTTGGTTCCATCTGGATGACTGTCACCCAATCCTAAGGATTTTTGGCTTTCGAGAGACCTTCCCTCTGGCGACTCTTGTTGATCAACAAGAGGCTTTGAGAGAAAAGGCGAACCGGCTGACTCGGGTAAGGCCGCACTCTGACTCTGTAGGCTGGTATTGTTGCCACCAGTCGGAGAAGAGGCGCTTGGATCGGAGTTCTGACTTTGGCAAAGCAACTGAACTCTCATGGATGGATCGCGCTCGACACTCAAACACTCGAATCGATTCTCGTCGACTGGCAAGGCTCGTTTGGTGCCCCACTGTGCTTTGCGAGGCGCAAACTCGAGCCGTTTTGGATCCAGCGTTCTATTCGTTTCCTTCTCCGCCGCAATAGTTTCCGATTCGCCAACGTCTCCAGCCTTTTGCGTTTGCCCTCGTCGGCTGGGCGAAGAGACCGTGACCACGCGCCGATTCTTATCCTCCGCCATCGGGTCCGCGAATGGAGTGTACTCCGACTGTGTCGAAGCTGTACCAGCAACATTCTTGGCGATATGATTGTCTTCAACCGCTTCCTTCGCGACCAACGATTGACTTGGCAGCTTCAGACCAGTGGGGGCACCAGGAGTTGCCATGGGAGTGTCCACTTCACCACCCTGATCGACAATGGAGCTATCCTTCCACTGTACAGTCGAAAGACCAAACGAAAGACGCCCATCTTTCTTGTCAATCTTCACTTCGGTGAGACCTTTCAAAAGCGCAGTCTGGTTGGGCAAGACGGCCTTGTTAGCATCAGTGTGACCGGCCGGTGTCTCCCAAAAGGCAGAAGGAACAGTAACACTAGAACCGTTTGCATGTTTGGGTTGGTTCCAAGGTTGAGCCTGCACGTCCGATCTCGCACACTCGAATTGTCCCTGTTGAAACAACTGGTGGGCATTCGAGAAAGCAACCGCAAATGGCGTGTCATGACTCATGTTGCTATTGGCAACGACGTTTGGCACCCCAAAGGTTGCAGGGACACCAGCCGTTGGAATTCGAGCCGTCATTTCCGCATTCAGATGGAGCCGATCCATCTCTTGCGCAACGGTCGGCAACAAGATGGAGCGTCGAATCATTTCGGGAGGACGCACGAGGCCTTGATCTTCTTCCTGGTCCATATCGTCTGGGCCACTATTGATATCCTCGTCGGCAACGCCGGCGTGGTCTTGCTCCTCTTCTGCGGCACTCGCAGCAGTATTGCCGGCAGTGTCACGAACACTATGCCACAGTCGCTGCCGTTCTTCTCGAGTAGTCCATGTGGCATGCTCCAAACTTTGCCATTCTTCTTCATTGTCGGATTCGTCTTGACCTTGGTCGTCATCACCATCATCGTCTTGACTCACCAGGGATGCTTGATCCATTTCACTCGCATAAATTATATTCCATGCTCGTCGCACCTGCTCTCGATCCACTGCCAGCAGCTTGCAGAATCCTTCAAGCAAGCAAAGTAACAGGATGGAGCAAAAGATTGTTTGCCACACCGAGTAAAAATGTGTCGCAGCAGTCTCATGGTTGTCGTATAGCAGAGACTCGGCAGCAGTATTGGAACTGGAACGTGCAAAATGGGTATCTCCTTGAATGGAAACAACCTCAGACGCTTGAACGCGCGACCTGTAACTGTTGGCGGCAGCTGGGTGCCGAGCGTTCTTGTCAATGGGTTTGGTCCGTGGCATATGCACAATGCGCCGGACCAAAAATACGGCAGCATCACCGTCGTTGTTGTTGTTGTTGGCGACATCATGCTCCCGAAGGGCGACGATAAACATGCGCTGCCTCTGAAAAAAGTCCGCGTGCGCCGCTTGGGACGAAGAAATGGGCAGCAAAAAGGAAACCGTCGCCTGGCCCGTCCAAGTTGTCACAGCATTGACTGCAGCTGGTGACGCAGCAGCAGTATCGGTGCTTTCTTCCAGGGTGGTCCACTCGAGGACCAAGTCACGTTGGAGCACACTCGGGCGCCGCTGTTGTTCCATTTCGAGCCCTAGCACGGAATCTGCGGTATGGGCAGTAGTGGCGGTGGCTGTATCTGTAGCTACATGCGCTGTAGGAAAGTCTGGCAGGGCCACTTCTTGTAGCGTCACGTCCCAGGACATTGACGCAAGAAGTAGCTTTTTCTGTTCTTGCGGAGAGCATACCGTATGCGTGACTACGGCGTGCACGACAAAGAGCGCGTGTTGCTCTTGCTCATGGGGGTAGTGGTGCGGCACTGGAGTGGAGGAGTGTCTACTGTCGGGGTAGTGAGGCGCAGCAGTAGCAACGGTGGCTTGCGCCATGCCACAAAGAGCTACCAGTGACAGGAGTGTAGCAATCGAAGAAAGGGTCATCGTATTGTTGTGGAAAGGCGACGCTGAGTGCATCTTGTCGTTGTCGTCGTCGTGTTGGTTCTCTTTCTCGTTGTTACGGTAGTCAACCAGAAAGGGCTTTCTCACAGTGTTGCTTTTGCCTTGCTTTGAAGCGAATTACTCTCACTGCTGAATGAGTGGTACGAAGCCAAGCAGAGAGTACAGGACACACACAGATGGTTAGGTGGACAGTGCATACAGTAGGCACAGTTACTTCGTCTTTGCTTGACACTGAAGGAGACGAATGGATGATGGAGATATTCAGCAATATGCAGCAGCGTTTCGGTCGACAAAAATGATCTCGTCTGTCCGCCTAATTGCGGTTTGCGGTACTCGAATTATTCTAGCTTTCACTCACGAAATACTAGACTCGAGTAGAGTAGACTACTTGACATTCTGCTCTGTACACCTTTCACTCTCGCTTCTGGTACGTCGGTAATGTACGTATCAACCCTGTACTGGCATCGAGAGAGTCTCGTATTGGACGTTCCTTGGCTGTCGAGCACTATCGAAAAGGAGCAACACCAGGAGACATTTGAAGACTTTTCACTTTTAAAAGTGCATGGCGGAGTGGCTGGAACCACAACCACGGGGGAGGCAGGAGGACGCCACCAACGAGCAATGGGTGGATATACCGACCAACTGTGGACCTATTACAAATTCGATATTTGAGCTTTGTCTCGCTTCTTTGTCAATGCCTCCTGTGCGCGCATCGGCCTTCTTGGCGGGGTGCTGGATCCAAGGCCTATGTGGGGGGAGGGGAGTGGGCCTTGCACTACTGAAGTTGCACAAGCACCAACATAATGCAGCTGCTGTCTTGAAAGAGGTCCTACAGTAGCTAGAATAATGAAAATTAGTTGTGTCAATCCATTAGCGCGTCAAGAGTACTACTCACGCAGCATAATTTGGCGTCAAGAAGGAAGAATCATGCTACTAGAGTCTAGCTAGAGGGGGCGATGGACCTCTTTGCAATTTTGGTTGGATCACAAAAGTCCTAACAATACGGACTGCATCAACCACAAACTTCACGCAACTGTTGTCCCGTACGCACACACCACAGCAATCTACAGTGACCAAATCGGGACTAGTACCGTATTGAGAGGACAAAACAAGGATGATGCAACTCACTTTCTAAATAGCTTGTAGGCACCATATGCATACACGTGGTGATTTTCCAGCAAATTGGCGCAGAGGAAGCGTGTTGGGCTCATAACCCAAAGGTCCAAGGATCGAAACCTTGATTTGCTACTCGCTCCATATTTTTGGTCTTGGTGTCAGTGATCGATCACCACTCCGTGCTGGCCATCACACAACATACCGGCACAGCATCTGAAACCATACGTTCGATCACGTGCC
>Ga0307981_1000932_pt1 | contig 27970 bp, 23 predicted proteins | sample OrgLakmetagen987_FD_201849 | JGI IMG/M metagenome (GOLD analysis project Ga0307981, IMG submission 201849) | Saline water microbial communities from Organic Lake, Antarctica - #987 | ecosystem: Environmental > Aquatic > Non-marine Saline and Alkaline > Saline | place: Antarctica: Organic Lake... | reverse complement strand
ACGCGCACGCTGACGGCTTTGCCGATTGATTTTCGTTCTCTTACCTTGCTCCCGACTCCCTCCAGGGGAGTCGGCTTGATGTCCGGGCACGGCGGCGCTGCACTTTCCACTTGTATGGCGGCTTGCCTGACCGAAGCAGTTGCTCCTGCAGAGCCAGCCGCGCACGGCGCCGCGGACGCGGCACCGGTGCGGCCGACGTTGGTCAGCGGCGGAGCGGCCGGCGCCGACGCGTGTTGGGCCACGCACGGCGCCCGGCTGGGCTTTGTCGTCCAGGTGGCGTCGTTCGCCGGCCATCGCCGGCACGGCCCAGCGGACGAGGTCACGCTCCTGACCCCACGCGACCTGGCGCGCGGGTCGGTGGACGTGCAGCGCGCCGCGCAGGCGCTGGGGCGATCGGCGGCTCCGCGCAGCGCGTACGTGCGCCAGCTCGTGGCTCGCAACCGCCTCGTGGCTCGCGCAGCGGCCGTGGTGGCCGTGGTCGAGCGGGCCCCGCACCGCAGCCGCCGCCCTTGGGACTGCGGCGTCGAGGGCGGCACGGGGTGGACGTGCCAGCTGTACCTGGACCGCTTTCGCGGGGCGCCCGACAGCGCCGTCCTGCTGGTCTACGCGCAGGACACGCGGCAGTGGGCGCGCGCGCGCGTCTGCCACGACGACGTGCGCTGGCACCCCGTCGACCACCCGGCCCAGGCCCTGGCCCTGGCGGGCGCGGCCTCGCTGGCCGCGGTGGGAACCCGCAAGCTGGACGCCAGCGGCCGCGCCGCGATCCAAGCTCTCCTCGGCGCGCTCAAGGCCGCGACCCGCCCGTCGAGCGCAAGGTCCTCGAGCGCGGCCCCGTCGCCCCTCCCGGGTGCGCCCGGCTGAGCGTGCTGAGTGAATGGTTGAATTGAGTCCCCCCTGCCTCCCTTTTCACACCGACCCGTCACACGCTGGTGGCATCGTGCCAGCCCGACGCGTCCTCGTCGCATTCGTCGCCCGAGATGGACCCGCCTATGTCGCTGGGGCTGGGCTGGCAGGCCTTCTGGTCCGCTGGGCCCCCGACGGCTGGTGGGGGCGAGGCGGCCTGACGGCCCGTCAGGACGTTCCAAGCGTGGGTGGGGTCGCCGAGGTCGTGGGCCTCGACCAAAATGTCGCTCACGCGGGCCGGGCTGAGATCTTGAACCATCGCGTCCGTGATCCGTGGACCGCCGTGATCGGGCACCACGGCGGCGGGGAAGAAGCTGGTGAACAAGCGGTAGGCCTGGTACGCGTCGCACATTCCCAGATCCAGCCGCGTGTTGATGCGGCCCGGCCGCACCACGGCGGCGTCCAGCTTCTCCGGGTGGTTGGTGGTCATGAAGAGCAGGCGGCCGTGCGTGCCGCTGATGCCCTCGAGCAGGTTGAGGAGGCCGCTCTGCGACACGCCCGGCCCGGCGGGCACCTCGTCGGTCGGCTCGCCGACCGACCCCGGGTCGGCGACCGCGGCGCTGGCCAGGTCCCGCGACAGCGCGGCCGTGCCCGCGCAGTCGCAGTCCTCAATGACCACGGCCGACTTGCGGAGCGGGATGGCGCCCACCAGCTTGAACAGGTCGGCGTCCGTCTTGATGGCGTTGAGCATGACGTAGTACAGGTTGCGGTTGGCGTGGTGGGCCATCGCCTTGATGAGGCTCGACTTGCCCGTGCCGGGGGGCCCCGTCAGCAGGTAGCCGCGCTTCCACTCGCGCCCCTTGGACACGTAAAACTCTTCCGAGGCCAAAAAGCTGTCGAGCTCCCGGCGCACGGTGGCTGCCGTGTCGCGCTTGAGGATCACGTTGTCCAGCGTGCGGCCCCCGCGCCAGTTTTCCACTTTGACCCACTTGCCATCCTCGTCGTTGCGAAACGCTTTTTGCTTCCAGACCTGCTCGTTCTGGAAGCGAACCTGCTCGGCATTGCAGTGCGCGAGAAAGCGGGCAAACAGGTCCTCGCTGGCGGTCGTGGCCGTCAGCTCGACGGTCCACTTGGTGCGCTTGTGCTGGCGGTCGGCGTTGATGGTGATTTCCTCCTCTCGCACCCGAGCCGTGATGGGCACGTCCTCAAACAGCAGCGTGACCGGCACGTGGCCCGGGCTGGACAGGGTCATGGCAGCTTCGTTGCCGCTGCGCTGAGCCACAAAGCTCATCTGATCCTTGCACGTGCCGTGCTGGCGGACGTACCACGCCGTGGCGGAATAGAGCTCGTTGATCTTGAGGTCTTCCGTGATGGACGGCACGGCGCTGGTCATGAGCTTGGCCTGCGACGCAGGCCGCCGCAGTGCGGCGCGCCCGAGGCGCAGCACAAAGCGCAGCACCGCCCGCAGCAGCTGCTCCAGCCGCGCTGGCGCTTGCGTGAGGATGAGGTTGATGAGCTTTGCCAGGGCTCCGCTCTCGACCAGCCCGACGCTGACAAACGTGTCGGCCAGGTCGTTGCCGGTGCTCAGCCGCTGCAGCAGGCCCCCGAGCATGCGCTGGCGCGACAGGCCCGCGTGAAGCGCGTTTCCGTCCAGCGTTGCCATGGCCGTGTGTGGAATCAGAGCTAGCTCAGTGGTTAAAAAAGTGCTGGTGGGGCCGAGGCGCGCGCCCCGAAGCGCGCGCCCCGAAGCGCGCGCCAGCACGCTGCGTCGGCATGACGTCAGCCTCCCTGCCGTCGCGCTGGAGCATCGACCTTCTCGCGCAAGCACTCCTACCTTGCGTCTTCTTCAAATAATCCACCGCTGGTCGGGACGTCACTCCTACGACCCCCTCTTCCTCCTCTCGGGCACCTTTTCTCGGGCACAGCTGAGCGGGGTCACCTTGCCTGACCAACCCCTGTAGCCCTTTGTTGAACTGGCTGCCAAGTGTGCGCAAAGGAACAAAGTGCAATTTCAGACAGTCCCAGGCCAGCGCCTCAAGCCAGTCATGCATTCCTGCCTTGAGAAGAGACACCTTTAAGATTCCGAGCCAGCGCGTCCCGCCGCCACGAGTGTTGCAAGATGAGCTGCAAGCACAGGTGGCACTGCAGTGCCCGGTTGGTCGCCTGCCACCACCCGTTGCACACGCGAATGGGACAGCTGTCCCTGCACCGGGCGAAAGAAAGCCCCTGGCTTCCAGTAGCAGCGGACCGTGTGAAACTGGGGCATCAACTGTGCCATGATGGCCTGGTAGAACATGCTCGGAATGCGGTTGTCGAAGTAAACGTCCAGCATCGTCTCGGGCCCATTGAGGCTCGCCGCGGCGTCGATCAGCGCCTGAACATCTTGTTCCGACTTTAAGCAAACGTGGTCTTGGTCCTTGGTGAGGCCAACCGACAAGTCGACACAATCGTCAGGCGACGTGCACTCCGCAAACGCCTGCGCAATGGCCAGCAGGTCAGAGGGTTCGCGGGTCGAGTCGTCTTCCCCAGTAATGCACACGCGAACGGATACGGAGCGGTCTACCCCAGAACGCAGAGGGTCAGACCAGAGCATTTGTATACAGCAGCATGGGCCAACTGACCGGCGCTGGCCATGATGGCGGAACCACCGGGTTGGCACGAGAAGCACGTTGACGCTCTTTGCACAAATGGCGTCCAGGGCAGAAAGAGACGAAAATAAGGTTATTGCGGTCAAGAGTGGTTTATGAGCACATGTGCCACGTCACTTTGGCTCGAACGCTGATAAGTTGCATTTCCAAGACCGTCGTCTTCTCTCCGTCTCACGCTGTACACTGCAACGGCTGCGCTGCTGCCACTGCTGCCACTGCTGCCCTGCTGCGACTTTTCCCCTGCTGCGACTGCCCTGTTGCGACTGCAATTTCTCTGGTCTGCCTTACCGCACCATGGCCAGCTTCATGCATGTCAAGTCTGATCAACCGTCGCAGTGTCTTTTGAGTCTTTCGGCGTACCGAGTGGCGGTCAAGGATGGCCGAGTGGACTGGGCCGGGTACGACGATGCAACCATCAACGTTGTTTGCGACCTCACCCTCGGCGGATTGACCGATGCGGTGCTGGAAGAGGTGTTGGTGACGTGTGTGAGGCCACGCCAGGTCGTTTGGCTCGTGACCACGCCAGGGACGGTGGCCCCCGACGTGCCTGCCCTGACTGCCGCGCTTTCAGCTCACCAAGAGCGTCGCCGCCAGGACTTTCGCAGCATGATGGCGCAATCCAATCTTAGGTGACAACAAAGATGACGTCCGCAATGCAGGTCCCCCGCGGTCAGCCTGTCAAGGAATGCATGGCTGCGCTTGTCAGTGTGCTGGTTGCATTTTACAAAATTAAAAAAACAAATACGACGGGTGGTTTTCGGCCCCTTGCGAGACTGGGCCGAGACTGGTCAAACGCCAACTCCTTTCTCAGGGCTTTGCCGCCTTGGCAACAACGGCCAGCACTCCCATCTTCCCGCTTCTTCAAAAGTGCGACGGGCGGTTTCGGCCCCTCGCGGGGCTGGGTCAAGACTAGTTAGTTAAAAAACCAACACTCCTTTCTCAAGGTGCTGTGTTACGAATTGCTGCGTTACGAATTGCTGCGTTATGAATTGAATTTGAATTGACGAGCAGTGGCGGCCTTTTCGGCAGAGAGCTTTCGATGCAAGCGTTGTCATTGCGATGCCCAGCGGCTCTGAGGCGGCCATGTCTTTAGGGCCAAACGTTCGCTGCGGTGGACCCGTGATTCCTGGTTGGTTGAGTGTGCACGGTTCGGGGCTCACCGGGTCGCTCCCGGGCCCAAGCGGCGACGTCTCCGCTCCAGGCACAGCGGCGAAAGCCCCGCCTTTGCCCGGCGACGTTGAGGCTGGCCGTCAGGTCCGAGGCTTGCGCGCGGCGCGCTGCCGCACGTGCATGCGGTCGAGGTCGGCGGCCTTGAGCATCATGTCGGGCGTAAACAGCATCTGCCGCACGGGCTCGCGGTCGTCCACGCTCTGGACGCGCACCACCGGGGGCACGTCCAGGCAGCGCGCCGGCTGCCCGGCGCGGGCGTTGCGCCGGCAGGCCGAGGCCTTGGCGTTGGTGCAGCGCAGGCTGATGGTCGGGCCCGTCTCGGTGAGCTCAATCTCCAGCCGAAGGCACTCGCACTGGCTCGTGTGCTGGCCCGGGGCCCCCGGCAGGTCGTACGGCACGCTGAGGTCCATCGTCTTGGGCCGCTTGGCGCTCACGACCCCGGACGACGCGAGGAGGGGGTCCCGCCGGTCGACCGGCCGGTTGAGGCAGCGGCGCGTCCGCAGCCGCACCACCAGCTTGTAGGGCTGCGGGTCCACGGCCCCGCGTCGCGGATCGTGGTACAGGATGGCGCGCGTCACGGTGGCGTCGGCGAGCCAGCGGTGAAAGCCGCCCACAAACGTGCGGGCGTGCCGCTTGACCGCCAGCCAGCGCGCGTCGCCGCAGTTGGGAAACAGGCACCGAAAGCCGTCCTGCGACACGCGCGCCGCCAGCTTGACGCTCTGGTCGTGCGCCAGGTCCAGCAGGCACGCGCTCAGGTAGTGCTGGGCCGCTTCGGGGTCCTGGGCGGCGTTGTACTTGCTGGCCAGCCGGCGGGCGCGCGTCTGCAGCCGGTCGTGCGCGCGGTCGTCCAGCGTCAGGGACCGCACCCGGCACGTCTCGGCCGGCACAGGCGCGCCCGCCGGCGCAGCAAACACCAGGCGGCGCGTGCTGGCGGGGTCCACCAGCTCGGGGCGCCACAGGGCCACCGAGCACCGCTGCAGCACCGCCGCCGTCTTGCCGAAAAACACGTGCAGCGTCTGCCGTTCCAGGGGCGTGGCCCCCGTCATGACGGCTGGGGCGCCGCCGGGTGCCTGCAGCTGGGCCAGCGGCGCGTAGAACCGGTCCTCGTAGGCCTTGGGGCGGTGCCGGCAGGTCGGGCAGCCCTTACACGTGCTGGCCCGCCCGCAGCGGCGGGCTTTGCGGTGAAACGGCATGCGCAGCCCGCCGGTGGGGCTCGTGTAGGGGGCCTTGTCGTACACGTCGGCCCACACCGCCAAAGGCGTCAGGTCGGCGCTACCGCGCAGCGGGTACGGGCACGCCTCGGGGCCCAAGGTCGCCATGCGCTGCAGGAAGCGCTCCCGCACTAGCATGCACTCGTCCGAGGTGACGGGCAGCAAGCGGCAGTACACGTGCAGCCCGCCCTTGAGCTCGCCCTGCCCGGCTGGCACGGTGCGAAATGCGGCCGTGTCGGGGTACAGGCGCAGGCGGCGCCGCTCGTCCGCGGGGTCGACGTGCAAGGGATGGTGGGGGCCGTGCACCGAGCGCAGCACGTACATGTGCGCAGTGGCCCACGCCGCGGCGTCGTCCGGCTGGCGAGGCGCCACAAACTCAACCAGCGTGTCCATCAGCAGCCACGCCAGCGCCAGCCCAAAGGCGTCCAGCACCGCGTCCACCACCAGCTGGCGCCGCAGCACGGGGCTGCTCAGCTCGCGAGGCTCGTGAAGCGCCCAGCGCAGCACGTGCACGGCCGTGCAAGGCGGCGCGAGCGTTCCGACCACGGCCGCGCCCTCGGGCGCGGCGTACGTGGCGCCGAGCCGGCTCGCCGCCTCCGCCAAGGCGCTGTGCGGGGCGGTGGCCTGAAGCGGGGGCCACGGCAAGCCTGCAACTTCCGCGATGGCGCCGGCTGCCAGCAGGTGCTGCCAGCATCGCGCTCGCATCCACTCGCCCGGCGCTGGCCTGCCGACCGCGCCGGCGACGTGCAGCGCGGGGTCGTCGCTCATGCGCTGCGCGCAGGAGCGCGGGTCGAGCGCCGCCACTCCGGCCTTGAGCTCGTCGAGCGCTCGACTCGCGGCCGCCTCGGCCGCCTCGCCCGCGGTGGGCGGCGCGGCGGCTGCGTGCACGCTCCACTGCTCCGCCAGGGTCAGCGCCGCGCGCAGCCGAGTGCCGTGCTGCAGGTGGTGCCCGAGCAGGGCGCACCCCGAGGCCAGCGTGGCCACGGGGGTCGCGTCGATGACGGCAAGGATGGCTTTGGCGTGCAGCGCCTGGCTGGGGTCGAGCTTGTAGTCGAGGTCGGCGAAGAACGGGTGGTAAGGGGTGCTCTTGATCTCGCTGAAGAAGAACGAGTCAGACCCCTTGTCGATGAGGGCCGCCTGCTGCTGGTAGAATTGGCACCGCTGCGCCTCGGTGTCGGGAATGTGCAGCGCGCCGGCGTGCAGCCGCAGAAAGCCCCGGCCTTGAGGGTCGGGCACTTGCCGCGCGCCGTCCAGCGAGGTGTGGGTGACAAAGCGGCCCGACTGCAGCAGGGCCTGGCTGCTGGCCCCCGCGGTCCACACGTCGGCCTGCGTGGGCGGCGGGGCGCGCTCCCCGCGGTCGAACCGGTCCAGGAACCAACGCGTCAGCCCTGGGTCGTTGGGCACGGAGCGCAGACCGTCCATGCTGGCTGGGCCGAGCGGGCAACGCGGGCAAATGCGCTGGCGATGCGCGACCGACAGCCAACCCTGCCAATGGCTGTCACCGTCACGTGACAATGACATCACTCCCTTCGTTTCCCCTTGTGGCCTCCAGCTCGGGCGACGCGTCAGCCTTGGTCGCACACGCGTCCAAGGCAGTTGCAAGCGCTGCTCCTCCGCCACCTTCCAACCGCGCCGCGCCCCTGATCCCCACAGTCTGTCAGCAAACCCAAGGTTACTGCTCTCCTTTTGCCGAGTTCCCCTGCCTCACCTCCACCACGCCGCGTCCAACGCCGTGAGGCGCAGCCAGTAGCGTTTTGCCGCGAAAGTGTCGCTTCGAGCCCGGGTAGCCTCGTGAGCCTGGACGCCAAGCCATGCCATTGGGTAGCCTGCGGGAGGTCTTGCCCACGGACACGTCGGTCGAGCACACGTCGCGCGGCCTGGCGCTCATGCTCGCCGCGGACCTGGCCAGCTTTGCGGCGGCTGCGCCCGTCGCGCAACGCGTCTACGTCGGCGTCGTCGGGGCTGATCCGCAGCTGCAGAGGGGCCTGCCGGTCAGCCTGACCGTGGAGCAGGTGCAGGGCCAGCTGCGCGCCATGCGCCAGCGCTTTCGAACGTCGGGGTCGCTGGACCCCGAACCGGGGTTTGTATGCTGCGCCATGGCGCGCGACGGCACCAGCGTGAAGATCCCCTTTGCGCTGCGCGAAGGGTGGCCGCTGTACTTTTGCCTCGTGGTCGACGTCGTGCAAGACATGCGCCCGGAGTTTGCCACGTCCCGCTGTACCAGCGTGGGGTCTGCGCACGACCTGCTCCAGACGGCGCTGACGGAAGTGCAGACGCTAGCCAGCCGCACCGGCGACCGCGGAACGGCCGCGTCCCTCGCCGAGCTCAAGGTGACTCATCGCAAGCCTGTGCTCCTGTCCCCCCCGCGCAAGGCGGTTCCACCTGGGGCGGGAACCCCTCCACCATCGTCCTCGTCGTCCACGTAGTCGGCGCCGGCGTCCGGGTCGTCCGGGTCCTCCGTGTCGTTGTTGTGGTCCTCCTCGTGGTTGTCGTCGTCGTCGTCGTCGTCGTCGTCGTCGTCGTCGTTGTCCTCGTCGTCACCGCTCGCTGCCGAGTGTCTCAATTCATCGTCGTCGTCGTCATCCTCGTTGACGGTGGCCCCCGGAAGGGTCTCGGCGTCCGTGTCGGCGTCCGCCACGTCGTCCAGGGATTCGTGGGCGCCCTGCTTGACGTACCATAGGAGATGCTTGCGGAGGCGTGCCGGCGTGACGACGGTGGGGGCCGTGACCCGGAACGCGACGGGATAGACCAGCAGCTCTGAGCACGGCAGAGGAATGTTGACGACAGCCTCGCGTCGCGTCGCCGGCCCCGCGATTCCCGCGCTGTACACGTCGACCGCCACCTGGTCGGGCAGCTGGAGGCGGCACGCCCGAGGCCACACCCGCCACTCTTGCCAGCCGTCCCGAGCGGGCTGATCGTCGTGCGGGTCGCGCCGCTGGCGGCCAGGCTGAAGAACGACCATGGTGTGCTGTTCCCCAGAGGCCACCCGGCACGCCACGGGTCGTGGCGCAGCAGCGGTTTCGTGGACGAACCAGCGCTCGGGCATTGGCGCAGGGGTGCAGCGAAACTAGTCGCCAGGGGGCGGCTGGTTGCGGGAGTTCTCCGGCAACGACTCCTCGGGCGCTCCTGGCCCTCGTTCGACAGTTGCACCCTCACCGAGGGCCGCTTTCCCACTCTTGTCCCCCTGGCACCGCGCGAGGACGTGCGGTGGTGGCTCGAGCTGAACGGCGCCGATCCTCCTCCCTCCTGCTCCGGATGACCGACGTCGAGTCGGGTGTCCCCACGACGGGCCCTTACAACCTTGTGCTGGTGTCGGAACATGCCGACGCCGACGCGTTTGCCCAAGCCTTTGTGCGCAAGGGCTGGGCGCCGTGGTGGCAGCCCGTGACCGACGCCACTCCGCCGCGCAACCTCATCAGGTACAGCCCGCCTCAGACCCTGGCGCAAGTGTGCGCCGGCGTTCGCCGCCAGCACCCCGAAGGAGCGCTGCTGGTGCGCCGCGTGGTGTTTACCGAGCCGGTGGCCGAGCCCGCCCACGAGGACGCCCCGCTGGCCTTGCTGAGCGGCTGGTGGGTGGCCGTGCACCCTCGCGCCGTGAGCCTGCAGCTCGAGCCGGCGGACGCCGGCCGGCTGCCCGGCCTGACCGGGAGCCTGTACGCGGTGGCGCCGGAGCGCGACGTGCAGCTCATGGCCGAGCTGTCTCGGCGCGCTGACGGAGGCGCCACGATCGACCAAGCCGTCAAGCAAGCGCTGGTCGCCGCTGCCGAGGTGTCGCGCTTCGACGAAGCCGCCCCCCGCGTCGTGGTGCGCGCGCTAATTCCATGAGCTTTGAGGTGCATTTTACAGTTGGGCCATGCCAAAGAGCAGCTTGGGCTCGGATGTCGTGGGTGGCCCTACCGCTGCGGAGTGGTCCGCGACACGGCCGGGACCGTCCTGCCGTACGACCCCGCCGGCGGGTAACGCGAGTGTTGGGCAGGTGGAGAGTAGATCGGCATGGACCGGGGAACAGTGAATCGGCCAAATCAAAGCTCGCATGCTGTCGGGACCGACCCGCGCTTGAAAGCGTCGACGGCGGACGCGCGACGCCGTGTGCGGGGTCGTGCTGCGCGCTCTGACGCCATGAGCTGTTCAGGGCTCAACTGCGCTCCATCCATTTACAGTTGGCCATGTCAAAGAGCTGTTTAGGCTCGGTTCCTGTGGATGGCACCGCTGCGGAATGGGACGCGTTGGTCGCCAACTTTGAATTCCTTGCAACGCGCCGTTCTGTCGTAGACATTGACATCGACGTGCTGGCCCACGCGCGGTTCCCTTCGACCGACTTGATGGGCCGGCTGATCGCCGCTGCGAGCCGGTCCAAAGCAAGGCTGTGCGTCAAGTCCCTCGTGTGCTACGGCCCGCGAAACATTGACGCAGCGGCGGTAGCCCGGTTTCTGTTGGACCTGGGTGAATTCCTGACGTGGGCCGACAAAGCCTCGGTCGAGGTGCGTCTACCGACAGATCAAGCGCTGTGGGTGGTGCACGCGTTGACCCTTGAACGCGACAAGAACCCGCAGCGCCCGCATGGCGCCGGAGTGCGTGACCTGAGGCTGGACGCGCCGGGACCCACGCTGTCGCAGCTGCTGGGGGCGTTGGTGCTGTGCCCCCAGTCCATGGCTTCGCTCCAGCTCTTTCGCCATGACAATGCGGAAGACAATGTCCTGGTGTGGCTGCCGGGGTCGACCTCAAACCTGGCCAAGCTGACCATCCAAGGCCGGCTCGCATCCAGCATCCGAGGCCTTTCCCGGTTTCCAGATTACGTATACCTCAGCTCTGGCTATACGCAGCGCGACCCCCCTGCGAATCTCATCCACGCCAGCCTGCTCGGGGCAAACACGCACGTCAGAACTTACAGGCCACTTGGGATGCCGCCGCTGGAGCGACGCGTCAAGTCCATCTTATACACCGGTCCGTTCGACGTGCCCTTCGAGTGCAACTACCGAGCGCGGCTCATCGATGTCCGCAGCGCTCGCGTCAAAACCATTCACTGTGACGCGGTGGTCGTGGCTTACAACAACGATTGCGACGTGTGGTGCAGCGTCATTGCACCTCGGCTACTGGTGGTCTGCGCGCAAGTCGGTACCCGAGGCAGGAACGACTGGTACCGGATGCCCCTGAGCCGAGCGTGGGCAAAGTACCCAGCTGCCAAAGCCGTGCAGGTCAAGGCCCTGTCTCACATCCCCGTAGCGATGTTTCGTGACAACCGGCTGCCCGTCACGCTGTCGGGTCTGGTGGACCTGGCCATTGCGCTGGGAATCCCCGACGACGACGGGGCCAAGGTCAAGAGCAAGCTAAGGACCATCGCGCTGGTGGTGAGCCGGTTGCCGGTGCACAGCGTGCCGGGCGTCAAGGCGGCGATGGTGCGCCAGGTCATCTACGACACGGCCGGCACTATCCTGCCGTACGAGCTGACGTGATGACGCGAAGGGTGAGCAGGTGCGACGCGGATTCAAACTCAATTCGATTCCAAAGTAGAACGGCAAACAAAAAACAAAAGACCCAGCCACACACCCCTGTAAGCGCACCGATAGTGGCATGGCAGAGAAAAGGAGCTGCGGTGGACCGGGTAGACACCATTGCCACCAACCCTTTGGGCGGGGGGAGGGCCGGACCGAGCAGATCCGAGGTTGCCTGACGCGCTTCCTGGCCTACTCGAAAACGTTCCAGAACGTGACGGCAGATTCAACGACCCGGACGCTGTCGGGACCAAACCGTGCTTCAAGAAGTTGACGGCGAACGCGCTCGGCGCAGCGCGCCGCTCCGCGTAGCTCGGCAATCAGACCGGCGACTTGGTCCGTGGTCCACGAGTCTCCAACCGGCCGAGTGCCAATGCTCATCAGCAGCGCCTCGAGACGCCGCCGCGCGGGCTCTGCGCTCGCCTCGCACGTCCTCTCCACGCCGTGCAGCTCTTCCAGCGCGAGCTCGACCCGAAGGCGAGCCTGGTCGACCTTGAGCTCAATCAACTTCTGCTGATCCCGTTCAGCTTGGCCCGCCTCCAGCAGGTCGCTGGGGCGGCCTCTGCTTGCCGCCTGAGGCTCTTCGGCGCCGTCGTCCGCATCCTCGCCGTCCTCGCCGTCCTCGCCGTCCTCGCCGTCACTCTCTTCGGACGAATCGCACTCGTCCAACGGCTCGTCTGCGGCGGGGGCTCTTGTCCGCATCATCAGAGCCTGAGACACCGGAAGCGGCTGCGACCGATAGCGGGCCGACGCAACTTCCTTCTCAAACTCGGCCGTGACGTGTTGCAGCCAGGCTGCGTGATCGCCGTGCTGGTGGCCGCCGTGCTGGAGGGCTTCGGTCAGCGTGAGGTAAAAATGCAGGCCTGGGGCGCATGCTGCAGCGCAGTCGTCGTACAGCGGCTCGCACGCGGTGGTTCCGGCCACGTAATCAAAGTCCCCGTAGCCGGCTTTCCCAGTGCCAACCAAGGCGCCAGTGGTCACGTGGACAATGAGCACCACCGACAACGCGTCGGCGCGAAACTTGCCGCTGGAAGCCCCTCCGTCAAGGTTGGTGCGAGCCGAGAGCGGCAGGAGCAGACACGCCACCAGGTTGCCTTCCAAGGACTTGAACGCTTTCGCCGCAGCCCACGGCGGGAGCACCTCCAGGGCCGGAGCGCCGTCGGCCGGGCGCCGGAGCGCCAGCTGGTGCTTGTCGAGCGAAAAGACAACGCCGTCGCCCCGCGCGACCACCCCGCCTGGGCCATGGAGAGGTTCCTGGAGGGGTGGCGCTGGCGTGCCCGCGCTCATGTCGTCCCGAGCCGCCTCCGGCGGGTCGCCGCCTGCCAGAGCGGTGGCGCCTGCCTCTGCATTTCCGACCAAGGTGAGGAGCGCTCGCATTCGCGCGCGCAGGCTGCTTTTGGTATCGACCAGCACCACGGTTGACCCAATCGTCGCGGTGCCGGCCAAAGTGTCCGTCATCGCGGCGGCCACCCTAGTGTCCGATCCTCTCGCCATCGTCGCTGCCTCGCCGCCCCGCGGCACGTCGTCCGTGGTCCAGAAAGCGGCTCCTTGGTTTAGTTGGAGGTCTTGATGACGGAACCGCGATTCAAGCTCAAACATCCTCCGTCTGGCCGGCATTTCATTTGCCCACTGAGGTATTCGTATCACGCCTTCAAGGTCCATTGTGACGCACAACCGCCCTCGACACGAGTCTGCGGTGTTAAGGATGCTTGGATACATCCAAAGCACTGCGTCGCACTGAGGATAAGCGGTATAAGTGGTCAAAGGCATTGGGACGAGCGCCAGCTTGCTTGAAGCGTTCCAACCATCGTTCCGAGGCCAGGGCGCGCTAGTCACACATGCCATTCCGCGCGTGCCAACCAAGGGATGGCGCAAATGCGGTTGTACTTGCTTGAAATGCACCACTCGGCATGAGGTCATGGTGGTCTGTGGCGTCAATAATCGTCAAGGGCGCTCCCCCCCCAGGGAGGGTGGCAGGTCTTGGGATGGCCCAAAGGTCCGTCTTAGAGACGGTGCTTTCTGCCTCCGTGTCTTAGCAAATCCAGCGCTCAACGTACTCGAAAGCCCCAAAGCAATGCAATTTGCAATCACACAGCCCCGCGCATCCTCGCTCCCAGCACTTGTCATGGCCCCTCAGCCAAGGTTGGCATTGTGTGCCAAAAGTAGGCGCGAGCAATGGGCTGGAGCACGAGCTCGTCCCAATGCCCGGCCAGCACCAGCGCGTACAGCGCTACCAGCATCTCCCTGAACGGGCCGGCGCCCTCGGGCCACCAGCGCCACGTTCCCCAACGCGACCCGGTCGCTTGCAGGCTGGCACGCAGCCAGACCAGCTCAGCCACCGACAGTCGAGCGATGGGCTGCATCGCGAGTCCCCGACGAGCTTGCCACGGACCCTTCTGCAGGTCGTTCTCATCCACAATCAGAGAGTGCTCCACGGCTGCGTGCGTGACCCACGCCGATCGCTCGCTCGCGGCGTCCATTTGAAACATCACAACGACGCCGGGACCGCTCTGCGGCAACCCGTGGTGGACTCCCAGCGGAACCACCGCTGGCATGGACGCTTCGCGGCCGACTATCAGCACGTGCGCCGTCGCGTGCACAACGATTCCGGCGGGAACCCCGTACCGGCCTGTCCCGATGTTGAGCCGGCGGCAGCGCCACCGCCAGCCGTCGTCAACGTCCATGCTGTCCTCGCATCGGTAGTAGATCGAGTCCAGCAGGGGCGGCCGGCCCGTGCCTTGAACGCAAAACGGAACACAAGCGTCCAACTCCGTCCCCGAACCGAGGCATTGCGATGGCAGGTGCACGAGAGACGCCTTCCCGTCCTCCCCGTTGAAAAGTGTCAAGCGTGTCAACGGTCGTCCTGAACGCTTGCTCCACGCCAGCAACCACCCCGACCCGTCAGTCACCAAGCTCAGAGGCAGGCTCAAGTCCGTCAATGCGGGCAGAAGTTCGGGGCAAGGCAGGGCAAACTTGAAACCGACCTCGTCGGTGAACAAGTCCAACGACAGGTTGGTCACGCAGCCGAGAGCCCCGGCATCCGCTAGGAGGCTCAACAAGCCAGCGCCCACGCGGGCCATGCCGTCGATCATGAGTGTGGTCAGCGACGTGTGGAGGGGCCGGTTAGCGTAGTGACGATGGTACGAAGGCAACGCTGGCAGCTTGTATACGTCAAGGGTCAAGTAATTCACCAGAGGGGCAAGCACGACAATATTCTGGATCCAATGGTCAAGGCTCTGGGGCGTTTCCAAAAAGATCACGTGCATGTGGACGTAATGCGAGGCCGCGCGAAGCGCGAGGCGCTCCGTGAGGTTGTTAAAGCTTATAACCCCGACTGTAACGTCCGCAACGAGACGAACGCTCGTGACCCCATCCTGCGACGGCCATGGGAAGCATTTGACCCAGTAATGTATCGCCATCGCAGCGTCGGACGCGGCCTGCTCCCCGTCTGGCAGCATGACACTGCACATGTCCATCGGTGCAAGGTCAGGGATGGCACTGGCGGCCACTGTCTTCCATGTCGAAACTGGCGGCCACCCGACCAGCCGGCCAGGAGAGTTACGACACGCTCAGCAAGAATGATGCCATCTTGCGGCCAAACCCCAATGCCTCGTGGGCCCTCAAACACAGCGCGGGCTTGCACCGACCGAGCGCCGTTGGTCCGAGCCAGCACACACACAACAAAAGTCCATGTCACGCCGTGGGGTGGCTTTCTCCTCGTGGCCGTTCACGGGAGGTCACAGGAGGACAGGGGTGTCTAAATTCGCTTACGGTTCACAAGTAACCATCTAATTGAGGACCAAGTATAGCCCAAGTGTGGTCGAAGCAAGCCCCATCGCAATTCACAAATCCGGCGCGTCGTCCGGCAGTTGTCCTCTTGGCCCGAGGGCAGCGGTTCATGGCCCCGTGGGTCACGTGCAATGTTGAAAAGCGCGCATGAGGATATTTTGCAAGACCTTGTCAGATACGATCGTGCCAGCCGCAGCCATCCCGTACGCGAGGGCGACGATCTGCCGGCGAGATTCCGCTTCCGGAGTGCCGCTCACGCATCGCAGCAAAAGCCGCATGCGCGCCCAGGGCTCGCTGGCGACCGTGGGCGCGAAAAAACGCACCCGTCGTTCCTCCACGGGATGTGGTCCATCAGATGATGGGTAATGAACCGTTTGGAGAAGCAAAGACGAAGGGCACCATGAGCACTGCGGATCGGTCGGCGAAGCGGCGTGACGGGTGAACGTTGATGATTGACCTAGGCTCTGCACGTCCACAGCAAGGACCGATGGCGGAAGCATCAACGCCGGTGGCGGTTGCAGTGGCCGTCCGATGTGGGTCAGTTCGTAGCACGCAGCAATACCGTCGACATCCGCTTGATCGAGGTTGTCGAATGCAATGAGCGATGTCACTTCCGTCGCCCTCACGCTGCCGCCGTGCGCGAGGCTGTTGATTCGGAGGCAGCCGACTCGCACGTCCGAGTTGACCCGCACGCGCTCCAGAGTGAGGTCGAGGGCGGGTGTCAGCAAGGGCGCGCTCAACCATATAGGGTGTCCAAGCCCTTCAGTGCTCCAGAGGGCAAGCCGAGCCAGAGGCCGGCAAAGCCGAGACTGCACTGCGCTGAGAAACTTGGCCATGTCAACCCGTGTCATCGTGTTGCATGCCTGGACTGTCAAGTCTGTGAGTAAAGGCAGATTCCAACTGGCCTCAACAGCATCGAGAAGACCGATGGACAGCGTGACCGTGAGGGTTGTCAAGCGAGGGCTGGAGAAGACGCCCCCAATTTCGAAGATGGTCCATACTGGGTTCCTGACAAGTCCTGTGATCGACACTGTCTGAGGATGGCAAGAGAGTGAGGCCGCAATCTTTTTTGCGAGTATCGCTCGAACGACGCGGGTCGAAAAGTCGCTCGAAGAATCATTGCACCAACAGTGCATAACGAGGTGGCGAATGGCAATGCCAGACATGAGGAGCGATGCCCAAAGAACAGATTTAACTTGATACATTTGCCATTGTAGATGGACCGTTACGTCGATACCCTGTCCATCAACGATTCCATCCGCGAGGGATTTTGCCACCGCCAGCAGCGTGGGCAAGTCGGGGACAATGTTGTTCGGCAGGTCCGATCCAGTGGTAATGACAAGCTCGCGGCCTTTGGTGGCGACGTGAAAGGCATAGTGTATCATGGCGGCTGCCGTCCGAAAAGTGGCGGCCGGCATCATCCGCGCGAAAGCAAGTGACGAACCCTCCTTATGTGACGTGGCCTTTCCGAACCGTGACGTGACGTGGCATTGAAGCGAGCTGCAAAGCAAGTGGGCCAATTCTGCGTCATTTCACTGAAAGCTCGCTTTGCCCGCACCGCACGTCAGTCTGTCAGTCATGGCCAGCAACGCAACGTCCAGTGCATCGTCAAGCCCCTCAAGCTCTTCGAGCTCGTCGAGGGCGTCGTCCAACTCGAGCCCAGAACCATCGCGATCTGGTAAGTTATAGGCGACCGGCCAACCTTTGCCAAGCTTTTTCGCGTGACGCTGCGCCTGTAGGCAAACGGGCGGCGAATCCGTCTTCCCCCGAGCGCCGAGTTGGCAACTGGGCGGCAGTGTCCAAGCACATTCTGCTGCTCGACGACGACGATCGCGCACTAGCCAAGTGCCTGTGGAGAGGGCTGCACATTGGCCTGGAGGCTTGGCCTCGGGAGCGGAGCGTCGTCGAATTTTTGAAGCAGCAGGCTTCGCAGCCAGCGATGCAAGCCTTGGTGGACGCGGCGCACGCGCCTCTGTGGCTGGGCTTTGTGACGCTGCGAGCGGTTGCCGAGCGGCAACCTGCCCTGCGCGAGTTCCTCCCCAGCTTGCGATCCACCGACACGTTTTGGGCGCTGGTGCGAAACGACGAGTTGGACGCAGCGCGAGCCTTGATCACTGGAGCTGCCAGCGACTCGCGAGGCTTTGCCAGCCGATGCCTGTTTCGGGCCATGCAGTCGTCGTCGTCGTCGCCGTTTGACCAGGAAGGCATGCAAGATGGATGGAGCCTGTGCCTGGACGCGTGTTTGGGCCCCCAGAAGACGGGCAAGGTGTTTTTCCCGGGAAACGCTCAGCTGTTTGCCGACCTGCCGGCGACTCGGTACTTGGCCAGCGTGGCGGCCGACGATGGGGTGCATGATCTCAAGGACCTGTTTGATCGCCCGCCCATGCACCGCCTTTCGTACGCCGTGCTCATCAACGCTCAAAGCTCGGGTCAAAACGGCAAGGTGGAATCCTTGGCGTTTTACTGGCCGTTTGCGGCTCACTTGAGCGTTCATGAGTGCGTGGACCGCCCCAACTTTCGGCGTCTGTCCATCCCGGCCGCCATCATGATCGCCACGTGCCGCCTGCGGTTTCTGATTACGCAGTTTCGCAACCGAACTGAAGACTGGCGCCAGACGTGGGCGTACCGAACGCGGGGCGTCATAGAGCCGTTTTGGTTCTTGCACAGGCAGCACCGCCGAGCCATGCGGCGCCTGCGAGCCGATCCCGAGTCGGCCGACATGGACGAAGAGGCGCAAGAGACGCGGCGGGCTGTCCAGGCCATGGTGCGCCTGGTGCTTGACGCGGATCGGTGCGCCGACTGCCAGTACGCGCCAGAGGCCGAATACGCTGAGTTTCCGCTGCTGGAGGAGCGCCTCGAAACGTCTTCCAAGCTGTGTCGGTTGGTGGTGGACGCCTTGTACGGCGCATTGCCGCGCACCGAGGCCGACTTGGACGTGGATGACGATTCCAGCTAGAGCCGGGCTTGTAAAAACTGAGCATGCGTCTGTCACCGTGTCAGTCACAGCGGACCTTAAAGTCGGCGTTGGCAACCCGAGAGAGGCTGGTTCAAGTGACGTTTGTGTCGTCGTGAGTCAATCGTGAGTCAATCGTGAGTCAATCGTGAGTCAATCGTGAGTCAATCGTGCCGTCCCGTGCATGTTCAATTGAAAAAGAAAGCGAGCTCAACGCGCACGGTATCCCGTAAGTCGGGGGCGGCCCCGTGTGCAAGCCTTGGGCATCGATGACCCTGTTTAATATTGCCGACGGGTCAACCGCGGCCGCTTGCGATCACGGCGGCATTCTCTCAAAAGGTTAGCCGGCCGGCGTGTTCCCAGACATCCGCAATTTCACTTGCTTGAACGGCTCTTGACGCGACTAGATCGAAAGCTGGTTCTGAGCTCGACGAGTCGTGCCGGGCTGTCAGTCTCAAGGAGCGTGCGCGCCGTCCGCCACACAAGTACCTTGTCAACCGCACGTCCACAAGCCATTCGGTCAGATGGGTAATCAACGTGGTGTATTCATCAAGCGCATCTCGCGGGGTCTGGTAATAGTCAATCCACCCATCGTCCAAAGATATGAGCAATGCTATAGCCCATGTAGGATACCTGTTCGAGTCTTCGATCCACTTGCGCCAGTAGTTTCGCAAACGCTTGCTCTTGATAGTAAGTAAGGGCCGCCGCAACACTGACACAAAGCTGATCGTCCGACATTTCGGACGGATTGTGGCTTGGATACAAGACGCGATACATCATGCGCAGCCAGTCGGTCGAGCGCCGGAAGTGCCCCGATCTGTCACCTCCTCCTTGGCCCCTCCCCCTCAGCTAGTTACCCCCCCCTTGCTGGAACGACCACTCAATTTAGTCATGTCTTGCGAGCAACATAAACGACCCGAGAACGATGGCTCAGTATGTGGATTTGCCGAGCCTCGCGGACCTAAACGAGAACGCGGCCATGCAGTTCGTTGTGTACCAGCTCAGCTCTCAAAGCGTTGTGGCCGACGAGCTGGCCAAGCGACAGCGGGCGATTGACGAGAACCAAGCCTACGGCGTTCAGCGGTCGCATCAAGATTGCGCACCCTCGTCCTGGCCGGAGCACAAGAGGTCGCGCGACATTGAGGAGCACTTGAACATACTAGAGATGTACGGGGTCACCGACGACCGTTGCTACGAGGCGGTCATGGTCCGAATTCTCCACGCCCAAGACAGGGAGGCAGAGCTTGCGGCCCGTTGGGAACGGTGCCAGGTAGCCCGCGTCATGGCAGAGGCGTTGGACGTCCATCAGACGCCGGGTGCAACTCACCTCGAGGGACGACGCTTTGAGGTTGCCGATCGGTTTTCGGCAATCATGAGCACAATCCCGTCAATGTTTCTGACACCATGGAATGGGCCAAGAACCGACACGCGTCGGCGAGCAACCGCACGCCGACGGTGATCGGACCGTCTGAGAGACCGTGTTTTCCGCCCTCGTTGCAACCAATTTCTGGCTCAAATTTATTCAACGTCTTGCCCCGCGTCTACCCTTCATCTCCGCCCCCGATTCGGACGGACCTTCGCCCCTCCCCCCTCCCGACCTGTCACCCCCTTGAATCAAGGCGACATGCTCTCAAAAGTTTAGCCGGCGCGCCGTCCGCCACGCTATTCGTTGCCAACTGCCTGCTCCCTTTCCAAGCGCCTGATGCTTGCCAACTGAGTCTGCACAACCCCTTCAACCACATCTTTAATCATAATGTTGTACGAATCAAACAGCTGTCGCGCGGCGCGGTACTCGGGAGACGTCGTCGGATCAACCCCGAAGCCGTCATGGTCGCCCGTGTAGGACACGTGATCGAGTCTTTGATCCACGTGCGCCAATAGTTCGGTAAACGCTCGCTCTTGATAGACGTTAAGAGCCGCCACAACTCTGACACCGAGCTGATCGTACGACATTTCGGACGGATCGTGGCCTGGATATAAGATGCGATACGCTTTACGCAGCCAGTCGCTCGTGCGCTCGTAAGGCATGAGGGCCCTTGCTGGGTCTACGGGGAGATGTCCATGCACGCTATGAAACCCTTCCATATACGCTTCTTTTGCATACCTGGTAGCCACTTTAAGCACTCGCACCCATTCCTCTTCTGTTCTTGGCAAGCCCTGCGCGTGCCCGAAGGCAACCAATAAACGGTCCGTCCCGTAAATCATTACGGCCAAAGGGAGAGCCGCTAACATGGCGGACGCCGTAAACGGTAACATAAGGGTGTGCCTTAGCAGTTTCTTTGGCAGCGACCTGTCATGAAGTTTTAAGATCCTCTGGCGACACAAGGGACAGCTTCGTTCCTGCTCCAGCCACGTAGAGACGCACGATTTGCAAAACACGTGCCCGCAAGGAAGTTGTTTCGGATTCACCATTACCTCCATGCAGATTGGGCATGTGTCTTTGCAACAAAACCCCCCGTTCGGGCCTGGCTCGCAGGCCAAGTCGGGATCGCCATCGTACTCGGCTCTGTGCTCCTCGCCGGGAAGGCAGCTCTGCCTCCAGGCCCTTTTGGCTCGGGCCAACGAGCGCCGTCGCACAAGTCCCTCGACGGCGGCGTACGCGGTGGGTAGCATCGAGTCGGCCGGTGGTGGCGAGAGTCGAGTTTACTAAATGAGTGCGAGGTGTTTTTTTTTTCCCACGGCGATCGTTTGCGATCAAGCAAGGCCCCAGAACCAAGACTCAGTCACAAAGCACCTCTTCTCCTCCTTGAAAGTGGCGCTCAAGCATGCGCGCAAAAATTTCAAGCGCGGGGAGCGGCGGTCCCGCCGTGGGCTCCGCCGTGGGCTCGTTGACACGGGAGGCAGCCACCTGGCCGAGGTAAAATGCACGTCTCGCGAGCACATCCCCTCTCAGAATGCAAATCAGCTTTTCCAAATGAGTCTTTTCCTTTTCCAACGTGAGATTCCGCTGCTGCAAGCCTTCAATCCCAAGCGCAAGGACCTCGTCTCGATCAGCGGCCCGTTGACGACGCACCCGAGCGGCTCTCCGGGTCTGTTTTCGCAAGTACTCTTGCTTATCTGGGGGCAGGTCTTTCACGCGAGGGCGCACGCGACCCAGCGCTGAAGGAGACCGCGGCGGCCGGCCGAGGCGAGGGCGCTGGCGCGGTTGCGATCCGCTAGGGGCTTTCGACCGCCCCTCTTGGCGAACGCCCACCCGAGGCGCCGTGGCGTCGCTTGCCGGCTGCCACGACGTCTCGGGAACAGCGATCCGGGGTTCGATCAAGGTCGCCAACGCTTCACTCAATGCCCCCAAGCCACATGGCGTCTGTCCAGCGGCCAGTAGCCCATCATCATGTTCTTTGCTCGAAAAAGGACCCGGAGGCTGTTGATCCAGAAGGTCGCCAACAGTACCCGAGAACCAGTCGACATCCAAGTCCATGTCTCGGCGCCCCTGCCATGGTTGCACGTCGTTGGGGTGCGGGTGCGGGTGCACAAGCTCTGGAAAGTCAGAGTCGTCCCAGGCCGACAGAAGCACCGAGTCCTGCGCCCAACTCATTTCTAAGACAACACATGCAAAATGGGTGGCCTGGCGCTTGCGCAACCCCGCACGGTGGTTTTCAAAAGTATAAGTGACGTGGCGTGACGTGGCAGCGTGCGCCCCCCTGGTCCGAGTCGGAGTGAAGGGACGTCTTGCTCAGTTGGCGACCAAGAGCCCGCGCTTCGCACTTGCGACCCGGTGGAAATCATGAACAGCCTCCACGCCACCATCAGAGGACGCGAGCTCCTGATGACTCAAGGACCGTTGGATGAAGCCAGTTGTCACGTCTTGGACTGGCCCATGCTGCAGGCAATGGCATGGTCTCTCGCTGATGAGGTTGTTGATGAAGACGGGATCGACATTTCGATTACCATACCTTGGTTATGGTTTCAAGCAATCTGCAACTTTCATTGGGCAGCGATCCTCATGGCTGGTATTCCCATTCGCCATCTCGTCGTGGTTTTCGGTTTAGGACGTTACGATGCTGTTTCAAACCGCCCCTCTGAACTGACCCCATCACAGGTTGCGGCTTCGCTCCCGTGCCATCCTCAGTCAGTATCAATCCGAGGAACCATGACATTGGCCATGTGGGCAGTTTTGCGCGATTGTGGCGTACTGTCCGCTCCTCGCACGACCTCCCTTATCATTCAAATGCATGACTTCGACTTCATCATGAAGACTTATGCCTGGAACATGCGTTCGTTGACGGACTTGACCGTCGTCAAGGACTAGGCCGCCTGGCTCGTGGTCGCAGCCCGTCGCCATTCCAAGAGGCGCAAGCAAGTCAGACGCCGACCGGCGGACGGTGTGAGCGACCAGGCGGGAGTGGCTGGGCTTGGCGCGCACCCAACGCTGTGGAACAGGGGTGGCGTCGGGCCCGGCGGGACGGGAGTGGTCGCCGGGGGGACGTCCAGGGTCGTCCGGGGGCGGGCAGCATTCCCACTCGTGGTTCACCATGCCCAAGAAGCGCAAGGGAGGCGGGCGCAGGCCCGACAACGGACGCGCCCAGAGCAAGCGGGAGCTCGTGACGGCCGACAAGTCGGGGGATCAGCTCTACGCGCGCGTGACCAAGGTCCTGGGAGGCAAGCAGTTTGCCTGCGACTGCAGCGACGGCGACCGGCGGCGGTGCCACGTGCGCGGCAGCATGCGGAAGAAGGAGTGGGTCCGGGTCGGCGACCTGGTCCTGTTTAGCCCGCGGCTCGGGTCTAGCAACCAGGGCGACATTGTCTACAAGTACGCGGTCGAGGAGGCTCGCGAGCTGGCCCGCTGCGGCGAGGTGCCAGCGCACCTGGTCGCCGAGGCCACGGTGGGCGGGGACGACGCCGAAGGCGACTTGACCATCGGCTTTGACGAGGCGGCCAGCGGGTCGGAGGACGGCGACGGTGGCGACTGGGACGACCTCGAGCTGGACCTCGTGTGAGGCGGGCGCCGGTGCGAGCCCCGCTAGGGCTGGGAGTCGCCGCGGCCGGGGCTGGCCCGGTGAGGAGCGAGGGCGCCAGGAGTCGCCCGAGAGGACGTGGTGGCCGCAGGGCGCCGTCTGGCGGGGCCAGGGGTGAGGGAGGCGAGTGTGTCAATTCAGCAAAGCCCTTCGGACGCGTTGCCCAAAGCACTCGGCAGCCCGGCCCCGCGCCCCTTTCCCGCCGACCCGCCTCGCCCAGGCTTTTGGGAGGCAGCATGGCCAAAGCTCAGCCCTGGCTCGGCGACCTTCCCGCCGCGTCCACGCACCTGCTGGTGTACCCTCACCTGCGCTGGCAGACCCTGCAGTGCTTCCGCGAGGCCCCCGCGGGGTGGGCGTTCGAGGACGCGGCCGCCATGGAGGCGGCGGCCTTTGACGTTGCGCAAGGCGACCTGTACCTGTACACGCACTTTGTGCAGGCCGCCAACACCCCGGAGCGAGGGTGGCCCAGCCCCGAGGCCTTTCGAAGCTGGTGCGAGCAGGCGGGGGACGACGCTCCGGTGGCCCGCCCCGAAGCCCCGCGCCTGCGCGACGAGCTGCTGGCCCACCTGCAGGACATGCGGTTCGACCTGACGGACAGCCACCGGCGATGCCCGCTGTGCCGCTGCGCCAAGCTGCTCGTGGACGAGCGCCAAACGCGAGGCGCGGACGAGGAGACGACCAAGTTCTACACGTGCACCAGCGACCAGTGCCGCCACCGCTTTCGTTAAGCCAGCCCGGCGTCGGGGCGGACGACCGCGTCGGGCGCATCGGGCGCGTCGGTCGCGGGGCCCGGGCGGGCGGGCGCGCTCTGCGCCCCGGGGGCGCTGGGCGGGCCTCCCGTGTGCAGCAAGCAGGGGCAGCGGATGAGGTCCGTGTCTGGCTTGCTGCGGCGCAGGTTGACGCCCTTGCCAAAGGGGAACGACAGGATGTAGCAGAACAGCGAGTCGGGGGGGTACACCAGGACGTACACGCGCGGCACCGTCTCCGCGCGGTGCAGGACGCACCGCTCCAGGTACCGCCGGTAGACGGCCGTGAACAGCGGCGTCGTCGCCATGCGGCCGCCAACTTCGGCGCGGGGCACCAGGTGCACGGGGTGGCGTCGGGTGAGGGCGGCGGTGGGGTCGCCCGGCAGCCGAACCAGGACGAGGTTGGTGCACAGCTTGGGGCCGGCCAGGTTCTCGACAATGTGCTGAACCAAGTCGGTAAACCCGGTGGACATGATCTGCTGCACGCGGTGGTCCATGACCGTCTTGCCCGGGCGCGTGGTGCTCCGGAATTGAATCTTGCACGCGCGGCGGTGCCCGTTCACGTAGTCCATGTCGAGGCAGTCCTGGCAGCAGTACGAGGCACGCCCAAAGCATAGAAGGCACGGCACGTTGCGCACCAGCTCGCCTCGGCGAAGGTGCTGCGGGCACTCGTCCGACTGGCACCGGTCGCGCGTGAGAGGAAACGGGTCGGCGTGGCGCTCCGACTCGGTCGCGTCCGAGCTGCGCCCCTCGCCGCACGCCTCGGGCGCCGGCGCGTCCTCGTCGTCAGGGTCTACGTCGCCGTCCGGCGCTGGCCCCCGGCTGCTGGGCGGCCGGTCCCCGTCCTCGTCCGGTCGCGGGCCCGGCGGACGGGCCAGGGGCGGGCGGGCCTCGGGCTCGGTCGCCGGCGCCTCGCTGGCAAGGTTGAGAGCCATCGCGTCCTCGGGCAGCTCGGAGGCGGCATAAGGAGGGGGTGGGGGCACCATCACGCTTGCGTTGGCACGGGCGAGGGGCCTGCGCTCGCCGGTTGGAAATGACCTCCCTGGTCGTCCCTGCAGGGGAGCTCGTCGTCGGCGTCGCGCAACGCCGGGGCCGTCGCCACGGATGCGGGAGCAGAGCCCTCCTGCCCACCTCCGGACCGCTCGAGGCACTGCGGCCTGGGCTGCCGCTCCTTCAAGGGGGTGCGCTGCCGGGCCCAGGGGTCGTCCGCTCGGTAGCGCTTTTCCAAATGCAGCAGCAGCTCGGCCGGCACCTCCTCGTACGCGTCGCACCACTGCGGGCCGGAGCGCAGGGCCACGCAGACCTCGTGGCCGGCGCGCCACAGGCCGTCGCAAAACATGACGTGCTCGCACAGGCGCTCGTGCGAGCGCCAGCTCGTGCGCAGCAGCGCGGCCGGCCGCAGCGCTGCGAGCCCTCCGAAGCAGCTGCCGACCCGTACCAGGTCGGTCTGGTCCGGCCGGAGCACTGGCCCGCAAGGCTGCTGCGCTTGCGCGCGCCAGCAGCGGTGGCACCCGGCCAGCAAGCAGTAGTTACGCTGCACGCTGCGCTCGAGGTGCCCGCGCTTCTGCTCGCTGCACGTCGTAAAGGCGTACGTGTCGTAGTAGTGGCCCGGGGGGCCAACCGCGGACGTCGTGCAGGCCGCGACCATGCCGATCGACGTGTGGCAACGCAGCTGCAGCAAGAGGTGGTACACGTCCGACTGCTGGACAAACAGGTTGCTGTCCACGCAGAGCGCGGCCGTGGCCTCTGGTAGTCGGTCCAGGGCCATGCCCACCAGGGCGTTGCGGTACTGGGCCATGCGCTCCCCGCGGGTCGAGGTGCGGCCGGCACAGCTGTGGCGGTGCAGCCGCTCGTGCACAAACTGCACGGGCCACGGCACGCGGGCCTGCAGGTCGAGCAGCGCGGCCACCGTGTCGTCGCGCGAGTCGTTCTCGTACCAGTAAAACGCCGAGGACAGGCCCATGGCGGCGGCGGCACGCGCGATGCGCGCGACCAGCGTTGGCAACCAGCGCTCAATCCACGCCGCGTTGTCGCGAAACAGCATCAGCACCACCAGGGTCCGGGCTGACGGCAGGGAAGGGGGAGGGGGGTCGCGCAGCCAGGCTCGGTGCAAGCGCTGGTACAGGCTCGCTTCCGACCCGTGCAGCCACTCGACGCGCTCCCTCGCCGTCAGGCTACGGCGCAGCCGCGGCTGGGCCAGCGCCGCGAGCGCCGCGCTAGTGCGAGCCGGGCGCTGCCCGGGGACAGGCACTTGCCGCAGCACGCTGTGAGCAGCCCGCAGCTTCATCCCGAGGCGCATCCTGCAGGGTCTGCTTGTTGGCTGCGGACGACTGAGAGTTGAATTTTACGCCTTGCCATCCGACCCCACTGCAAAACTGAGAACCAACAAGGGGGCGGGCGCGGTCGCGGTCGCGGTCGGTCCCTGGTCCGTCCAGTCTCGCCCGCGCGCCAGCAGCCTCTGCCTCGACTACGCCAACGCCACCACGGTCAACCCTATCATTCGGTCCAGGACGCTGGCAATGGCCGTTCGGCCTGCATCCTGCAGCTTGTGGCACCCGACGGCCCCAACGTTCACCGGCGGCGTCGGCAGCGTGCGCATGCCCCGCACCGGGCAGGCAACCGACCACCACCGCACCGCCTGCCATTCAAAGTCGAGGCGGGCTACGTACCATTGCGCCGTGTCCTGTGCAAAGACGGCAAGGGCAGGCTGCCGGCGGTCTTTCACGTGGCGATCGACAAACATCTGCACCACCCATCCCGAGCTGCCGTGCACCATGCAGTCCCAACGCGGCACCTTGCGGGTCCACGAGCGGTACTCGGGCGGCCGCTCGGTGACCACCAGCAGCGCCCGGCTGTGAGTGGCCAGCAGCCCGTCCCGCTGCATCAGCTGGCCCGCGACCGAGTCGCGGGCGTCCAGCAGCCGATGGTGCCGACGCTGCGCCGCGGCCTGCACGTCCTTCCACAAGTCCTTCCGACGCTTCCGGCTCGGAAACACCAACCGGGCCGTTTCGGACGCCGCTCGACAGTGCCCTTTGAACGTGCAAATGTCCACCGCCAGGCCTCTCTTGTGCGCTTCGCTCTCCCAATGCGCATCGGCGCCGGCTGCGCCACCCGTCACAATCGTCATGGCGCTGCCCATGGTCCGAAGAGCAGCGACGGTCTGTGAACTGAACGGCAGAAGGCTGCGAGCCATCCAGCGGGCTGACTGCGCATGACGTTATAACGCTCTCAACCCCCGCAGCGGCTGCCACCGCCCTTGCGGTTTGGCGCCAGCCCTACCAAGGCGGCCTGAGGTCGCGCGCAAGCCCTCAGCTCTCCATGCCCAGCAAGGCCCGCACCTCGTCCGTGAGCGGCTGCCGCAGCTCCGGGTGGTCGGTGTACACCAGGCTGGGGTTCTCCAGGTACCGGCTGATGGCCGCGTCCTTGGCCGCCGGTCCGCCCCCGCGCCGCGACCCGGGGCGGCTGGTCGGAAACACAACCTCGCCCCAGTGGTTGCTCACTCGGTTCTCGCGATGGCACGTTTGGAGCCGCATGCAGTGCCGGACGTCCACGTCCTCCCGAGGTCGGTAGCACACGTACACCACGCCTCGCCACTCGCTCCACCGGTCAGCGGGGTCCACGGGCGCGCCTTTGAGCTGCAGCTGCGCAGAGTGCACCGTCGTGCTGAGCCAGAGCAGGAGCGTGCCCTTTGGGACCCGCACCGGGATCTGGTACTGGCCCCCGGCACCCTCCACCAGGCCCTGCACCGTCGCGCACTGGCCTTTGCGAAACAGACACCAGTTGCTGCGGTCCTCGGTCGACTTGCCGGCAACGTCCAGGAGCTGGTCAGCGAGCAGGTGCGAGCGCGGGCTGCAGCGAAAGCACGCGCTAGTGTTGGTCAGCACGACCTGGCCCTGCACGCACCGAAACGGCTCGCCTCGGATGGTTTGATCGGTGTGGGCCCAGTCGCGGGCCGGGCTGTGGAACGGGGCGCCGCAAGGGGGTGACCGGTCGGGGGGCCCCCAAAGGTCCGTCTGGGAGACAGTGTTCTCCGCCTCCGTTTCAGCCAACTTCTGGCTCAAGGTACTTAAGAACATCAAAAAAGAATAGGCGCGCAAGCGGGCCTGCACCAAAACATCTAGCAATTTAAGGTCTTGCCCCGCGTTTGCCCTTCATCTCCGCCC
>Ga0307981_1000928_pt1 | contig 28098 bp, 19 predicted proteins | sample OrgLakmetagen987_FD_201849 | JGI IMG/M metagenome (GOLD analysis project Ga0307981, IMG submission 201849) | Saline water microbial communities from Organic Lake, Antarctica - #987 | ecosystem: Environmental > Aquatic > Non-marine Saline and Alkaline > Saline | place: Antarctica: Organic Lake... | reverse complement strand
GTTGATATTATCGATTCCTTCCATAAAGTTTCAAAAAAATTCAGCTTAGGCGGAAGGATTCTTACCTAAACCTACAACTCTGACCATGAACCAGTTACCACCTTTCATACCTTTAGGTAGAAAGCAGCAAGGTTAGAAGTTAAGCATTATTAATGCTTGGGGTAGATGGTGATCTCGGGGTTGAATTAAGAAAATGATTTGTTCTCAAAAGGTATTCGTAAAGGGGTAAATACGGGGCTTGATAGTTAACCTATCGCTTATTTAAAGGCTCTGTTTCTAACGCTAATATAGCTTTTTCTAACGAGATTAAAAGAAATTGCATGTAAGAATACATATACTGTGATGGCTAAACATTAGCCATCCGCTTTCTCTCTTTATCTAAAAGAAAAGAATTAAAAATACCACTACTACTCTCGCAGTCACACTTCAAAGATACCATAATATATCAAACATTGCTGAATAAAAAGCAAATACTGTGACATTGTATAAATCCCTATACAACGCGGAAAGCGAGACCTTACAGCCGAAAACAATAGAAAGTGTCAACATTTTTAAATAAATATTTTTTAGCCTCACGGTCTCATAATTCAATTAATTACAAGTCGTAATGGTAAAATACGCTCGTTAGGCTTAGATGAGCCCTGAAACTTAGACAAATCCTTCTGATGAAAACAGCACCCTGTCTTTTCAGAATTATTGTACTTTTTACACTAACCCAGGGCAACAAAATACGGGTAAGGATAAAACACACCCAACATCCTTTCAAAAGGACTGACATTGTGTTTTTAAATAATTAATTTGCACCGCAAATAGTCGTTAAAATAGTATCATTTTTCGTCAACTAGCTAGTGGAATCCCTTTCAACTTCCCCATACCTTTGTAATTGTATTTGAAAATGTGCTATTCTATCACTCAAGACCAAAATACTATGAAAAAGTTAGCAACACTTTCACTGGCTATATTCTTTCTGATGAGCGCTGCAACTTCAGCTCTTGCGACAGACTATATGCCATTGATCAAAATATCCGCGATCCCTTCTGAAAAGAAATTTGCACTTACGATCACTAACCTGAAGGAAAATGCTGAAATAAGCCTCAGGGACGGTGAGAACGGCGCTCTGCTTGTTGCCGAGAAAGCCTTTGCTGAAAAGCCATTTGCAAAAATTTTCAATCTGAAGGATTTGGCCCCCGGGAAATATTACGTAAGCGTAAAAACATCCATGCAGGAGATCGTTCAGCCCATTACCCTCACAAAATACGGAGTGGAAGCTGATCAGAATAAGGTGCGGAAGTTTTATGCCCCTATTTTTAAGGTGCATAACAACAAGTTTGTAGATGTATCCTATTTCGCCGGTAAAATCGACGATGTTATTGTTACTATTTTCAACAATAATGGCACTTCTGTATATGAAGAACGCCTGGACAATATCTTACTGGTTGAAAAGCGTTATGATTTAAACACCTTCCCTTGGGGACGCTATACCATTCAGGTTGAGACAGAAGACAATGTATATACGAAGGAGTTTGACATTCGTTAGTAGAGATTTTAGTTAGCAAAACCAGAAAAGGCCCGGTTGCAATATTGCTTCCGGGCTTTTTTTTGTCTGCCCCTGGCAGGTACCTGTATATACCCTCATTTGTTAGACAAAGCTCCGCGCTTCCCCAATTCAACGACTTCAAAGTCTTTAATTTTACCTGCCTCCAGAGAGAACCGGACAATAGTTTTCATTTGATGGAAACCATGGTTGCCGGCAGCACCGGGATTCACATGCAGGAAATTAAGCTTTTTGTCTGGCATGACTTTCAATATGTGAGAATGCCCACAGATGTATAGATCAGGTGGGTTTTCCTGTAGAATGGCACGAACTCTCCGGTTATACCGCCCGGGATATCCGCCAATATGTGTCATGAACACTTCCACTCCTTCCACAACAAACCTAAGATCCTCTGGAAAACGGCGCCTTAGCAAACCATCATCAATATTTCCATAGACAGCGCGCAATGGCCTGAAGGCTTCGAGTCTGTTGACCACCTCTGCATCACCAATATCTCCGGCATGCCAAATCTCATCACAAGACTCAAAATAGTCGAAGACACTTTCTTCCAAATGACTATGCGTATCCGAAATCAAACCTATGCGCTTCATATTTCCAGTACAATCTTTCCAAACTGTTTACCTTGGTCCATACGTTCAAATGCCTCAGCAGCCTGTGCTAAAGGAAAAACGTTGTCTACAACGGGTTGAATTTGGTGCTTATGCACAAAGCCTACCATATCTTTGAACTCCTGATCACTACCCATAGAAGTGCCGAGTATGGTAATTTGCTTCCAGAAAATCAGTTGAGGTGAGAAATCCGGCACTTTGCCCTGCGTACCTCCGTAGGTTACAATTCGGGCACCGTAATCACAGATTTTTGGAAACTTTGCAAAACCTGCTCCCCCAGCACTATCAATAACGAGGTCAAAACCACCAGAAGCTTTGCCGAGTTTTTTATGCCAATCCTCATCCCGGTAATTGGCTCCGCCTTTGGCCCCCATTTTCATAGCACGGGACAACTTATCGGGGTCCCCGGAAGTAACGTAGACCTCAGCACCAGCGGCCAACGCAAACTGAAAGGCAAAGAGCGCCACTCCCCCACCTACACCTGAAATCAGTACTTTATCGCCGGCCCCACAATTCCCTTTGGTAAAAACAGCACGGTAAGCCGTCAGGCCTCCAAGTGGCAAAGCAGCGGCTTCGGGCCAGCTCAGGTGCTCGGGCTTATCCACCAGGCGGTGTTCGGGTACAGCTACCAGCTCAGCCATCGTACCAAAAGAAGGCATACCAAGAATAGTATACGCGGGCTTCTGATGGGCAACCTTATTACCCCAGTCAATATTTGGATTGATAATCACTTCCCGGCCATTAGCGAGTCCTGCACCATCGGACCCCAGGATGCCCGGTGTCTTAATGCCAGGGTACATCCCCTTAGTGATCCAGACATCCCGATGATTGAGCGCAGCGGCTTTGAGCGCTACCGTTATTTCACCATCGTTACAAACCGGTGCGTCAAAATCACGATATACAATGGGCTGCCCCTTTTCTTCCAGAACAATAGCTTTCATAAATCAGTAGGTTGGTTTTGGAATCAAAACATACCCATTTTTTGCATACTCCCCAAAGTCATCGTAGTGAATTTGCAAATAACCGCTTTTTCCCCACGTACTACCATAGCTGCTCATGACTTCAAAAACTTGTTCTACTTCATCATAGCCCACCACCAGCAAAGGATACACCGTCTTATTATCCCCACCCGGCTTCCAGGTCTGCATACGTATCATTTGCTTTAGTTCAGAACTGGCACTCAGTTCTATCAGTACCGGATTACCGCGCATCAGCGCCTTTTTTGTCTCAAAAACCCGTTGGCGTTCCTTTGTCGTTCCCCGGAATATATGCAGATAGTTAGTGATCTGGAATTTCTGAGTAGCGTACACTGAATTAGGTACAGCGGGAGCATCGTACGGCATAATGGATGCACTCACTGTCCCTTCCTCCGCCAAAAACCGGCAGGCTTCCTCCAAATTGACAGGTTGACCAGAATTTTCCAGGTTGACGGAGATGTAGTCCGGGCTCAGATTGTCTTTGTAGTTATTCTCCAGATTAACGTAAAACTCCAGGCAGGTGGCTAAAGCATAGCTTAGTGCGGAGCCTTTTGTTCCAACCTTGCGCACGGGCATCATATAGGGCTTGACACTCTGTCTAACCAAATTGTCACTGGGGTCAATGGCCACACCGGCTACCACCGGCATCAGGTGGTCAATCCAGGCGGCATCAGTCACTCCAAAGGCAACCGCCTCCGTGCTTTTAACCGACATGCTATCGGGCTGTGCGATCAGGCTGGATCCCCACAGCCCAAAACAGAAAAAAGTTAACAAGAGTCGATTCATGGTATCTGGATATTTAATTAGACTTGATTCGTTGAGGGTATTGGTTTCCAAACGTATTACCTGGTCGATTTCGTGCTTTCTTATTTTTTTTCACATCCTTAGCACCATTAGCCCGACTGATACGTTTATAAAAAAAGTAAATGTCTTAACATGAAAATCGCCAAACGCCTCCTAATTGCCCTTTTTGTTCTTATTATACTTTTTCTGGGTACAGCTATCGCCATTCCTTACTTCTTTAAAGATGAACTGGTAGCTATGGCCCGCGAAGAGGCCAATAAGACCGTAAATGCGGAAGTCAACTTCTCTGATGTCAGCCTCTCCTTACTTCGAAGTTTTCCTGACTTCAACCTTCGGATCGACTCTTTTTCCGTAGTCGGCAAAGAGGCGTTCCAGGGCGTACCATTAGCCAAAGGAGCCTACGCCGCTCTGACCCTGGATTTGATGTCTGTCATCAGCTCTACAGAACCTGTTGCCCTGAAATCTATTCACCTGGAAAAACCGGAACTGAATATCCTTGTTCTCAAAAACGGCATGGCTAATTACGATATTACGTTGCCCGCAGAGCCATCCGCTGACACTTCAACAACAGGGGACGACTACGGCAATCTGGTGATTGAGCTGGCGTCCTACAGCATTAACGAGGGTACGCTCCTATACGATGACCACAGCCTGGACACCTATCTCGAAATCAAAGGGCTTAACCACACCGGATCTGGCAATTTCACCGTTGATGTCTATGACCTGGATACCCAATCAGATATCAAATCCATTACCGTCGCACAGAGCGGCATTACCTACCTGGATGCGGCAGAGGCTAAACTCTCCGCTATATTTAATATTGACAGCCCGAATAGTAAATACACGCTCAAAGACAATAGACTTACAATCAATGCCCTGCAACTGAATGCAGATGGCTTTGTACAACTGGACGGGGATGATATCAATATGGAATTGGCGTTCAACAGTCCGCAGAATGAATTCAGGCATTTGTTTTCACTCATTCCAAACGCCTACATCGAAGGGTATGAATCCATTGACGCTACGGGTAAATTCACCCTGGAAGGTAATGTATCAGGAACGTACAATGGCATATCGGAATCTTACCCGGCATTTAACATCAGTACTTCGGTGAGCAATGGTTTTGTAAAGTACCCTGAGCTGCCCCTTGGTATTGACAACATCAACACCAGGGTAAATATTACAAGCCCAGGCAGTGACTTTGATGATCTCGTTATTGAGGTGCCACGGTTTACAATGACCCTTGGCAATAACCCTTTCGAAGCCAGTTTTAGATTGCGGACTCCAATTAGTGATCCGGACTTACAGGCTTCTGCTAATGGTCGGATTGATCTCGCAGAGCTTAGCCAGGCTTTCCCTGTAGAAGGTATTGAAGAAATGGCTGGTCTGATTATTGCTGACTTGAATGTCGACACCCGTTTATCGTATATTGAACAGGAGGCTTACGAGCAAGTCAATATGAGCGGCGACCTGAAGGTCCAAAATGTCAACTACGCTGCTGATGGTTTACCAAAGATTCAAATACAGGAGGCCAGCATGGCATTCTCCCCTCAGTATGTGGACTTGCGTAAATTTACTGCCCAATTCGGTAAAAGTGACCTGCAGGCATCCGGCCGTATTGATAACCTACTTGCTTATTTCTCTCCTGAGAAAACCATGACCGGTTCGCTCAAAGCGAGTTCTTCCTACTTCGATGTCGGTGAATGGATGCCAGAAGAGCAGGCGACAGCCACCACTGTAACCGATACCACTTCTGCAGTGAGCGACGGGGACGTCTTCGACCGTTTTAATTTTGAGCTGAAGGCAAATGCGAAGGAGATCGTATACGACACTTATCTCATTAAGAATGCTTTGGTGGAGGGTGAAATCATGCCTAACCTACTTAGAATAAATGATATAGGCGCAGAAATTGGCGAAAGCGATTTTACGGGCAGTGGTGTTATCACTGGGATGTATGATTACCTCTTTGAGGGGGGCGTACTGGGTGGCGACTTACAAATCAACTCCAACCGGCTCAATCTGAATGAGTTCATGCCGGAAACGCAAGAAACAACAGGTACTGGCGGAGAAAATGAGGAGAGCTACAGCGTCATTCCTGTCCCGCCAAATATCAACATGGAGGTTATGGCTAACATAGGTTACCTGACCTATACCAATATTGACTTAAGAAATGTTGTTGGGCACCTGGTCATCGCGGATGAAGCCATCGTATTAGACAACGTCCGTGCCAAGGGCCTGGGTGGCGCGATTGCCATGAGCGGCAGTTACGAGACGAGCAATCCGGAAGAGCCTGGTTTTAGCTTTAAGTACGATTTAAGTAATCTGGAGTTCCAGCAGGCCTTCAACATCTTCAATACCTTTGAGCAGCTGGCGCCTATTGGTAAGTATATCAAGGGCCGGTTCAACAGTACGCTCCTATTGGACGGAAAACTGGGGCAGGACCTATACCCTAAGCTCAGCACCTTGAATGCGGAGGGTTTTCTGCAAACTTTGGACGCGGTATTGCAGCAGTTTAAGCCCCTTCAAAGCATTGGCAATAAGCTACAGATACAGGAACTGAAAGAGAGTGTAAGCATTAAGAATACCAAAAACTGGTTTGAGGTACGAAACGGCACCCTCGAACTTAAGGAATACGATGCTAAAGTGGCTGGGATTGATCTCAAAATTGGCGGCACTTACAGCGTTACCGACCTAATGAACCTGGATATCAGAGCACAAATCCCCCGGGACAAAATGTCCAAAAACGCACTTGGTGCTGCTGCTAATAGTGGGCTGAAATTATTGGAGTCCCAGGCTTCAAAACTTGGCTTAAATATCAATCAGGGTGAATACATTAACGTAGGTATTGACCTGAAAGGAGCTATTGAAGACCCTAAGATAGTCTTAAGATTGCTTGGCTTAGATGGAGAATCCGGAGAAGACAACACACTGGCGAACCAAGCCAAAAAGCAGGTGAAGGATGAAATCGACCAGAAAGTGCAGGAAGGCAAGAAAACTGCAGAAGAAGCGGTCCAAAAAGCAGCGGACTCTCTAAAGAACCTTGCCAGGCAACAAGCTGAACAAGCTGCAGAGGACCTCAAAAACAAGGCAAAAGATGCTATAAAGAATCAACTGGATTCTACTACTCAACAAAAAGCAAGTGAGGTACTGAACCAAGCAGGTGAAAAAGCTGAAGAAGAAATAAAAAACCGCCTTGACCAGTTTAACCCATTCAAAAAGAAGAAAAATAGTGGCGGAGGGGGCCGGTAAAAAACCCCGCACCTACATTTCCACCATGGTCATACCATCGCCCCCTCGTTCTTGGGGGGGGTGGGAAATATCCATGGGTACTTTATATTCCCGCAACTTACGGCGGACAGCTTCACGCAACGCACCGCTGCCTTTACCGTGGACGATCTCCAGATGTGCAGCATTAGCAATTAGTGCCTGATCAACAAAATCTTCCACCACCTTTAGCGCTTCTTCATACCGCATGCCACGAATATCCAACTTAGGCTCAAAGGTTGCGGCATCTGTAGCGGTCTGGGACTTTACGCTTTTCGTATTTTGTACTTCTAAAGGTGCATTGGCATGTTGCAGGTCCCGTACCTTTATGGTCATACGCATTTCGCCCATGCGGACCACCGCTTTACTTTTGTCGATAGATTCTACTGTGCCCGTTGCACCACCGGTCTTCATTTTCACAAAATCACCTTCCTTAATGGCTTCTTTCTTCTTGTCTTTTTCAGTAGGCTCGTAGTAAATTTTTTCCCGGAGATCAGTGACTTGTTCAGAAAGCTTACCTCGTTGTTCTTTGACCTGTTGGGAAATCCGCTTCGCTTTTTCGAGGTTCTGCTGTTCCTTGATTTCCCGGATAAGGTTTTCCATCTCCCGGTTGTCGCGGGAAGTTTGCTGCAAGGCCCATTCCTTGGCCTCCAACTTGACTTTTTTGCGCCGGTATTCCAGCTCTTTATGCAGTTGCTCGTAGTTTTTGATCAGGTGGTCCAGTTTCTTTTGCCGATCATTAAGGGTTGTTAGTTTTTCCTCTGCTTCCTGCTTTTCCTGCTGTAATTCTACCAGCAATTGGTCGACAGCCTTTTCATTTTCACCTGTCCGGTGCTTAGCGTAATCCAGCACTTTATTACTCAAACCACTCTTTGTAGCAATCTCGAAAGCGTAAGAGCTTCCTGGCCGGCCAACTTGCAGCTCATAAGTGGGTGAAAGCGTGTCTTTATCAAAATTCATCGAGGCATTCACAATACCCTTGGTCTTAAATGCGAATATTTTAAGATTAGAATAATGTGTGGTGATTACCCCGAAGATCCGCTGTTCATTCAGCTGTTTGAGAATAGACTCCGCAATCGCGCCACCAATTTTAGGGTCGGTACCCGATCCAAATTCATCAATCAGCACCAGGGTTTCCTCATCTGATCCTTCCAGAAAATTGCGCATATTCTCCAGGCGGGAGCTGTACGTACTTAAGTCATCCTCTATAGACTGTTGGTCTCCGATATCGGCGAACAAGGCTTTAAATATACCCATTTCAGCCTCTTCATCCACGGGGACAAGCAGCCCGGACTGCAGCATCAGCTGCATCAAACCGATGGATTTCAGCGTGATGGACTTGCCACCGGCATTGGGACCGCTGAGCATCAGAATACGGTTGCTTTTGAACAGGCTGAAATCAAAGGGTACTGTCGTTTTACCCAGTCGTTTATTTTTAATATAGAGCAAGGGGTGGCGTCCCTGTTTGATACCAAAATGGGGGCTGCTGGACAACATCTTAGGCATCACAGCATCCATCTGGCCTGCCAGCCGTGCCTTGGCCTGGACAAAATCAAAATGAATGAAAATATCCTGGTAAATGCGAATATCCTCACGGTAGGGCCGGAGCTCTGCGCTTAAGTCACGAAGGATCCGGTAAATTTCCCGCTTTTCCTCTGTTTCAAGATCAAAAATATCATTGTTGATGTCAATAATACCTTCGGGCTCAATAAAAGCCGTCTTACCAGTAGTCGATTCATCATGGATAATTCCCCGGATGCTACGTTTGTGCTCAGAGGGCACGCTGAGTACACGCCGACCATTCCGGAAGCTCTCCAAGTTGTCCGTCAGCCAGCCCTTAGAACGGTACTGATTGATAACCACCCGGAATTTCTGTTCCAATTCCTTTTGCTTGGACCCAAGCTGCCGGCGAATACGCATAAGCTCTGCTGAAGCATCGGGCCTGATATTCCCTTCTTCATCGATTACTCCCTCAATGGCTTTTATCAAATCATCATTGAAAGAGACTTCCCGGATCACTTTATAAAGGGTAGGGTAAGTTTCTCTTCGCCGGTCATTAAAGAACCTGAATATATCCCGGGTGAATAACAACACCAGGTTTAGATTTTGAAGGCCCTTGACAGGAAGGACGTAGCCTTCAACTTTGAGCATTTCAAGTTCTTCATCCACAGACTCATAGGCACGGACCGGAAAGGAATCGTTATGCTCTACAGCTCGCTTAAACTCCTGTGCCTCACTAAGCGCGACTTCGATTTGAGACTTTCGGTCAGTCGGTGATAATGCACGTGCCAAGGCCCGACCCGGGGCGCCCATGCACTCCTGCTCCAGCAGGTCCAATACCTTATCAAACTCTAATTTCTCGTACAGATCTTTTGGTAACAGTTGCATCTTCTTCTTTTAGGCAATGCTCAAACAGTTATTCATAACAGCCGAGTTCCCTCTAGGTTTATTTATTTGCTTAATGAAGTGCCCACTGACCAGCACGAGGTACGATGAAGCCAGGTTTAAGATAAGGCATTCCTGATAGAGGGGCTTAGGGATATTACCGATGGTCCAGGTGTAGTAAAGGCAGGCATCAGGTGTAGGTCTGCTCATTTTATTCTTCATAAAATTAACTTTTTCCCCTTTCCCAGCCTAAATTTGGGGCTTTCGAATCAAAACTGACCTACTGTGGCGGGCAATACTTACGGACAACTTTTCAGGATAACGACTTTTGGGGAGTCGCACGGGCGGGCTATCGGGCTGATTTTAGACGGTTGCCCAGCTGGATTGGAAGTGGATGAAACCTTTGTGCAACAGGAATTGGCACGGAGGCGCCCCGGTCAATCCAAAATTGTGACCCAACGCAAGGAGGCGGATAAAGTCGAGTTCCTATCGGGTATTTTTGAAGGAACGACCACTGGCACTCCGATCTCTATGGTTATCTATAATGCAGATGCCCGCTCGAAGGATTACAGCCATATCGCCGATAAATTCCGCCCTTCTCACGCTGATTACACTTACCATGCCAAATGGGGCCGGCGGGATTACCGGGGCGGCGGCCGTTCCTCTGCACGGGAAACGGCGGCGCGGGTAGCCGGCGGCGCAATCGCTAAAATACTGCTTCAACATTATGGTATTGACATCAAAGCCTACGTCAGTCAGGTTGGCCACCTTAAGCTGAAAAAGAGCTATCAGGAGCTTGACCTCCGCGAAACAGAGTCCAATCCCGTACGCTGCCCAGATAAAGCAATGGCGCAACAAATGGAAACGTACATCAAGGAAGTCCGTAAAGCCGGGGACACGGTTGGTGGTGTAGTCAATGCGGTCATTACAGGCTGCCCTCCCGGGCTGGGCGAACCCGCTTTTGGCAAACTGCATGCAGATTTAGCGAAAGCGATGCTTAGCATTAACGCCTGCAAAGGCTTTGAATACGGTTCCGGATTTGACGGGGTCCACATGCGGGGCAGTGAGCACAATGACCTCTTTCGTACAGAAGGAGACCGGGTTGTCACAGATACGAACTATTCCGGCGGGATACAAGGTGGCATTTCCAATGGGATGGACATCTACTTTCGCCTGGCCTTTAAGCCGGTAGCGACTATAGTAACGGCCCAGAACTCTGTAAATGAGTCCGGGGAAAATGTCACTGTGGAAGGAAAAGGGCGCCATGACCCTTGTGTTGTGCCCAGGGCAGTGCCCATCGTTGAAGCAATGGCAGCGCTTACGCTGGCAGACCATCTTTTGCGGCAGCGTAGTGCCCGCATTTAACTCTTTCTCTTCACCACCTCCTGATTATTTAGAAATTATGAGCCGAAATACTTCCTTCAATTTCAATCTTCTGACAAGCTTGACGGCACTGCTGATGTTCTTCTCCAGCTGTAGTGAAAAGACCTCAACCCACAAGTATACCAACGCACTGATCAAAGAAACCAGCCCCTACCTGCTGCAACACGCCCATAATCCAGTTAACTGGCACCCCTGGGGCGAAGAAGCACTGCAAAATGCAAAAAAGGAAGATAAACTAATAGTAATCAGTGTCGGATACGCTGCCTGCCACTGGTGCCATGTAATGGAGCATGAATCCTTCGAAGATTCCACCGTAGCCCGCATAATGAACGACAACTTTGTTGCCATAAAGGTAGACCGGGAGGAGCGGCCCGATATAGATAATATATACATGACCGCCTGTCAGCTGGCTGCGGATGGTGGGTGTGGATGGCCCCTGAATGCTTTCGCCCTACCCAATGGGCAGCCGGTCTGGGCTGGTACTTATTTCCCCAGAAAAGAATGGCTGGAAATACTGAAGTACTTTGCTGATCTGTATCAAAACGACCGGGGGAAGCTCGAGGAGTACGGACAATTGCTATCGGAAGGCATTCAGTCCGTAAGCCGTCCCAAACCTCTGGATGAAGAATCCGTGCTTTCAAAACAAACACTACAAAACAGCGCCTCCGCTATACTGGCTCAGGGCGACCTGCAGCTTGGCGGCATGAAAGGCGCACCTAAATTCCCATTGCCATCTGTATTCCGCTTCCTGCTCCGGCAGCATGCTCTTACTGATCAGGACAGCCTGATGGGCTTTGTCACCACTACCCTTGATGCGATGATGACCGGCGGGCTGTATGATTACATAGGAGGCGGTTTCGCCCGCTACTCTACGGATGAGAAATGGCGGGTGCCCCACTTTGAGAAGATGTTGTACGATAATGCCCAATTGGTCAGTCTCTACAGTGAAGCCTACAAATTGACTGAAAAACCCGAATACCAGGCGGTCACCAAAGCTACGCTCGAATTCATTGCCCGGGAGATGACCAACACGGAGGGTGGGTTTTACTCCAGCCTGGATGCTGATAGCGAAGGGGAGGAAGGGCGCTTTTATACCTGGACTGAAGAGGAGGTAAAAGCAGTGCTCGGATCAGAAAAAGAGGCGCAGGTATTTATGGATTTTTACAGCTTCGAATCGGGTGGCAACTGGGAGAAAAGGAATATTTTAATCCGTGAAAAAAATGTGCAGAAAATCCTGAATGAGTATAAGCTAACTCAGCCTGAGCTAGATCAGATCATTTCAGATACCGAGTCTAAGCTCTTTACTGCCCGTGCCAAACGCCCCCGCCCCGGGCTGGATGACAAACAGGTGACGAGCTGGAATGCTATGATGATCAGCGGGTATGTGGATGCCTATCAGGCTTTCCGGGAACCAGCCTACCTTGAAGCTGCACTGAAAGCGGGCAACCAATTACAAGAGGAGTTAATGCAATCAGACGGTAGGATACTGCGCACCTACAAGGACGGTCAAGCCAAAATCAATGGTTTCCTGGATGACTATGCCTTTACCATTCAGGCTTTCCTGGACCTTTACAGCACAACCTTTGATGAGACCTGGCTGGAAAGAGCAGAACAACTGGCACAGTACGCATTGGCACACTTCTCACCGGAAGACAGCCCCATGCTATACTACACCTCCGATCTCGATCCGGAGCTCATCGCCCGCACCGCCAAGACTGAAGACAACGTCATTCCTTCCGGCAATTCAACTATGGGTCGGGCTTTGTTGCACCTGGGTACTTACCTGTACGATACAACTTACACGAAGCGTGCCACCCGGATGCTGCAGCAGATGACCGGAGAGATAGAAGAGACAGCGGTACCTTCCTACTTTTCAAACTGGATGAGCCTTTACAGCGAGCTCACCTTCCCTCTTTACGAAGTGGCGGTTGTTGGGCCCGCTTTCGCTGAAAAACGACAGGCTTTGCAGAAGCAGTATTTACCAAATGCACTGTTCCTTGGTGGTGCTACCGAGGGAAACCTGGAATTGCTTAAAGATAAACTACAGGAAGGCGAGACTTTCATATACGTTTGTCAAAATAAGGTCTGCCAGCTGCCGGTGCAGGAGACGGAGGCAGCAATCAGGCAGATACGGGGTAGTCAGAAGTGAGGCAATTACACTGAAACTCGATAGGTAACGCACTCCGGCTTAAAGCTGGGATGTCAAACCTCAAAGTGCTCTTCATCTATAACTTTTCCATTGATGCAACGGATAATCCGGGCGGGGAAATTTTCGATAATACGGTAGTCATGAGTAGCGAAAAGCACGGCGGTATCATTTTCCTCCGCCAGCTTACGCAAGAGCAGAAGAATATCATCTGAAGTTTCCGGGTCGAGGTTACCGGTAGGTTCGTCTGCAATGAGGAGTTCAGGCTCATTGAGCAGTGCCCGGGCGATGACCACCCGCTGCTGCTCGCCGCCCGATAGCTGATGCGGGTGTTTCTGCTCTTTACCCTGCAGCCCCACTTGTGCGAGCACATCCCTCATGCGACTTAGCATTTTAGGCTCTTCTTTCCAGTTGGTGGCTTCAAGTACAAACCTGAGATTTTCGCCTACAGTCCGGTCAGAAAGCAAGTTGAAGTCCTGAAAAACGATGCCTAGTTTCCGGCGCAATAGCGGAATGGTCCTTCGATTGAGCTTGGATAGCTCGAAGCCTGCCACATCACCTTTACCGGTACCCGGGGGCAGTGCACCATAAAGGGTCTTCAGCAAACTGGACTTCCCACTGCCCGTTCGGCCAATCAGATAGACAAACTCCCCCTTGGTAATATTCAGAGAGACATTGCTGAGCACCTGATGGTCTGCTTGTGCTACTCCTAAATCCTTTAAGTTGACAATAATTCGTTCATTCATAGATGAAGGCATCATTTGGCTCCAAAGATAGGTAGTATGTGGAATCCAACCCCCACTTTCCTGACAAAAATCATTTCTAAATCCCCTCGGCTTGTCTACATTTGCAGCCCGACGGAAATAGTCAGCTTATCCTACGCTTTGAGATTCTCTAATTATTTGATTCATCTCCTTTGCAGAATTGACAACGATTTGACCCTGCCGGAGCACCGATAAGGAACAAACAAACAGTATGTTTGTATTCATAGTAGCTTTAAGCATTTAAACTGTAGACAAACCGATAGTGTCATGAAGAAAATATATATCATCGCGATCATCATGGTAGTTGTCGCCATTGCTATGCTAACCAGCGCAGCGGATGACATGAGCACTTATGCCACTTTTGCTGATGCCGAACGGAACGGCGAGCGGGTAAAGATAGCAGGGCAGCTTGCTAAGGATAAAGAGATGTATTACAATCCGGAGGAAGACCCTAACTACTTCAGCTTCTACATAAAAGATGCGGAGGGGGACGAGCGCAAAGTCGTATTGCTTTCTGAAAAGCCACAGGACTTTGAGCTTTCTGAACAAATTGTGCTGACCGGCTCAATGAAAGGAGAAGCGTTTATAGCTACTGACATGCTGATGAAATGTCCTTCTAAGTATAAAGACGAGGAAGTATACATCAAAAGTGAAGCCGGATAATACGGTCATCAGTATACGAAAGTATTTAGGAGAGCTTGTTGGAGTTTTCATAGCTGGACCAGATTACGCAAATTTAATTTTGCCAGATTGATGGAGATCTCAACAAGCTCTTAGCCCCGGAGCCTCAGGTAGTCTTCGGGGTTTACTGCACCAAGACTGCAGTTAGAGCATTAACAGTATCGCTCAAAATAAGAATAAGAGCGTGTTGGAACTTTGATCTTCTGATCGAAAACTAGCAATTTTTTGATTATACGAGGCACGGAAACCGGAGTTTAGCCATAGCTAAATGAGGATTTACGGAACGAAGCATAAGCAAAAAAGTGTAGTTTGCAGACTGATTATTAAAGTCCCAACACGCTCTAGAGGTTCATTTTTCGATCAACGATAACATTCCATGCAAGATATTCAGTACGTAGGCGAACATTTAATCCCCGGGCACATCGGCCAAATGGCAATTATGCTGGGGTTCTCTGCGGCATTGCTCTCTACCATTGCGTATTTCTTTGCCACCCAACGCCGTGATCAAACCGCAGAAGCCGCTAACTGGCTCCGTATTGGACGGTTCTCTTTCCTGCTGCACGGTATCGCTATCTTTACGCTGATTGGTACGATGTTCTACATCATGATTAATCAGTATTACGAATATCAGTACGTACAGGCACACGTTTCGGAGGATCTTCCGATGAAATATATTTTCTCTGCTTTTTGGGAAGGGCAGGAAGGCAGCTTCCTGCTGTGGATGTTCTGGCACATCGTACTAGGGGCGGTACTCATGGCAACCGGCAAACGCTGGGAAGCCCCCACCCTGTCTGTACTTTCTTCTATCCAGGTATTCCTCGGCTCCATGATTCTCGGTGTGTACATCGGTTTTGGAGATGACCCCTCACGTTTTGGCAGCAATCCGATGATGCTTCTTCGTGATGTAGTCGACGCGCCCATTTTTGCCAGTGCAGATTATGTTTCCCAAATCGCAGGCACCGGTTTAAATCCGCTGTTGCAGAATTACTGGATGACCATACACCCGCCTACCCTGTTCCTTGGGTTTGCCTCCACTACTATTCCTTTTGCCTTTGCCATTGCCGCACTCTGGACCAACGAGCATAAATCCTGGCTTAAGCCGGCACTGCGATGGAGCCTTTTCAGTGGCTCTATTCTGGGTATCGGTATCCTGATGGGCGGTGCCTGGGCTTATGAGGCACTAAGCTTTGGCGGCTACTGGGCCTGGGACCCGGTTGAGAATATGTCTCTGGTGCCCTGGCTTTTCCTCATCGCCGGTATTCATACCAACCTTGTTGCTAATGCGACCGGGCATGCTATCCGGAGTACACATGTCTTTTATGCCCTGACGTTCATCTTCATACTTTACTCTACCTTCCTTACCCGCAGTGGGGTGTTGGGAGATACTTCCGTGCATGCCTTTACCGAAATGGGCCTGGAAACACAGTTAATTGCCCTAATCGGCTTTTATGTTCTGCTGCCTGCCGTATTACTTGGGGTCCGGTACAACCGAATTCCGGTGCCTAAGAAAGAAGAGGCAACCGCTTCACGTGAGTTTTGGATGTTCATTGGTTCTTTGGTCCTACTGTTTTCAGGTCTCATCATTTCTGCATCCACCTCACTGCCGGTCTATAATAAAATCATGACCTTTTTTGATCCGGACTTTATCGGCCGGGTCATCACAGACCCTGTACCCCATTACAATAAATATCAAATCTGGATCGCTGTTTTCATCAGTCTCCTTTCCGGTATTAGCCAGTACCTGCGCTACCGCGAAACTAATTTCGCTAATCAGCTCCGCAGGTTAAGCATACACATCGGTGCAGCTATAGGCATATCGGCTGTTCTAACCTATCTGACCACCCTTTGGATTGAAATGAACGCCTGGCAGTACACCACCATGCTTTTCTTTGGATGGTTTATCATAGTGGCCAACCTAGACTACCTCGTTACTGTCGCCAAAGTAAAAATCAAAATGGCAGGGTCAGCTGTTTCTCATGTGGGCTTTGGGCTTATGATTATTGGTATTTTAGCATCCGGGCTTAATCAGGAGGTGATTTCCAACAATACCTTTGTTATGGAGGGGCTCATTGAAGGAGCTACTGAGGACCAACTGCGGAAAAATGTTATTCTATTTAAAGATTCCCCGCTGATCATGGGCGATTATGAAGTCACCTATGTTACAGATACCGTAAATCAGTTTTCCCGGACCTTTACTGTAAATTATAAGCGCCGGGATGCCTCAGGAGATGTGGTAGAGGACTTCAACCTTTATCCAAATATCCTTTATGATAAATCCTTTACAAAGGTAGCTGCCTCCAACCCTTCCACTAAGCGCTACCTGGACCGCGATATTTTTACGCATATCGCTTCCCTGCCCCGGGTGGAAATTGACATGGAGTACCGTAAAAGCCGGGAGGACAGCCTCAACTACAAGGTACACGAAGCCTTGATTGGAGAAACAGTTGCTTTCCAGGACACCGTACCCATACGCGATCAGGATACTTTTTACATAAAACGCTTTCGGGCAGATTTAGTCAGTATTGATCGCGATCCTTCTCACCCGGATTATACAAGGGAGGAAGGAGACCTGCCTATCGGTGCGACTATTCGTATTCAGCGCCTGGATGAGGATAGCGTCTTTACGGTACAGCCCGTACTGGTCCTCCGCGGTCAGATGCTGTACAGCTATCCGGTACAGGTCAACGATATTAGTTCAAAAGTACGCCTGAGCGAAGGTGTTTTTGATGCTGTTTTTGGCCGGGAGGTCAATATGGAATATCAGTCCTTCACCTTCAAAGAGGGCGATCAGATCAACTACAACGGGCATTCTATTCAGTTTGCCGGGTTCAACAAAAAGCCGGAGCATGATTCCTATGAACCTCAGGAAGAAGATATTGCGGTGAGTGCTATGATTAGCGTACAGGGGCAGAATGGCAATTCCTACATGGCACAGCCCTTATACCTTATCCGTGGCAGCCGCCCATTGAACCTGAAAGACGAGATTCCAGCATTAGGCTTACATTTCCGCTTCACCGGTATCGACCCGCAAAATGAAACAGTGGAAGTGATGGTTGGACAGGCAGAAACCGGCGGCCACCCTATCCCGTTTGAGGTAGCAACAGATTCCCTAAGGGCAGATTACATTGTACTGGAAGCCATTAAATTTCCAGGTATCAATCTTTTCTGGATTGGCACTATCATGATGATGGTCGGATTATTTATGAGCATGTTTTTCCGCATACAGCAGCGGCGGCAGGTAGCTTAGACTATGTTTGGAGTAAAATTTTACGTTGCAAATCGGTGATTTATGAATGCCCGCGATGCTGCGAGCCAGGCTGTAGGGTCTTCCGGTTTTAGCAATCGTTGTAGCCCTGCGACAAACGTCAGGATGCAAGCTCCTTCAAAACCTTAATTAGGCCACTGCTTCTTATGGGCAAACCACCTCCAAACCTACTACTTGGCATTAAAACCAGACGGGCCAATCCCTCTAAAACTGTCCTCGCCCATCCCCGTTCGTTCGATTATAGGGTATATTGAGGAAGTCAAGAGAGCCAGGCTTTACACGTATGTAGAAACTGTAAGTACCCCGTAGTGGTTGCCAATTGGCACCGGCTTCCCAGCAATGGAGGTCACGCTGAAAGCCGACTGATGGATAAGTGATGCCTTTTCGGACGAAATCATATCCGAAGTTGCCGACATTGATAAACCAGTTGGGTGTCAGCTGTATACTACCGCTACAATTAATAGTGTTAGTAGCAATAAAAAACGTATCCCGTCCGTCCGGCATCCCTTCCCAGTTCAGCGACAGGTTATGGCTGATGCGGAAGTTTTCGAATAGGCTAAGGAAGTCTTTCTCCTCCACCCGCTGCAACCCCCTTTCCCGTCTTTCCAATTCTGCTTCAGCATCATAAACCTCTTCTTCTTTTTCTCCTTCAAATAATGCCCGGATTTTCCCAACGGTGAGATTAGTATTGAAGCGGGCCGTAGCCTGATCGAAGCGCACCACACGATTTTCCGTATCCCACAGCAACTTATTCACGCGCCTGCCATTCTCATTCACCTCGTAAGGGTCAAAGGTAGCCCTCAGCCCAACGGTAGTCATGCCCTTAAACATTCGGGTCGTACCCGAAATATTGACCGGGCTCCACTTTAGGGAATCAGCTGCAAAGTTATAGTTACCCGATACGATAATGTTATCGAATAACTTTAATTTCTGCTCCGTGGAGTCCTTTTTGGAAAAATACTTGGCCTCGAAGATGTTATTCAAACTATAGCCCATACTCATCTGCTGACCGGCAGTAGAAGGGCTGCCAAAGATACCGCCCTGAAAAATGGAATAGGTATCAAACTCATCCCTGGTACCAGGGTCTCTCACCTCCCGGAAGTAACCAAGGTCGGGATCAGTATAGTCCGGAGTGTACCCAAGGGAAATGCTGGGCTTCATCACATGGCGAATACCACGCAGCCAACCCTGGCCAAAACGCATCGTACCAAAGATCTGGGTATTCAGGCTTACACTGGCATTAAATTGCCGGTAAGCCTCAAAGCCCGAGACTTGCCGGTCGGTTATCTCTCCGTATGAAGCCGTGTCTAACGTAGTCTTTCCTCCCGCAACAAGGGTATCTATATCCAGGGCAGCAGGATCAAAATCCTGGCGTAAGGTCCGCAAGTACCACACTTCATCGTAATTTACCGATGGGTTCAGGTTAAAATACTTAAGTACCTTGAAAGAAGTACCCAGATTGGCCCGTTGCTGCATTCCAAACTGAGCATTCTCAATCGTTTCCTGTGTGAAGAGCGTAGAATCCTTAGCCTGAAAACGATTGCGTGCCTCAGCGTCGTAGCGAAAGGTGATCGCTTCATACCATTTTTCGGGCCCGGTGCGGTTCTTGCGCTTGAAAGGATTAATCGCCTGAGTCTGGAATCTTACGTTCGGAAAACTCACCGTCACATCTCCGGTGTTAGAATTCTGATTATGGTTAAAGGAAGCTGTGAGGTTGATCGGCTTGTCCCGCCAGGTTTTACGGAAGTTAAGGTTAGACCGAAGCTGGTTTTCCAGTACCCGCTGATCATTAAAAACCCGCTGCTGATAATTATTACTCTGGATATTGATAGAACCCCCAAAATTAATCGTGGGGTGAGCTGACTGAGCCTGCTGATGACTCCACTGAAAAAGGAAGGATTTTGGGCGGGAGATGTTTCCTTCGAAGTCTTCACTTCTTCGGACGTCATACCCAATATTGAAATTGCCGTTGTACTTGTAGCGTTTATTGTAATTTGAAAGGGCATTGACACCCCAGGTCCCCTTGAGGTATATGTTGCCCGTAAGTGATAGGTTAAAGTGGTCCCCCAGGGGGAAATACCAGCCAATGCCTTCCAGCCCGAAGCCCCACTGTGGCGAATACTGATAATCACGCGGAAACAGCAAGCCTGTGGATCGTCCCTGAGGAATTGGAAAAAACCCAAACGGAAGCCAAACCGGCGTGGGCACATTCATGATTTCCAAATTGGAAGGCCCAACCACTACCAGTTTATTCGGAATCACCTTTTGTTTACGGCTGCGGATACCAAAGTGCGGTTCTTCATGGGTACAGGTGGTAAAAATAGCATCAGAGCTGTACACGATATTTTGATCCTCCTCCGTGCTATCCTGTGCTTCCCGGGTAATAAACTTTGATTTAGTGCCCCGGACCACTATATCATTTTGCATGGTCACTACATCGTAAACCACTCCTTTCTTAGCCGCAAAATTATACCGCATACTATCTGCCGTAAAGGTCTGGCTGGCATCAGAAAACTCCGGAAGACCGGCAGGTTGCCCCAGGCTGTCCGGCATCCCGGAAGCAGTGACAATATTCGTTTGCCAATCAAAGATAATATGAGCTGCTTTCAGATTAATACTCGTATAGCTGACCTCTGCTTCACCGTAAAGGTGGACCCGTTGATTGCCAATATCATAGATCATTGAATCCACCGCGGAATACTGCACTGGCGCATCCAGAGAGTCCTTTGAAAAAGAAATTTCCCGGGTTTTTACCGGTCGGGGCAACAAGGTATCCCCGGACAACGTATCTATTGGGGCGGTTACTCCACCGGTATCCGTTCGTACCTGAGCGGATGGCGGTTGTTTACCCCCCTCATTTACAGGCACCTGTGCTTGCAGATATGGCAAGCAGTTCAGGAAGATTACAATAATTATTGGTAACTTTGTCTTCAAGGATACAATTCTAAGTTGTGCTTATGACGAAAGCGGTAACTCTCCTACCAACGCTGTTTCTACTCGCTTTGCCGTTTACCGGTACCGGGTTTAACTTTTCATTATCCTTTCCGGTGCCCGTCGTAGCGGAAGCAGCACCGTGTCTGGTCTCATCCAGAAACAGCTGCTCACACTACAGGCGCGGCAAAGGTATAAAACCTGTTAGATTATCGGAGGATTTCTCCAAAGGGATACCACTTCCTTTACCGGCTTTTAACCCTGGGCTGCTTTTGCCTAATGATTACCGCATCAAAACAGTTGTTATAGACCCGGGCCACGGGGGGCATGACCCGGGTTGCCTGGGAGGAAATTCACAGGAGAAACACTTAGCACTCGCAATCAGCCAGCGGTTAGCGAAGGAAATGCAGGACCACTACCCCGACCTCAATATCATTCTGACCCGGGACTCTGATATTTTCATTCCGCTACACGAGCGAGCAGCTGTAGCGAACCGTAATGATGCAGACCTATTCATCTCTATCCATTGTAACTATATGCCCGGTTCCTCTGCTACAAAGGGAAGCGAGACCTATGTGATGGGATTGCACACTGCAGAGCACAACCTGAAGGTGGCAAAGCGGGAAAATGCTGCCATCCTTCTGGAAGAAAACTATCAGGCTAATTATGACTACGACCCTAACTCGGCAGAAGGGCATATTATGCTGAATATGTTCCAAAGCGCCTATCTGGAGCAAAGCATTTTATTTGCCGAAAAAGTAGAAGCGCACTTTGCAATGGCCCGGCGAAAGAGCCGGGGTGTGAAGCAAGCAGGATTTGTAGTCCTGAAAGAGACGACTATGCCCAGTGTATTGGTAGAGACCGGTTTTCTAAGTAATCGTGCAGAGGAAGCTTATTTGATGACTGCCCAGGGGCAGGCGGTAGTTTCTAATGCTATGCTTGCGGCATTTGAAGATTATCGCCGGCATGTGGAAAACAGTCCGGAGGCCCGCCCACTGGCCAATGCACCTGTAGCGGTGCCCACCAGAGTGGTCCCTGTTGAAGAATCACAGAAAACCAGGCAACGCCCCGAAGACAACCCACCACCCCTGGCGACCGGTCGTTATCTCGTTGCACGATCTCCAGATGCTTCTCCTCCAGCTCAGCAATATGAAGCACCTACAAGTCAACCGAACAGATCTGTCAATCAGCGCCCTCAGACCGAGGTCCAACCCGAACCCGCTATACAGTCGTTGACACCACAGCCTTCCTACACAACTATTCAACGCCCCTTGCTCCGGGAGGCTACACTGGATGATTTAGGCATTACGCTGCATGTACAACTAGCAGCATCCAAACAGCCACTGGACACTTCTCAGCCTAAATGGGATAATACAGGTTATCTCATCGAGGTGGTCCGGGAAAATGGTTATTACAAATATCAAGCGAAAAATTTCACATCTTTACCTCACGCTCACGAGGCGCAACTTTCATTAGGCAGCAAAGGTTTCCCGGGTACTTTTCTGGTGGCCTACCGCAATGGAGCACGTATCTCTCTGGAAGAGGTCCGGCAGGTAATAGGGACACCATAAAAAGTTAGGGTTCAGAGAAAAATAAGGCTTTCATTTCAAGCAAGCTACTTTTGCACCAGGCAAGGCGCAAAGAACGAGCATAGTCTAGCTACGTAAGTGATGAGCAACGAAGGCTGGGTTTAAAATAGCCGTATCAAATGGGGAAGTTATTCTTCGCTGAACCCTAAGTTAACGGCCGAAAATTACCGTTTTCTCACAAAGGACTATACCTTTGCCACGCTTAAACTCAAACGACCATGTCAAACGAAGTAAAGGTAGGCCTTCTCGCTATTGTAGCGATTGCTGTTTCTTATTGGGGTTATAAATTCATCATGGGCAAGAATGTCTTGCTCAAGTCCAATACCTACAAGGTGTATTACCCTAAAGTGGACCGGATGCAGGTGGGTACGCAGGTCTTCATCAACGGCGTTTCCGTTGGTAGTGTAGCAAAGGTAGACCTGCTGAATGATGTCGACCGTACCGTTGAAGTTGTTCTGGATCTCATTCCTGATATGACCATCCCTAAGGATGCGCGCGCCGTAATCGTCTCAACGGGCTTTATGGGTGGCAAGGCCATCAAACTCATGTACGATAAACCCTGCTCTGGTGACGATTGTGCCGAGCCGGGAGACACGATTGAAGGAGAATTTAAGGGTTTACTCGACTCAATGGTTGGAGAAGAAGCCGTGGGCGACTATGCCAGCATTCTCCAAAAGAGCCTGCAAAAAGTTATTGACACCCTCAATTATGCGCTGCTCAGCGAGGAGAGCGGTTCCCCAATTGCCAATACCATGCGCAATTTGGATGCCACTATGGCAAATCTAAATTCTTCAACTTCACAGCTCGACCGGCTTCTGCGCGGCTCTTCCGGCAATATCGCTTCCTCTCTTGAAAGTGTCGAATCTATTACCGGCAACCTGGAAAAGAACAACGCCAAAATTTCAGCTATCCTGGCTAATGCAGATAGCCTGAGCAGCCAACTGGTTGCCACAGATTTGGAAAAAACGGTGCGCGAAATCAATGCCTCTATTCAGCAACTAAAAGGTACGCTGGAGAACGCCGACAAAGCCATTGCAGGCGTTTCGGGGGTAGTGGAAGGCATCAATGCCGGAGAAGGTACACTGGGACAATTGGTAAAGGACGAAGCCCTCTACCGGAATATTTCCAACCTTACCCGAGAGGCAGATTCTCTGATTACAGACTTTCAGGACCGCCCTTACCGATATATGCCGCTCAAGAGCCGCCGGAGAGTGGAACGCTTTGACCGTCAGGATGCTCAAGCGACTGGGAATTAAGGTAGCGCCCGAAGTGGTGCATGACCCACAAATGAGCCAAAGCCTGAGAAAGGTTATAGACCACCCATGGCAACCTGGGCACAAACTCATGAATGGCAGCTATAACATACCGCCCACCCAATACGCTTCTGAATTCAAGCCATCCGTGGTCTTTCCGCTTCACCAGTTGTCCACCGACGATGTAGAAAAGTTGCCGTTTGGCATCGCTCCGGTCGGGTATAAACTCAAGGTGCAAAAGTTCAAAAGACCCAATCCTGAAAACGGATGTTTCCCCACGCTGATCCACCTTTAACAGGTATTGGAAATGTCTTGGCAGCCAGGTTTGATACCGGCGGGCCACCCAGGTGGCAGAACGGTCTCCGGGATTTGGCAACCGTTGAACACTCCGTACCGTGTTTTTTTCTTCTCGTTTCACTTTCCCTTTTACTATCGGAAGGGGGGGTACTGCTTCGGCCTGGTCTAATGCCTGACGGGCTGAGCTTTCAAAGTCCTGCTCCGGCGGACAGTCTTCCGTCAATAGGTTAGGCTTGACCCTAAGATCCCAGCGAAGCGTTTCGATAAGAGGAGAAACCAGAGTAGGGCTCAGTCCGGAAAATAGCGCTACCCAAAGGCGCGACAAGCCTGGCAAATTGAAAGGAAGTGCAAAAATCCACCTCTTTTTCCCTTTCAGGCGGGCTACCGTTTTAAGCATAGAAAAGTAGGAGGTAACCGCGTACCCTCCAATATCAAAATCTGCATCATAGTAGTCTGGATTACCAAGCACCTGGTCAATAGCAGCCAATGTATCGTTCAATCCAATAGGCTGGGTCACTGAAAGTGTCCATTTAGGGCATAACATCACTGGTAATCGGTCCACCAGTTTCTCAATAATCCGGAATGAAGTACCGCCCGGCCCGACAATTATGCCCGCCCGAAGCGTCGTTAATGGAACAGAAGTGCTTTTGAGGGTTTGCTCCACTTCCACCCGACTGCGTATAGGTCGGGATTGTGGAACTGGCCCCTCCGGAAGGATACCACTCAAAAAAAGGATTTGCTGTATGCCGTTGACCTCCGCAGCTCTGACGAAATTGTCAGCCAGCAGGATGTCGGTATTGTCAAAAGAGCCTTGGTTGAGACGGGTGGAAGGGCGCATGGAATGCACAAAATAGAGCGCGTAGTGAGCTCCTTGCAGGGCTTCCTGACTTCCGGAAAGAGAATAAAGGTCAACTTGCCGCCATTCCACGTTAGGGTCTGCCTGCGCTTTGGACATGGGTTTACGGCTCAGCGCAATGAATCGGTACTTATGCCGAAAGCGACGCATAAACCAACGACCAATAAAACCAGTGGCTCCTGCGATTGCGACGGTAGGTTTCATACTTTCCAAACGGAGATACGATAAGAAGGTTCGCTCTTAGCCAGCTTTGAAAATCTTTGCAGGAAGGGCATCATTGCAGGTGGCCAGCATTTCCCGTGTGGTTTTCTTTAACCGGGGATGCACCAGATCCGGCGCAATAGCCAATAATGGGGCCAAGACAAAGTTACGCTCGTGCAGGTGTGGGTGCGGCAGGGTAAGCTGGCTACTTTCCCAAATCTGGTCGCCATAGTATAGCATGTCGATATCAATCAGGCGCTGCCCCCACTTTTGAACTCGGACACGCCCCATAACCTGTTCAATATCCAGTATGGTATCCAGCAAGGCAATAGGGTCAAGGGTTACCTCCATCTCAATCGCCTGATTGAGAAAGTCCGGCTGGTCCCGAATGCCCCAGGCTGCCGTTTCAAAAATCTCAGAAGATTGTATCACCGTACCAGCTTGCTCCTCAAGAAAAGTACAGGCCCGCTCCAGATTCCGGAGGCGGTCGCCCTGATTAGTTCCCGTATGCAGGTACACTTTTTTCATCGTGCGCGAAGGTAAAGTTTTATTTGGACTATCAATATAGTGCCAAGACGTTGCAATTTCCGACCGATCGGTTTATTTTTGCAAAAACCGGAACTTCGAATTATGTCAAAATCCGATCATACAAGACAACTAATCATTCAAAAAGCAGCGGCTTTATTTAATCAGCGTGGTTTTGCAGGTACTTCTATGGGGGATATCATAAAAGCGACCGGATTGTCTAAAGGTGGGGTCTACGGGAACTTTTCCAGTAAGGAAGAGATTGCTGTAGCTGCCTTTCAGCATGCGGTGGACCAGGTTCACCAACAGGTGCGTGCCCGAACCCGGGTTATCGAACACCCCATCGACAAACTCAAGGCAGTCGTTTATTTTTATAAAGAGCACGCTGCACAACCTCCTATTGAGGGCGGCTGTCCGATTCAGAATACGGCTATTGAATCAGATGATGGCAATTTACTCCTGCGGGAACACGCCATCAAAGCGGTTGAAATCTGGCATACCCGGATCATCTCCACCATTACAGATGGACAAAAGAGCGGTAAAATCAACGCTGAAGCTTCTGCCCGGGATTTTGCCACTCAATTCATAGCTACCCTGGAAGGCGGTATTATGCTGGCCCAACTGCACAAGGACAGTCAGTACTTCACCCCTGTTGCTCAGCTCTTATTGCAAATGATTGAACAATTAAAGCCCTAAACTATCACGACATGCCAGTCACTAAAGCTATTCGCTACCTCTCTTCTGATTACAAGGACCCCACACCGGAACAACCTGTGGCCTATCCTCCCATATTGAGGCTCCTCCGGTTTTTCTTTGGTATCGGAGGGTACCTGTTCCCAAAACCAATGGCTAAGCTAGCTTACCGTTTTTTTTCGACGCCCCGCATTCGGGCCAGGCATAAAACAAGTGATGACTTATTAGAAAGTGCAAGGCTATTTGAGTTTATGTACGGCAAACAGCTCCTAAAAGGATACGAGTGGGGCTACGGTGGCAGGACAGTCCTCCTTGTGCATGGTTGGGAGTCTCGGGGCACGGCGCTCCGCACTTTTGTGCCGCCACTGCTGGAAAAGGGCTACCGGGTCGTTGCCTTTGATGGCCCGGCGCACGGTAATTCTGATGGTAAAAGGACCAATCTGCCTCACTTTGGCGGTGCCGTCCGTGCTATCATCAACCAAATTGGTGGGGTGCACGGCATCATCACCCACTCCTTCGGTGGCGCTTCTACCGCTTTTGCACTTGCTAATCTGGACAACTCCATTAAAGTGGATAAACTGGTGCTTATCGGTGTGCCCGACAAAATGGAAAAAGTATTGAGCAATGCCATGCAAACGCTCAACGTCCCTCCCCCGGCTGCCCGGGAGTTTATTCGGTTTATTGAGCGTAAAGTGAAGTTTCCCCTTCACCATGCAGATACTTCAAATGCTAATATCGAGGATAGTGTAGGCAAGGTCATGATTGTGCACGATGAGACAGATGCCGTGGTTTCCATTCGCGAGGCACGTTCCATATTTGAAGCCTGGCCCAATGCCAGTATGCTAATTACCAGGGGCTACGGCCATTACCGCCTGATGAAGAATCCGGACCTGATTCGGGAAGTGGCCGATTTCGTAGATGCCGGTTAGCCAGACCAGGAAGTATAGTGATTCCCCGACCTATCTGGAATTGCCAACAGGTTAGTTTCAAAATTTGATTATTTTTAGCCAAGTTTGGGTCCGTTCAGGTCCAAAAACAAACAATAACTTGGCAAGCATGAGAATACTGTCCACATTCGCTTTACTACTGTTACTCCAGCTCGCACTCTCTGCCCAACCCGTCAACGATGACTGTGATGGCCTGATCGACCTCGGGAGTTTACCGGCCTGCACTGATGAGATTTACGACAACATCGACGCCACAGCCTCAGATATTGGAGAGGAAAACATCCCCTCCTGTTTTAACGGGGGCAGTGTTGACGGCGATGTATGGTTTTCTTTTACCACTACAGCAGACATTATTGATGTGACCGTCACCTTACAGGGTGCCACCGATGGTCCCAATGGCAGCATGCTCAACCCACAGCTCAATATCTACCGGGGCGAATGTACCTTTGACGGCCTGGCAGATCTCAGCTTTTGTTCTTCCGCAGCTGACGGAGACGTCACGGCACAGGTAGACATTATCGGGCTCACTCCAAATACAACTTACTTTATCCGGGTCAACGACTACTCCTCCACGGGTACGCCCAATGCCGGGGACTTCAGACTCTGTGTAGAAGAATACATTCCTGCCATCAATATTGGGGAAGAAACCTTTACTTCCGCCTGTTTTGGAACACTCTATGACTCCGGGGGGCCTGATGCCGACTATGGCAACGGTGAAAACGCCAGCTTTACCATTACCCCTTCTACGCTGTTTGAATGCCTGGAAATTCAAATCCAGGATTTTCAGATTGAAAACAATTTCGACTTCCTGAATATCTATGCCGGACCTAACACAGGCGGCACCTTGCTCGGCAGTTATACCGGTGGCAGCACTGACCCCATTACCATACAAACATCACAACCTTCTGTGACCATTGAGTTTAGCTCTGATGGCTCCTCTACCACCACAGGTTTTGAACTGACCTGGAATTGCA
>Ga0307981_1000923_pt1 | contig 28195 bp, 21 predicted proteins | sample OrgLakmetagen987_FD_201849 | JGI IMG/M metagenome (GOLD analysis project Ga0307981, IMG submission 201849) | Saline water microbial communities from Organic Lake, Antarctica - #987 | ecosystem: Environmental > Aquatic > Non-marine Saline and Alkaline > Saline | place: Antarctica: Organic Lake... | reverse complement strand
TTAAATCGGTAGCTCTTTGATCGGCGAAATTGCGACGCCCCGCCTTGACCAAATGCATGTCTTGCGGGTTTCAGATGCTGGAGGAACGCTTGCATCTTTGTCGTCCGGAGCAGATCGATTTGGGTGCAACCCCCTTCTCGTCGCGCAGCACTGGTTGATGGCGCTGCCGCCAGAGGTTCCGGCATGTCATGACCGTCCAAACGGAATTGCGGGCAAGACCATGCCACTGCAGGTCCCGAACCCGATCCGGTAGTCTTCACCGACCGCTGCCCCTTCGAGGGTCAGCGTATCTCCATCTTCGATGAAGGCGCGGGTCTCGCCGCTGTCCAGCCTCAGCGGGGCTTGTCCGCCCCATGTCAATTCCAGCAGTGAACCCAGCTCGGATGGGGCAGGCCCCGAGATCGTGCCGGACCCCAACAGATCGCCCACGGTCATGGCACACCCGGATGAGGCGTGATGCGCAAGTTGCTGGGCCGCCGAATAATACATCCGGTTGTAATTGGTGCCTGCGATGGTTGTAGGCGCGCTGCCTTGCGGAGCCATGTGCACCGCAAGGTCGATGTCATACAGCATCGGACCGGGTTCGTGCAGGTAGGGCAGCAGGTCTTTCTCCCGCGTGGGCGTGCCTGTGCGGAAAGGCTCCAGCGCGGCTTTGGTTACGATCCACGGGCTGATCGAGGTCGCGAAGGCCTTGGCCTGAAACGGGCCAAGCGGCTGGTATTCCCATGTTTGCACGTCCCGCGCCGACCAGTCGTTCAAAAGAACGTAACCGAAGATCATGTCGTCGGCCTCTTGCACGGATACCGGCGTTCCCATCGGGTTGGCAGCGCCGACGATAGCGCCAAGTTCAAGTTCAAAGTCCAGCCGCGCACAGGGACTGAAGGTCGGCATCGCGGAATCGGGCGACTTGATCTGACCATTGGGGCGGGTGATCGCGGTGCCCGACACCACCACCGTCGATGCGCGCCCGTTGTATCCGATGGGCATATGCAGCCAGTTGGACGGCAGGGCATTCTCTGCCCCCCGAAACATGGTGCCCACGTTCGTCGCGTGATGCTTGCCCGCATAGAAATCGGTAAATTCCGACACCAGAAACGGCATGTGCATGGTGGCATCCAATTGCCGCACCAGATGCGGGCGCAGCAGGTCCGCCTCTGATGCGCCCTCGGACAAGAGGGCGGTCAACCGGTCGCGCAAGGCTGCCCAGACTGGCGGCCCCGCTTCCATCGCCTCGTTCCAGAATGGCACATCGAACAGCCGGTCATCCGTCAGGTCGATCAGCCCCGCCTCTTCCACTGCCGCCAGATCGAGGATCATGTCCCCGATCGCCACGCCGCAGCGCGGCTCTGTCCCGGCGGTAGAGAAGACGCCACAAGGAAGGTTGTTCAAGGGAAAGGGCGTATCTGCGTGGTTGGCACTGGTGACCCATGAGCGACGACGCATGGTCATTTCTTGCCCGGCGTGCCGTCGAATTTCTTCTCAAGGCTATCCCAGCAGTCGATGTAATCGTCCTGCAAGGGTGCCTCCTTGCCCGCGAACCGGGTCAGATGCTGCGGAAAACGTGTCTCGAACATGAACGACATGGTATTGTCGAGCTTTTGGGGGCCAAGCTCGGCGTTCGACGCACCTTCAAAGGCGGTCTTGTCCGGCCCATGCGGCAGCATCATGTTGTGCAGGCTCATCCCGCCGGGGACGAACCCCTTGGGCTTGGCGTCATACTGGCCATAGATGTTGCCCATCAGTTCCGACATGACGTTCTTGTGGTACCACGGCGGGCGGAAGGTATCTTCGGCCACCATCCAGCGTTCGCGGAACAGGACGAAGTCGATGTTGGCGGTGCCCGGACTGGACGACGGTGCGGTCAGCACCGTGAAGATCGACGGGTCGGGGTGGTCGAACAGGATCGCGCCCACGGGGCAATAGGTTGTCAGGTCATATTTGCAGGGTGCATAATTGCCGTGCCACGCTACCACGTCCAGCGGTGAATGGCCGATCCGGGTTTCGTGAAACTGTCCGCACCATTTGATTGTCATGACCGAGGGCGTCTCGCGGTCCTCGAAGGCTGCGACCGGTGTCTTGAAGTCACGCGGATTTGCCATGCAGTTGGCCCCGATCGGCCCCCGCCCCGGTAATTCGAATGTCTGACCGTAGTTTTCACAGACAAAGCCGCGGCACGGACCCTCCAGAACCTCGACCCGGTAGACCAGACCGCGCGGGATCACCGCGATTTCCTGCGGGGCGATGTCGATGACCCCCAGTTCCGTGCAAAACCGCAACCGCCCCTCTTGCGGAACCACCAGCAGTTCAGAGTCAGCGGAATAGAAATAGCTGTCTACCATGCTTTGAGTGACCAGATAGATATGGCTCGCCATGCCGACCTGCGTGTTCACATCGCCCGCCGTCGTCATGGTCCGCATGCCGGTCAGCCATGTCAGAGGCGTGTCGCTGTGCGGGATCGGATCCCAGCGATACTGCCCCAAAGAGGTGACGTCCTCGGGGATGTGGGGGCCAGATTTCCAGTACGGCAGATGAATCCGCGTATAGCGGTGCGAGTGCTTGACCGAGGGCCGGATGCGGTAGCACCACGTGCGCTCGTTCTGGTGGCTCGGGGCGGTGAAAGCCGTGCCGGACAGCTGTTCGCCATAGAGACCATAGTCGCATTTCTGCGGGCTGTTGCGGCCCTGTGGCAAGGCCCCGGGCAGTGCCTCGGTCTCGAAGTCGTTGCCGAAACCGGGCATGTAGCCTGCCACCGTGCCGACTGGCGTCGCGGCGGTTTGCAGACCGTGGGATGCGGAGACTTTGGCCATGGAAGCGTCCTTTTGCGATTGCATCGGGGTTATTAGTTGCTTTTGTAACTATCAACACCTAACTTGTCGCCCATGTCGAAAGCCCCGCCATTCCAGTTGCAGGACTTCCTGCCCTACCTGCTCAATCAGGCGGCCGAAACGACGGGTCAGGATTTTCAGACCTACTACAAGGCGCGCTACGGGATGCTGCGCACCGAATGGCGCGTCCTGTTTCACCTTGGCCGCTACGGTGACATGACCGCCACCGAAATCTGCAGCCGCGCCAAGGTTCACAAGACCAAAGTCAGCCGCGCCGTCTCGGCTCTTGAAGCGCGGCGCTATCTGAAACGCGAGACCCGTACCAACGACCGCCGGCACGAGGCTTTGTCACTGACATCGGCGGGCGAAGCCGCCTTCGCGGACCTGACAACCGAAGCCCAGCGCTACAACGCCACCTTGCTGTCTGACTTTTCCGCCGAAGAATTCGCGGTCGTCCGGCGGTTCCTGCTTCACGTCGCGCGGCTGGATTGCAAAGACAGTCAGACCTGAAGGTATGGCAAGCCCTTCAGCAACCCTTGGTGAACCGGCAAAAGCGGAATCAGGCAGGCCTGCAAGGAATGGTAGATGTCGGGCTTGCCCTTGAACGGGTTCGCCCCCGTCCCGTCAGTGGCCCGCGACACCGGATACCAGCCGCCCGCCGGATCAATGAAATCTCTGGCAAGCGTCGCCCAGATCTTGCGGTAAAACTCTTCTTCGACCTCCGCGTCATCAAATGCTGCCTGCAGCGTTGCGGCAGCGGCGACACCTTCGCAGGCGGGCCACCACAGCAGGAGTCGTTCATCGGGTCGGTCTTCGAAATCAAGCGTATAGTAAAAACCGCCGTTCTCCTGATCCCAGCCGGTCTCGATCGCCTTGCGGAAAAGCTGTCGCGCCGCATCCGGCATCCAGTCTTGACGCTTGCCGCCCAGATGCCACAGCTGGATCAGCAGGCGCGCCCATTCAAGCGCATGTCCGGGCGTCGTTCCGGCAGGGCGGAACATCGGATCACCGGCGTAGGTCAGGTCGGGCGACCAGTCGGCGTGAAAGTGTTCGATCACGACCCAGCCCGTCGCGCGGGCGTGCCGGTTGATGATCAGGTCGGCAATCCGTTCCGCCATTGTCAGATAGCGCGGTTCGTCAAACGCCTCGAAGGCGGCCATCAGCGCCTCGACGCTGTGCATGTTGGCGTTCTGGCCGCGATAGTCCGACAACGGCGTCCAGTCTGCGCTGAATTCTTCCCGCATGGCGCCTGCGTCTTCGTCCCAGAAATGCGCGTCGATGGCGCGAATGGCCAGATCGTGCAGCTGCCCGGCCTTGGGGTGACCAACCTCCTGCGCCGAGGCCGCCGCCAAAAGCACGAAGGCATGACCGTACGCCAGCTTGTCGGGCCGTGTCGGACCGTCTTGACCGACACCCCAGAAGAACCCGCCATGTTCGGTATCAACGTGCCGGTCCAGCAGAAAGGTCATGCCATGATCGACCAGCCGCATCGCACCGGGATGGCCCAGCGCATGTGCCGCAGCAAAGCAATGGACCATCCGGCAGTTGTAGAACAGCTCCTGCTCGGCCTCGTCCAAGGGCTGGCCATCGTCGTCCAGCGTGTAAAAGCCCCCGTCCGCATTGACCGCATGGGCCTGAAAGAAATCGATAAGATCACGGGCCTGATCCAGAAGCCAGCGCCGGTGGTAGGCGCGGTCGATAAAGGGGGTGTCGGTCATGGTCAGCCTTTGCATGATGGTCATTTCGCACCCCCGCAGGGTATATCGCAGTCACGGTATCGTGGTTAAGCGGTGCCGTCACCAGCGACTGTGCAGCAGAAGATGGCGTTTTGCACGTTGCCAACCCCGCGCTGTTCCATGCTAGGAAACCGGTAATCCGCGAAGGAAAGGGCCCGACCGAATGCCACCCGAACCACAAAGAGACCTGCAACCTGACCGGCAGAGGCAGCCATGACCCGCATCGTGTCCATCGGCGAATGCATGGTCGAGATGGCCCCGACAAGCGACGCAGGCACCTATCGCATGGGCTTTGCCGGGGACACCATGAACACCGCATGGTATTTGCGCAGGCTTCTGGGTCGACAGGATCGGATCGACTACTTCACTGCCGTCGGTGACGACAATGTATCGAACCAGATGGTCGCCTTTCTGGACGAGGCGGGGATTGGAACCGCGCATATCCTGCGGCGAAAGGGCCAGACCGTCGGGCTTTACATGATCCAGCTTGCAGACGGTGAACGCAGCTTCAGCTACTGGCGCGGGCAAAGTGCGGCGCGCACGCTGGCGCAGGACGAGGGTGCTCTGGCGCAGGCGCTGGAGGGCGCGGACATCGCCTATTTTTCAGGCATAACACTGGCCATTCTGGCCGAGGATGACCGCCACCGCCTGTGCGACGCGCTGCACGGCTTTCGCGTGGCGGGCGGTGCGGTCGTGTTCGACACCAACCTGCGCCCTGCCCTTTGGGACAGCTCTGCGCAGATGACTAGGGCGGTGATGGAGGCCGCGGCCATCAGTGACACGGTTCTGCCGTCCCACGATGACGAGTCGACCTGGTTCGGCGACGCGGACCCTGCTGCAACCGCCGAACGCTACGCCCGCAAGGGCGCAAGCACCGTCGTCGTCAAGAACGGGTCCGGCCCGATGCATGCATGGCAGGACGGCGAGGTTGTCAATTACACGCCCGACGCCGTGGCGCAGGTCGTCGACAGCACCGCCGCCGGGGATTCGTTCAACGCCGGATTTCTGGCGGCGCAGATCGCAGGCAAACCGCTGGACCAGTCCGTGCGGGCGGGCGCACAGCTTGCCGCCAAGGTCGTGTCGCACCGTGGCGCGCTTGTCACCGATCTGGGCTGATCTGCCGACAGCTCATCGAATCCGGCACCGCCCCTTTCAAACCCACCCCCACTGGGTCACCCTTCCCCGACCAACCAAGGAGACTTCTGGCATGTGGCAATTCTGGGTCGATCGCGGCGGCACCTTCACCGATATCGTTGCCAAGACGCCGGACGGGGACCTGCAAACGCACAAATTGCTGTCCGAGAACCCCGAAATCTACGCCGATGCCGCCGTAGAGGGAATCCGCACCCTTCTGGCGCTGGACGCGGACGCGCCGATTCCGGCCAAAAGCATCGCCAGCGTGAAGATGGGCACGACCGTCGCAACGAACGCGCTGCTGGAACGCAAGGGCGAACGCACGCTGCTGCTGATCACCAAGGGCATGCGCGATCTATTGCGGATCGGCTATCAGAACCGACCGCGCCTTTTTGATCTGCATATCGTCCTGCCGGAACTGCTGTATGACGACGTGATCGAGATCGACGAACGGATTGACGCGGCCGGGCAAGTCGTGGCGCCGCTCGACACGGACGCTGCAAAGGTCGCGTTGCAACAGGCCCATGTCGACGGCTACCGGTCGGTCGCCGTGGCGCTGATGCACAGCTACCGCTTTCCGGATCACGAACGAACGCTGGGCCGGCTGGCCTCTGACATCGGCTTCACGCAGGTCTCACTCAGCCACGAGGTCAGCCCGCTGATCAAGCTGGTCGCACGCGGCGATACGGCCGTGGTCGATGCCTACCTTTCGCCGATCCTGCGCCGCTACGTGCGACAGGTGGCCGACGCCTTGGGCGCGACGGACCCTGACGGCCCGCGCCTGATGTTCATGCAGTCGAACGGCGGGTTGACCGATGCCTCGCTTTTCGCGGGTCGTGACGCGATCCTGTCGGGGCCCGCGGGCGGCGTCGTGGGCATGGTTCGCTCTGCCGCAGAGCTGGGGTTCGACAGGCTGATCGGCTTCGACATGGGCGGGACGTCGACCGATGTCTGCCACTACGCGGGCTCTTACGAACGCAGCTTCGAGACAGAGGTCGCGGGCGTGCGGATGCGGGCGCCGATGATGGCAATCCACACGGTTGCGGCAGGCGGGGGGTCGATCCTGAGCTTCCGTGACGGACGCATGCAGGTCGGCCCCGACAGCGCAGGTGCCAACCCTGGCCCCGCAGCCTACCGGCGCGGCGGCCCGCTGACCGTGACCGATTGCAACGTGCTGCTGGGCAAGCTGCACCCCGACCTTTTCCCGCAGGTCTTCGGTCCTGACGGGGATCAGCCGCTCGACGCGGAAGCGGTGCGCGACAAGTTCGCTGCGATGGCCCAAGAGATCGGCGGCGACCTGTCGGTCGAGGAGATCGCGGAAGGCTTCCTGCGCATCGCGGTCGAGAACATGGCCAATGCGATCAAGAAGATCAGCGTCCAGCGTGGCTATGACGTGACCAAGTACACGATGAACTGCTTTGGCGGCGCAGGTGGCCAGCACGCCTGTCTCGTGGCCGATGCCCTGGGCATGGAAAGCGTCTTCATCCACCCCTTCGCAGGTGTGCTGTCCGCCTTTGGTATGGGGCTTGCCGATGTAAGAGCCATGCGCGAACATCAGTTCGGCAGGGGCCTTGCCGCAGTTGCAGAGGCCCAACAGGTGCTGGACGACCTGTCCGACGCCGCCCGCGCCGAGGTGACGGGCCAAGGTATTCCCGCCGATCAGACCACGGTGGTCACCACAGCCCATATCCGCCCCGACGGCGCACAGCAGACGCTGGCCGTGCCCTTCGGGCCACCCGAGAACATGACAGCCGCCTTTGAAGACGCTCACCGGCAGCGCTTTGGCTTCGTGCCGGAAGGGGCCGACCTGATCATCGACATGCTGACGGCAGAGGCCATCGGCGAGACGGGCGAAAGCGTCACCCTGCCCCAGACGGAACGGCCCGCCGCCGTAGAAAAGAGCGTGGGGATGTGGGCGGACGGCGCATGGCGCGACGTGCCGGTCATCGACCGCACCGCGATGGCGGAAGGCCAGACCGTGGACGGCCCCGCCATCCTGACCGAACCCACCGGCACCAACATCCTCGAGATGGGCTGGCAGGCCGAATGTGTCGCGGGCGGCAACCTGATCCTGCGCCGCACCGTGCCCTTGCAACGGCAGGAGGCCATCGGCACCGCCGTCGATCCTGTCATGCTTGAGGTGTTCAACAATCTCTTCATGTCCATCGCTGAACAGATGGGGGCGACACTTGCGAACACGGCCTATTCTGTAAACATCAAGGAACGCTACGACTTTTCGTGTGCGATCTTCGACGAAGGGGGCGATCTGGTCGCCAACGCGCCGCACGTGCCGGTGCATCTGGGGTCCATGTCGGAAAGCGTGCGCACGGTGTTGCGCCAGAATGCAGGGGCGATCCGCCCCGGTGACGTCTTCATGATGAACAACCCCTACAACGGAGGCACGCATCTGCCGGACGTGACGGTCATCACACCGGTCTTCGACGACACCGGCACGCGGATCGTCTATTCCGTTGCAAGCCGGGGACACCACGCCGACATAGGTGGCAAGACGCCGGGATCGGCCCCGCCCGACAGCCGCACCATTCACGAAGAAGGCGTGCTGGTCGACAACTTCCTGCTGGTGGAACAAGGCACCCTGCGCGACGACGCCACGCGGGCGTTGCTGGCTTCGGGCCCCTACCCCTGCCGCAATATCGACCAGAACATGGCCGACCTGTCGGCGCAGATCGCTGCCAATGCGACAGGCGTGGCCGAATTGCAGAAGATCACCCGCCAGTTCGGGCTGGACACGGTCCACGCCTACATGAACCACGTACAGGACAACGCCGAGGAAAGCGTGCGCCGCGTGCTCGACGTGCTTCACGATTGCACCTTCGACTATCCGCTCGACAGTGGCGACAGGATCAAGGTGGCGATCACGGTGGACAGGGTGGCCCGTCGCGCGACCATCGACTTTACCGGTACCTCGCCGCAAAACGCGCTGAACTACAACGCACCCCTTGCGATCTGCCGCGCGGTGGTTCTTTACGTCTTCCGCACGCTGGTCGGCAGCGACATTCCGATGAACGAAGGCTGCCTGAAGCCACTGGACCTGATCGTGCCCGAAGGCAGCATGATCAATCCCCGCGAACCCGCCGCCGTCATTTCGGGCAACACCGAGGTCAGCCAAGCCATCGCAGACACGCTTTACGGCGCACTTGGCGTGATTGCGGGCAGTCAGGGCACGATGAACAATTTTGTCTACGGTAATGACACCTATCAGAACTACGAGACGATCTGCGGCGGCACAGGCGCGGGCGACGGGTTCGACGGGACCAGCGCGGTCCACAGCCACATGACGAACACGCGGATGACCGACCCCGAAGTCCTTGAGACACGGTTTCCGGTGCGTGTGGATGAATTCGCGATCCGCGCCGGTCCGGGTGGTGCGGGCCGCTATCGTGGCGGCGACGGGATCGTCCGGCGATTGCGGTTCCTCGAACCGATGACAGTGACGGTCCTGTCGTCACATCGCATCGTGCCCCCCCTTGGCGCGGCAGGTGGCGGCAATGGCGCCTTGGGCGAAAACGCTGTCGAACGCGCCTCGGGCCGGATCGAAGCGCTGGCCGGAAACGATGAGACCGAAGTCGGAGTCGGTGACGTCTTTATCCTCAAGTCCCCCGGCGGCGGCGGGTTCGGGCCCGCCGGTTCGGATGGGGAAGAATGATGGCCCCGTTGCCGTTCTGTCGGTCGACGGCGACCGCCACTGCTGGTAAGGTTCGCGCATGACACAGAAAATAGCTGCCGGAAACTGGAAGATGAACGGCCTGCCCGCCGCTCTCTCTGAAATCGAAGCCCTTGTCGCCGGGCTGGACAGCCCTGACTGCGACGTCCTCATCTGCCCGCCCGCCACGCTGATCGGGGCCGTGGCCAGCAAGGCTGCCGGGTCACCGCTGACGGTCGGCGGGCAGGACTGCCACCAGAATGCGCAGGGCGCGCATACCGGCGATATATCTGCCGCGATGCTGAGGGCGGCAGGGGCAAGCCACGTGATCCTTGGCCATTCCGAACGCCGCGCGGACCACGGCGAGGACGACACGCTGGTCAACGCCAAGGCGCGGACCGCATGGACCGAAAACCTGAACGCCATCATCTGCGTGGGCGAAACGGAACAGCAGCGCGATGCGGGCGATGCCCTGTCGGTCGTCATCGGCCAGTTGCGCGGATCCCTTCCCGATGACTGCACCGCTGCCAACACCGTCGTCGCCTACGAGCCCGTCTGGGCCATCGGAACCGGGCGCACGCCCACGCCGGAACAGATTGCAGAGGCCCACGCCGCCATGCGCGATGATCTGGCCACCCGTTTCGGAACCGAGGGGGCCGCGATCCCGTTGCTTTACGGAGGTTCCGTCAAGGCTGCCAATGCCGACGACATCTTTGCGCTCGACCATGTCGACGGGGCGCTTGTCGGTGGTGCGTCCCTCAAGGCAGTGGATTTCCTTCCGATCATCGGGGCGCTATCACGCGCCTGATCCCAAACAACAGGAGAGCACAATGCCATCCGTCCTCGATCAACTGCGCGACATGACCACGGTCGTCGCCGACACCGGCGAAGTCGCCATGGTCAAGAAATACGAACCCGTCGACTGCACCACGAACCCCTCGCTGGTTCTGGCCGCCGCCAATGACACGGCTTCAAAAGAGCTGATTGCCCGCGAGATCAAGGCGGGCAACGACAAGGGACTGTCACCCGAAGAGATCACCGCGACCCTGACCGTCGCCGTCGGCGCGGAACTGACCAAGCTGGTGCCGGGCCGCGTGTCAACGGAAGTCGATGCGGCCCTGTCCTTCGACACCGAAGCTTCGGTTGCCCGCGCCCTCCAGATCATTGCCGACTACAAGGCACGCGGTATCGAAAAGGACCGCATCCTGATCAAGCTGGCCTCGACATGGGAAGGGATCCGCGCCGCCGAGGTCCTGCAGAAAGACGGCATCGACTGCAACCTGACGCTGCTGTTCTCGATGGCGCAGGCGGTGGCCTGTGCCGATGCCGGCGCATTCCTGATCTCGCCTTTCGTGGGCCGGATCACCGACTGGTACAAGAAGGCCGAAGGCAAGGACAGCTACCCCCCCGAGGAAGACCCCGGCGTGCAATCCGTCCGCGCGATCTATGACTACTACAAGTCGAACGGCATCGACACGATCGTCATGGGCGCGTCGTTCCGCAACACCGCGCAGATCAAGGCGCTTGCGGGCTGTGACAACCTCACGATCTCGCCCAAGCTGATGGAAGAGATGGCGAACGAGGAGGCAGACCTGCCCCGCGCCCTGTCGCCCGAGAAATCCCGCGACATGCCCAGACGGGGCATGGACGAGGCGACCTTCCGCTGGGAGATGAACGCCGATGCCATGGCGACCGAGAAGCTGGCCGAGGGAATCCGCAACTTCGACGCGGACCACAAGAAGCTGATCGACCTCGTCGCGAACTACTGAGGTCCAACGCTTTCAAAGAAGGGCGCGCAGCGGATGGCTGCGCGCCCTTTTCGTTTTACGCTAAAGCGTCACCGCCTGCCCTGTCTCGGCGGACCGCTGTGCGGCGATCCCGATGGCAACGGCCTTGGCCCCGTCATCCACCGTCACCTCGACCACGCCTTCACCGCGCAGCACAGCGTTGAACCTCTGGTGCTGGTAAAAGGTCGATCCGTTGTGATCGCCCGCCGCCAGCAACGTCGGGTCGATCGGGATTTCACTGACGAAGGGCCCCTTGGGCGCGCGCGGGCTGATGATGAGTTGCGGCACCGGCGCAGGCCCCAACAGCTTGGGCCAGAACCGCCCCGGCCCCGGCACCTTGGTTTCGATCTTGCCCTTGGGTCCGACGGCTGAAATCTCTTCCTGATACTCCGATCCTTCGGCGAACATGCACAATTCCAGCATCGCGCGGGCGCCGCTGGCAAAGTCCACGATGACATAGCCGTTGTCCCAGATGTCGGGGGCGCGCCCCTCGTAGGTTTCCGCCTTGTGGTTCAAGGTCTGACCCGCCGAGGCCATGACCCGCACCGGTTCGGATTTCAGGATCAGCCGCATCAGATCGAAGAAGTGGCAGCACTTTTCGACCAGCGTTCCGCCCGTCTTGGCGTTGAAGCGGTTCCAATCCCCGATCTTGGGCAGAAAGGGAAAGCGGTGTTCGCGGATCGACAGCATCGAGATACCGCCCGTGGCCTGTTCTGCCTGCGCGATCAAAGCCGCGACGGGGGGCATGTAGCGATATTCCATCGCGACCCAGATCGGCGCGTCGTGGCCCTTGGCCAGCCGTTGAACCTCTTGCGCGTCATGCGGATCGGTATAGAGCGGCTTTTCGCACAGGATTCCCAGATCGGGCCGTCTGGCCATGATCTCACGCAGCTGTTCGACATGCAGGAAATTGGGCGACACGATCACCACGGCATCCAATGGGTCGTGACGCAACAGCGCATCGAGGCTGTCGACCACGGTCGCGCCGCCCGCCAGCGCCGCGGCATCCCCGGCCTGGCTGGCAACCGGATCATAGACGACCGACACGCGCCCCTGCTCCAGCAGGTTGATGTTCTGGATATGCTCGCGGCCCATCATGCCGCAGCCGATCACGCCGTAATGGATCATTCTAGACCTTCCCCATGCGGGCGACATAGCGCGCCCGGCTTGAATCAAACCAAGTTCTTGAAAATTCGATCGCGCGGCCCTGCACGCAACGGCCGACCCGTTCGACGTATCCGACCGTCTCTCCTGCGTTGACGGGGAAGCCTTGGGGCGTCCAGTCGGGCATCACAGCCACGCCGACCCGGTCCTCGACCGCCGCCATCCGCAGGCCCAGCGCGTCGCGGTAGAAGACATAGAGCGAATCTCCCAGCTCGGCCTTGCCGATCCGGTCGCGCAACCCACCGTCGAGCCAGATTTCTTCCAGCGCGATCACCTGCGTGCCCAAGGACCGCAACCGTCTGACGCGGTGCCCTTCCGGCGCATCACCGAAGGGCGGCGCGTCAGCGGGCTTGGCAAGCCGTGCCACGTCCAGCACCTGTGCCGTGGGCAGCCCGCCGCCGCGCAGTAACTCCAGCCGGAAAAAGGCATAGACGCTGTCCACGTCGGCCCGGTGACGCACGTAGTTGCCAGATCCCTGCACCCGGTCCAGCAACCCTTTGCCTTCAAGCTCGGCCAGCGCCTTGCGCAGCGTGCCGACCGAGATCGCAAGGTCTTCGGCCATGTCGCGTTCGGGCGGCAAACGCGCCCCGTCGGCCAGATGACCGGCGGCGATCTCGCGGATCAGCATCTCGCTGATCGCCACGTATTTCGGTAGTCCCGTCACGGGTGCGCGGTCTGTCATCCCGCCCTCCCCGACGAAATTGATACACTATTGTTTCACAATAATTGCCGTGCTACGCAAGTCCCAGTCTGCTGCTTTTGGAGGAAACAATGGACCAGGTCGTTCCCGTCACCAGTGCCGATCTCGATGGGGCCGAAGTGTCGTGGTTTTCCGCGCTCTGCTCGGATGACTACCAGTTCCTTGGCGTGCCCGATGGTGATCTGCGGTCGTCATGGGACCACTGCCGCGACATCGCGCTCGAAGCCGAAAGGCAGGGCTTTCGCAACATCCTGTGCCCCTCGTCCTACCAGGTCGGTCAGGACACGCTGTCCTTCGTGGCGGGCATGGCGCCGCTGACCGAGAAGATGAACTTTCTGGCCGCAATCCGTTGCGGTGAAATGCAGCCGATCATGCTGGCCCGCACCATCGCCACGCTGGACCACATGCTCAAGGGCCGTTTGACGCTCAATGTCATCAGCAGCGATTTTCCCGGCGAGGTCGCAGCATCCGAATTCCGCTACAAGCGCAGCCACGAGGTCGTGCAGATCCTGCGGCAAGCCTGGACGCAGGACGAGATCAACCACGACGGCGAAATCTACCAGTTCAAGGGCGTTCCGACCGATCCGGCCAAGCCTTACCAGCAGAACGGCGGCCCGCTGCTTTACTTCGGAGGCTACTCCCCCGCCGCGCTCGATCTGTGTGCCGCCCATTGCGATGTCTATCTGATGTGGCCCGAGACGCAGGACCAACTGGCGCAGCGCATGCGCGACGTGAACCACCGGGCCGAAGGTTACGGGCGCACTCTGGACTACGGCTTGCGCGTTCACATGATCGTCCGCGACACCGAAGCCGAGGCCAAGGAATACGCCGACTATATCGCCAGCAAGCTGGACGACGAATACGGCAAGCTGATCCGGGACCGCGCGCATGACTCGATATCCCTTGGTGTGTCGCATCAGGCCAAAGCGCGCGAACTGGCCGACAAGTTCGGCTACGTCGAACCCGGTCTCTGGACCGGCGTTGGGCGCGCGCGCTCGGGCTGCGGTGCCGCACTTGTCGGATCGACGGATCAGGTGTTGAGCAAACTGGAAGACTACCGCAAGATGGGCATTCGGGCCTTTGTCTTTTCGGGCTATCCGCATATCGAGGAGGCGCAGCACTTCGGCAAACGGGTCATGCCCGAACTCAACACCGTCTCGCTTCCGCATGTTTACGGACGCGTGCCGAACGATACACCGCAGACGCCGCTAGGCGCAGGAGACCGCCGTTAAATGGAACGCGTAGCGCTTACCGACACCCTTGATCTGTCGCGCATCGTCTATGGCATGTGGCGGCTGACCGATGACGCCGACACCTCGCCCGCCCATGTGCAGGCCAAGATCGAAGCTTGCGTCGAACAGGGCATCACCACGATGGATCAGGCCGACATCTACGGCGGCTACATGGCCGAAGAAGTGTTGGGTGTTGCACTGAAACAGGCCCCCGCGCTCAAGGACAAGATCGAGATCGTCACCAAGTGCGACATCCTCGAGGGCATGGGCCGCTACACGGGCGTGCCGCTCAAGCATTACGACACATCGCGGGCGCATATCGAGGCTTCGGTCGATCATTCCCTGCGACTGATGGACGTGGACCGCATCGACCTGTTGCTGATCCACCGCCCCGATCCTTTCATGGACCACCACGATACCGGGGCCTGCCTCGACGATCTGGTCAAATCCGGCAAGGTCCGCGCGGTCGGCGCGTCCAACTTCCGCCCGTGGGACTGGTCGCTGCTGCAATCGGCGATGGATACCCAACTGGCCACCAACCAGATCGAACTGTCGTTGGCCGCGCACGGCCCCTTTAGCAACGGCGACGTGGCGTTTCACCAGCAGCACGGCCAGCCGCTGATGGCGTGGTCACCACTGGGCGGCGGCAATCTGGTTTCGGGCCGTCAGAGCAACAGCGAATTGCGCAGCGCACTGACCGAAATCGCGAAAGAGAACGATACCGATCCCGCGAAGGTTGCAGTGGCGTGGCTGCTGGCGCACCCTGCCCGCATCCTGCCCGTCATGGGCACCAACACCATCGAGAGGATCAAGAGCTTGTCGGACGCCCTGAAAGTACCCATGGACCGCGTGACATGGTATCGTCTCTACACCGCCGCCCTTGGCCGTGCGGTGGCCTGATGGAAACCGGAACCCTCGCCACCTTCGATCCATCCGCCGATGCCGCCAGCTTTCGCGGTGCTTTGGGCAGTTTCGTCACCGGCGTCACCGTGGTGACGACCGATAGTTCGGACGGACCCGTCGCCATCGTCGCAAATTCCTTTGCCTCGGTCAGCCTGGATCCGCCACTGGTGCTGTGGTCACCCGCGAAATCCAGCCACCGGTTCGAATACTTTGCCAAGTGCCGTCGCTTTGCCATCAACGTCATGGCGACCGACCAGCGCGATATCTGTGCGGCCATCATCGAAAGCAAATCCGCAATCGCCAAGGTCCCGCACCACCTCAGCCATTGCGGTATGCCATTGATCGACGGGGCGCTGGCGACCTTTGAATGTACCTTGCAAGCCACCCATGACGCCGGCGATCATGTCATCGTTGTCGGCGAGGTGACGAAAGCACATCACCGCGACGGAAAACCACTGATTTTTCATGCGGGCACCTATGGGGAATACACGCCAACCTGATCAAGGGCACCCCGGAACCGGGCCCGATCACAGTCTCTAGGGGCGGTCCCCGCAACGATATCACGAACCGGTGCAAAACCGGGGGCCATAGAACAGGGGAGGAGCCGGATGTCGGTCCTGTTTGGGGTGCTCACCCCGCTCGAACGCGCCATCAGCGCCCTGCTCGCGCTGTGCAAGGTGTTGTCCGTCATCGCCCTGGCGATCATGGTGACGCTTATTCTGGGGCAGATCTTCTTTCGCTACGCGCTTAACGACGCGCCGAACTGGACAGAAGAAGCCGCCCGCTTCGGGATGATCTGGATGACCGGCCTGATGGCACCGGTGGCCTATCGACTGGGCGGTTTCGTCGCGATCGACATGCTGGAACAGGCACTGGGCCGCACGGCTGCCGCGATCCTGAACCTCGTCCTGCTTGGCATCACGCTTTGGCTGCTCGTGGTCCTGTGGGAACGGGGGCTGAACAACCATCTCGACACGATCTCGGGACGCGGCTGTTCGTCGACCCTGCGGTGGCCATTCGGCATCGAAATCGGGAGATGCGGCGAAAAATTCGCGAACCGCTACCAGTATGCGGGTCTTTGGGTCGGGATCAATCTGCTGATCGTCGTGAATATCGAACACATTCTGCGCAACGTCGTGACCCTGCTGGGGGGCGGTGACCGGTTGACGGACCACCGCCCCGCCGAAGACATCGCAGGAGCGTCCTGATGCTGCTTTGGTTTCTTCCCTTCTTCCTCATCCTGCTGATGATCGGCCTGCCGGTGGTCTTTGCCCTGCTGGTCAGCCCGATCGTGCTGATCATGATGGAAGGCGACACGCGCAATGTGGTCGCGGGGCTTTACCGCAACCTTTACGTCGGCATGGACAGCTTTCCGCTGATGGCCCTGCCCTTCTTTCTGCTCGCGGGCGAGGTCATGAACCGCGGCGGCATCACGATGCGGCTGGTCGAATTCAGTCAGGCCTTCATGGGGCACCTGCGCGGCGGTCTGGCGCACGTCAACATCCTGTCCTCGATCCTGTTCGCGGGCCTGTCAGGCAGCGCCGTCGCCGATACCTCGGCCCTTGGGTCGACGCTGATCCCGGCGATGGAAAAGAACGGCTATACCCGTCGCTTTGCCGCAGCGATCACGGCGGCGTCGTCGGTCATCGGCCCGATCATCCCGCCCTCGGGCATCATGATCATCTACGCCTACGTGATGGGCAAAAGCGTGGCGTCGCTGTTCCTGGCAGGTATTGTGCCCGGCATCCTTGTCGGCGCGGGCCTCATGCTGACGGTGCGTCTGCTGGCCGACCGCTACGACCTGCCAAAGGCCGAGCGGATCGTGAACAAGGGACAGGGCATCAGCACCACCGAATACTGGGTCAGCCTGATCCTGATCCGCATCAACCTCGGCGGGCTTTTGTGGTGGATCGGCTCGTTCTTTCTGCCAGATGGCGGCGCAGAGCTGGGATGGGCCTTGTTCGCCGCTGCCCTTCTGGCCGCGCACCTGATCCTGCTGGGTTATCGCAAGCGGGTCAGCGCGGACTTCCGGACCGTGGCGAAAAAGGCCGTAGCGCCGCTGCAAACCCCGATCATCATTCTGGGGGGTATCCTTGCCGGTGTCATGACACCGACCGAGGCCAGCGCCATCGCGGTCGCCTATGCGCTGATCGTCAGCTTTCTTGTGCTGCGGTCGATGAACGGGGCGGACCTGTGGCACGTCCTGATGAAATCGGCCCTTTCGACATCGGCCGTTCTGCTGCTTGTCGGGGCGGCGGTCAGCTTCAAGACCGTCGTGTCGCTGTCCTATGCGCCGCAGATCATGTCGGACTATATTCTGAGCCTGTCGGAGAACCCGCTGATCCTGCTGTTCCTGATTAATCTGCTTCTGTTCGCCGTGGGCATGTTTCTTGACGCCGGTCCCGCGATCATCATTCTCGGCCCGATACTGGGTCCGATCTTCGTGGATCTGGGCGTTCATCCCGTCCACTTCGCCATCATCATGAGCGTGAACCTGACAGTGGGGTTGGCCACACCACCGATGGGGCTTGTGCTGTTCGTTGCTTCGACGGTGTCAGGCGAAAAGGTCGAGACGATCTCGAAAGCGATCCTGCCCTTCCTCGCTGTCGAAATCGCTGTCATCTTTCTGATCACCTACGTGCCTGCGATCTCGATGACCGTGCCTTACCTCACAGGCTTCCTGGGGTGCGGACCCGAACTCAGCTTTGGCGACTGCATCAGCCCGCCACCGGGGGGCAGATGATGATAGGTAGGCAAGGACGGACGTCAGGGCGACATATGCCCGTTGCAATTGGATGCGACGTGAAGGGCGCACAACCGACCGACGACAATGCCACGCAACCTGCCGACCGGGTCTGCGTGGCAAGACTTCACAACCAACAGCAAAAAAGGGAGAGAACTATGCTGAACAACCTCACCAAGATCGCTGCGGCGGCACTTATTGCGGCACCGCTGATGGCGCAGGCGCAGGCGGATCCGGAATACACGATCCGCGCCACCGCCAACTCCAACGAAGACGACGAGGATTACGACGGCCTCGTGGTTTTCAAGAACTACGTCGAAAGCGCCTCGAACGGGCGGATCGGCGTGGAACTGTTCATCGGCACGCAGCTGTGCTCGACCGGTCTCGAATGCATCGAGGGCGTGTCGGAAGGCTCCATCGATGTCTACATCTCGACGTCGGGCGGTGCCGCGGGCATCTTTCCCTACGTGCAGGTCCTTGACCTGCCCTACGTGATGTCCGGTGACCGCGTGGCGGAACACGTGCTGACCGACACGGACTTCGTGCGCACCATGCGCGACATGGCGCTGGAAGACAGCGACAACACCGTGCGACTGATGACCATCGGCAACACCGGCGGATGGCGCAACTTTGCCAACACCGTCCGGCGCGTGCAAACGCCGGAAGACCTTGCCGGTCTGAAGATCCGCACCGTGGTCGCCGACCTGCCGCAAGAGCTGACCCGTGCGCTTGGCGCATCGCCCACGCCGATCCCGTGGCCGGAGCTGTTCACATCGCTGCAGACCGGTGTCGTCGAAGGGTCCAAGAACGGGATCACCGACATCATGGGCATGAAGTTCCCCGACGCGGGCCTTCAGTACATGACACTGGACGGTCACGCCTACATGGGCGCGCTGTGGTGGATGAACAACGATCTCTTCACGTCGATGGACGAAGACCTGCGCCGTGTCGTGGTCGATGGCTTTGCCGAGCTGCAGCAAGCCACCTTCGCCAGCCCCAAGCGCAAGTCGATCGAAGCCTATGAGGCCTTCGTGGAAGGCGGCGGCGACCTCTATGTCCCGACCCCCGACGAGAAAGCCGCCTTCGCCGAGGCCGCATCCCCGGTTCAGGACTGGTTCCGCGAAAATGTGGACGGTGGCAACGAAATCCTCGACGCTTTGATCGCCGGCGTGGATGAGGCTGAAACAAGCCTTCAGGCAGAATACGACGCCGACCTGAACTAGGTCTTGCGATTGCGAATGTCGGGAAAGGCCGCCCTCGGGTGGCCTTTCTCATAAGCTGCGACGGTTTCACCCCTCGCGGATCAGCACACCCAGATCCGCCACGTTCGTGCCTGTCGCCCCCGTGGTGAACAGCGCATCCGCCAGCCCAAGTGCCCGGTAGCTGTCGTTTGCCGCCAGAAGCGCGCCTGCGTCACCGCCTACCGCTGCGATCCGGGCAAGCGTGTCGTGATCCACCAACCCCCCCGCCGCGTCAGTGGGGCCGTCGCGTCCGTCGCTGCCCGCCTGCAGGCAGGTAAACCGGTCCCAGCCCCGTGCGTGCGCCTCCAGTGCGATCCACAGCGCCAGTTCCTGATTGCGTCCGCCCTTGCCGGTGCCGCGCAGGCAGACCGTCGTCTCACCCCCCCAGAGCGTGACACCCGGCCCTGCTGCGTCACAAATGACCTTTGCCGCCGCCCGCACGTCGCCGTCGACCGGCTGCAGGATCACGTGGCAGTCACCCGCCCGGTCCGCCATCGCGGCAACGCTTTGGGCGTTCGAACCCACAAGAATGTTCACCGCATCGGGTGTGTCTGTTGCAGGGCGTGGCGTTTTCAGATGCCGCCGGATCGAAGGCGCAACCCTGTCCCAGAGGTCGGCATCCTTCAGCATCGCGATGGCATCGGCCTGCGTCCCGATGGGCCGCACGGTGGGACCGCTGGCAATGACGGCCAGATCGTCGCCGACCACATCGGACAGGATCAAGGCGGTCACGGGGTTGGGGGCCGCCATTCGCAGCAGCCCACCGCCCTTGAGGTCGGACACCTGCTGCCGGACAAGATTCATCGCGCGGATATCCAGCCCCGCCCCCAAAAGCGCCGCATTCAGTGCTGCCTTCTCATTCAGCGTGATCGGGGCCGTCGGAGCAGGCAACAGCGCCGAACCGCCGCCCGAGATCAGCGCCAGAACCGGCCCACTGGCCCGCTGCAAAGCCGCGGTGACAGTGCGGGCTGCCGCCTGACCTGCAGCGTCGGGCACGGGATGGCCTGCAGCCAAGACCTGCGCCCCGGCAAGCGGATGGGCGTTCTCGTGGTTGGTGACGACCAGTGTCTCGACACCCGCAAAACGCTGCAACGCCGCCTCGGCCATGCGCCCGGCAGCCTTGCCCACGGCAAGGATCAGGGCCGGATACGGCACTGCGTCCAGATGGCGCTGGACCGCCTTGGCAGGATCGGCGGCAGCGACACCGGCCTGCCAGATGGCTTTTGCCTGATCGGCGGGGGTCATGGGATCAGCTCCGACAGCGGTCTGCGCGCCCGTGGCGGGGGATCGCCCATGGGCACGCCGAAACGGATCACCTGCACCAGCCGGTCGTCGGGGTCGATGGCAAGCCGTTCCCCGATCTCTTCCCGTGTGACCGGATGATCCGAAAGTGCGGCCATCGGCCAGCCCGCAAAGCCCAGATGCGTGGCTTCAAGGCAGAGCCGCAGGTAGGCGCGTCCCGTCTCCACCGGGCTTTCCGCAGCAGGGCGATGGAAACAGGCGATCACAGGGGCGGTGCGCGTCATCTCTGCCTCGGCGGTCAGCCCCCTTGCCCGCCCGAGCGTGTTCATCACCGGCCAGAGCGGCCCCAAGGCCAGTGGAACCAGATGCGCCTGGGCCCGGCCCATCCCCAGCGCCTGTCGTGACAGACCGTCGTATGCGGCCCTTGGATGACCGTCACGCAGGCGCATCCATGACAGCAACTCGCGCCGGAACGGGCTGCCTTGCATGATCTCGAAGCTGGCCCTGTCATTCAGATCGGCCAGCCAGTCACGGGTCGGGACGTCCATCACAAGCTGCGTGTCCTTGCGGGTCCACCCGTAAAGCTGCGGCGTGTCCCCGGCGAAGGGCCCGCGCCACGTGAACCGGCGCTCCAACTGGTCCACAAGCGGCAGGGGCTTGCCATCGGACACAGCGATCCGCGCCACCAGCCGCACTCCCTGCCATGTTTCGCAGTCGTTTTCGGGCCAGAGGTTCGTCACGTCGCCTGCAAGATCGAATGCTGACAGGGCCAGAACCGTCGCCTCGACAGCCGCACCACAGGACAGCCCTGCGCTGAACCCCTCGGGGTCGGCCACGGCCAAGGTCAATGCCGGGTCGCAACCGATCTCGATCTGCCCGCCCGCCAGACGCCACCGCGCCGGTTGAACGTTATGCACCGAAGGGGCCAGACGCGCCCGTGCCACGACCTGTCCGAGCGTCTCGTGTTCCATGCCGCCCTTTCAGGTTGACCACGTGCGGCGGGGTGCCGAACGGGGATCGTCTACTCTGGCTTTAGGTTAACGGCACAGGCGTAAGGTGTGAACGGCCATTCAGCTGCCACCTCTGCCAGCCTCATTTTTTTCACACGCCAGATCAGGACCCTAGCCCTGTGAAGGTGATACGGGGGCGACTGTGCGTTTGACCGGCAGTCCCGACAGGATTAGAACAAAGGTAGAACAAATGGAATCGAATCGTGACTGTGCTGCCGCCTCTCTCAGACCGGAACCTTGTGTCACCCGCCCACCTGTTGAAGGGGCGCAACGCGCCTGCGCGGGCCGATCACGCCACCCTGTCCGAAGTCTTTGCGGACAGCGCTGCAGATGCGGGCGTGACCGGCTTCGTCATGGCGCAACTGCATCACGCCAACGATTCCGACAAACCGGTGCTGTGGATACAGGACCGTTTGTCCCGGCGCGAGGCAGGGCGCCCCTACCTGCGGGGGCTGGGCCTGCGGATCAGCATCCTCTACGTCGCCGTCTCGAAGCCCGTCGACGCGCTCTGGGCGATCGAGGAGGGACTTGGCTGCTCGGGCCTCTCAGCTGTTGTGGGTGAAATCTGGGGTGACCCGCAATCACTTGATTTTACAGCCACAAAGCGTATCGCACTGCGGGCCGAAGCGCGGGATACGCCCACCTGGATCATGCGCCGCGCGGCGACCCCGAACCTCTCTGCCGCGCGCATGCGCTGGCGCGTGTCCTCCTTGCCCTCGGCGCTGGAACCGGACGATCAGCGCAGCCCCGGCGCGCCCCTGTGGAAGGCAGAACTGTTCCGCGCCCGCTGGGATACGCCCGGCGAATGGGTCGCAAGCTACGGGGCAGAGGGCATCAACCTCAGCCACGGGGTCGCCGACCCGCCTGCACCGGTGGCGATCACGGGATGAGCGTTCAGGACAAGCTGCCCGTCCTTGCCTTCCCCCCGCGCCACGCCGCGCCTGCCCCAAAGGACGACCGTCGCACGCCCCCCGATGATCTGGCGCGGGCCGTGGCCGCCCTGCGCGCGGCTTTCGATAATGAAGCGCAGGAGGGGAACCATGAGCGCGACGCACCTCGTCATTACACGACCGAGGAAGCCTTCAGCCCCGTCGGCACCCCCCGCCCCACGTGGCGGGCAAGCCTGAAGAAAGGCCCGGAAGGCACTGATGGAAAAGGACAGTCCGGTCAGATCACATCCGGCCCCGCGACGGATCGTGATGCGCTGGCACGGCGGATCGTGTCGATCTACCTGCCCCGCTTTTCCATCGAACGCTGGGACAGATGGGCCGCCCGACAGCCCGACACGCCGCCGCCGGATCTGCCCGTGGTGCTGGCCATAGAAGGCCCGCATGGCCCCGTCGTCCATGCCACCAACCGCGCCGCCGAGGCGCAGGGCCTTGCGGCAGGATCGCGCGTTGTCGATATCCGTGCGCTCTGCCCCGAGGTGCGGGTGGAATTCGCAGATATCGCCGGCGACCGACTGGCGCTGGAGAGGCTGATGATGTGGGCACGGCGCTGGTGCCCCTGGACCGCCATCGACGGTGCATCGGGGCTGGTGATGGACACCACCGGGTCCGATCACCTCTGGGGAGGAGAGGCCCAGATGCTGCGCGAGATGGAAGAACGGCTGTCGCTTCTGGGATTTTCCGCCAACCTTGCCGCCGCCTCGACCCACGGGGCCGCATGGGCGCTGGCCCGCTTTGGCGGGGTGCGGCGCGTGGTGACATCCGCAGCGCTGGAGGCCGGGATCGCCCCCCTGCCCACCCGCGCCCTGCGGATCGACGCAGAGACGGAACTGGTGTTGAAACGTCTGGGGTTGAAGACCGTTGCTGATGTGGCCGCCGTCCCTCGTATCAGCCTTGCACGGCGGTTCAGCCGCGCCGGGATCGCGCAGAACCCGCTGATGCGGCTTGACCAGATCATGGGGCGCGTGGCCGAACCTGTGAACGCCCCCGACGATCCGCCACGCTTTGCCGTGCAAAGCCAGCTGCCCGAACCGGTGCAGGACCCGACCCCGCATCTGCCGTCGCTCTGCGAGGAACTGTGCCGGGGGCTGGCGGCGGAAGGTTACGGCGCGCGGCGCATCACCGTTACCGTCTACCGGACCGATGGCGAGATCAGCACACTGACCGCCGCCACCGCCCGGGCCAGCCGCGACCCCGGGCACCTGTTGCGCCTGTTCGACGACAAGCTGGAGCGGATCGACCCCGGTTTCGGCTTTGACCTGATCACGCTTGGCGCATCGGTCATCGAGGACATGCAGGCGGTGCAGACGCGGCTGGACGGGGCGGTGGACGACGGCGCGGAACTGGCCCGGCTGGTGAACCGGCTGACCGCACGGCTGGGGGCCCGCGCGATCCGCGCGCCCGTCCTGACCGACAGCCACATGCCCGAACGTGCCGAGGTCTGGCCAGAAGCCCTGCGACAGGCACCCCGCACGGTCACCCCGCGCCCGCACCGGCCCGCGCGGCTGTTCGACACGCCGGAAGAGATCCGCGTGGTCTATGCCGTGCCAGAAGGCCCGCCTGCACAATTCGTCTGGCGCAGGCAGACCCACCGCGTCACCCGCTTTGCCGGTCCCGAACGAATCGCCCCCGAATGGTGGTGCGACAAGCCCGGCACCCGGTTGCGGGATTACTACCGGATCGAGGACCAGCACGGGCGACGCTACTGGATCTACCGTGACGGCGTGCTGGGTGACGGACGCGGCGAAACCCCGCGCTGGTTCGTCCACGGAGGGTTCGCGTGACGGCGCGCGGGTCTTGTGCCTGCGGCGGCGTGGCGGGGGGGCTCTGCCCCCCGTCCTGCGGACTCCCCCCGGAGTTTACGGGCCGAGATGAAGGAGCGGGAATGGTGGCCCGTGGCAGGGGCGTGTGACCGGCGATGCCCCAGAACGACCATGCCATCCCGCGCCGGACGCTTGCGCCAGAGGACCCATTCACGCCGAACCCGCCTGCCGATTTCGTGGAGTTGGGGCTGGCCAGTTGTTTTTCCTTTCTGCGGGGGGCGTCGGATGCGGTCGATCTTGTGGCACAGGCCTGGGCCCTGGGCTACGACAGGCTCGGCGTGGCCGACTGGAACACGATGGCCGGTGTCGTGCGCGTCCATATCGAGGCGGGCAAGGCGCAGATGCGGCCGGTGATCGGCGTGCGGCTGGTGCTGGTCACCGGCGAGCAGTTTCTGGCCTATCCGCGCGACCGTGCCGCCTACGGGCGGCTTTGCGCGCTGATCTCGAAGGGGCGCAACCGGACGGTAGAAGGTGACTGGCAGGACAAGGGGGCCTGCGACATCACGCTGGACGATCTGGCAGAGCGAAGCGAGGGCGTGCAGCTGATCGTCGTCCCCCCGCGCAAACTGACAGGTTTTTCAAGGCGTTTGCCGACGCTCTTGAACCGGCTTCCGACCCTGCGGCATATCGCGGCGAGCTATCACTACCGTGACGACGACGTGGCACGGATCACCCGACTGGACCGCTTGGCTGCGGCGCACCACATCGGGCTTTTGGCAACGAACGACGTGCTTTACCACGCCCGCGACCGGCGGGCACTGCAGGACGTGATGACCTGCATCCGCGAGAAGACAACCGTGGCCGAGGCCGGACACCTGCTGGAGCCGAACGCCGAGCGGCACCTGAAATCCCCTGACGAGATGAAGCGCCTGTTCCGGCAGTGGCCCCAAGCGATCACCGCCAGCCGCCAGATTGCGGATGCCTGTGAATTCAGCCTGAGCGAGCTGAAATACGAATACCCCCACGAGATCCTGCCCAAGGGGCGGACGTCCATCGCGCAACTGCGGCTCAATACGGCAGCGGGGGCGGCTTGGCGCTATCCGGGTGGCGTGCCCGGGGCGGTGCAGAAGACCATCGACAGGGAAATGGCGATGATCGAACAAAAGGAGATCGCCAATTACATCCTGACCATCGAAAGCATCGTGCGCTTCGCCCGCGAAGAAGTGACGCCGCCGATCCTGTGTCAGGGGCGCGGGTCTGCGGCCAATTCCGCGGTGTGCTATTGCCTTGGCATCACCTCGGTCGATCCGTCCGAGCATGACCTGCTGTTCGAGCGGTTCATTTCCGAAGACCGGATCGAACCGCCCGATATCGACGTGGATTTCGAGCACGAGCGGCGCGAGGAGGTGATCCAGCACATCTACAAACGCTATGGGCGACACCGGGCGGGGCTTTGCGCGACGGTCATCCACTACCGCCCCCGCAGCGCCATCCGCGAGGTGGGCAAGGTGATGGGGCTGTCCGAGGATGTGACCGGCGCGCTGGCCAAGACCGTCTGGGGGTCCTGGGGCTGCGAGATCGCGGAAGACAACGCGGAAGAGGCAGGCGTCGACCTGACCGATCCGGTGATGCGCAAGACCTTGATCGTGGCGCAGCAGCTGATCGGGATGCCGCGGCATCTGGGGCAGCACGTGGGTGGCTTCATCCTGACGGAAAACCCGCTGACCGAGACCGTCCCCATCGGCAACGGTGCCATGCCCGACCGCACCTTCATCGAATGGGACAAGGACGACATCGAGGCGCTGGGGATCTTCAAGGTCGATATTCTGGCGCTGGGGATGCTGACCTGCATCCGCAAGGGTTTCGACTTTATTTCAGCGCACTACGGGCAGGACTGGACGTTGGCGAATGTCCCGCAGGAGGACCCGCGCGTTTATGACATGCTGTGCAAGGGTGACAGTCTGGGCGTCTTTCAGGTCGAGAGCCGCGCGCAGATGAACATGCTGCCACGGCTGCGTCCACGCACCTTCTATGACCTTGTGATCGAGGTCGCCATCGTCCGGCCCGGCCCCATACAGGGCGACATGGTGCATCCCTATCTGCGGCGGCGGCGGGGCGAAGAGGAAATCGACTATCCCAGCCCCGCCCCGCCGCATGATCCGGCGGAGTTGAAGAAGATCCTCGGGCGGACGCTGGGCGTGCCGATCTTTCAGGAGCAGGCGATGAAGATCGCCATCGATGCCGCCCGCTTCAACAGCCGCGAGGCGAACGAGCTGCGCAAGGCGATGGCGACCTTCCGCAGCCGTGGCACCATCGAAAAGCTGCAGGAGAAGATGGTCGGGCGGATGACCGGTCGGGGCTATGATCCCGTGTTCTCGCAGCGCTGTTTCGATCAGATCAAGGGCTTCGGGGAATACGGCTTTCCCGAAAGTCACGCGGCGAGTTTCGCCAAGCTGGTCTATGTGTCGAGCTGGATGAAGTGCCACTATCCGGATGTCTTCTGCGCCGCCTTGCTGAACAGCCAGCCAATGGGGTTCTACGCACCTGCGCAGATCGTGCGGGACGCGCAGGAGCACGGGGTCGAGGTCAGGCCCGTGGACGTGAATTTCTCGGACTGGGATTGCACGCTGGAACCTTGCGGGGCGGACAGGTTCGCGGTGCGCCTGGGGCTACGGCAGGTGGCTGGCCTGCGCGAGGAGTCCGCCGCGCAGATCATGAGGAACCGCGACACCCCCTACCGCGACATCGCCGATCTGCAGAAACGTGCAGGCATCGGGGCGGCTCATGTGCGCAGGCTGGCCGAGGCGGACGCGATGCGGTCGATGTTCATCGACCGGCGGCAGGCCCTGTGGGAGGCCAAGGGCCTGCGCGACGCGCCCGATCTGCCGCTGTTCCGGGACGGGGCGGACGAAGGCCGCGAGGTCACGGTCCCGCTGCCCGTCATGCCGGTCTGCGAACAGGTGGTGTCGGACTACCAGACCATGCGGCTGTCGCTGAAGGCTCATCCACTTGCCTTCCTGCGGACCTCCATGCGCAAGCAGGGGCTCTGGGACAGCAGGCAGTTGAAGGACAGCCGGACTTTCCAGAAGATCAGGATCCCCGGGCTGGTGCTGGTACGGCAACGGCCCGGCAGCGCCAAGGGCGTCTGTTTCATCACGATCGAGGACGAGCACGGGGTTGCGAACCTTGTCGTTTGGCCCAAGGTAATGGAGCAATACCGCAAGACGGTGATGCAATCGCGGCTTCTGCTGGTGGAAGGCTACGTACAGCGCGACGTCGAGATCATCCATGTCGTCGCCCAGCATCTGGAGGACCGGTCCGAGGCGCTGTTGCGGCTTGCGCCCGACGCCTTTGCACCGCAGCTTTCGCGGGCCGACCACGTGGTCAGCCCGCTGCCATCACCATCCAGCCGCCACCCGCGCGATGTGCGTGTCATTCCTAAGAGCCGTGATTTCCATTGAGCCCGCCAGACGGCAGACGGACCTCGGCCACCAGACCGCCCGTCTCTCCGTTCCGCAGGGTAATCTGCCCCCCGTGGGCGTTGACGACGGTCTGGGCAATGGACAGGCCGAGCCCCGCACCGCCAGTCTGTGTTGCGGCTGTGGTCCCCTCGCACAAAAGGCGCGAACATCGCGGCCAGCCTGTCGTCGGGGATGCCGGGACCGGTATCAGTCACCCGAACCACGACTGACGCACCTTCCTGCCCGACCGATACCGCCGCATCGCCCGCATAGCGCAGGGCGTTGTCGATCAGGTTGCCGAAGACGCGCCGCAGGGCCACGGGCCGCCCCGTCACGCAAGCTGCCGGACCGCCGGACCAGACCGCGCCGCGTTCGGCGCACAGGTCCTGCAGCAAAGCGGTGATATCGACGCGCCTCTGGGCCTCATCCTCCTGTCCGGACCGGGCAAAGCTGACCAACCCGTCGGCCATCACCGCCATTTCCTCGAGCGTGCGGACCATCGGGTCACGCAGGCTGGGGTCTTCGACCATTTCCGCACGCAGCCTCAGACTGGTCATGGGCGTGCGCAGATCGTGCCCTACGGCACCCAGCGTGCGCATCCGCTCTGTGTCGAACTGTGCGATACGGGCCTGCATGTCGTTAA